>Ga0070741_10016695_pt1 | contig 12185 bp, 15 predicted proteins | sample Coa_R1_4_FD_66440 | JGI IMG/M metagenome (GOLD analysis project Ga0070741, IMG submission 66440) | Surface soil microbial communities from Centralia Pennsylvania, which are recovering from an underground coalmine fire - Coalmine... | ecosystem: Environmental > Terrestrial > Soil > Unclassified ...
AGTCGAGGACGGCCTCGAGCTGCCCCTCGCCTTCGACGAGCCGGGCCGTGTACCGGTCGCCGAACACGTGCCCGTACCGCCGATGGCGCCGGTTGAAGCGAGCGGCGTAGCCGCCGTTCAGCCGCTGCATGAACACCTGCAGCGCGTCGGTCGACCCCTCCAGGAGGAGGTGGTAGTGCGTGGCCATCAGGCAGTAGCCGAGACAGCCGACGTCGTACCTCGCCTCGAGCTGCCGGAGCTGATGAACGAAGCCGTGGCGGTCGGCGTCGTCCACGAAGAGGGCGAGATCGGAGACCGCCCGCGCCGTGACGTGGAACACGCCGTCGGGAAGGCTCGAACGAGCGGCGCGGGGCATCGAATCGACGGTAGCGGCCGCGGGCGGCAGCTCCCGAGATCGTTCCAGATTCGTCACACGTTCCAGGCCAGGGGACAGGCTGAAGCCTTTCCCTTCATGGTCCCGTCAGGGCGGCGACAGGCCAGGCGACAGGCTGTCCCTTCGGCTCGCCTTGGCGACTACGCCGCCGCGGCTGCGGTTCGCTCGGCGGTCTCGACGAAGGCGCCGCAGAGGCGCCGGCCGAGGTCGTTCCACTCGCCGATCCGGGCCTGCGACTCGGCCCAGAGCGCGTCCCGGTCGAGGTCGAGGGGGAAGTCGTCCTCGTCGTCGAGCCAGGAGCGGATCGTCTCCAGCGTGACCTCGGCGTGGAACTGGATCCCCCAGGCCGAGCCGCCGAGCCGGTAGGCCTGGTTGCAGCGTGCGCTGCGCGCGAGCTCCTCCGCCCGGGCCGGCACGTCGTAGGTGTAGTAGTGCCACGCGAAGGCGTCGAAGCGGGAGGGCAGGCCGCCGAACACGGGGTCGTCCGCGGCGTCGGGCGTGAGCTCCACCGGCAGCCAGCCGATCTCGGGGCCGTCGGGCACGGGGTACACGGCGGCGCCGTCGGCCTTCGCGATCAGCTGGATCCCGAGGCAGACGCCGAGCAGCGGCACGTGCCGCTCGAGGAGCCCGCGGATGAAGTCGTTCTCGTCGCGGAGCCACGGGTGGTGCTCGTCCTGGTCGGCGTGCATCGACCCGCCGAAGACGATCACCGCGCCGTAGGCGTCGAGGGGCCGCCGGGCCTCGCGTCCCCACGCCAGGCTCCACTCGTCGTAGCGGTGTCCTGCCTCCTCGACCACCTCGCGGAAGACGCCCCCACGGGCGTTCGTCCCGTGGATCACCGCGAGGACGTTCACACCGACAACTCTAGTTGGCCCGTCTTCGGCGGCTCGAGGCCGCCCGTGGCCGGGATCTCGCGCTCGTCGAGGAGGCGCCGGAGGATCGTCGCGCTGCGGGGCGCGTAGTCGGCGCGGTTGTTGTTCATCAGCGCGTAGACCTCCTCGGCGCGTCCGGCCAGGTCGGCGAGCGGGTCGACCCACTCGGCGAGCTCCTCCTCGGAGTACATCCAGTCGAAGCGCTCGGCCGAGGACGCCGCCCCGCGGATGTTCCACGTCTTCCAGTTGCGGCCGTGGAAGCGGACGTACGCGACGGCATGCGTGGCCGCGGCGACGCGCGGCATGACGTTGCTCGCCCGCGTCCGCGGCGAGTCGACCGAGACGTACGCGAGCCCGTGCCGCTCGAGGAACGCGAGCGTGTCGGCGCGCTCGTCCTCCTCCATCCACGACCGGTGGCGGAACTCGATCAGGGGGACGAGCGGATCGAGGAGCGGCCGCACGGCCTTCAGCTCCTCGAGCGCCTCGCGGGACTTGGTCACCCGCGGGTGGTACTGGAGCAGGACGCCGCGGAGCTTGCCGGACGCCTCGAGCGGCGCCAGCGCCTCGCGGAACTCGCGGAAGGCGGTGTCGCGGTCGGCCTCCTCGTGCCCGGTCATCCCCTTGCTCGCCTTCGCGTGCCAGACGAAGCCGTCGGGCGTCCGCTCCGCCCACCTCGCAGCCACCTCCGGCGCCGGCAGGCGGTAGAACGGCGAGTCGACCTCGACCGTGTCGAAGCGCTCCGCGTAGTAGGCGAGGCGCTGTGCCGCGGACGAGACGCCGCGCGGATACCAGTGCTTCACGAGGCCCTCGTCGGCCCAGCTGCACGTCCCCAGGCGGATGACGGCCACAGCGGCAACCTACAATCGCCCGATGGACTCGCGTCCCGTCGGCGTCTTCGACTCGGGCATGGGCGGCCTGACCGTCCTGCACGAGTGCCTGGTGACCATGCCGCACGAGGACTTCGTCTACCTCGGCGACGGCGCCCGGCTCCCGTACGGGCCGCGGCCGCTGCCCGAGGTCGCCCGGTTCGCGCACGAGATCGGCGCCTACCTCGAGGGCGCCGGCGTGAAGCTGATCCTCGTCGCCTGCAACTCGGCGACTGCGGCGGCGCTGCCCGAGCTCCAGGAGGCGCTCGCGGTGCCGGTCGTCGGCGTGATCACGCCGGAGGCGCACGCGGCCGTGCAGGCGACCCGCAACCGGCGGATCGGTCTGCTGGCGACGAAGGCGACGGTCGAGTCGGGCCGCTACGAGGCGCTCGTGCGCACGCTCGACGCGGGCGCGCGGGTGACGGCGATCCCGTGCCCGCGGCTCGTCCCGCTGATCGAGGCCGATGACCCGTTCGGCCCCGAGACGGCGGACGCGGTGCGCGAGTACGCGGCGCCGCTGAAGGCTGCCGGGGTCGACACCGTGATCCTCGGGTGCACGCACTACCCGCTGATCCGGCCGATCTTCCAGCGGGTGTTCGGGCGCGGCGTGACGCTCGTCTTCTCGGCCGAGGAGACCGCGCGAGAGGTCGCCGAGACGCTCGCCCGCAAGGGAATCGAGAACGACGCCGGCCGCGAGGGCACGTACCGGTTCATGACCACCGGCGACGCGGCGGTCTTCCGCGTGACGGGGGCGCGGTTCCTGCAGCTGCCGATCGGCGAGGTCGAGCAGGTGGGGCTCGCCGACCTCGAGCGGGCGGCGGCATGAGCCGGGCCGACGGCAGGCGGCCGGACCAGCTGCGGCCGGTGGAGATCGAGCCGGACTACCTCGAGCAGCCGCACGGCGTGGCGCTGTACGCGCAGGGGAAGACGCGCGTGCTCTGCACCGCCTCGGTCGAGGAGAGCGTGCCGCGCTGGATGTCAGGCCGCCGGCAGGGGTGGATCACGGCCGAGTACTCGCTGCTGCCGGCCTCGACCGGGCAACGGACGCAGCGCGAGGCCTCGGCCGGGAAGCAGAAGGGGAGGACGGTCGAGATCCAGCGGCTGATCGGGCGGGCGGTGCGCGCTGCCACCGACTTCGAGGCGCTGGGCGAGCGGACGCTCTGGCTCGACTGCGACGTCCTCCAGGCCGACGGGGGCACCCGCTGCGCGGCGATCTCCGGCGCGTACGTCGCCGCACGCCGCGCGCTCGACCGGTTCGGGCTCGCGAAGGCGATGCCGGGCTCGGTGGCCGCGGTCTCGCTCGGGATCGTCGGCGGCGAGCTGCTCCTCGACCTGGACTACTCGGAGGACTCGGCCGCGGACGTCGACCTGAACGTGGTGATGACCGGCGACGGCCGGCTGGTCGAGGTGCAGGCGACCGCGGAGCGCGTCCCGTTCGGCCGCGACCAGCTGGACGAGCTGCTCGAGCTGGCGGCGCGGGGGATCGGGATGATCGGCGAGGCGCAGAACCGAGCGGTGGATGCTCCTCGGGGCTGAGATCCCGTCCGTCGGCTGGGACGACACCCTCGTCCGCCTCACGGTCGCCGCCGCGCTCGGCGGCGTGATCGGCCTCGAGCGCGAGCTCGACGAGAAGGCCGCCGGGCTGCGCACGCACATGCTCGTCTCCGGCGGCGCGGCCCTGTTCACCATGGTCGGCGCCTACGGCTTCCACGATTTCCTGGCGAGCGGCGACGCCGTCGTCCGCGCCGACCCGGGCCGCGTCGCGGCCCAGATCGTCACCGGCATCGGCTTCCTCGGCGCCGGCGTCATCTTCCGGCAGGGCTTCACCGTACGCGGGCTGACCACCGCCGCCAGCCTCTGGCTGGTCGCGGCGATCGGCATGGCGGCCGGCGCGGGATTCTGGGAGGGCGCGGTGATCGCGACCGCGGGCGGGTTCGTCAGCCTGCGCCCGCTGGAGTGGCTGAAGGAGCGGGCGATCCCGCAACGCGCGGCCACGCTCCTCCACGTCGAGCTCGTCGAGGACGCATCGGCCGGGGTGGTGCTCGAGACCGTCGAGCAGCACGGCGACCTGCTCGCGTTACGCCGCGACGGCACGCGCGTGGACATCGAGCTGCGGCTGGACCGCAACCAGATGACCGCGACGCTCGACGCGGTCGCCGCGCTGGACGAGGTCGAGGAGGCCCGCTGGAGTCGGTGAGGCTGGTTCTCTGCTCCCGGAACCCGTACAAGCTGGAGGAGCTGCGGGCCGCACTGCCCGACTGGTCGATCGTGCCGCTCGACGCGGACGACTACCCGCCCGAGACCGGCGAGACCTACTACGAGAACGCCCGTGCCAAGGCGCTCCACGGACGCCGCGCCGCGCCGGCCGACGTCTGGGTGGTCGGCGAGGACTCGGGGATCGAGCTCGACGCGTTCGGCGGCGAGCCCGGCGTTCACTCGGCCCGCTGGGCGGCCGAGGGCCGCCAGGATCTGGCGCTGCTCGAGCGGCTCGCCGGCGTGGCCGACCGCCGCGCGCGGATGATCACGCACGCGGTCGCGATCTCGCCGGACGGGCGCGAGGTCGACACGGTCGGCGTCCTCGACGGCGAGATCGCGCCGGAGGCGCGCGGTACGGACGGGTTCGGCTACGACCCGGTCTTCGTGCCGGAGGGCGAGACCCGGACGGTCGCCGAGCTGGGCGACGGCTGGAAGCGCGGGCACTCGCACCGCGCGCTGGCCGCAGCGGCGCTCAGGGCCGCGATCTGCGCCAGTTGACCTCGGCGCCGAAGACGATCACGTTCGCCATCACGTAGAGCCAGATCAGGAGCAGGAGCGGTCCGCCGATGACCTGCGCCGACGGGTTGTGCTTCGAGACGCCGAGGAAGATCGGCAGCACCTGGAACGTCGCCTCCAGCGCCACCGTGGCGACGATCGCGCCCGGCAGGACGTCCCGGAGGGCCAGGTCGGCGTTGGTCAGGTACCGGTAGGCGCAGACGAGGAAGATGAAGATCGCGAACGACGACACGAGCACGGACACGGCGTGCGCGACTACCGTGTCGGCGAGGAACCCGGGCGCGAAGCGGTCGAGCGTGTGGGCGCCGATCCCGCCGGCGAGCAGCCCGCAGAAGAGCGTGATCAGCCCCGCGAGCATGAAGACCGTGGCCCGTGCCTTGCCCTGGAGGAACGAGCGGTTCGGCCGGTCGTAGACGATGTTGAACGCCGACTCGAGCACGCTGAAGAGCGACAGCGAGGACCAGAGCAGGAAGGCGGCGCCGATCAGGCCGAGCGAGGTCGCGTTCCGGCGGATCTTGTCGACGCCGCTGACGATGCTCGAGACGGACGCGCCGGGGAAGATCTTCTGCAGCTCCTCGACGAAGTAGCTCGACTCCGTCGTGCGCCCGCCGAGCCCGAGCAGCGCCAGCGCGAGAAACACGAGCGGCACGAAGGAGAGCAGCGCGAAGTAGGCGATCATCGCCGCCAGGTGCGTGCCCCGGTCGGCGAAGAACTTCGAGAACGTTGCCCGAATATGCACTGTGTTAGCGTGTTGCGCCGATGGACGGCGCCGAAGCGTTAACAGATCTGAAGGAGATCTCCTCGCAGATCGAGGAGGCGATCGTCCTCGACGCCGACGGCGCCACGATCGCGTCCACCGTCGCCGAGGCCCGCGTGCCGGACTTCGCGGAGGCCGTCCAGCAGCTGCTCGCAGCGGTGAAGCAGGCGGCCGGGAAGGACGAGTCCGAGCTCGCGCAGGCCGAGGTCGCGACCGGCACCGGCAGCGTCTTCCTCGTCCGGGACGCGGAGCGCACGATCGCGGCGACCACCGGGCCCGAGCCGACGGTGGGCCTCGTCTTCTACGACCTGAAGAGCTGCCTGCGCAGCTTCACCGAGCCGAAGCCCCGCCCCAAGCCGAAGCCGCGCGTGCGGAAGCCGAAGAAGGAGGAGGAAGGCGATGCCCCGGCGTCGTAGGGTCGTGAAGGGCGTCCTGCTCGCGGCCGGCACGCTGGCGGGCGCGGTCGTCTTCCGGCGCCGCTCCGCTCGCCGCCGCGACCGCGTGGACGTGTACTTCGCGGACGGATCGATGGTCTCGCTCGCCGACGGGGACGCCGAGGCGTCGGCCGTGCTGCCGCTCGCCAGGCGGATCCTCGACACCGTCCGCGGCTAGGAGCGCACCCGTGGACGACGCAGCGCTGCTCGCGGCGATGCGCTCGCACGCCTACCTCGAGGGCGACTTCGTGCTGCGCTCGGGCAAGCGGTCGCAGTACTACCTCGACAAGTACCGCTTCGAGACGGTCCCGGAGCTCCTGGAGGCGCTCGGGGCGCGGCTCGCGGCCAAGATCGCCGAGGTCGAGCCGGACGCGCGGCGCATCGCCGGCCCCGAGCTCGGCGCGGTCGCGCTGGCCGCGGCCGCGTCGATCGCCTCGCGGCTGCCGTTTTTGATCGTCCGCGGCGAGGCGAAGGCCTACGGCACCGAGAACCGCCTGGAGGGAGCGTTCGAGCCGGGCGAGCGCGTCGTGCTCGTCGAAGACGTGGTCACGTCGGGCGGTGCGGCCGCCGATGCCGTCCGGGCGGTACGGCAAGCTGCGCTCGAATGCCGCACGGCTATCTGCGTCATCGACCGGGAGGAGGGCGGTGTGGATTCCCTCGCGCGCCTCGGCGTGCGCCTGCATCCACTGTTCCGGGCAGCCGACGTTGCCCGGGCCCGCTCGGAACCCGGAAAGCCGCATGGCTGAGCGGAATGTCGCGGAGTGGTAGGTTCCGCCCCGTGTTCCATCACGTCCAGAGGAGGAGGACCTAGGTGACCAAGCAAGAGTTCGTCGACGCGGTTGCGCAGCGCAGCGGCCTCAGTCGCCGCGAAGCCGGCCAGGCAGTCGAGGCCGTGCTCGACACGATCACGGACACCCTCAAGAAGCGCGATCAGATCAACTTCACCGGGTTCGGCAAGTTCGCCACGTCCGAGCGCAAGGCACGGATGGGCGTCAACCCGCGCAACCCGGGCCAGAAGGTGCACATCCCGGCGGCGACCGTTCCGAAGTTCACCGCGGGGAGCGCGCTCAAGCAGTCCGTACGGGGCGGCTAGGACGCACGCACCTCCTCCGATTCGAGCCGAGGGCCGCACCAGCGGCCCTCGGTCTCTCCCCGGATCGGACGGCGGCAGGTGCCGCCCGCGGTGTCTACCCTGCAGGTGATGGAGTCCGGGACGGCAGTCGCGACCACGACCTTCGCCGACCGGCTGGCCGAGGCGGTCGGCGAGCGGCGCAGCCAGCTCGTGGTCGGCCTCGACCCGCGGCTCGACCTGCTTCCGCTCGAGCTCCGTGGCGACGCGCACATCGGGCGGCCCGCGGCGGCCGAGGCGACCGCGCGCTTCTGCTGCGGGATCGTCGACGCGGTCGCGCCGTACTGCGTGGCGGTCAAGCCGCAGCTGGCGTTCTTCGAGGTGCTCGGCGCCGACGGGATCTTCGCGTTCGAGCGCGTGGTCGCGTACGCGCGGTCGGCCGGCCTGCTCGTGATCGTCGACGCCAAGCGCGGCGACATCGGCTCCACGGCGCGCGCCTACGCCGACGCCTACCTCGAGCCCAGGGTCGACGGTGCGCCGATCGCGGACGCGCTCACCGTCAACACGTACCTGGGCCGCGACTCCCTCGAACCCTTCGTGGCGGCGTGCCGGCGCGGCGGCGGCGGGCTCTTCTGCCTGGTCAAGACGTCGAACGCCGGCGGCGTCGACGTCCAGGACCTGACGCTGTCCGACGGCCGCCCGCTGTGGAAGCAGGTCGCGCTGCTCGTGCACGAGCTCGGGGAGGAGCTCGTCGGCGACTGCGGCCTCTCCAACGTCGGCGCGATCGTCGGCGCGACCTATCCCCGGGCGATCGCGGAGGCCCGGAAGCTCCTCCCGCAGGCGATCCTCCTGCTCCCGGGCGTCGGCGCGCAGGGGGCGACGCCGGCGGACATCGCCCGGGCGTTCACGAGCGGCCCGGCGAGCGCGCTCGTCGCCGCGTCGCGCTCGGTGATGTACGCGTTCCGGGACGGGGAGGACGACTGGCGGGCGGCGGCCGCGGCCGAGGCGGCGCGGCTGAGCCACGAGGTCTGGGCGGTGTCCGGGTGGTAGAGCTCTCGAAGCGCCTGACCCGCCGGTGGGGGCTGCCCGGCCGGTCCGGCGGGCGCAACCGCCTGGCGCGGTACGCGGCCCCGGCCGCCTTCCTGCTCGCGGTCACCGGCATCGTGCTCGCCGTCCGGGGCAGCCTGCGCTCGGACTCGGGGCCGGACCGGAGCACGCCCGCGATCACGCGGCCGGCGCCGGGCGCGGCGGCCCGTCACCGGACGGTCGTGCCCAAGCGCTGGTACGTGATCCAGACCGGCGACACGCTCGGAGCGATCGCCGGCCGGTTCGGGACGACGGTCGACCGGCTGCTGCGGCTCAACCCCGGGGTCGAGCCGACCGCGCTCGCTCCGGGGACGCACCTCCGCATCCAGTAGCTACCCTTGGCAGCCGTGAGACTCCGGCTCGCGCTGCTGGCGGCCGCCCTCCTGCTCATCGTCCCCGTGGCATCCGCGGGCGCTCCGCAGGTCTCGGGCCGCGCATACCTCGTCCAGAACGGCGTCACGGGCGAGGTCCTCGCGCAGCGCGCCGACCGCGAGCGGGTTCCGATCGCGAGCATCACGAAGCTGATGACGGTGCTGGTCGCGCTGCAGCACGCGAGCCTCGACGACGTGGTCACGGTCAGCCGCCGGGCGGCGGCGGTCGGAGAGTCCTCCATCTACCTGCAGAAGGGCGACCGGCTGACCGTCGGCGAGCTGGTCGAGGCCGCGCTGATCCAGAGCGCGAACGACGCCGCGGTCGCGCTGGCCGAGCACGTCGGCGGCAGCCAGGCCGCGTTCGTCGCGATGATGAACGCCGAGGCGCAGCGGCTGGGGCTGCGCGACACCCACTTCGCCAACCCCGACGGGCTGGACGAGACGGATCACTACTCGAGCGCGCACGACGTCACCCGGCTCGCCCGCATCGCGATGAAGAACAGGGTGATCCGCGGCATCGTCGCCCGGCGGACGGCCGAGATCTCGGGCGGGCGGACGCTGACGACGTGGAACGACCTGCTCGGCACCTACCCCGGCGTCTTCGGGGTGAAGACCGGGCACACGAGCGCCGCGGGGTGGTCGGAGGTCGCGGCCGCGCGGTCGCACGGCGTGACCGTCTACGCCACCCTGCTCGGGAGCCCGTCGCGCGACACCCGCAACGCCGACCTCGCCGAGCTCCTGACCTGGGGGCTGACGCGCTACCGGACCATCCATCCGATCGTCACGGGGCGCGTCTACGCGACCGCGAAGGCGCCGTACGGACGGCACGCGCTGACCCTCGTCGCCTCGACGAGGTCGACCAGGATCGTGCGCGTCGGCCGGCCGCTGCTCGAACGGGTCGTCGCACCCACCGTCGTCTCGCTCCCGGTCGAGAAGGGCCAGCCGCTCGGGCAGGTGCAGGTGCTCGCGGGGAGGAAGGTGATCGCCAGCAGCCCGCTCGTCGCCTCCCGCTCGATCGCCCGGCCGGGATTCCTCGGGCGGGCCGGGTGGTACACCACGCGCACCTTGCATCACGTCGGAAGCTGGTTTAGCTGAGACTCATGATCGTCACCGTCACCCTCAACGCTGCGATCGACCGGACGCTGACCGTCCCGAACTTCCAGCTCGGCCAGCGCCACCGCGCGAGCGCGGGGCTCACGCTCGCCGGCGGCAAGGGGATCAACGTCGCGCGCGCCCTCAAGCGCCTCGAGGTGCCGGTCGTCGCGACAGGGCTGGTCGGCGGACGGACCGGGACGCGGATCATCGAGGAGCTGACCGAGGAGGCGATCCTCAACGACTTCGTCCGGATCGGCGGCGAGTCGCGGACGTCGACCGCGGTCGTCGACCCGACCGGCGGGACGTACACCGAGATCAACGAGTGGGGCCCACACGTGGAGCCGGACGAGCTGCAGATGCTGATCGACAAGCTGCGCTACCTCTCCAGCGGCGCCGACTTCGTCGTCCTCGCCGGCTCGCTGCCGCGCGGCGTCGACCCGGGGTTCTACGCGGAGCTGATCCGCGACCTCAACCGGCACGGCGTCCCGTCCGTGCTCGATTCGGAGGGCGAGCCGCTCCGGCTCGGCCTCGAGGCCGAGCCGTTCCTCGTCTCCCCGAACCAGCGCGAGGCCGAGGCGCTCGTCGGGCAGGAGTTCTACGAGCGCCAGGACTTCGGACTCGCGCTCGAGCACATCGCCGAGCTGGGTGCGCGCAACGTGCTGATCACGAACGAGAGCGGCTGCTTCGCCCGGCTGCGCGAAGGGCGGAAGACGCTCCGCTACTGCGCGGTCGCCCCGCAGGTCGAGGCGGTCTCGAGCGTCGGCAGCGGCGACGTCCTGCTGGCCGCCTACACCGCCGCGCAGGCCGCCGGCCGAGGGCCGGAGGATGCGCTCCGGGACGCGGTCGCCGCCGGCTCGGCCTCGACGCGCGAGGTCGGCGCCGGCCGCTTCGACCCGAAGGAGGCGGCGGCGCTGCACGCCGACGTCGAGGTCGGCGAGCTCGAGCAGGTCGGCGTCTGATCCCGGCGACCCGGTCTTAACCATGCCTGGCACGGTTAAGACCCTGCACCCGGGCGGAAACGGGGCCCGCGTCTTAACAGTGCCTGGCACCGTGAAGGTTCGGCCGGAGGCGGCGGTAAGCTGTTCTCCTTGGAAGGGCTGGAGCTAGGACGCATCGAGGTCGAGCGGCTCCTCGCGCTGGAGGACAAGTTCGCCAGGGAGGGGCTTGCGTTCGACGACGTGCTGCTCGTGCCCGCCGCGTCCGAGGTGCTCCCCAACGACGTCTCCACACGGACCCGGCTGTCGCGCGAGCTGGAGCTGGCGATCCCCGTCGTCTCCGCGGCGATGGACACCGTCACCGAGGCCCGGCTGGCGATCGCGCTCGCCCGCGCAGGCGGGATCGGCATCGTCCACCGCAACCTCTCGATCGAGGACCAGGTCGGCGAGGTCGACAAGGTCAAGCGGTCGGAGGCGGGGACGATCGTCGAGCCGGTGACGCTGCCGCCGGACGCACGCGTCGCCGACGCGCTCGAGCTGATGGCCCGCTACCGCATCTCCGGCGTCCCGATCACCGAGGGCGCGGGCGTCCTCGTCGGCATCCTGACCAACCGCGACCTCCGCTTCGAGACGGACACCGCGCAGCCCGTCAGCGCGCTGATGACCAGCCGGGACCTCGTCACCGCCCCGGTCGGGACGACGCTGCCCGAGGCCGAGCGGATCCTGCACCGCAACAAGATCGAGAAGCTCCCGGTGGTCGACGCCGACGGCCGGCTGCGCGGGCTGATCACGGTGAAGGACATCTCGAAGCGCATCGAGTACCCCGACGCGACGAAGGACGAGCATGGCCGCCTGCGCGTCGGCGCCGCGATCGGCGTGGGCTCCGACGCGGTCGAGCGGGCCGAGGCCCTCGTCGAGGCCGGCGTCGACGTGCTCGTCCTGGACACCGCCCACGGCCACTCGAGCGGCGTCCTGGAGATGGCCGCGCGGATCCGCTCCCGGGTCGACGTCCAGCTCGTCGCCGGCAACGTCTCGACCGCGGAGGGCGCGGAGGCGCTGATCGCCGCCGGCGTCGACGGCGTCAAGGTCGGCCAGGGGCCGGGCGCGGCCTGCACCACCCGCGTCGTCGCGGGCGTCGGCGTCCCGCAGGTCACCGCCGTCTACGACTGCGCGCGCGTGTGCGCGGCCGAGGGCGTCCCGCTGATCGCCGACGGCGGCATCCGCAACTCGGGCGACGTCGCGAAGGCGATCGCGTCCGGCGCCGACTCGGTCATGCTCGGGTCCGTGCTCGCCGGCACCGACGAGGCGCCCGGCGACGTGATCCTGGTCCAGGGCGAGCGCTACAAGGAGTACCGCGGCATGGGCTCGCTGGGCGCGATGAAGGCGCGCTCGTTCTCGAAGGACCGCTACTTCCAGGGAGACGTCGAGGACGTCGACAAGCTCGTCCCCGAGGGGATCGAGGGACGCGTGCCCTACAAGGGCCCGGTGCAGGCGGTGCTCCACCAGCTCGTCGGCGGCCTGCGGCAGTCGATGGGCTACTGCGGCGCCGCCACGA
>Ga0070741_10016696_pt1 | contig 12185 bp, 9 predicted proteins | sample Coa_R1_4_FD_66440 | JGI IMG/M metagenome (GOLD analysis project Ga0070741, IMG submission 66440) | Surface soil microbial communities from Centralia Pennsylvania, which are recovering from an underground coalmine fire - Coalmine... | ecosystem: Environmental > Terrestrial > Soil > Unclassified ...
CCGGCTTTGGGGCAAAATCCTCAGTCCCTTTCCCAACTGCAATGCAGTAGAAAACCGACCTGCCTTCAGCGGATAAAAACAACGCCTAAAATGAAATCCTACTGCATGGTTACGGCTTAGTCTTACCTCTCTCCGCCCGCAAGTATGGTTTCGAAATGGGGCGGTTGTTCTTCGCGGGCAACGACGCTGATCTCGATCTTTTTGAAACCAGCGGCTTCCAGCCAGCGATGGAGGTCGCTTTCCGCGAAGCCGAGCCAGCGATCGCCGTAAAGTTCGTGGGCTTTTTCGAAATTGTGCTTCAACAAATCCAGAATCCACACTTGCCCGCCGGGGCGCAGAATCCGGTGGGTGGATTGGATGGCCTTGGCGGGTTCAGCGGCGTGATGGAGCGCCTGGCTTAGAATCACGAGGTCCACGGATTGCGGTTCGATGGGCGGTGATTCCAAATCGCCCAGGCGGAACTCGAGGTTCTTGAGGCCGTTCTTTTTGGCCTTGTTCGCGCCGAAAGTCACCATTTTTTCGGAGTTGTCCACGGCGATGACTTTTTTGGCCTTGCGGGCGAGCAATTCGCTGAGCAGGCCCTCGCCGGAACCCAAGTCAGCCACCACGAGCGGAGGGATGATGCGCAGAAGCAAATGGCCGAAAGCCTGCCAGGAACGGCCGGGGCCGTAACTGCGATCAAATCGGCCAGCGACCTGGTTGAAATAGACCTGGGCCTGCTCGTTGCGGCGGGCGAGAATGCGTTTGAGGTTGATCTGGTCCGCGCCATGTTCCGGCAGCTCTTTGGCGCCGCGATTGGCGAGTTGGATGAATTCGGCGGACAACTCATCTGCGGCGGGTTCGAGTTTGTAAAAGGTGCGTTTCCCTTCGCGGCGCGATTGCACCAGGTTCGCTTCCTGCAGCAAGCCCAGGTGTGTGGAGATGCGGGATTGCCCCATGCGGGTGATTTCCTGCAATTCGTTCACGGACAACTCGTCACGCTCCAGCAGCGCCACGATGCGCAGCCGGGTGGGATCTGAGAGCGCACGAAGAGATTTCAGGGTGGAGGACATGGGCGGTCAACTAACTGCGCCGAATCTCATAGTTTCGCGCTGTAAGGCTGTTTCGTCGTGATCCACGCGGGAAGTTAAGCGCATCGGCAGGATTCATGGAAGCACGATTCCCGCGAGGTAATGTCCAATGTCCAAATTCCAATTGAGCCTTGGGGTTTGGACATTCGCTGGTCGTTTGATATTTTGTCATTGGGCATTAAACAGCACTCTCACCCTGCAAAAAATACGGAGCTATTTCCCTGTTGACGGATGGGGCATAAATAATATATCATCTTATCCTGATACGTTAATATGACATTGTAACCCTGTCGGTCAAGATTCAAGAACATGAGCAAGAACTTCATTTTTTCGTCGGAGTCCGTGGGCGAAGGCCATCCGGACAAGGTGTGTGATACGATTTCGGACGCGGTGCTGGACGCTTGCCTGGCCCAGGACCCGCGCAGCCGCGTTGCTTGCGAGACTTACGCCAAGTGCAACCTGGTGGTCGTGGGCGGGGAAATCACCACGAAGGCCAAGTTGGACTTCAGCGCGATCGCCCGCCAGGCCATTCGCGATATCGGTTATGTCAATGACGATGACGTGTTCCATGCCGACAAGGTGCTCGTCATGAACGCGATCACTTCGCAAAGCCCTGACATCGCGCAAGGGGTCGATGCGAAAGCGGCGGACGGGAAAGACACTGACGAACAAGGCGCCGGCGACCAGGGCTTGATGTTCGGTTATGCCTGCACGGAAACGCCCGAACTGATGCCCGCGCCGATCATGTATGCCCATCAACTCGGCCGTGAATTGACCCGCATCCGCAAGTCGGGACAGGTCTGCTGGTTGCGTCCGGACGCCAAGAGCCAGGTTTCCGTCCAATATGAAAACGATCAGCCCGTGCGCATCACCAACGTCGTCGTCTCCACGCAGCATGCCTACGATGTGAAGCACAAGGAGATCAAGGATTTCATTATCAAGGAAGTGATCAAGAAGGTTCTCCCGGCGCACATGCTGGATCGCAAGACCCAGTATCTGATCAATCCGACGGGCCGGTTTGTCGTGGGCGGGCCGCAGGGTGACACGGGATTGACTGGCCGCAAGATCATCGTCGATAGCTACGGCGGCATGGGTCGCCACGGCGGCGGCGCGTTCAGCGGCAAGGACCCGTCCAAGGTGGATCGCAGCGCGGCCTACATGGGTCGTTACGTGGCGAAGAACATCGTTGCCGCCGGCCTGGCCACGAGCGCCGAGATTCAGTTTGCGTACGCCATCGGCTATCCCGACCCGGTTTCCGTGTGCGTGAATACTTTCGGCAGCGGTGTCGTGAGCGATGAGGCGATTGAGAAGGCCGTGCAGGAAGTTTTTAGTTTCAAACCAGCGGCGATCATCAAGCAGTTGAACCTGCTCCGCCCGATTTATTCCAAGACCACGAACTACGGCCACTTCGGCAAAGTGGATGATCTCAACAGCATCACCTGGGAAAAAACCGACAAAGCCGCCGCCCTCAAACGCGCCGTCCGGTAAGTTCAATTCCAATTCTCAAACAAAATAATTTAATGCCCACCATCAAATTGCCCAAATCCTCCAAGAATCGCCTTGCCGCCAAGAACGGCAACGGCGCCAAACACGATTACAAAGTCCGCGACCTCTCGCTCGCCGAGTCGGGCCGGAAGGAAATTGACATTGCCGAGGCCGAGATGCCCGGGTTGATGTCAATCCGCGAAAAGTACGCGAAAACCAAGCCGCTCCAGGGCGTCCGTATCACCGGCTCGCTGCACATGACCATCCAGACGGCGGTACTGATTGAAACGCTCGTTGATCTGGGCGCTTCGGTTCGCTGGGCGAGTTGCAATATCTTTTCCACCCAGGACAACGCCGCCGCCGCCATTGCCAAGGCGGGCGTTCCGGTGTTCGCGTGGAAAGGCGAGACGCTGGAAGAATATTGGGATTGTACGCTTGACGCGGTCACGCATCCCGGTGGCAAGGGCCCGCAACTCGTCGTGGACGACGGTGGGGACGTGACCTTGCTCATCCACAAAGGTTACCAACTCGAAGAAGGCGACGGCTGGGTGAATTCCGCTTCCGGCAGCCACGAGGAACAGGTCATCAAGAACCTGCTCAAGCGCGTTCACAAGCAGAACCCGACCTTCTGGCACAACATCGTGAAGGATTGGAAGGGCGTCAGTGAAGAGACGACGACCGGCGTGCATCGCCTTTACCAGATGAAGGAAGCCGGCAAGCTGCTCGTCCCGGCCATCAACGTGAACGACTCGGTCACCAAATCGAAGTTCGACAATCTTTACGGCTGCCGCGAATCCCTGGCGGATGGCATCAAGCGCGCGACGGATGTGATGGTCGCCGGCAAGGTGGCGGTCGTCTGCGGTTACGGCGATGTCGGCAAGGGGTCATCGCATTCGCTGCGCGGTTTCGGCGCGCGAGTGATCGTCACGGAGATCGATCCCATCAACGCGCTACAGGCGGCGATGGAAGGGTTTGAAGTCGCCACGATTGAAGACACGCTCGGCAAGGGCGACATTTATGTCACCACGACCGGCAACTGCGACATCATCACGCTGGAGCACATGCAGAAAATGAAAGACCAGGCCATCGTGTGCAACATCGGTCACTTTGACAACGAGATCCAGGTGGACCGTTTGAACAACGCCAGGGGCGTGGTTAAACTGAATATTAAACCGCAGGTGGACAAATACACCTTCCCCGACGGCCACAGCATTTTCATGCTCGCCGAAGGACGGCTGGTGAATCTCGGTTGCGCGCACGGCCATCCGAGTTTCGTGATGTCGAACTCCTTCTCGAACCAGACGCTCGCGCAATTGGACCTCTGGGCGAACAAGGACTTTTACGAACCAACGGTCTATCGTCTGCCCAAGAAGCTGGATGAAGAAGTCGCCCGGCTGCATTTGGAAAAGATCGGCGTGAAGCTGACCAAGCTCACCAAGAAGCAGGCCGATTATTTGGGTGTGCCGCTGGAAGGGCCGTATAAGCCGGAACACTACCGTTACTGACAGGCAAGCGAAACGCCCAAAGCTCCGAAATCAGAATTCCGAAGAAATCCGAAGCTCGAATTATTCGGGTTTCCAGTTTCGGATTTCGGATTTCCGGAACCGGATTGTTCGGTTGTCGTTTTATGCGGCGAGCCGCGCCGTTTCATGGCATATTCGGGGTAGAGCCGCTCCAGACAGTCCGGGCAGATGCCGTGAGTGAACTCGGCTTCACTGTGCTGCGAGATGTAGGACTCCACCTTTTGCCAGTAACCGTGGTCGTCACGGATTTTTTTGCAGGAGGCGCAGATGGGAAGCAGCCCGCGCAGCGTGCGAATGTTGGCCAGCGCCACGGTCAATTCATCGATCAAATTCAACCGCTCCTCCTCTTCGCGCTTCAGCGCTGTGATGTCGCGTTCGATGGCGGACACGCCAATCACTTTGCCGCTGGGGTCGCGAATCGGCGATAGAGTAAGCGAGACATCGATGGCTGTGCCGTCCTTTGTGAGCCTGATCGTCTCGAACCGTTCGATGGAATATCCTTCCACACGACGCGACGACAGACGCGATGCCTCCTCCGGGCGGTACGACGGAATCAGGATCGAGATGCTTCGGCCCCTGACTTCCTCCGCCGTGTAGCCATACATGCGCTCGGCCCCGGCGTTCCAACTCAGGATCGTCCCATCGAGAGTTTTCCCGATAATTGCATCATCCGAATTCTCAACGATGGCCGCGAGATAAGCCATGGCCTCCTCGCCGCGCTTGCGCTCGCTGACGTCGCGGGTAAAACAACGGGAATGGATGAACTTTCCATTCTCCCAAAGCACATTGGAGTTCAGGATGACGTCCCGGACGTCGCCGTTTTTGCAGCGGACGCGCGCTTCGCAATTATTCAGTGTCTCCCCCCGATGCAATCGCTTGAGCATCGCCTCGGCGACTCCTTCGTCCACGCAGAACTCGGAAAGCCGGTGGCCCAGGTATTCATCGCGGGTGTAACCAAACATGTCGAGTTCCGCCTGATTGACGCGGAGGATGGTGCCATCGGGCCCTTCCCAGTGCAGACCCACGGCGGCGTGTTCGAAGAAGTCGGTCAATTCCTGCTGGCCGCGGCGCAATGCCTCTTCGGCCCGGCGCCGGGCGCGGCGGCTCCAGGCTTCGCGCAATTCGCGCTCGATGGAAGGCACGAGGCGCGCCAGGTGGTTTTTCATCACAAAATCATTCGCGCCGGCCTTCATCGCCCGCACCGCCATCTCCTCCCCAATGGTGCCGGAAACGACGATGAATGGGATGTCCAGTTCCTTTTCCTTGAGCAGTTGCAAGGCGTCCAGGCTGCCGAAACCCGGGATCGAATGATCGCTGATAATGAGGTCCCATTCCTGACGTTCCAGGGCGGAATTCAATTCCCGGGCAGTATCCACCCGGTCTGAAGTTGGCTCGAAACCTCCCCGCCGGAGTTCGTGTAAAATAAACACAGCATCACCTTCCGAATCCTCAATCAATAGAACCCTCAGCGGCCTATTCATACAATTACACCCCAATCCTGGCTTTAGCTCGGCAATTCGGAATTGTAGTCCAATTATACTGTATTTTGGTCAAGTGGTCAAATAACGCCGGTCTGACAAAGACGATTTTCCCACGACATCATGCCCTCAGTTCAGAGTCAGCGCGCGCAAAGTTACAACTATCTGCTAGGTTAGACTCGCCGGCGCGCTTTATATTTAATTTAATTCCGAAAATAAATTCGAGATGCAACTAAGCGAATCCATTACCTGCCCGTTTTGCGGACAGGCCTTCGAACTGGTGATTGACACCAGCGTGCCGAGCCAGGTTTTCACCACGGATTGTGAGGTGTGCTGCCGGCCGTTCGAGGTCGTTGTGGAATGCGAACCCGGGGAAATTCTAAGCTTGGATGTGCGCGCGAATTAAGCCAGAGTCCCGCGCACATTGTATGAACAGCTTTGCAACAACGGTTCTTTGGGTCTATATCGTGCTCCTGGTCGTGGGCGGAATGATCGGTTTTCTGAAAGCCGGCAGCAAGATTTCGCTCATCATGTCGGTCAGTTTTGCGGCCGCCCTGAGCCTTTGCGCCGCGCGCATCATTTTCCAACCGAATGTGGCTGACATTCTCCTGGCTGCCTTGCTGGTGGTGTTTGCGATGCGTCTTGCGAAAACAAAAAAGTTCATGCCAGCCGGGATGATGTTGATCCTGACCATCGCCGCCCTGGCTTTGCGGCATGTTCGCTTATAGTTATAGCAAGTGGCGGTTACGAAATGACCAATGCCAATGATCAAAGAATGTCCAAACTCCTTATCTCAATTGGATCCTGGTTCCTGGATCTTCCCGGGTCATTGGACATTGGCCATCGGTCATTAACAGCGCGTCCTGGACGAAGGCAGGTCTGCGCTTATGTTGGTTGGGTTATTCGGTGATGCAAACCTCCCTTCCCATCCACCAAATCCATACGCCCATTGTGGAGACGCTTCGCGCGGGCAACCGGCTCGTGTTGGTCGCGCCGACCGGCTCGGGCAAGACCACGCAGGTCCCGCAAATGCTGCTGGAAGCGGGTTTGGCGGGCGATAAAAAGATCGTCGTGCTGCAACCCCGCCGGGTGGCTGCGCGGACGGTCGCCGCGCGAGTGGCCTGGGAGCGCAACTGCAAGCTGGGCGGCGAAGTCGGTTACCAAATCCGCTTCGATGACCAGACCAGCTTGGGGACGCGGATTTGTTTCGTCACGGAAGGCATTCTGCTGCGCTGGCTGCAGGATGATCGCACCCTGCCGGACGTGGGGATCATTCTGTTTGACGAGTTCCACGAACGCAACCTGCTGAGCGACGTGGCCCTGGCGCTCGTCAAGCAACTCCAGCAAACCCAGCGCCCGGACCTGAAACTCGCCGTAATGTCGGCTACGCTGGATGCGGAGCCGGTGGCCGATTATCTCTCAGTCGCAACGAGCCCGGCTCAAGCCGGGACTCCATGCCCGGACTCGACAAGCCGCCGCAGCGATTCAACGACATTGCCGCCCTGTCCCATCCTGGTTTCAGAAGGCCAGAGTTTTCCCGTCGAAGTGCGCTGGCTGGCCAGTCATGACGAACGGCCCATCAGCGATCAGGCAGCCGATGTGGTGGAGCAGATTGTGAACTCGGGCGAACCGGGAGACATCCTCATTTTCATGCCGGGCATGGGCGAGATCAATGCCACCATCAATGCCTGCCGCGCAACCAGGACCAGCGAACGGCTGGCGTTCATCCCTTTGCACGGTGAACTGCAACCGGAGGAACAGGACCTCGCCTTTTCGCCAAATCCTCTGCGCAAAGTGGTGGTCGCCACCAACGTGGCCGAAACCTCCGTCACCATCGACGGCATCCGGCACGTCGTGGACAGCGGACAGGCGCGGGTTGCGCGATATGATTCGGAGCGCGGCATCGGCACATTGTTCATCGAGGAAATCAGCCGCGCTTCAGCCGACCAACGCAAAGGCCGCGCGGGTCGCACCGCGCCTGGAACGTGCCATCGGCTTTGGACGCAAAGCGGCCATTTAAACCGTCCGGAACGCAACACCCCGGAAATCCAGCGCAGCGACCTCGCCGAGGTTGTTCTGCTGCTGCACTCCCTGCACATCCGCAAAGCCGCGCAGTTTGACTGGCTCGACAAGCCCGATCCGGCGGCCGTCGAGCGCGCGGAGAACTTGTTGCGCATGCTCGGCGCGCTCGACGAGGCGACCGACGAATTGACTCCCATCGGCCAGCAAATGCGGCGGCTGCCGATGCATCCGCGTTATTCGCGGATGTTGGTGGAAGCCTCCAAACGCGATTGCGTGCGCGCCGCCGCCTTGTGCGCCGCCCTGGTCAGCGGGCGGGATTTGCTCCAGCGCCTGCGCCGCGAGGACAAACACATTGCCGAAGCGCGCGAACTGTTTGAGGCCAGCCAGGACTCCGATTTCTTCACGCTGATGCGCGCCTATCAATTTGCCAAAAACAACAACTTCAGCGTCGAATCCTGCCGCCGCCATGGCATCAACGCCCAAGCCGCGCGCCAGGTCGAACAAACCTACGCCCAGATTGTTCAGATTGCGGAGCAGCAAAAACTCCTTCAATTCGAAGCCGGCGGTGGAACCTCCGCCGGTAAACCTGACGACACAGCCCTGCTCCGTTGTTTGATGGCCGGCTTCATTGACCAACTTTGCCTCCGGCGCGACATGGGCAGCCTCGAATGCGATTTGACGGAAGGACGCACCGGCACACTGGTCCGGGAAAGCGTGGTGCAAAATTCGCCATTGTTCGTCGCGGCCTCCATTCGCGAGGTGCCTTCGCGCGGTTCGACGAACCTGACGTTGCTGGGCCTGGCCAGCGCCGTGAAACGGGAATGGCTCGAGGAATTGTTCTCCCAACATATTCGCGCACAAGTGGAACATCTTTTCGACCGCACGCACAAGCGCGTGGCCGCCGTAAAGTTGGTGCGCTTCCGTGATCTGGTGATCCACCACGAGCATCAGCGCGAGGTTGACCCAATTGCTTCGGGGCGGTGCCTGGCCGAGGCGTATCAACGCGGCTTTTTTGAATTGCCACTGTTCAACCACGAGGTGAAACAGTTCATTGGCCGGGTGAACCTGGTTTGCGCCGCGATGCCAACCCTGGAGCTTCCGCCTTTGGATCAAAAAGCCATCACGGCCTGTCTGGCGCGCGCCTTCGCCGGCTTCACGCTGGCCAAGGAAGCCCAGGCCGCGCATGTCCGTGATGAGTTTGTGAAGCACCTGGCGCCCGAACAAGTTTCGTGGCTCGATGAACTCGCGCCCGCGAGCCTAACCTGGCATGATGGCCGCAAACTGAAGTTGCTGTACCCCGAAAATGCAAGCGCCAAAGACGGCCAGCCAAATCCGCCCGAACTGCAAGTGAAGCTGCAGGAGTGCTTCGCCCTCAAGGAACACCCGCGCCTTTGCGAAGGCCGGCTTCCAATCAAGCTCTGGCTTTGCACCCCCGATAACAAACGCCTCGAATCCACCACTGACTGGCCGGCCTTCAAAGCAGCCGTTTATCCCAAGTTAAAACCCGCGCTGCAGAAAAAGTTCCCCGGAACGGTCTGGTGAAGCAAAACCGTCTGAGCGTATAGTCGGCTGTGCCCCTGGTCATGCTGCCCGCCTAAAGGGCGCAATGTTTAACTGAAGCCAGTATTTGAGAATCACGCGCACGCCGGCGCTGAATTCCTGCGGGTCGGCATTCTTCAGCAGGTAGGAGGTAACTCCCAGCTTGTAGGCACGTTCGATGTCGGAAGGTTCATCAGAACTGGTGAGCATGATGACGGGCACATCCTGAAACAGTCGCTGGCCGCGAATCCATTTGAGCACCTCATGGCCGTCGCGCTTGGGCAACTTGATGTCCACGAAAATCAGGTCGGGCAGCGGATGATGACGGCGGTCCTGATACCCATTGACGCCGGTCAAGTACTCAATCGCGCTGTCCCCGTCGCTTACGATATTGAGACGATGGGGGATTTCAGTGCGTTTGCATGCGGACTTCATGAAAAACACGTCATCCACATCATCCTCGACGAGTAGAACAGTCTTCATCATAACAATTGGTCACTGGCAAGGAGCGTGCCAACCTCGATTTCTCGCGCGACCCGACGTTTGTGCCTCAAGCGCGCCAAGTTTCGTGCGGAAAATACCAAGGCTCGCGGCCCGGCTGATTGCAGGCGCATCCGCCACGGCGGATCCCGCTCCTGCAATTCGCAATCACGTGGTCGCGACCTTTCGCAAGTTGCGAAACCTCCGAGTGGCGAGTTGCAATTTGCCATTCGATTCCGCAATAGGCGGACAAAGGAATGCCCGAAATGGGCGGGTTTTGCCTTACTTGCATGGAAACAAGGCATGGCACGGTTCCAGCAAACAGTGCGTGCATTGAAAGCGCGCTTGTTTGCGCGATACGGCGATACGTATCTCTTTGAGCCAGCGCTTGTTCCGTGTGGTGTGCCCAATGTTATGGTCGCGGACGCAATTTTGCTGGCGGACGATGATGAAAATCACGCCCTTTTGGCGGGCAAATTAATGAAGGCCTGCGGTATTCTCAATCCGTTCGTCACGGTTCCGGATGGCGATCAGGTTATTGCTTATCTTGAAGGCGAAGGCATTTATGCGAATCGCGAACGTTACCCGCTTCCGTTGCTCCTCCTGCTGGACTTGAAAATGCCCCGCATGGGTGGCATGGAAGTGCTCGAATGGTTGTCGCGCAGTCAGCCGAAGCCGGCGTTCTCGACGGTGGTTCTTACCAGCTATGCCGACTTGAAAACAGTCAAAGAAGCCTACCGCCTGGGCGCCCGTTCCTTTCTCGTCAAACCCATCGAGGCAAAGGAATTTTTGCCCGTTGCCGCGGAATTGAAGGGAATTCGCTTTGGAGGCGCACCGAATTCCGGCACAGCCAATACCGGCACAGCACGGGCCTGATTCTTTTTTGCAACGATCCCTTATCATTCCCTCCGCTAATGAAGGCAAAAGGTTTGCTTTCGCGCTGGCGCTGGGTTAATAATTGGAACGCTGTGGGTTCAGTTCAGTTGCTCCATGGCTAATTGAATGTGCGGATGTTCACGTCTGAGCTTGCTTTATCTCCAATAGAATTGGGTAGTGTTCGAAAGGCCCGCTGCTTTTGTCTATGGGGTGGGTACCCCATAGCGGCGGCAAACCGACCCGATAGCCTTGGCCGTGCATCCGTTGAATCGCCAAACCTGCGTTGCGGTGCTTTATGAATTCCGAACAGACACCGCGCGCATCTGTCCAAGCTCATCTAACGAGAGAATTGCAAAAAGTCGCGCTCAATCCAGCACCATCATTTTTTTATGAAAAAAATTAATCCCGCCGTCATAATTGATGAAGTCTCCAAAATCGATGACGAGAATGACCCGGTTGAATCAACCGCGACGGCCACGCGGAATGGACGGCGCAAAGGGAAGCCCGCCAATAACCCGCCCGCGCCGGTCAACGGCGCTGAAGGGGAGGATGGCGAATTGGACCCGCGGCAAGTGCTGCGCGCGCTGTCGGCGCTGAAACGCGGGGACTTCACCGCGCGCCTGCCGCTGGAGTGGACGGGCCTGGCCGGCAAGGTGGCCGACACCTTCAATGATCTGGCGGAGCAAATGCAGCATTCGACCGAGGAATCCACGCGCATCAGCCGCGTCGTCGGCAAGGAAGGCAAATTGCACGAACGGATCCAGATGGGCGAAGTCGCGGGCGGTTGGAAGGAACGCGTCGATTCGATCAACACCCTGATCACCTGCCTGGTGCATCCGATCAGTGAAACGGCGCGCGTGATCGGCGCCGTGGCCACCGGCGACCTTTCCCAAAGCATGGCGGTGGAAATCGAGGGCCGCCGGGTGGAAGGCGAATTCCTGCGCACGGCCAAGACGGTGAATACGATGGTGAACCAATTGAGCGCGTTCGCCTCCGAAGTGACCCGCGTGGCGCGCGAAGTCGGCACCGAAGGCAAGCTGGGCGGCCAGGCGAAAGTCAAAGGCGTGGCCGGCACCTGGAAGGACCTGACGGACAACGTGAACCTGATGGCCAGCAATCTCACCAGCCAGGTCCGCAACATCGCCACAGTCACCACCGCGGTCGCCAACGGCGACTTGACCAAAAAGATCACGGTGGACGTGAAAGGCGAGTTCCTCGAATTGAAGGATACGATCAACACGATGGTGGACCAGCTCCGTTCGTTCGCCTCCGAAGTGACCCGCGTAGCCCGCGAAGTCGGCACCGAAGGCGAGTTGGGCGGCCAGGCGAAGGTCGAAGGCGTTTCAGGCACGTGGAAGGACCTCACGGATTCGGTGAATTTCATGGCCAGCAATCTTACGGCGCAAGTCCGCAACATTGCGGCAGTGACGACGGCGGTGGCCAACGGCGACTTGTCCAAGAAGATCACGGTGAACGTCAAAGGGGAAATTCTCGAATTGAAAAACACCATTAATACGATGGTGGACCAGCTTTCGTCGTTCGCCTCCGAAGTGACGCGTATGGCGCGCGAAGTCGGCACCGAAGGCAAACTCGGCGGCCAGGCGCAGGTCAAAGGCGTGGCCGGCACGTGGAAGGACCTGACGGACAACGTCAATTTCATGGCGGGCAATCTTACGTCGCAAGTCCGCAATATCGCGGACGTGACCAAGGCG
>Ga0070741_10016697_pt1 | contig 12184 bp, 7 predicted proteins | sample Coa_R1_4_FD_66440 | JGI IMG/M metagenome (GOLD analysis project Ga0070741, IMG submission 66440) | Surface soil microbial communities from Centralia Pennsylvania, which are recovering from an underground coalmine fire - Coalmine... | ecosystem: Environmental > Terrestrial > Soil > Unclassified ...
TACGCGCCGATGGAGGACCTCTCGCTCGACATCCGTCGGTACGTCGGAGCCCGGATTCCCGAGCTGGCCGACGGCTTCGAGGCGGCTGCCACCTAGCGTTCGCGCCCGGCGTCCTGGGCCGCCCGTGAGGCGCCGTGTCGGAGCCGGGCCACGATCTCGTCGTGGAGCAGCCCGTTGGTGGTGAGCGCGCTCGAGCCGTGGTGCGGGGGCTCGCCCTCGAACGTCGTGACGGTGCCGCCGGCCTCCTCGACGACGACCTGGACGGCCGCCACGTCCCACGTCGCGAGCTCGGGTTCGAACATCACATCGGCGGACCCGCGCGCCACCAGCATGTGGCCCCAGAAGTCGCCGTAGCCGCGGTCTCGCCGGGCCTCGAGCACGATCTCGCGCAGGACCTCGCCGTGCTCCCCCGCGAGCCATTCACCGGCGTCGGAGTGCACGATGAAGGAGCGGGAGATCCGATCGGCGGTCGATACGTGGATCGCGGAGCCGTTCAGCTTGGCCCCGGCGCCGCGGGCCGCCTCGTAGCGCTCGCCGAGCGCGGGTGCGTACGCCACGCCCACGACCGGCTCGTCCGCCATCGCGAGCGCGATCAGCGTGGCCCAGATCTGTATGCCGTCGGTGAAGTTCTTCGTGCCGTCGATCGGATCGACGATCCAGCATCGCTCGCCCTCGCCCTCGAGCCCGTTCTCCTCGCCGAGGATGGCATCGCCGGGGTATCGCTCGCGGATCCGCTCCCGGATCATGGCCTCGATCGCGGTGTCGGCCTCGGTCACGGGCGTTCGGTCCGGCTTGACCCGGACCTCGAGCTCGTGGCCGAAGTACCGCATGGCGATCCGGCCGGCCTCCTCGGCCAGCTCGACGGCGAATGCAAGCTCCTCCTCGAACACGCGCTCACGCTACCCCAGGGCCGACCCTGGCGTCGGGTGCCGGCTTCGGGATCCTCGATTTCCGATACGCTCCTTTCGCGATGCAGACCACCGTCGAGGAGACCGACAAGCACACCGTCAAGCTGACCGTCGAGGTGCCGCCGGAGGACTTCGGTCGTGACCTCGAGCGCGCATATCGGAAGATCGCCCAGCAGGTCCGAATCCCGGGGTTTCGCAAGGGCCGGGTCCCGCGCAAGGTGATCGACGCCCAGATCGGCCGGGAGGCGGTGCTGGGCGAGTTCCTGGAGGACGCCGTCCCGGCCTACTACCGCGAGGCGATCCGCGAGCACGAGCTCGCCCCGATCGCCGACCCCGACATCTCGCTCGAGCAGATCGAGGAGGGCAAGCCCCTCGTGTTCACGGCCACCGTGGAGGTCCGCCCCCGCCTCAAGCTCGATCGAGGCGACTACACGGGCGTCCGCGTGGAGCGTCCTTCGACCGAGGTCACCGACCGGGAAGTCGACGAGATGGTGGACCGCCTGCGGGAGCGCTTCGCCGAGCTCGAGCCGGTGGCCCACCCGGCGCGGATCGGCGACTACGTGGTCATCGATCTGCGCGCCTTTGTTCACGACCAGGAGGTCCCCGAGGCCACGCGACCCGACTACCTGTACGAGGTCGGCTCGGGCGAGTTCGTCGGGAGGCTCGACCAAGAGCTCGAGGGCCGGCGCGCCGGGGAGATCTTGAAGTTCAACGCCAACCTCGACGAGCGGTTCGGCGAGCGCGCCGGCGAGGAGGTGTCCTTCCGCGTGCTGGTCAAGGAAGTCAAGGGCAAGCGGCTGCCGGCCGCCGACGACGAGTTCGCGAGGGTGGCCTCCGAGTTCGACACCCTGGCCGAGCTTCGGGAGAGCCTGCGCGAGCAGCTTCGCCAGACCAAGGAGCGGCAGGCGGACGCGGACGTTCGTGACGCGGTGCTCCAGGAGCTCGTCAAGCGCGTCGACGTCGACCTGCCCGACGCGCTCGTGGACGAGGAGACCGAGCACCGAGTGCGGCACGCGCGCGAGCGGGCCGAGCGCGCCGGGCTGTCGATGGAGCAGCTCCTCGAGTCCCAGGGGTTCGATGAGCTCCGGTTCCGAAGCGACGCGCGAGCGCACGCGATCCGCGCGATCAAGGCCGACCTCGTGCTCGAGGCGGTGGCCCGGTCCGAGGGCATCGAGGTCACCGCGGAGGAGCTCGGGTCGGAGATCTCCTCCTTCGCGGCCGCTCTCGGGCGGGACCCCAGGGAGGTGGCGAGGACCCTCGAGCGCAGCGGCCAGGTCGTATCACTGGCCGGTGATATCATCCGATCAAAGGCGCTCGACTTCCTGGTCGAGCATGCCGAAATCGTGTCGGTGGGCGAGAGCCGCGCGGCAGACGAGGCCTCGGACGAGGCCGGCTCCGCCTCCGATCTCGACCCGTCGGAGGCCGAATCATGAGCGAGCTGAAGGACTACCTCGTTCCCGTGGTCGTCGAGCAGACCGCCCGCGGTGAGCGTTCGTTCGACATCTACTCACGGCTCCTCAAGGAGCGGATCGTGTTTCTCGGGACGCCGATCGATGACGCCGTCGGCAACCTCATCATGGCCCAGCTGCTCCACCTCGAGTCAGAGGACCCGGAGAAGGACATCAACCTGTACATCAACTCCCCGGGCGGCGACATCACCGCGCTGTTTGCGATCTACGACACGATGCAGTACATCAAGCCCGACGTGTCGACGATCGTGATGGGGCAGGCGGCCTCCGCCGCGGCGGTGCTGCTGCTCGCCGGCACCAAGGGTAAGCGCTACGCGCTTCCGCACTCCCGCGTGCTCCTGCACCAACCGCACGGCGGCGCCCAGGGTCAGGCCGTCGACATCGAGATCCAGGCCAAGGAGATCGTGCGCTACCGCCGCCTGCTGGACGAGATCATCGCGCAGCACACCGGCCAGCCGCTCGAGAAGGTGTCCAAGGACACCGACCGTGACTACATCCTGACGGCGGAGGAGGCCGTGGCCTACGGCGTGGTCGACGAGGTCATCACCAGTCGCAAGATCCACCGCGAACTTGCGGCGGCCGCCGCCGGAGGCTCGTAGAATCAGGCCACAGGCCGGGTGCGGAGCCCGGCCGCTCGATTCAGGGGGCTTGGGGCATGGGGCGGTTGGGAGACTCGGACCTGCTGAAGTGCTCCTTCTGCGGGAAGAGCCAGAAGCAGGTCAAGAAGCTCATCGCCGGCCCCGGCGTGTACATCTGCGACGAGTGCATCGACCTCTGCAACGAGATCATCGAGGAGGAGCTCTCCGAGACCTCGGATCTCAAGCTCGAGGAGCTCCCCAAGCCCCAGGAGATCTACGCATTCCTCGACGACTACGTGATCGGCCAGGAACAGGCCAAGAAGGTTCTCTCGGTCGCGGTCTACAACCACTACAAGCGCATCCAGGTCGGCGCCAAGGACGGCGACGTCGAGCTGCAGAAGTCGAACATCCTGATCTTGGGTCCTACCGGGTGCGGCAAGACGCTCCTCGCCCAGACCCTGGCCAAGATGCTGAACGTCCCCTTCGCGATCGCCGACGCCACCGCGCTGACCGAGGCCGGTTACGTCGGTGAGGACGTCGAGAACATCCTCCTCAAGCTGATCCAGGCGGCCGACTACGACGTCAAGAAGGCCGAGACCGGGATCATCTACATCGACGAGGTCGACAAGATCGCCCGCAAGAGCGAGAACCCCTCGATCACGCGCGACGTGTCCGGCGAGGGAGTGCAGCAAGCACTCCTCAAGATCCTCGAGGGCACCACGGCGTCGGTGCCCCCGCAGGGCGGGCGCAAGCATCCGCACCAGGAGTTCATTCAGATCGACACCACCAACATCCTGTTCATCTGCGGCGGCGCGTTCGCCGGCCTCGAGAAGATCATCGAGAGCCGGATCGGCAGTCGCGGGATCGGCTTCGGCGCCGATGTCCGGCGCGTGGAGGAGAAGGATCTCGGCGCGATCCTCGGCAAGGTGCTCCCCGAAGACCTGTTGAAATACGGTCTCATCCCCGAGTTCGTCGGTCGCCTGCCGGTGCTCACGCACGTGCACAACCTCGACAAGCAGGCGCTCGTCGACATTCTCACCAAGCCGAAGAACGCCCTCGTCAAGCAGTACCGCAAGTTCTTCGAGTTCGACGGCGTGGATCTGGAGTTCACCGACGACGCCCTCGAGGCGATCGCCGACCAGGCCATCCTTCGTGGGACCGGAGCGCGGGGGCTCCGGGCCATCATGGAGGAGGTCCTGCTGAACGTGATGTACGAGCTGCCGTCTCGTCAGGACGTCACCAAGTGCCTGGTCGACCGCGACGTCGTTCTCTCCGGCGTGAACCCGACGCTCGTGCCTCGCGAGGTCCCCGCACCGCGCGTGCGTAAGGAGCGGACCGCCTGAGGGGCTTGCCGGCCCGGGCCGTCGGTCTCAGATGAGCCCGTCTGCCAGGTCCCGAGCTCTCCTGATCTCGAGGAGCGAGCCCAGCTCCTCGAAGACGGTGTTCGCCCGGTCGAGCAGGCTCAGCGCTTCATGGCGTCGTCCGGTCGTCGTCAGCGCCTCGGCCAGGAGCAGCTCGGTGCGGGCGAGCTCCCATCGGGCGGACAGACCCTCGAACCCCGCCCGACTGCGTTCCAGGAGCGCGATGCCCTCGTCGAGCCGTCCCTCCGCCATCGCGGTACGGCCCTCGAGCCTGTCCAGGTACGCGGGGAGCACCCGGAGACCCGCCTCCCGCGCATAGGCTCGGCTCTCGGCGAGGAACCGCGGCACGTCGTTCCATCGAGCCGAGACCGCGAGCAGCTCGGCCACAACCCGATCCTTGAAGGGCTCGGAGGTCCTCGAGTCGACGCGCTCGGCCTCGTCGATGTACGCCCACGCCTCGGCGCTCCTGCCGCGTCTGGCGGCGCTCCACGCGAGCCAGTAGTTGGCAGCCACGGATCCGCGATGGTGGGATCCGCGATGGTGAACCCCTCGCCGCAGCTCCCCAAGGAGCGAAAGCAGCCCTTGCGCCTCGGGTGCTTCCCGGGCGTCCTTGACGAAGGCCGCAGCCCCGTAGACGTACATCATGAAGTACGGGGGGTTGGCGGCTCGATCCCCGAGCAGCACATCGCACTCGCGGAACAGCTCCAGCACTCGATCCCACGCGCCCCGCTCGAACTCGGCGAACCCCACCCAGTTCGTGGTGTGGAGCAGGACGCCGTCCGCCTGGGCGCGCGAAGCCCGGGCACGGCCCTCCGTTCCCAGCCGGATCGCATCCTCGTAGTTGCCGATCATCGCGTTGGCCCACGCGCCCATGGCGAGGATGTCCCCGGTCTCCAACGGATCCTCGATCAGCTCGGCGATCGACAGGCGGCGTTCGATCATCGTGGTCAGGGCTGGCCCATAGAGACCGCGCGTCAGGGTCGCGGAGCTCGCAGCATCCAACGCAGCCGACGCGAGGTCCGGGCGGCCGAGTGTCATGGCGATGTCGGCCGCACGCTGTCCGTCTGCGGCCGCCCGCTCGTACTCCTCCGGGGCGACCGTCCGCAGTTGCGAGAACGAGAACGGCCCGAACGCTCGGGCCGAGAGCAGGCGGATGCCCTCCTCGGTTTCCTCGTCCTGGAGATACCGGAAGCCGAGGTCGACGTACCGGCGAATCTCCTCCTCGGCGAACCCCTCCTTCATCGAGCCCGGCCAGCGGAGCGGGCTCTCGACCGCGCGGGCGCACGCCCGGGCGATTGCCGAGGGGTCGTTGGGGGCGTGCTCGATCCGCAGGTCGGCCGCCTCGCGCCAGGCCCGCCAGGCGGCGTCGCCCTGGTAGTCGTTGATAGCGATCGAGCCCTTGACCTCGAGCGCCTCGGCGCGCTCCAGGGGATCCGAGGCGAGGAGCAGCGCCTGGTCGACCAGGCTGCTGGCCTTGCGCACCGCGAACCGCAGCCCTGCCTCTTCGGCGGCGGACAGGAGTGAACGGTAGGCCTTGCGCCGCAGATCCTCGGCCGTGGCCGGATCGGAGATCAGGCCTTCGCGTACGGCCATGTACGCCTCCGCATGGTGATAGGCGAGGAGCTCGATGAACTCCGTCGCCCGCTCGCCGGCCGTCTCCTCGATCCAGGCGGCCACCGCCGCGTGGGCGGCGCCGCGCTCCCGGCGAGGTAGGGACTCGTACGCGACCTCGCGCGTGAGGACGTGCTTGAAGATGAACTCCGGCTCGCCCGCGATCGAAGACGACAGGCGTGAACGGACCAGCTCGCGCTCCTCGAGCCGGGCGAGGATGTCGCGGAGGTTCTCGCCCTCGCCGTTCAGCAGCCTCCCTACCGGACCGGGCCAGAACACGCGACCGACGACCGCCGCTCGTTGCAGCGCGCGTTTCTCATCGGGGCCGAGCAGGTCGATCCGCGCCGCGAGGACCGCCTGCACGGTGTCCGGGATCTGCACCTCCCCGAGCTCGGGCGAGGCTCGCCATCGGTCGCCCTCCCGCACGATGAGTTCCTCGTCGATCAGGTGTCGGACGATCTCCTCCAGGAAGAACGGGTTCCCGTCGGCTCGCTGCAGCATCGCCCCGTGCACCGATGAGGGCAGGTCCTCGACCTCGAGCAGGAACCCGATCAGTCGGTCGGCGTCCTCAGGGGAGAGCGGCTCGAGCGCGATCGAGGACGCGTTTCTCCTCCCACCCCACCCCGGATGCTGTTCGGCGAACTCGGGCCTGGCCGGACAGATGAACAGCATGGGCCCAACGCCGCGTTCCGCAAGGTCTTCCACAAGGTCCAGGAGGGCCGGATCGGCCCAGTGGACGTCCTCGATCACGACGATGAGAGGGGAGCGGGCGGCGAGGGCCGAGAACAGGGACCGCCACGCCGCGTGGATCTTCGATCGGATCTCCCGAGGCTCGGCCGTCCGGAACGGGAACTGCGGGTCCTCGACGCCGACCGTGTAGGCGAGGGCCGCTACCACCTTGCGCGGGTCGGCGGCCACGTCGGAGGTGATCAGGTCGACCCCGAACGCGACGATCCGATCGAGGGTCGTCTGGGGCGGGTCGGTGTCGCGCACCCCCGCCAGGCCCTTCAGGATCTCGGCGAGCGGCCAGTACGTGACCCCCTCGCCGTACGGGAGCGTGCGGCCGACGACCACCCGCGGGCCGGGCTCCAGCCCGCCTGCCCAGTCGAGGAACTCGCGGACGAGCCGGCTCTTCCCGACCCCCGGCTCGCCGTAGATCGTCACGAGGTTGGGGCGCGCTTCGGCGACCGCGCGACCGTACACCACCTGGAGCAACGCGAGCTCCTGGTCCCGGCCCACCATGGGCGCGCGAAGCCCGGGCACGCCTCGCTCGGGGTGCTCCGGCGCGGCCTCGAGCAGCAGCACGGCCGGAACGGGCGCCTGCTTGCCGCGGAGCTCCAGCGCCGAAAGCTCCTGGTACTGGAAGCCCCGGGCCGCGCGCGCCGTCCGCTCGGCCACCACGATGTCGCCGGGCTCCGCGGACTGCTCCAGGCGGGCCGCGGTGTTCACCGCGTCGCCGGTCACCATCGGTTCGCCGGGCCGCGGACTCGTGGCGGCCATGACCGCGCCGGTGTTGATGCCCGTGCGGATCTGCAGGGCGACGCCGTGACGGGCCTGGAGGTCCGCGTTCACGGCCTCCATGCGCCGGCGCATCCGCAGGGCGGCGCGGAGCGCCCGCGCCGGGTCGTCCTCGTGGGCGACCGGGACACCGAACACGGCCATGATCGCGTCCCCGATGAACTTCTCCAGCGTGCCGCCCTCGGCCTCGATCTCCTCGCGCATGGCCGAGAAGTACGTGCCCAGGATCTCCTGGAGGCGCTCGGGGTCCAGGCGTTCGCCGAGCCTGGTCGAACCGGTGACGTCGGCGAACAGGATCGTGACGACTCGACGCTCCTGCCCCGCGGGGACGGGTGCCCGTTCGGGGGTCGGCGCCCCGCACGCGGAGCAGAATCGGGCGCCCGCGGAAAGCTCCGCACCGCACACGCCGCAGGTCGACACAAGCGAAGCCCCGCAGGCTGCGCAGAAGCGCGCGCCCTCGTGGTTCGCGTTCCCGCAGTTCGGACAGGACCCCACCGCACAGGAGTTTACGTCCTCGGCGTCCCCGAGCATCTCGTAGACTCGCGCGCATGAACGTGCCGGACAAGCCGTCGCTCGACGGCCTGGAGGCGAAGTGGGACGAGTGGTGGGAGGCGGCGGGCACCTACCGGTTCGACCGGTCGAAGCCGCGGGAGCGCATCTACTCGATCGACACGCCCCCGCCCACTGTCAGCGGCTCCCTGCACGTGGGGCACGTGATGTCCTACACGCACACCGACCTCATCGCCCGGTACAAGCGGATGTGTGGGTTCGAGGTCTTCTATCCGATGGGTTGGGACGACAACGGGCTGCCGACCGAGCGCCGCGTGCAGAACTACTTCGGCGTTCGCTGCGACCCAACGCTTTCGCCCGTCGAGCGCTTCGACGCGTCCGCCCTCGAGCGACCGGACGGGGCCGAGCCGGTCCCGGTGAGCCGACAGAACTTCATCGAGCTGTGCGGCCGCCTCACGGCCGAGGACGAGCGGGGGTTCGAAGCGCTGTTCCGACGGCTCGGGCTCTCCGTCGACTGGAACCACACGTACACGACGATCGGCGAACGGGCCCGCCGCGCCTCGCAGCGCTCGTTCTTGCGGCTGGTTCGCTCCGGCCTCGCCTACACGGCCGAGGCCCCGACGATGTGGGACGTGGACTTCCAGACGGCCGTTGCGCAGGCGGAGATCGAGGACCGTGAGCGGGATGGGCTCTACCATCGCGTGGCGTTCCTGCGAGAGGACGGCGAGCCGGTCGAGATCGAGACCTCGCGACCCGAGCTCATCCCAGCGTGTGTCGCCCTCGTCGCGCATCCCGACGACGACCGGTACCGGGGGCTCGTCGGCGGCAAGGTGCTCACGCCGCTGTTTCGGGTCGCGGTTCCGGTCGTCGCTCACCAGCTGGCCGAGCCCGACAAGGGGACCGGTATCGCCATGGTGTGCACGTTCGGTGACGTCACGGACGTGACCTGGTGGCGCGAGCTGGGGCTGCCGACGCGCGTGGTGGTGGAGCGCGACGGCACGATCGGCGCTCGGACCTTCGGCGCTCCGGGATGGGAGTCCGAGGATCCCGAGCGCGCGAACGCGGCCATCGCGGAGCTCGCCGGTCTTCCGGTGGAGCAGGCCCGCAGGCGCATCGCCGAGCTCCTGCGCGCGGAGGGCGCCCTGATCGGGGATCCGACGCCGGTTCGCCACGTCGTCAAGTTCTACGAGAAGGGCGACCGCCCGCTCGAGGTCATCACCAGCCGGCAGTGGTTCATCCGCACGCTCCGCTTCCGCGAGGAGCTGCTCGAGCGCGGCCGCCAGCTCGCCTGGCATCCGCCGTTCATGGGTGCGCGCTACGCGTCGTGGGTGGAGGGGCTGAACGCCGATTGGGCGGTGAGCCGGCAGCGGTACTTCGGCGTGCCGATCCCCGTCTGGTACCCGCTCGACGAGCACGGACGCCCCGACTACGAGCGCCCCATCCTTCCGGGAGAGGAGGCCTTGCCGATCGATCCCCAGGAGAGCGCGCCTGCCGGATACGAACCCGCGGCGCGAGGTCGCCCCGGCGGCTTCGTCGCCGACCCCGACGTGTTCGACACGTGGGCGACCTCCTCGCTGACCCCGCAGATCGCCGCGGGTTGGGAGGACGATCCGGACCTGTTCGCCCGCCTGTTCCCCATGGACCTTCGTCCGCAGGCGCACGAGATCATCCGAACCTGGCTGTTCTACACGGTGCTGCGCGCGCACCTCGAGCATGGCTCTCTGCCCTGGTCGCACGCGGCGATCAGCGGCTTCGTGCTCGATCCGGATCGCAAGAAGATGTCCAAGTCCAAGGGCAACGTGGTCACACCGATCGAGATGTTCGAGCGGCACAGCGCCGACGCGGTCCGGTACTGGGCGGCGAGCGCCCGGCTCGGGGTAGACGCGGCGTTCGACGAGCAGCAGATGCGAGTCGGGCGGCGCCTTGCGATCAAGATCCTGAACGCCTCCCGATTCGTCCTCACGCTCGAAGCCGAGCCCGGGCCGATCACCCAGCGGCTGGACCTTGCCATGCTCGCCTCGCTCCGCACAACGGTCCTCGAGGCAACCGCCGCTCTGGAGGACTACGATCACGCCCGCGCGCTGGAGGTTGCCGAGCGGGCGTTTTGGGACTTCACGGACGACTACCTCGAGCTCGTGAAGCAACGGGCCTACGGGGCCCACGGGCACGAGGGGGCCGGCTCGGCCGTCGCCGCCCTCCGCACGGCGCTGGACGTCATGCTGAGGTTGTTCGCGCCCTTCCTTCCGTACGTGACCGAGGAAGTGTGGTCGTGGTGGCGCGAGGGCTCGATCCACCGTGCCGCCTGGCCGACTCCCGACGAGCTTCCCACGACCGGAGATCCCGAGGTCTACGCGATCGTCGCGGCGGTCCTCACGGCCGTACGTAGGGAGAAGGCACTGGCCAAGGTGTCCCTGCGCACGCCGGCGCGTCGGGTGGCCGTCGGCGACACGTCCGACCGGCTCGCCAAGCTGAGAGCCGCCGAGGTCGACCTGCGCGAGGCAGGCCGCATCGAGGACCTCGACCTGCGCGAGGCCCCGGCGCTCGAGGTGCACACCGAGCTTGCCCCTACGGGAGACTGAGGCTCGTGCGATTCGCCGAGGCGCTTGCCGAGCTCGAGGCCCGCGTGCCCGAGCGGATGGTTCCCGACCTGTCGCGGATCACGGCGCTGGCCGAGCTGCTGGACGACCCGCAGCTCACCTATCCGACGATCCACGTGACGGGCACGAACGGCAAGACGACGACCTCGCGCCTCATCGCCGCGCTCGCGTGCGGGCACGGTCTCAGGGCCGGCCTGTACACCTCACCTCACCTGCGCTCGGTCACGGAGCGAATCGCGGTCTGCGGCGAGCCGATCTCCGAGTCGGAGTTCGCAGAGGAATACGAGCGTCTCCTTCCGTACCTGGAGCTCGTTGACGGGCGCGGGGAACGCGTGACGTACTTCGAGACCCTCACGGCGCTCTCCTATGTGTGGTTTGCCGACAAGCCCGTCGACGTGGGCGTGTTCGAGGTCGGGATGGGTGGCACCTGGGACGCGACCAACCTCGTGGCGGGCGACGTCGCCGTGCTGTGCCCCGTCGCGCTTGACCACCCGGAGCTCGGTTCGACCGTCCGGGAGGTGGCTACGGAGAAGGCGGGCATCATCAAGCCGGGCAAGGTCGTCGTGGCGCGCGAACAGCCGGTGGAGGCACTCGAGGTGATCGAGGCCCGCTGTGCGAAGACGCGGGCCCGCCTGCTCCTCGAGGGACGGGATTTCGCGCTTGTGAAGCGTCGGCAGGCGGTGGGCGGACAACAGATCTCCGTGCGAGGCACGCACGCAGAGTACGAGGAGATCGTCCTGCCGCTGTTCGGTGAGCACGCGGCCCGGAACGCGGCAGCCGCCGTCGTTGCGCTCGAGGCGCTGCTCGGGCGGGCGCTCTCGGCCGAGGCGACGCGGGAGGCCCTGGAGCGCGCCTCCTCTCCGGGCCGCGCGGAGATCGTGGGGCGGCATCCGCTCGTCATCCTCGATGGCGCCCACAACCCAGCGGGGGCGGCCGCCCTCGCGTCGACGCTTCGCGAGGCGTTCGCGTGGCGGCGTCTTCACCTCGTGATCGGCGTGTCGTCGAACAAGGACCTCGCCGGCATCGTCCGCGAGCTGGCGCCGCTCGCGGACCACGGCTACGCGGCGCGGAACGCGAACGTGCGCTCCAGCGAGCCCGAGGCCGTGGCGGAGGCCCTCCGGGCCGCAGGCGTGGCGACCGAGACGTTCGAGTCGGTGGCGTGGGCGCTCGACGCCGCGCGCGCCGCGGCCGGAGAGGAGGACCTCATCCTCGTAACGGGGTCCCTCTATACTGTCGCGGACGCCCGCGCGACCTGGGGAGATTCCGAGACGTGACCCTCGAATCCACGCTGCTCATCGTCAAGCCGGACGGTGTGCGCCGGGGGCTCGTCGGCGAGGTACTGCGGCGCGTCGAGGCCAAGGGCCTGCGGATCGCCGAGATGCGCATGATGCGGATCGACCGCTCCCTGGCCGAGGAGCACTACGCGGAGCACCGCGACAAGCCGTTCTTCGGCGATCTCGTCGAGTTCATCACCTCGGGTCCCGTGGTGGTCGCCCGGCTCGAGGGCGAGGGCGCAGTCGACGTGTGGCGCAGGCTGATGGGGCCGACCGACCCGGCCCTCGCGCCTCCCGGGACGATTCGGGGCGACTACGGGCTGGTGATCACGGAGAACGTCGTGCACGGCAGCGACTC
>Ga0070741_10016698_pt1 | contig 12184 bp, 7 predicted proteins | sample Coa_R1_4_FD_66440 | JGI IMG/M metagenome (GOLD analysis project Ga0070741, IMG submission 66440) | Surface soil microbial communities from Centralia Pennsylvania, which are recovering from an underground coalmine fire - Coalmine... | ecosystem: Environmental > Terrestrial > Soil > Unclassified ...
GTGCAAAAATGATCACACAACCTTCTGCTTTACAAGCTGTAAGCGATTCTAACAATTCCAACGATCCAACTGGCTTAGAACCCGCGATGATAGTGGATAAGCCGCAGATTGGCCTGGTTTCACAGCAAGCTCCGGCCAAGCCGGCGGTGGCGGCCTCTGCAAACGGTAAGGCGGTCGAGCCGGGCGTACCGTGCAAGATCCAGACCGAGAGCCTGGGCGAGGTCTACGAGCACGCCGGGGTAAATGTGCCAAAGCATGGATTTTCTATCTTGAAGATTGCCGATATGCTGAGTTCCATGCACATCCGTGATTTGGCCGCGGAAGGCAAACGTGCGGCTGTAATGATGGCGCTGGAAGTAAGCAATGTGCAGCTCAATGACATCATCGAAGATGCCGCCCGGCGCGAGCACGCGCTGAATGATTACGAAGCCCGCCAGCAACAGGCATTCCAGAATTACAAAGCCGCAAAGCAGCAGCAGAACCAGGAAAGCCAGGCTGAAATTGAGCGTCTCATCGAACAGCTCCGCCTGCGGATAGAAGCCAATGACAAAGAGCTTTCCGGCGAAAAGACCCGCCTGGATGAATGGCGCGGCAAAAAACGCGAGGAAGAACGGCGCATTCGAAATGCCGTCTCCCACTTTGGTGGAGGCGGCGATACGAGCTCGGCGCCTGCAGCCGCGCCGCGCACATCGTCGCAAGCCGAGCCGTCAGGCCCCTCGACAAATTCTGTAGCAGACAACGGTAACGGGCGGTCGTCTACGGCGCGTCCATCTCTCTGGAAGCGGTAGGTATCTTATCCATGCGCCGGCAAACACAAGGAATCGTCGCGACTCAGGGTGTAACCAACGTGCCCTCAAGACAGAAATTCACGACAGCTCCTATTGAATGGGATCTTAACCTGGAGGAGCTAACCAAGCCATTTGCCATTTTCTCCGGTATCTCCGTCGAATCGGTGAAAGACAAGTTTGCCAAGACAAGTTTCGATCTTTGGCAGCGCTATGTCGCCGAAGAAGAACGTTCCAAGCTCGCGGATATGGCTTATGGGCTCGTGCACGGATTCAAATCGGAGCAGGTAGCTGAAAAGAGCGAATTGGAATCGCAGGACCTGGTTCACCAGGCTTTCGTGTGCTTGCGAATCATCCGTCCAACCCGAGCCCGGTTTGTGGCCGTCCAATACGAGCTTCAGGAAGACGGCAAGCCTTATGTGCTTCGATTCACGCACCCGGACGGGAACGTTGTCAATGTGCCGGAATCGGAGTCTCTGAATCGCGTGCGCATGCGCGACCTCATGGATTTGCGCAAGCTGATGCCAGGATTCGTAAGGATGTATAAGAGCGGACCCTCGAGCATACGTCGAGCCATCCGCTACTACGAGGCCGGCTACTCTGAAGTGCGCGACCCAATGTTGCAGTTCCTGGTTTGGATGATGGGCATCCAGGCGGCGTTTCAAGGCGACCGGATTCCAATTCAAACCCAGGAAAAACTCAAGCAAGAGATCGAATCGGAGTTTGGCGCCCGTGACATTTATGAAGACTCTACCGAGCGCGATCTATACGCATCGGAGCCTTTGCTGGTGGGTTCGCTGCTGGACGATATGTTTACCCTGCACGATCAATTTGTTCACGGCGCTTGGATCCCAGACGATTTTCTCAATCCTAAGGTCAGGCAATCCAGTTCGGGCCAGAGCGTAAATCGCGCGGAAATATTGCGGGAATGCGCCTCGTTCCTTTTACGCACCCGCTTGCTCACAGCTCTGGACCGCAGATAGCCGGCTAGCGTTTTGGATTCTCCGTTACTGCTGCCTTGACCCGTTCTGCCGCTGCAAAATCCTGCCTACTCGTGTTTTCAACTCTTCAGGCTTGAAGATGGGAGACGAGCACGTCCGATCGGTGCAAATAAAGGCGGCTGAAACATGGAGTTTGGGATACTGGACGTCGGGGTTGGGCAAAGGCCCTTCCTGTGGGTCCCACCACTCGATCCGCTCATAAATTGAGGGATAGGCGACCGCAGCTTTGAAGAGGGCGGCTGCGATTGCATCGTTCTTAGGACCATTGATGGTCAGGTGCAAGGGCGCGCTGCCAAGTTCCATGTCTGTGAGGAGTACGCTTGATGCCGGCAGGCGGTAAACGATTGGGGATGCTATTAGGTATCGCATCGCCTGCTGAGCGAGTCGCTGGTAATTCTGCTTGCCAGTGTAATGAAAAAGCAGATTGGCAGTCTGCGCTGCCATAACATTTTCATCGCGCTGCGGCTTCGGCTTGATGGCCTGGCCCACTAAGGCTTTTGATGTAAGAAAACCGATGCCCGCGGGGTCGCGAAAGTTATCATCCACAAATTTCATTGTGGTTTCAGCATTTGCCAGCCATTGGCGATCGCCGGTCGCCGCGTAAAGAGAGATAAACGCACGCGCCATCGCGATGCTGTCGCCAAGATAGGGTCCGGCAGAATCGCTCGTGCCGTGGCGGAAGCCGCCGCCAGGAATCGATCTGTTTGCAAGCACCCAGCGGGTGGCGCGCAGGGCCTCTTCGAGCGCACCGGTATCTTCCGTAGCGGCGTAAAGCGCTACAAGCGCTCGTATGGCCCAGCCATTTTCCCGGGCATACATATGAGTATCTACGCGCGGCAGACCGAGTTTGCGTCGTTGCCCATCGTCGAGCGCAAAATAGGAGGCGCTGTGCTTACCATCAATCAGATCGGCGTCCTGGCTGGTATAGAATCCGCCTTCCCGAGAAGTGAGAAACGTCTTGAGATACCGGCGAATTTCCTGCGCGGCATGGAGGTAGGCGGGATCATGCCACGAAGCATAGGCAATTGAATAAATACGCAGGTTCTCGGCTTGCATTTGCATGATCTTTTCGAAGTGCGGCGAGTTCCAGTTGCTGCCAGCGGAATACTGATAAACGCCGCCCCACACCGGATCGAGTAAATGCAGCTCTCCGTCGAGAGTCTGGCGCGCCATGTGTTCGGCCTGAGCGTCATTGTTCATGGCTGCCAGGGCTATTGAATATTCAACCGAATCCCAATCCAAAAACTTTTGACGTGTGCCCCAACTTCCTTGTTCCGGATCGTAGCCCGCCAAATAGTTGTTTTTCAGCTGTTGGCGCATTGCAGTGCTTAAGAGTGGACTGGAAGGCAACTTCAACTTTGGTTCAGAATGAACAGAGGGTCCGGGACTTGGGTCTTGAATGATGGCCTTGAGCATTGACGCCATCTCATCGGGCGGCAGGTAGCCTTGACGCTTGACGATCTCGTGGCCCTTGGCGTCAAAGACAATGGTAGCCGGCCATCCGTAGTCTTCGTAACGGTTGGAAAGATCGGGACGAGAATCCTGGTCTACCTTTACGAGAATGTAGCGAGACTGAAGCAGCCTGATCACTTTGGGATCACGGTATGTGTTTTCGTCCATCACATGGCACCAGTGACACCAGACGGCTTCCAGGTCGAGAAGCACGAAGCGTTGCTCGCGCCCGGCTTCGGCAAATACAGCGTCAGACCATGGCTTCCAGTTGAGCTGCTCTTTCCCGGCTGCGGGTTGGGACACAGCCAAGAGAGGAATCATGGAGAACAAAAACACAGCACACAGGAATTTCTTCACTTTTCGGCACCTGCTATACGATACGCATTACGTTGTCATCTGGATGTCATCGCAGGGAAAGTCAAAGATGACCACAAAAGAGCACTCAAGAATGCACGAAGGAGACAGAATAAATGCGTCTTACGGCATGCTTTGCAACGCGCCTCGCATAAAGCCCAGCGACTCGGCCATGCCGGGGAGCGGGTCTTTTGATTCTGCCTCATATTCCAGTTGCAGCTCTTCGGAATAACCTGAGCGAACCAACTCGCGCAAGAGCGGGATGATGGGCAGCACGCCGGTGCCGACCGGCACGTCTTTGGCATCCACATGATCGGAATCGAGGTCTTTAAAGTGCATGCTATACAGACGGTCGCGAGCCTTTTTCACATCTTCGACCAGGTCTTCATGCATGCGGAATGTGTGGCCTATATCCATGCAGAGGCCGATCCGGCGATCGAGCCCTTTTACCGCGTCGTAGACGGTGAGCGGCGAGGGAAAGAGCTTGTCTTTGGGACCGTGATTGTGGATAGCGACTTTCAGCTCGTAGCTGCGGATGACTTTATCAAGCGTGGGCAGCATGTCGCGGCTGACCCCGACCACCGCAACCGAAGCTCCGAGATCGCGGACATAATCGAACGCCTCATGCATCTGGGCCTCATCATTTTTCAAGTAGATGACACCGCAACTGGTAATCGACAGTCCCAAATCTTCGGCCTGCTGGCGAACTTGCCGCCGTTGCTCAGGGGTTGAGCTCAAAGGAAGATGAACCTCCTTCAATGACAGGAAGCGCACACCGAGACGGTGAATATTCTGCAATGTGTCCGTAAGTGGGAAGGCCCGCAACGAATACGAAGCCACACCTGCACGCAAGCCGTGGAATTGTTTATCCTCGGGGGCGCCAGGAGCCGCGGATAAAAGTTCCAGAGGCCCAATTGCCGTACAAGCCGCACCCAACCCGGCTGCTTTCAAGACGGAACGACGAGTCAACACCATGAAACTCCTCCACGGATGCGCGACATTTTATACGGCACACGCACACGGGAGGTATACTATGCGGCTTGCAAGCATAATTCCAGAATAAAGGCGGCAACTATGGCAATTGATCGGCGTGACTTCCTCAAGACAACAGGAAAGGCGGTAACGGTTGGCGCGGCGGCACTGGCGCTGGGTGGGAAGATACTGGGCGCAAATGATCGTGTGCGAGTGGCAATTTGCGGAGTGCGGGGCCGTGGCAACGATCATATCCGCGGATTTGCCAAGGTTCCCGCAGCCCAGATTGCTGCTCTGTGCGATGTGGATGAAAGCGTATTGAACCAGCGCCTCGACGAGGTGGAGAAGCTGGGGGTTCCCCGTCCAAAACCTTACGGCGACATCCGCAAACTACTTGAAGATAAGGATATTGATGCCATCTCAATCGCTGCGCCGAATCATTGGCACTCGCTTATGGCCATCTGGGCATGCCAGGCAGGCAAAGATGTGTACGTGGAAAAACCCTGCTCGCATAACTGGTTTGAAGGCAGGCAACTGGTACGCGCGGTAAAGAAATACAACCGAATTTGCCAGCACGGCAGCCAGGCGCGATCGAACCCCGGTATGGTAGAAGCCATCCAGCGGCTGAGCGACGGCACCATTGGCAATGTCTATCTGGCTCGTGCGATTTGTTTCAAGTGGCGGCAATCGATCGGGCGCACTCCCGAAGAACCAGTTCCAGCCGGCGTTAATTATGATTTATGGACCGGCCCGGCGCCGCTGAAGCCGTTTACGCGAAATCGCTTTCACTACAATTGGCATTGGATCTGGGATACAGGCAACGGAGAAATCGGCAACCAGGCAATCCACGAAATTGACATTGCGCGCTGGGGTTTGGGAGTACGCTTCCCCGTATCCGTCTCTGCCATGGGCGGACACTTTATGTTCGACGACGACCAGGAGACACCCAACGTCTTGAATGCCACCTACTATTTCGATGGTCCGGAGGGCAAGCGCAAGATGATGGAACTCGAAGTTCGGCACTGGGTCACGAATCACGAGGCGGAAATAGGAACGGGCGCTTACGGCGCCAGTGGCGTGCCGCCCGCGGGATTGAACGCGGGAGCGGCCAAACAGCCTGCAAGCAAAAATCCTTTGGCGCCCAAGGATGCAAAGACGAATACCATCGGCAATATCTTTTATGGATCGAATGGCTATCTCGCTGTCGATGGATACGATGCCTACAAGACATGGGTCACTGAAGAGGCCGAACCCGGTCCATTTGGCAAAGGCGCTGGCGACCACTTTGCAAACTTCATTGATTGCGTTCGCAGCCGCCGTGCCGAAGATATTCATTGCCCGATCGAAGAAGGCCATATCTCGACGACACTGGTGCATCTGGCCAACGCGTCGTACCGCCTGGGACGCAGGCTGCAATTCGATCCCGTGCAGGAGCAGGTTGTTGGGGATGACGAAGCTAACCGCCTGCTGCGAGGCAGTTACCGCGCACCTTACATCGTGCCGGAAGAGATTTGAGCCTGCTGAGGAGTTAGGGCTTCTGAAGAGGCAATCGAGGTTGCTTGTTGCCGATGATCACTCGACGAACATTACTGGCCGGAATCGCGGCGGCTGCTTTATCCGCTCGCGCGTGGGGCCGCGCTCGCGCCGTGAAAGTAGGCGTCTGTACGCGCGACATCGCCAGCGCGACGAAATACGGCTTCGATTATATCGAGCCGGCTGCCGCCGAGATCGCGGCCATGAGCGAAGGCCAGTTTCGCCAGTACGCTGACACCGTGCTGGCTTCGCCTCTCCGCTGCCACTCGTTCAATAGTTTAATCCGTCGGCCCGATCTGAAAGTGGTCGGCGAAGCGGTTCCCGCTTCCGCGCTGAAAGACTATCTGCAGGCCTGCCTGCCCCGCTGCCGCCACCTTGGGGCTTCTGTCGTGGTGTGGGGCAGCGCCGGCTCCCGCAATGTTCCTGAAGGTTTCACTCGGGAGCGTGCCCAGCAACAGATCGCAGACTTTCTTCATATGGCCGGCGAGATCGCGCGCCCGCATGATCTCATTGTTGCGATTGAGCCGCTACGGCGACAAGAGAGCAATATCCTGAACACGGGGGCCGAGGCCCTGGAGATGGTGCGCAAGGTGAAGCATCCGAATGTGCGCATGATCATCGACTACTATCACATGCGCCAGGAGAATGAAGACCCACGAATCCTCGAGGTGGCAAAACGGGAAATCGTACACTTACACTTCGCCAATCCGCGCGGGCGCCTCTGGCCACATGATCTCAGCGAAGACGATCATTATGAAACTTTCTTTCGGTATCTGAAGAAAACCGGCTACTCCGGCGGCATTTCAATCGAAGGCCAAGGCTCGTTCGAAAAAGACGGCACTGCCAGCCTGGAGTTCTTTCGCCGGGCCTTGAACTAAACCCTCTTTCTCTCTCATCGTTGTTCAACTTCACAGCGCCATGAACTTACAAGCGCTTTAGAGCTGAACCAAAACAAAGCTGAGCACCATAGCCCACCACTGGCTGCCCTCTCGCATCGCAGGAAGTACCAACTCTTTTAAATTCCGGAACTCTCTTTCTTGCGGAGGACATACATGCCGGCATTCACATCAGGTCGCCAGACTGCACGATTTGATTCCATGATTTTTGGACTGATCGTGCTGCTGGCTCTAACAATGGCAGGCTGCGGAACTAATTCCAATAACATGACCAGGCCTGTGCCAACACCGACCCCGACCCCAAGCCCGACGCCAACCCCAACTCCAACCCCACCGCCCATTCCAGTTACCTGGGACCCCACCACTAGTCCATTGCCGGCGCCACCGGCGGTTGAGCCTCCACCCCCGGCTGAGACATCGTTTCCGCTGTCAGTTTCCACTCCTTCTAATGGAGCCACCGTCAATTCGCCCGCGCACGTGGTGGCTGCCTCTTCACCTTCGAACCCGATTCTATATATGCGGGTCTATGTTGATGGTCTTGCCGTATACTTCACCTTCGAAAAGTCATTCGACACTCTCATCTGGATGGCGCCCGGCCAGCACACCCTGGAAGTTATGGCAGTCGACAGAAAGGGCTTTGTCTCGACTTCAGTAATGCAGGTGACGGTTGCAGCTCAGTCTCCATTTACGGTCAGCAACATTCAAGCGTTGCCGGGATGGCAAACCTGCTCCGCAGTATTTCCACCGGAGGCGGCACGACATGGGCAAATCTGCGCCGCCGGACTGGGAACGGCCGTGGTCAGCATGACTCCCGGCCAGAGCACACCGTCGCTCGACGGCAACTCAACAAAATTTTCTATTGCCGGTCCCACCGGGTACTCCAATGAACTATGGTTCAACCCTGTTGGCGGTGGCAACAGCGTTACCCACTTTGTGTATGATCTCTGGTTCCTGATTGATAAGCCACTCGCGTCACAGGCGCTGGAATTCGATATCAACCAAACCTTTGGAGGACAGCGCTGGACCTGGGGCACAGAGTGCAACTTCAACGCTTCGGGCAAGTGGGACATCTGGGACCCGCTGCATGAAACCTGGGTGCCAACCTCTGTGGATTGCAAGCCCTTCCCAGCCAATACGTGGATTCATTTGATTTGGAACTTTGAACGGGTGAACGGTAAGGCACACTATATCAGCGTTACCGTGGATAACCAGACGTTCAACGTCGACCAGTTCTTCGATCCACAGCAGAACTGGACGCTGGAAGAGATAGACGCCGCTTTCCAAATGGATGGAAATTTTACGCAGGAACCTTACAATGTATGGCTGGATAAAGTGAACTTGCAGGTGTTCTGAGTTGACCAGATGATTCGAAGTACTTGCGGCAGGGATGAATCCGTGCCCTGACAGTTATCTTTGTGTCCAGGGCCGCAGCAACTAGCTCCGATTTCCTGCGAAATCAGAATGTATAGCCCACGCCGACTGAAATGATGGGATAGACCTTGTAGGGCTCAGCGTTCCGGTTGAGCTTGGCCACTTCGGACTGCAGGCTGCTCTGTACCGCAGGATCGGTAGCTGCATCGCGGCAGTTCAGACCATTCGCGGCACAGGCGCTGCCTGCGAGACTCAGCGACGCGGTTGGGGTACCGTGGTATGCGACACCTAAATCGACACTGGCGCTGAAATGACGGTTGCGCGGCACCAGATTGCCAAAACCGAACACCACCATGGGCGCCGCCTTGTTGAACTCCAATTTGCCATTGCCGGTAACCGGATTGGCCGGGTTGCTCCTGAAAATATCACCGCCCAGGCTGAAGTTCTGGCCGCCGGGGACAGCGGCATTGGTATTTAATTGATTGCCGTTATAGATCAGCACGCCGGGACTCAAGTGGAAAATGCCGCCTGAAGGAAACCAATCGAGCAGCACCTGCGCCGACCTTAGATCGAAGGTGCCGCTATAGTTGATGCCGTCTCGGTTGAAGCTCCGGTTGTAGTCAAAGATATGAAAACCGCCGCGCAAATTGAACTTGGAGCTAAGTGCGACTCCTGCCTCGGCGCCGAGACCGAGCGTCGAAGCGCTGAAGCCAATTCCCACGGCATGCCGCGTTTCATCCAGGGCATTCGGGCCGGAGTTTGTCTGTGCCGCCATGGTCAACGAAGAAAACAGAACGCCTATCATAATTCGCACCATAATTTTTGCCGTCATGTATTGCTCCTGAGCAGGTGGCTGAGTATCAGGGCATTCCACAATTGGGATATCCGTTGTACTGGACCGGAAGCCCCGAAAAGCATTCAACGCAGTGAAACGGCTATAGCGGTCGCCATTCTGCTCTCAATATTTGAGAGATGAGTTAATCTCAAGAGCAGTTGTAAGTTCCTCCGTGTATATATCAACGGGAATTTGCTCGCTTGCAAGCCGTAGATGGGCAGGGGCAGATGAGGATCGCGTACGAAGCGAAATGTTGGGCGCTGGGGGCTATCGACGGAGTGGAATTCAAAGCCCAGTGCAGATGTATCCACAGGAGATATTTTTCTTCGCAATCAAGGGCGAACGTTAAGATCGAGCGTTTTGAGCCCGGCCTCACCTAATTGACGGTTTAGCGTTGTAATATCGGATGCTTTGATGGCGTCCCAAGTCTTCATCAGAGGATTGAAGCTGTCTGCTCTCTTCTGAGTCGCTGTAAGGACGGCGGAAGTCGGCGCCGCATCGGCGGCATTGACTAACCCGTACAGTGTCGCGATATCGTCATTGATGCTGCCGAGCGCAGGCGGAGGCGCGCCGCCTTCCGGGGGCTTCTCAGGTCCTTCAGCAAGTTGTTGCAGTTTTCTATCGAATTGGGCGACTGCTTCTTTGAGATTTTCAGGAGCCTGGGCGGAGAGAGTCTTAAGCTGCGCGCGCAACGACTTTATCTGCAAGACGGCTTCTGAACTTGCCGACAGCATTGCTGCAAGCTTGTTTGCCAGTTGGAACTGCTGTTCGAGCGCTTCGATGGTGACTTGGACTCGCGGGTCCATCTTGACCGTTAAAAGCGAAGTCATGCTCCTGCCATTGACCGTGAGCCGGACCGTGTATTGCCCCGGCACCACGGTTGGCCCCAGCGGAGACCGGGGAGTGTCATGCGGGGTGGCCGAGATGGGATATTCGTGCTCGGTGGCAAGCGGCGGAGCGTAGTTCAAATCCCAGACCCAACGATGCATTCCCTCCGCACCGGATAAAGCAACGTGGGGCCGCAGCCAATAGGTCGGGATCATTTCTTTTTCGAGTTCGGCCGCTGTTCGTTCCGGAGCATCGTCGCTGGAATATCGCCTTACAACTTTTCCATTGGCATCCAGAAATTCAAGCAGCACCGGCCCTGAAACCGGTTTCGCCAAGTAATAATCAATCACCGCGCCGGTGGGCGGATTTTCTCCCATGGGCTCATCCGGAGGAAGTGGCGTGTCGGTGTTGGTATTTCTTCGCACTCGAATCGCGGGCGCGGGCTGAAAGAGACGCACGGCGGGCGAAGAGGCATCGTTCATCTGACGCAGCGATGCGATGTTGTCCAACACCCAGAAAGAACGGCCATGGGTAGCTACGATCAGGTCATTCTCGTGAATCCATAAATCGCGCATCGCGGTGTGCGGCAAGTTCAGTTGCAACGGCTGCCAATGATCACCATCGTCGAATGACACCCAAACGCTGGTCTCGGTTCCGGCAAACAACAATCCTTTGCGCATGGAATCTTCTCTTACCGTGTCAACCGGAGCATTTTCCGGCAGTCCGGCCGAAATCGATTGCCAGCTCTTTCCCCCGTCGTGGGTCCGGTAAATATACGGATGAAGATCGTCGATCCTGAAACGGCTTACGGAAACGTAGGCGGTCACGTCATCGAAATGCGATGCCGAGATCTGTGTGACCTTGCTCCACGGGATCAGGTCTTTTGGAGTGATGTCTTGCCAGCTCTTTCCGCCATCGCGCGTCGACCAGACGAGCCCATCGTCCGTTCCGGCCCAGATCGTGTTGAGCGTTTTGAAAGACGGAGCCAGCGAATAAATCGCGCCCCGTTTTTTTGCCGCGTCGGAATCTTTTGCGGTAAGCGTTCCCAGGCTGGCGGGAATTCCCGGCGACTCCCGGCTGAGATCGGGGCTGATGGTCTGCCAATTCGTGCCGCCGTCGGTTGTTTTGAAGAGGAAGTTGGCGGCGTAATACATCACATGAGGGTCTACGGGAGAAAATGCGATCGGTTCCGTCCTCTCGACGCGATAGGGCTTCCCCCTGACCGGGATAGGAGTGACGTTCTGTACCTGTCCTGTGCTCCAGGATATTTTGGAGACCTCATTCCTGCCGGCTCCATAAATGATATCTGGGTTCAACGGATCGGGGGCTGCATATCCGTACTCGATCACCCCCGCCGGATGCCAATCGCGAAAGGTAATGCTGCCATCGTTGCCGCGGCTGGAAATGCAAACCGATCCGCTCTCCTGCTGCCCGCCGCAAATGCGATACGGATAAGTATTTGTCACCGCCACGTGGTACATCTGTCCGGTCGGTTGGTTGTACCAGGAGCCCCAGGTTTCTCCGCCATTCACGGTTACGATGGCGCCTTGATCGCTCACCAGCAAAATGATTTTGGGATTATTGGGGTTAATCCAAAGATTCTGATAATCATCTCCGCCGGGCGCTCCGCGAATGCTCGTCCATGTCTTGCCGCCATCGTTCGAACGCACGGTCACGATGCTGGTGCTGTAGACGATATCCGGGTTTTTCGGATCCACTTTGATCATCGGCAGGTCGCCGCCACCGATCTTCATTTCCGGGCGCTCATCGTCGGTAGCGTTGTGCCAGGTTTCTCCGCCGTCATCGGAGCGGTAAAATCCAAGTCCTTTGCCGGAGGCATACTCGCTCTTTTGCGTCGTCGAAAAAGCGACATACAGACGGCTGGGCTGGCTGGGAGCAATAGCAATATGGGCTTGGACGAGGTTATCAGGCAAGCCATTGGTCAACTGGCGCCAGGTATTTCCTCCATCGGTTGATTTGAACAGACCGCCACTTGGGCCGCTGTAATCGTTGTTGTCTTCCCAGGGGCCTTGACGGCCCTGCCATAGTGACGCATAGATAATTTGCGGATTCGCGGGATCGATCTGCACATCGTCGCCACCGGTGTTTTCATCCTTGTAAAGCACTTTCTTCCATGACTGGCCGCCATCTTCGGAA
>Ga0070741_10016699_pt1 | contig 12183 bp, 11 predicted proteins | sample Coa_R1_4_FD_66440 | JGI IMG/M metagenome (GOLD analysis project Ga0070741, IMG submission 66440) | Surface soil microbial communities from Centralia Pennsylvania, which are recovering from an underground coalmine fire - Coalmine... | ecosystem: Environmental > Terrestrial > Soil > Unclassified ...
CCGCGGTCGAAGATCGAGACGATGTTCGGGTGGTTGAGCCCGGCGGCGCTCTGCGCCTCGCGGCGGAAGCGCTCGACGAACTGGTCGTCGTTCGCGTGGCGCTCGTTCAGGAGCTTCAGCGCGACGCGACGTCCGAGCTCCTTGTCCTCCGCGAGGTAGACGTCCGCCATGCCGCCGGAGCCGAGCTTCCGCTCGATCAGGTAGCGGCCGTCGAACTCGGTGTTCAGCAGCGCGTCAGTGGCCATTCGTCCCCGATTTCGAGTTCGACGCCTGCGGCAGGATCGCCTGCATGATCTGCTTCGCGATCGGCGCTGCGATCGCGCCGCCGAACCCGTTCGGCTGGTTCTCGACCACGACCGCGCCGGCGACCACCGGGTTCTCCGCCGGCGCGAAGAAGATGAACCACGCGTCGTAGTTCCTGCTGTTGGCGGAGAGCTCCGCGGTGCCGGTCTTGCCGGCGACGATGACGCCGGGGATCTGCGCCGCCGTCCCGGTGCCGCGTTGGACGACTCCCACCATCATGTCCTTGATCGCCGCCGCCGTCTCCGGCTTCGTCGCCTGCTTCCACGTGCGGGGGTGCAGCTTCGCGATCACGCCGCCGCCGGGGGAACGGACCTCTTTCACGAGCCGCGGCACGGGCACCTTGCCGTTGTTTGCGATCGCAGCGGCGACGAGCGCCATCTGCAGCGGAGTGACGAGCATCCGCTCCTGCCCGAAGGCGAGTCGCCCGGGGTCGACCTGCGCAGCCGGATCCTTCGGGTCGAACGGCCTGCCGTGGTTGTAGAGCGCCGACGGCGACCGTGCGTCGGAAGGCGTCTCGAGCGGAGGCGTCGAGTAGAAGCCGAACTTCTTCGCCTGGTCGAGGACGCGTCCGGCACCGATCTTCTGGCCGATCATGCAGAACACCGCGTTGATCGAGTGCACGTATGCGTCGACGAAGTTCACGTGGCCGAAGGCCTCCGCACCGCCGGACTGGTCGAGCGCGTTCTTGACCTGCTTGCCGTACTCCGTGCAGTAGCCGGGGTCGTAGAACGTCGACTGCGGGGTGAACACGCCGTCGTCGAGCGCGGCCGCCGCGGTCACGGTCTTGAACGTGGATCCCGGAGGGTAGAGGCCCTGTGTCGCACGGTTCAGGAGCGGTGCCGCCGGGGTGCACGGCGCCCTCGTCTGCTGGATCTGCGCATAACCCCGCGGCTTCTCGATCAGGTTCGGGTCGTACGTCGGCGACGACGCCATCGCGTAGACCGCGCCCGTCTTCGGGTTCAGCGCGACGGCCGCGCCGCACTTGCCGGCGAGCAGGCTCTGCGCCAGCTTCTGCACGCCGACGCGGAGCGTCAGCACGAGGTTGTTGCCGGTGATCGTCGCGCCGCGGAGCCGGTCGCCGAGCGTGTCGAAGATCGTGCCGAGGGTCTTGTTCGACGCGGTCAGGTACGAGTTCTCCTCGCGCTCGATGCCCGCGCGCGACCTGCTCTGCGTCGAGTAGCCGACCGTCTGCGACGCGAAGCCGTGCGTCGGGTACACGCGGAAGTACAGCGTCTGTCCGGCACGCTTGCGGCGCACGTTCGTGGCGAGGACGGTGTGTCCGTCCGACGCGTAGATCACCCCACGCTTGATCTCGAACTGTGCGACGCGCTGGATCTCGTTGTCCTGCCGGGCGGCGAGCCCGCCCGAGGCCCACGTCTGCCAGTAGGTGGTCGCGACGACGAGCGCGGAGAGCAGGACCAACGCGAGCAGGGCGACGCGGGAGATCTGCCGGTTCATTGGGTGTTCGCCCGGTGGGAGACGAGCAGCAGGCCCGCGAGGACGAGGAAGTTCGCGACGACGGAGGAGCCGCCGTAGGAGACGAACGGGAGCGTGATCCCGGTCAGCGGGATCAACCGGACGATCCCGCCGACGATGATGAAGGTCTGCAGCGCGAAGCCGAACGTCAGGCCGGCGGCGAGCAGCTTCGAGAACCCGTCGTCCACCTGAAGGGCGATCTTCATCCCGCGGGCGACGAACAACATGAAGACGAGGAGAAGGGCGGACGCGCCGATCAGGCCGAGCTCCTGCGACAGCGCCGAGAAGATGAAGTCGGTGTTGACATACGGGATCAGCTGCCTGCCGTCGGTGGTGGTGAAGGTGCCCTTCCCGAGGCCGGTGCCGAGCCAGCCGCCGTTCGCGATCGAGTACAGAGACTTCACGATCTGGTAGCCCTGGCAGTCCTGGCGCAGCGCGTAGCCGCCCGTCAGCGGGCAGAAGACCTTGTGCGTCGTCCAGGGCGAGAGCCACACGGTCACCCGCTCCTGGATGTGCGCCACCTTCTCCGATGCGACGTAGCCGCCGACGGCGAACAGCAGCACCCCCCCGATCACGTACGACAGGCGGGCCGTCGCGATGTAGAGCATCGCGAGGAAGATCCCGAAGTACAGGATCCCGGAGCCCATGTCGTTCGTCGCGACGAGAACGAGCATCGCGCCGCCCCAGATCAGGAGGAGCGGGCCGAGGTCCTTCAGGCGGCCCTGCGCCAGCACCTCGCGCTTCTCACGCAGGTACGCCGCGAGGAAGACGACGAGGGAGATCTTCGCGAGCTCGCCCGGCTGGAACTGGAGGCCGCCGACGTGCACCCATAGGCGCGCGCCGTTCACGGTCGTTCCGAGCCCGGGCACGCGCGGGAGGTAGAGCAGCGCGATCGCGCCGAGGCCGAAGAGGTACTTGTACGACTCGAGCACGCGGTAGTCGCGGCGCAGGCCGATGAGCGCAGCCGCGAAGAGCGCGAGGCCGACGACGATCCACAGCCCTTGCTTGAACGCGTCGGTCGGGCCCAGCCGGTAGATCTCGGTGAGGCCGATCGCGGTCAGGAAGCCGGCCATCGGCAGCAGGTACGGATCCGCGTTCGGGACAGTCCTGCGCGCGATCAGGTGAGCGGTGAGGTACAGCGCGACGAACAACCCGGCGTAGCTGAGTGAACCCCACGAGACGACCGCCTGCCGGGCGATGTAGACACTCGCGAAGCCGACGGCGGTCAGCCCGCTGACCGCGATCAGGTAGGCGAGCTCCTTGTTCCGGGCCGAGGTCAACGTGCGAGACCCCGAACGACGAGGAACACGATCACCGCGAGCAGGACCGCGACCACGATCGCGGCCACGAGGTGGCGCCACAAGGACGCACGCGGCTCGGCCGCCTCACGTTCGTGCGCCGCGAGCGCGCTCTGGATGGCGTCGACCGACACGATCGAGGTGTCGCCCTCGACAAGCCCCGTCTGCGGCAACGGATGGAGCGTGTCCTCCTCGTCGGGATGGAGCGCGACGGTCTCCATGGTCTCGCCCTCTGAATCGCCCTCGATTACCTCGAAGAGGACGGCGGTGATGTTGTCGTCGCCGCCGCGGTTGTTCGCCTCCCTGATCAGCGCACGCGCAGCCGCCCGGAGATCGGCCCGGTTGCGGTCGACGACGTCGGTGATCGTGTCGACGTCGACCATCGTGGTCAGCCCGTCGGAGCAGAGCAGGAAGAGGTCGCCGTCGAGTGCCTGCACCGTGAACGTGTCGACGTCGACGTCGGGATCGGTTCCGAGGGCACGCGTGATCACGGATCGCTGCGGGTGCACCTCGGCCTCCTCCGGCGACAGCTCCCCGCGCCGAACGAGCTCGGCGACGAGGGAGTGGTCCTCCGTGAGCTGCTCGAGCCTGCCGTCGCGGTACAGGTAGGCGCGCGAGTCGCCGACGTGCCCGATCGAGATCGAGCCGTCGGGGTGGAAGAGCGCGACCGTCATCGTCGTGCCCATCCCCGACGCCGCCTCGTCGTCGACGGCGCGCTGGTGGACGCGGCGGTTCGCCTCCTGGATCAGCTCCGCGACGCGCTCCTCGCCGCCCAGGTCGCCGTCGCCGCGCTCCGTCAGCGCCGCGGCCGCGAGCGACGACGCGAGCTCGCCGGCCTGCGCGCCGCCCATCCCGTCGGCGACCGCGAAGACCGGCGGATCGGTGACGCACGAGTCTTCGTTCCGGCGCCGCTTCCGCCCGGGATTCGTCTCGCCGATGTACTGCCCGATCTTCACGACTCGAAGCGCAGGTCGGTCTCGCCGATCCGGACGACGTCGCCGGGCACCAGCCGTCGCTCGTGCGTCAGCCTGATCCCGTTCACGAACGTGCCGTTCGTCGAGCCGACGTCCTCGACGTAGACGCCGTCGCGCCGTGGCTCGAAGCGCGCGTGGTGTGAAGACGCGTACTCGTCTCCGTCGACCGAAAGGTCGTTGTCGCCTCCGCGTCCGACGCGGAGCGCGTGCGAGTTGAGCGGCACGACGTCGCCCTCCTCGAGCGAAGGGCTCTTCAACACGACGAGGCGGCCGAGCTCGCGCGCCGCGGGCTGAGGTAGCAGCGCCGCCGCCTGATGCGGCGCGAGGATCATCGACTCCTGGGGGAGTCGCAGGTCGCGCGCCGCGGAACGCACGATCCGCCAGATGAAGAGGTAGAGCAGGATCAGGAACGCGATCTTCAGGAGCAGGAGCGTCGTCTCGACGCTCGTGGACGCGACCACCCTTAGGACTCCTCGAAGACGATCTCGGTCGAGCCGATCGTGAAGCGAGACCCGTCCCGCAGCTCGACGCGCTTGACGCGCTTGCCCCCGACCTCGATCCCGTTCGTCGAGTCGAGGTCGTGGAGCACGTAGACGTCCCCGTCGCGCCGGATCTCCGCGTGCCGCCGCGACACGTTCGGGTCGGAAACCTGGATGTCGCAGTCCTTCGAGCGGCCGATCAGCGTCCGTTCGCCGCCGAGCTCGTGGCGCCTCCCGGCAATCGACAGCCCTGCCGCGCGCGGCGGAGGAGCTGCGGCCTCGACTGCTGCTCCGTCACCCTCTTCCACGGGCGGCGGCACCGCCTTGTACACCATCGTGGCGCCGGGGGCGGGTTGCTCGGGCGGCGCGCCCTCGGGCACTGCCTTCGCGCCGCGCACGAGCCTCGTCGCGATCCCGAACACGCCGATGTCGAGATCGGCGTCGCTCTCGAACTTCACCTGCGGCGGCGTCAGCAGCGCGTACCGCTCGCGGCGGGCGTGCTCTGCGAGGTAGTCCTGCAGCTCGTCCCGGAGCGACTCCTCGAAGTCGGCGAACTGCTCACGGTCGGCCGGAGAGAGGTAGATCGTGTACTCGTTCGGCACGTACACCCGCGAAACCGAGACGCTGCGGTGGTCGTCCATCTCCTTGACGAGCTTCCGCGCCAGCTCGACCGGCTGGACGTTCGTCCGGAAGGCACGCCCGAAGATGCCCTCGAACAGGGACTCGAGCTTCGACTCGATCGTCCGCAGCACGCTCATGCGCGTCCGGCGGGCGTTGGGCGGGACTGGGCCATCTGGCGGGTATACCCCGGGGCGCCAGTCTAGTTACGTCGTGTGTTCGGCCTAGGCTGATCCTGTGGTCGTTTGATCAAGTACATCGGCTCGAAACGGGCGCTCGTGCCGCTCATCCGGGCGGCGGCGGCGCAGCTTCCGGTGCGGACGGCGTGCGACCTCTTTGCCGGGACGACGCGGGTGGGCCAGGCGCTCCGCATGCTCGGTCTCGAGATCGTCTCGAACGACCTCGCGACCTACTCCGAGGCGCTCGGTCACGCCTACGTCGCCGCCGACCGCTCCGTCGACCGCGACCGGCTCGCATCCATCCTCCGCGAGCTCGAGGCGCTCCCCGGACGCGACGGATACTTCACGGAAGCGTTCTGCCGGCGCACGCGCTACCTCCAGCCGCACAACGGGATGCGTGTCGACGCGATCCGCGACGGGATCGACCGCTACGAGCTCTCGCCGGTCGAGCGCGGCATCGTGCTGTCGTCGCTGCTCGAGGCGGCGGATCGCGTCGACAGCACCACCGGCCTGCAGATGGCATACCTCAAGCAGTGGTCGCCCCGGTCGCACAACGACCTCGAGCTCCGGCTGCCGCCGCTCGTTCCGGGACCGCCGGGCACGGTCGCGCGCCGCGACGCGAACGAGCTCGCGCCCGACCTCGACGTCGACCTCGTCTACGTCGATCCGCCCTACAACCACCACTCCTACTTCGCGAACTACCACGTGTGGGAGACGCTCGTCCGTTGGGATGCCCCCGAGCAGTACGGCGTCGCCGGCAAGCGCGTCGACTGCCGCGACCGGAAGAGCCGTTACAACTCGCGGCGAGAGGCTCCCGCCGCGCTCGAAGAGCTGCTCGCGTCTCTTCGCTCACCGTGGCTGATCGTCTCGTTCAACGACGAAGGCTTCCACGACCCGGGTGGTATCGAGCGGCTGCTCGCCGAGCGAGGCTACGTCGGTCGCGTCGACGTCGACTCGAAGCGCTACGTCGGGGCGCAGATCGGGATCTACAACCCGCGCGGCAAGCGGGTCGGCCGCGTGACCCACCTGCGCAACCAGGAGCACGTGTTCGTCGTCGGCCCCGACAGGGCCAGGATCGACGCTGCGATCCACGCGGCGACGGCGAGTGGGGCGAGGGCCGCCGCCGGCGCGGCGAATGCCGCCGCGGCGAGCAGGCCCGCGGCGTAGAGCGCCGCAGGCCACGGCCCGCGGGCCCGCGGGAACAACGCGGCCGCCGCCGCGAGCACGGTCGCGATCGCGACGAGGGTCGGATGGTCGAGCAGCGCGCGCCACAGGGCTTCCGCGACCGCGGCCGGGCGCCGGCTCTGTGCGATCCCGAGGCCGAGCGGCGCCGTGCCGGCGCCGAACGGGAGCGGCCGGTGCTCGAGGCCGGCAACGACCGCAGCGAGCAACACGCCGACGCCGGTGGAGGCGGCACGGCGGGCCGCGCCGCGAGAGGCCTGCGCGACGAGCGGCAGCAGCGCGAGCAGCCCGAGCGGCGCAAGGAGCGGCCCCGCCGCGGGCGCGAGCGCAGCGCGGCCGTCGCGCCAGCTGAAGGCGATCCAGGCCGCAGCGACCGCCGCGAAGAAGAAGGCGAGGCCGGTCGAGATGTTCGCGAGCGGGAAGAACGCGATGCAGAACGCCGTCGCCGCGCCCGCGCGCGGCGAGGCGGCGGCGACCGCTCCGCAGCCCGCGGCGAGCCACGGCGCCCAGCCGGCGGGGTAGAAGGGCAGCGTCGCCGCTGTCCATCCCGCCCATGCGGCCGCGAGCGCCGCAGGCGCGACCCGGTCCGCGGCGACCCCGAGCACGCGGCGGCGCGACGGCACCATCGCGGTCCGCGCCTCGCGTCGCCGCTCCCGCCTCGCCGGCGCTCGCAGGCGGTCGGCGAGCTCGGCGGCCGAGGGGCGGCGGGCCGGATTGAGAGCGAGCGCGGCAGCGACGGCGCGTCTCAGCGCCTCGGGCAGGTCGGGCCTGACGTGGGCGAGCGGCGGTGCTCCTGCCTGAATGCGGCGGGTCGTCTCGCCGACGCTGTCCGTCCGGAACGGGTGGGCGCCCGCAAGCGCCTCCCAGAGCATCACCCCGACCGCCCACACGTCCGCCGCCGCCGTTGCCGGCTGCCCGAGCAGCCGCTCCGGCGAGACGTATCCAAGCGTGCCGGGGACGTCGCCGATCGCCGTCAGCGTGTCGAACTCCGCCATCTGCGCGAGCCCGAAGTCGAGGAGGCGCACGTCGACGTCGTCGCCCTCCGCGAGAAGGACGTTCGAGGGCTTCACGTCGCGGTGCACGACCCCGCGCGCGTGCGCGTGCGCGAGCGCGTCGAGCACCTGCGCGGCGACCTCGAGGGCGGCGCGGTCGTCGAGCTCCCTCGCCGACAGCGCGTGGCGCATCGTCCGTCCCGGGACGTACTCGTAGGCGATGTAGACGTGCCCGGGGTCGCGCGCGAGCGCGTAGACGCGCTGGCAGTGCCGGTGCCGAAGCGCGGCGGCAGCCTTCGCCTCCCGTTCGGCGCGGGCCGCCGACTTGCCTTCGCGGCCCACCATCTTCAGGGCGACGTCGAGGCCCGTGGTCTCGTCGCGGACGAGCCACACGTGCCCCATGCCGCCCGAGCCGAGCGGGCGCACGGGCCGGTACCGGCCGAGGATCAGCTCTTGCGCGAGCGCGGCCGTCGACATGCCCTCCCCGCTTACGGTGCGTCCCCGGGAAGTCCTTTCCGACCCAATCCCTACGATTACCGGGGACGTGGACGTCGACGACGACATCCAGTTCGACTTCTTCGACGACGATCAGGCGACGAGGGAAGCGGCCTCTCCGCGAGCGCGGCTGCCGGGCCGTGCCGCGCCGCGCCGTCGCGCCGGACCGCCGCGCGGCACTGCGACGCTCGTCCGGCTGCTGCTGCTCGTCGGCTTCTTCGTCTTCCTGGTGCTCGTGTTCGGGCTCCTCATCCAGTCGTGTGCGAGCGCGTCGAAGCACGACGCGTACGCGCGCTACATGAGCGACGTCGGGAAGATCGCCGCCCAGTCGAGTGCCAACGGGAAGGCGCTCTCGACGGTGCTGACGACGCCGGGGTTGTCGGTCGCGCAGATCGAGACGAGACTGCGGGGTATCGCCGACCAGGAACAGCAGAACGTCGCCGCGTCGCAGAGCCTGAACCCGCCGGGCCGCCTCCGCGACGAGAGCATTCACGTCGTCGAGGCACTCGAGCTCCGCGTGAACGGCGTCGAGGGGCTCGCGCAGACCTTCCAGCAGACTGCGAACTCGAAGGCGACGTCGAAGGACGCGGCGCTGCTCGCGGCGCAGGCGGAGCGGCTGACGGCGAGCGACGTCGTCTGGGACGACCTCTTCACGGCGCCGGCGGAGGCGCAGCTCCAACATGACGGCGTCAGCGGCGTCAGCGTCCCCGACTCGAACTTCGTCGCGACGCCCGACCTGATGACTGCGCGCTCGATGACGCTCGTCCTGCAGCGGATCCGCGGCGCGAGCACGGGCGCGCCGGCGCCGGGCCTCCACGGAACCGACATCGGCTCGGTCACGGCGCAGCCGGGGGGCCAGGTCCTGTCCGCCTCGTCGCTCACCACCGTGACCGCGACGACCGACCTCTCGTTCGCGGTCGTCGTCGAGAACGGCGGCGACTCCCAGGAGGTCCAGATCCCGGTGACGCTGACGATCGACCGCCCGCAGACGCAGGGCGGCCCGATCGTGAAGACGCAGACGATCGCGGTGATCAACCCGGGCGAGTCGAGCACGGTCAGCTTCTCCCTGAACGGCGCGCAGGTGCCGTTTGCGTCGCAGACGACGGTGAGGGTGGATGTGAAGGCCGTCCCGGGCGAGACGAACACGTCGAACAACTCGTACTCGTACCCGGTCATCTTCTCGCTGCCGTAGCGGCTTTGTAGCCTTCGAGCGTGGACCTGTCGGCGAACGTCGCTGCCGTGATCGCGATCGCCGCCGTCGTCGTCGGCGCCGTCGGGATCGCGCTCGCCTGGGTCGCGTGGGTCCGCGTGCGGAGGCTCCGCGACGCGCAGCGGGTGCTGATCGGCGGCGGCCGCAGGGACCTCGTCGAGTTCGCCGTCTCCCTCCAGGGCCGGGTGGACGACCTGCACAAGGCGGTGGACGAGGTGGCGGCCGGCCTCGCCCGCGTCGACCGGCGGGTGGACGGCACGATCGCGAACACCGCGATCGTCCGCTACGACGCCTACGAGGACACAGGCGGCCACCAGTCCGCCTCGGTTGCGATGCTCGACGGATCCCGTTCGGGCGTCGTCCTGACGGCGATCCAGGGGCGTGACTACGCCCGGATCTACGTCAAGGAGCTCGAGCGGGGGCGGCCGTCGATCGCCCTGTCCCCGGAGGAGCAGGAGGCGGTCGCCCGCGCGATGGCCCGCTAGCTGCTCCGCCCCGTGGATCCGCTACTTTTCGGGCAGCGTGCAGCAGGTTCTCGTCCTGAACGCAAGCTACGAGCCTCTCAACGTGTGCTCACTGCGCCGCGCGCACGTCCTCGTGTTCAAGGGAAAGGCGGAGGTCGTCGAAGAGCTCGACCGACCACTCTGCTCGGCCACGCGGAGATTCGCGTGGCCGAGCGTCATCCGACTGGTGCACTACGTGCGCGTCCCGCGGATCGTCCAGCGGAAGATCTCGCGGCGGGCGCTCTTCGCGCGTGACGGCTGGCGCTGCGTCTACTGCGGCACGACGGCCGGCCGCCTGACGCTCGACCACGTGGTCCCGCGCTCGCGCGGGGGCCAGTCGATCTGGGAGAACGTCGTCACCTCGTGTGCGCCCTGCAACCTGCGCAAGGGGAACCGGCTGCCGCACGAGGTGCAGATGGAGCTTCGGCAGGTGCCGCGGCCCCCGGCCCCGGTCCTCTTCATCAGCCTCGCGACGCCGAAGATCCCAACTCGGTGGGAGCGGTACCTCGCGGCCTACGCGGCCGCGACGACGGCGTAGCCGCCGCGACCGGCGCGCGCATCCCGCAGTCGAGCGCCCAGATCGCGAGCGCCGAGACCGGGCCGCCGAGCCACGTCCAGCGAGACGAGCCGTACGCCGCGAGCAGCACCGTCACGAGCACGAGGTCGAGGGTCGTCAGGAGGAGCCGCCTGCCCACGCCGGTGAAACGGACAGGGGCCGCGTCAGGGTGTGGGCGGCGGTCATCCCCGCTGCCGCGGGAGGCCGCCGACCTGCTCCCACTCGGACCACGAGCCGGGGTAGAGGCGGCCGGCGCGACCGGTGAGCGCGAGCCGGTGGAGCGGGACGCACGCCGTGACGCCCGAGCCGCAGTAGGCGACGAGCTCGCCGGCGGGCAGCGACGGGAGCTCCTCGTTCCACGGCGCGTTGACGGCGCCGGGGATCCTCCCGGGGACGCGGTCGGTCGGGTTCGGCTCGCCGCGGTAGCGGGACGGCACCCTCGCGTCGACGACGACGAGCTCCTCGAGCCGCCGCGCGAGCTCGTCGAGCTCGATCGTGTCGTCCGTCCGAGGACGCGGCTCGAACACGGCGGCGGCGACGCGCTCCTCCCCGCGCGCGAGCGGGCCGTGCCAGCCGGAGAGGTCGAGCACGGCGCAGTCGTCGTGGCCGAAGTGGCGGAGGAGCCACCAGAGCCGCTCCGCCCCGCCCATCGAGCCGTAGGCGACGACGAACGCGCCGCTGCCGATCCCCGCGCGGCCCGCGGCGTCGGCGAACGTGTCGGCGTCGGGAAGCGGGTGCCGCCCGCGCGGCCCCGGCGGCGCCGAAAGCTCCCGCTCGACGTCGACGAACGCCGCCCCGGGGACGTGCCCCTCCTCGTACTGCCGCCGACCCCACGCGGGATCGTCGAGCGACCACCGGCAGTCGACGAAGACGTACTCCACGTCGCGGACAAGCGTAAGGAGCGATCGAGCGCGGCGCCGACCCCTCGCGCGCGCTCGACCGCCGCCCATTCACCATAGCGTGATCTTTATCGGGCTGCCGGCCCTCCCGTTCAGGCGTCGTAGTAGAGGAAGAACTCCGCCGGGTGCGGCCGCAGACGCACGACGTCGACCTCGTTGTCGCGCTTCCAGGCGATCCACGTCCTGATCAGCTCCTCGCTGAACACGCCGCCCTTCGTCAGGAAGGCGTGATCCGCCTCGAGCGCGTCGAGTGTCTCGCCGAGCGATCCGGGCACCTGCGCGATCTCGCCGTGCGACTCCTCGAACAGGTCGAAGTCGGCGGGCGGGCCCGGGTCGAGCCCGCGCTCGATCCCGTCGAGCCCGGCCATGAGCATCGCCGCGAACGCGAGGTACGGGTTCGCCGTCGGGTCGGGGCAGCGGAACTCGATCCGCTTCGCCTTCGGCGAGCTCGAGTACATCGGGATCCGGATACACGCCGACCGGTTGCGCTGCGAGTAGACGAGGTTCACCGGCGCCTCGTAGCCCGGCACGAGCCGACGGTACGAGTTCGTCGTCGGCGCGCAGAAGGCGAGGAGCGCCGGCGCGTGCGCGAGCAGGCCGCCGACGTAGTTCCGCGCGAGCTGCGACAGCCCGGCGTAGCCGGACGCGTCCGCCATCAGCGTCCCGCCTTCCTTCCAGAGCGACTGGTGGCAGTGCATCCCCGAGCCGTTGTCGCCGAAGAGCGGCTTCGGCATGAACGTCGCCGTCTTGCCGTACTTGCGGGCGACGTTCTTGACGACGTACTTGTAGGTCATCACCTGGTCCGCCATCCGCGTCAGGGTCCCGAAGCGCATGTCGATCTCGCACTGGCCGCCGGTCGCGACCTCGTGGTGGTGGAACTCGCACGGGATCCCGAGCCGCTCGAGCGTGAGCACCATCTCCGTGCGCATGTCGTGCAGCGTGTCCGACGGCGCCGGCGGGAAGTAGCCCTCCTTCGGCCGCACCGTGTACCCGAGGCCGGGCCTCCCCGAGTTCCAGTG
>Ga0070741_10016700_pt1 | contig 12183 bp, 12 predicted proteins | sample Coa_R1_4_FD_66440 | JGI IMG/M metagenome (GOLD analysis project Ga0070741, IMG submission 66440) | Surface soil microbial communities from Centralia Pennsylvania, which are recovering from an underground coalmine fire - Coalmine... | ecosystem: Environmental > Terrestrial > Soil > Unclassified ...
CCCGCCAAGCTCGCTCTCGTTGCCGTCGCCCGAAAGCTGCTCGTTACCGCTAATGCGCTCGTCAAAAATAACGTCCGCTATACACCCCAGCAACTTGACAGCTAAGACAGTCGCCGGGCTCGATGCTGGCGCCTCACCCCGGAATGACGACTAATAGAAGTTATCGCGATACATTCTCCAGCAGCAGATGCAATGCGCGCGCCGCGAAGGCGTGCATGTTGGCTTGCCGATCCGCGCTGCCGGTCTCGAGCGTGATGACCGACGATATGGGGCCCGCGACCGCCATGCAGCTGTGGCCAGCCGCATCGCCGTAGCGGTTTCCGGTCGGTCCCGTGGCGCCGGTCTCCGACAGAGCCCACGTCGTCGCGAAACGCTCGCGGGTCCGGCCTGCGAGCAATTGGGCATAGGGCTCGGACGCCGAGCGGATCCCTTTCATGGCCTCGTCGGAAATGTCGACGAGAAGCCGACGCGCATCGCGCGTGTAGACCACCGCGCCGCCGAGGAAATAGGCCGACGCGCCGGGGACGGCGAGCAGGCTTGCCGAAATAAGCCCGCCGGTCGAGGACTCCGCAACCGCGATGGTTTGCTTCCGCGCGACGAGTTTGGCGGCAATTTGTTCGGCAATCGCAATGAGGTCTTTCATGAAGCTCAATTCCTCAGGTGGTCCAATGAGGCCGGCTTTATAGCACGCCTGCAATCGCTTTTTGCCGAGTTGCGGGCGGAGTCCGGCCCTGCTTCAATGCGCCAAAACGAGGGGAGGAGGAGACCAGTGACGTCACCGATCCTGGGCGGTGTGGATTGCGATCTTCATCCGGCCGTTCCTCATCTGACGAGCTTGTTGCCCTATCTCGACGACTACTGGCGCGACCAGGTCACCACGCGCGGGATGACGGACCTCATCTCGCAATCCTACCCGCCGAACTCGCCGATCTCGGCGCGGCCGGACTGGCGGCCAGCGAAGGGCAAGCCGGGCTCGAGCCTGAAGGACATGCAGGCGCAGGCGCTCGATGCGTTCAGCGTCCGTTTTGCGATCTGCAATCCGTTGTTCGGCGTGCAGATGGTGTTTTCGGAGGATATGGCAGTCGCGTTTACGCGTGCCCTCAACGACTGGCTGGTCAAGGAGTGGCTCGACAAGGATGACCGCCTGCGCGGCTCGATCGTCATTCCCGTTCAGAGCGTGGAAAAATCGGTCGCCGAGATCGAGCGCTGCGCTAAGGACAAGCGTTTCGTCCAGGTGTTGATGCTGGTCATGGGCGATATTCCTTTGGGCAAGCGCGCCTACTGGCCGATCTATACGGCCGCCGAGCGGCTTGGCTTGCCGATCGGCATTCATGCAGGTTCGAGCTATCACAATCCGCCGACATCGGTGGGCTGGGGCTCCTATCACATCGAAGATTATGTCGCGCAGGCGCAGGCGTTCCAGACCCAGCTCACCAGCCTGATCATTGAAGGCGTATTCGCGCGGCATCCGAAGTTGAAGATGGTGATGCTGGAAAGCGGCTTCACCTGGCTCGCGCCGTATCTGTGGCGGCTGCATAAATTCTGGCGCGGCATCCGCATGGAGACGCCGTGGGTCGACCGTGCGCCGCTGGAAATTGTGCGCAGCAATATCCGCTTTTCGCTGCAGCCGGTCGATGCGCCGCCGGAACCGCAAGTCTTGAACCGGCTGTTCGACCATATGCAGTCGGACGAATTGCTTCTATTCTCGACCGACTATCCGCACTGGCAGTTTGACGGGAACGCGGCGCTGCCGGACGGCATATCCTCTGATCTCATTCGGAAGATCATGATCGACAATCCGCTCGCGACCTACGGGCGCTTGAAGCAAGTTCAGGAGACGACGCCATGAACGTGCAGTTCCGCGATCGGCCGGCCTCGTCAGCGGAGGCTAAAGCTCAAGCTCAAGCAAAAACGGCGATTGCCGATTGCGACATTCATCCGGCGCGCGCGACCGCGACGGAACTGCATCCCTTCCTTGCCAAGCGCTGGCACGACCATCTCGAAACCTATGGCAAGCACCCCTATCAGGGCATGATGGAAGGGCCGCCCTATCCAAAGGCGCAGCCCAACGCCTCGCGCCGCGACGCCTATCCGCCGGAAGGGGGCCCGCAGGGGTCTTCGCTGTCGTTGATGCAGCGGCAGCACCTCGACCCGAACAATGTCGTGCTCGGCGTGCTCAATCCGCTTGCCACGGGGCAAGGCATCCGCAACCACGAGCTGGCGGCCGCGATCTGCTCGGCGATCAACGATTGGCAGATCGATAAATGGACCAGCAAGGATGCCCGTCTGAAGGGCTCCATCGTCGTCGCGAACGAAGACGGGCCGACCGCGGCGGCCGAAATCCGCAAGCGTGCGGGTGACAAAAACTTCGTCCAGGTACTGCTGCTCAGCCGCACTGTCGAGCCGCTCGGCCAGCGCCGCTACTGGCCGATTTACGAGGCCGCCGAAGAAGCGGGGCTTCCGGTCGGCGTTCACGCCTTCGGCTTCGGCGGCAATCCGATCACGGCTTCGGGCTGGCCGAGCTTCTATATCGAGGAGATGGTCGGGCATTCGCAGTGCCAGCAGGCGGTGCTGGCGAGCCTCGTGCTGGAAGGCGTGTTCGAAAGATATCCGCGCCTCAAGATGATCATGATCGAGGCGGGGTTCGGCTGGGCGCCGTCGTTGTCGTGGCGGCTCGACCGCAGCTGGCAGCGGCTGAAGAGCGAAGTCCCGCATGTGAAGCGGCCGCCTTCGGAATATATCCGCGACCACATCTGGTGGACGACGCAGCCGATGGAAGATCCGGAACGGCGCGATCATTTGTTCGATATCGTCGAATGGGTCGGTTGGGACAAATTGCTGTTCGCCACCGACTACCCGCATTGGGATTTCGACGAGCCGTCGCGCGTGTTGCCGCCGGGCGTCAGCGACGCCAATCGCGAGGCGTTCTATCTCGGCAATGCCAAAGCGCTATACGGCCTGGCGTAAATCGAGATGAGCCGTCACGTTGTTGCGTCCGTCGATGAGTTGCCGCCGGGCACGCGAAAATTTCTTACCATCGGCGATCGCCCGATCGCGGTCTTCAACGTCAATGGCGAGTTTTTCGGCCTGCTCAATCGCTGCCCGCATCAAGGCGCGGCCTTGTGTGAAGGACCGCTGATTGGGCTCGCGCAATCATCGAACCCCGGCGAAATCGAATACACGCGACCTGGCGAAATCATCCGCTGCCCCTGGCATGGCTGGGAGTTCGATATCCGCACCGGGCAGTCTTATTGCGAGCCTCGACGATTTCGCACCCGCGCCTATGCCGTCAACGTCGAGCCGGGCGCGGCTGTCGTGAAGGGGCCGTATGTGGCCGAGACACTCAACGTGTCGGTCGAAAATGACTACGTCGTGGTGGATTTGTAGAACCCTACTGAAATGCCACCTCGGCAAAGCTCCTCAGCTTGCGCGAATGCAGCCGCTCCGATTCCTGCTGCTTGACACGCTCCAGCGCCTTCAACCCGATCTCAAGATGCTGACCGACCCGCTGTCGATAGAATTCGCTCGCCATGCCGGCGAGCTTGATCTCGCCATGCAGCGGCTTGTCCGAAACGCACAGCAAGGTGCCGTAGGGCACGCGGAAGCGATAGCCGTTGGCCGAGATCGCGGCCGACTCCATGTCGAGCGCGACCGCGCGCGATTGCGACATGCGCCGGATGACCGCGGGGCCGCTGATTTCCCAATTGCGATTGTCGACGCTTGCAACCGTTCCGGTGCGCATCAAGCGCTTGAGCTCAAAGCCGGAAAGACCGGTGACTTCGCCGACGGCTTCCTCGAGCGCCACCTGCATTTCGGCAAGCGCCGGGATCGGCACCCATAGCGGCAGTTCGTGATCGAGCACGTGGTCCTCGCGGACATAGCCATGTGCCAGCACGTAGTCGCCGAGCCGTTGCGTATTCCTCAAGCCCGCGCAATGCCCAAGCATCAGCCAAGCATGCGGCCGCAGCACCGCGACATGATCGGTGATGTTGCGCGCATTGGACGGGCCAATTCCCATGTTGATCAGGGTAATGCCCTTGTAGCCGGGTTCGACCAGATGATAGGCCGGCATTTGGGGCGCGCGCGCCGGCGCTGAGCCGGTGGTGCCGCCACCCAAATGCGCATTGCGCGTGATCACATTGCCGGGCCCCACGAAGGCCTCCGGACCGGTCTGGCCCGAGCCAAGGCGTTGCTGGCAGGTCTGCACGAAGGCGTCGACATAGAACTGATAGTTCGTGAAGATCACGAAATTCTGGAAATGCTCGGGATCCGTGCCGGTGTAGTGATAAAGCCGCCGCAGCGAATAGTCGACACGCGCCGCACGGAACAGCGCCAGCGGGTGCGGCGCCCCCTGCGGAAGGTCGAGCGTGCCGTCGGCGATGGCGTCGTCGATGCCGACAAGGTCCGGCATGTCGAACAGGTCGCGCAGCGATCGCGCCGTCAGCGCGCCATCTTCATGCGTAATCGCTGCTTCGATGTTGATGTCCCGCCGATAAGCGAAATGAAGCGGGATCGGCTCAAGCGAGCAGCCGATTTCGACGGGTACGCCGTGATTCTTGATCAACAATCCGATCTGTTCCGTGAGGTAGGCGCGGAACAGGTCCGGCCGCGTCACGCTGGTTTCATGCACACCGGGGCCGGCGACAAAGCCATAGGCGAGCCGCGAGTCGAGCCGCGCATGCGTTGATGTCGTGATGCGGACAAAGGGATAGGTCGCGCGCACACGCGCCGTGAGTGCTGCGCCGTTGATATAGGCCTCAAAACGATCGCGCAGGAACTGGGTGTTGCGCTGATAGATCTCTTCGAGGCGAGCAACCGCCGCGGCCGCGTCGAGGAACGATTCGGTCGCGATGATCGGCGGCGTTTCGATGGGCAGTGCGGAAATCATGGAGCCCCGATTCGCTTTTTACAGACGTTCACAGACATCGAGTATAGCGTCATGGGCCGAGCGGAGCGAGGTGAAACCCGCCGCACCGAAGCGTCGCGCCGGGAGCTATTCGGCCATCATCCGCCGCTCGCGCGCATAGCGCACCAGCGCGGCAAATCGATAAAGACCGTGCACGAACTTGCCGTAGGGCATGGTGATGAACAGCGCGAACACCACACCGAGATGTAGCGCGAGGAGAGGCCCCATCGCCGAGGTCTCGCGCCAGACCAGAAGCGCAAGGCCCGTGACGCCCGTCAGGAACAGCATGAGCGTGAAGGCCGCATCCATGCCGGAGCTGCCGGTGTCCATCAGCGCGGTATCGCGTTTGGCCTTCTCCATGAGCAAGCCAATCGGTCCGACCACGAGCCCGATGCCGCCGAGCGTGCCGAGCACCACCGGCAAGTCCCACCAGGCGTAGGGCGCCTCGCGCGCCAACAGGTAATGATAGAGCGTCGCCACACAGGTTGACGCGAAACACAGCAGAAAGCCGTAGAACGTCAGATGGTGATAGACCCTGCGGCGATCGGTCGGCCGCTCGTCTTCGTTGAAGCAGCCGACGCCGCCGCCGTCAAGATAACGCAGCCGCCCGGCGTCCTTCATCGCCTGCCACAGCGATGGCGGATTGGTGAGCGTGCCGGTGGGTTCGCCGATGTCGCGCCAGAAGGCACGAAGGCCCATCGCGAGCGCCTGGATCGCATAGAGAAAGGCCGCGCCGAACAGAGCGGCCATCGCGTTATGCGGCATCAGCACATAGAACGCGCCGGGACCGGTGTGAATGCCACGCAGGACTTGTGGGTCGTTGAACGCTGCAAAGCCGTAAATGAAGACAACGACGCTCACGGCCGCGATGATACTGATCGCAACGCCGTTGCGGGCGAACAGGCTGGAAAGGGCGCGTGGCCAGGCGTAAGCAGCCCAGGACTCCGCGCGCAGGGCAGCGAGTGTCGCCGGCACATTGACGTTGAATTCGTGCGGCGGCGAGAACTGGCAATCGGTGTAGCAGGCGCCGCAAGCGTGACAGAGGTTAGCAAGATAGTTGAGGTCGCCGTCGGCAAAAGCGCGGCGCATTTCCATCGCCGGAAACACCGCGCAGAGGCCCTCGCAATAACGGCAGGAATTGCAGACCGTCATCAGACGGTCGGCTTCGTTCAGCAACGCAGTGCTGTGCACACTCGACGGCTTTGTCGCGATGTTCACTTCGTCAAACCCTTGCGTTCCAGCCAGTTCTGGATCAAGCCGGCAACTTCCGCATTGTTCTTGTCCATCATGATCATGTGCGAATTGCCCTTGATGCCGACCTTGGGCAGATCGACGACGTCGACACTGCCGCCGGCGGCCTTGATGCCATCGGCGAAGGCAACACCGGTGGCGCGCATTTTCGGCCAGCGCGAATCGCGGTCGATATAGTCGCCATAGACGATCAGGGTCGGGATGTTCTTCAGCGCATCGATTTTGGCGGGATCGCCCACTCCAGCGGGTTCGATTGCAATCAGCGCCTTCACCTTGTCGGGCCGCGCCTGGGCGACCTTGAATCCGAAGCTGCCGGCCTGGCTATGCACCATGATGATGCAGGGGCCGACGCGGTCGACCTCGGCGATATAGGCTGCGATCGTTGCGTCGTCAGTGGTGGTCCAGCGCGGCACGCCCTGCTTGACGAAGTTGTCGTAGGCGTCGACCGGGAACTGGCTACCCGGAAGCACCTTGCGCTTGGCCGGATCCGGATCGTAGGAGTTCGGCCCGTCGCCGATGCGGAAGCGCTCGAACGGATTAGCGGTGGTGAGAAACACCGGCTCACTCTTGAAGATGTCGGGGTATTGCGCCCAACCCGCCCGCCCGCGTTCCACGGCGTCGGAGTTGTAGACGCTCCAGCCTTTCCGCAAGAAATAATTCAGCCAGCCTTCGCGCCCGTCGGGCGTCGTCTCCCAGGTGACACCGGTCAATCCGCCGCCATGCCACATCAGCAGCGGAAAGGCGCCGTGCTCGTTGGCGGGCAGGAAGTATTGCACATACATCTGCTCGACCTGGTAGGTGCCGTTCGGGTCGACCTTCGCCGGCACACCGCCGGGTGTGAACGTCACTTCCTTGACCGGCTTGCCGCTGATCTCGACCAGACGTCCGCCGACATGAAATGAGCCCATGTCGCGCAGCGAGATGGGATCGGCGGCTTGCACGGAGCTGGCCGACATCAGGGCTGCCGCTGTGGCGGCAATGGTCAATCGCGACATGGTTTCCTCCATTTTTTCTTTGTTTCGCTCGCACTGAGTCGTTGGCTGCGTACGACGCTAGTTCCTCGCATTCCTCGCAGCTTCCTGACCCGCGATCCGGCCGAACACGCTGCCGATCGTCATGCCCATGCCGGCGGCGTAACCCTGGCCCAGCACGTTGCCGGACATGATTTCACCTGCCGCGAACATGTTGGCGGATGGTTTGCCGTCCTTCATCAACATGCGGGCCTGCTTGTTCACGCGGGTGCCGAGATAGGTGAAGGTGATGCCGGGCCGCACCGGGTAGGCGTAATAAGGCGGCTTTTCGATTCTGCGCGCCCAATGCGTCTTCGGCGGCGTCAATCCTTCGGTGCGGCAGTCGTCCAGGATCGTGTGATCGAAGGTGCCGGGCCGCACGGTGGCGTTGAAGCCGGCGACAGTCTTTTCCAGCGCCTTGGGATCGAGCGTCAGCTCTTTCGCGAGACCAGCGATGGTGTCGCTCTCGATCGGTGGAAACAGCGTCGGCATGAAGCTGTTACGCGAAGATGCATCGAAGATGATGTAGGCGATCTGGCCCGGCTGGGCGGCGACGAGGCGCCCCCAGATCGCGTAACGCTTCGGCCAGATGTCTTCGCCTTCGTCGTAGAAACGCTCGGCGTCGCGGTTCACGACGATACCGAACACGACCGAGTCATGCCGCGTGATGATGCCGCCGTCGAATTTCGGCGCGCGCGCGTCGATCGCGACCGCATGGCACTGAGTGGGATCGCCGATGTCCTGCACGCCTTTGTCCAGCAGCACCTTCAGGACCGAGCCGCGATTATACGGCGTGCCGCGGATCAGGAAGTTATCGGCGACCTCGCCCCAGTATTGCTTCAGCCATTCGATATTGGCTTCAAAGCCGCCGCACGCGGCGACCAGCGCCGAAGCCTTGATAGTGGCGTTGCCATCGCCGTGCTTGAACGTAGCCGACAGGAACATGCCCTCAGTGATGTCGAGATCGATAACTTCGGCATCGTAGAGGACGTCGATGCCGAGTTGTTCGGCCGTCAGATAAAGCGCGTTCAGCATCGCCCGGCCGCCGCCGAGGAAAAACGAGTTGGTCCGGCCCAGGCTGAGCGTGCCGCCGAGCGATGGCTGCCAGCGCACGCCCTGCTGGACGATCCAGTGCAGGACGTCCTTGGACTCACGGATCATGTGCCGCGCCAGTTCTTCGTCGGTCTTGCCGCCGGTGACGCGAAGCAGGTCTTCCCAGAACTCCTCTTCGGTGTAAGGCCCGGTGAGGATCTCGGTCGCGGCGTCATGGGCGCAGCGCATGTTGCGGGTGTGCCGGGTGTTACCGCCGCGATAGAATTTTGGCGCGGCTTCCAGCACCAGCACCGACGAGCCTTCGCGGGCCGCGCTGATCGCCGCGCACAGCGCGGCATTGCCGCCGCCGATCACCAGCACATCGTATTTGCGGGTTAAGTCGACCATGCAATTCGTTATCTCGTCCGCATGGAAATCAGAACCCGCATTGACGCAGGGCGGTACATGTCACCGGCATGATTAGCCGGCGAGGGCCCGCGCCTTTGCCGCCTCTTCGCCGTCGCTGTAGACGGTCAGCGCGCCGATGATGGCAAGCACTGCGCCGAACATCAGCCAGAACGCCGGCGACGCCTTGTCCTGGCCTGTCATGCTGATCAGTTTGGTGGAGACGAAGGGGGTGGATGTGCCGAAGATGCCTGCGGCCAGTGCGAACGCAATCGAGAAGCAGGTGGTGCGGACGTGTTTCGGCACGATCTCAACCAGACACCCCAGCATCGTGCCGCTGTAGACGCCAAAATAGAACGAGAACATCATCTGGACTGCCAGCAGTTTTGCAAGCGTTGGCTCGGCCGCGAGCCAGTGCAGCGCCGGATAGGCCGTCACGAATGACAGGCTGGCGATTGCGACGAGCACGGGTTTTCGGCCGACGCGATCCGATAGCGCGCCACCGACCGGATTCCAGATGAAGTTCGTGACGGCAACGAGAAGCGTTACGAGCAACGTCCCGGTCGGAGAAAGGTTGAGCTGCTTGCCAAAACCGGGTGCATACACCGTGATGAAGTAGAAGGTCGTCGTGGTCAGAACGGCGATCATCATGCCGAGAACGACAATATGCGAATTTTCCAATGCCGAGGTAAACACCTCGCGCGCAGTCGGATGTTTCTTCATCGCCAGGAATTCCGGCGTTTCTTCCAGCGAACGCCGCAATATGAAAATGACCGGGATGATGATGCAGCCGATGAAGAACGGGATACGCCATTTGGCAATCCCACCGATCGAATCCAGGAAGGTGTCGGCGGGCATGTATTCTCGCAGCACAAAGCCGATGACTGCCGCAACGAAGATGGCGACCTGCTGGCTGGAGGACTGGAACGAGGTGTAGAATCCCCGGTTGCCGGGAGTCGCTATTTCGGAAAGGTAAACCGACACGCCGCCGAGTTCGACGCCGGCCGAGAAGCCCTGGATCAGCCGGCCGATCAGCACAATGATCGTCGCGGCAATGCCGATCGACGCATAGGACGGGCAGAAGGCGATCACCACAGTTCCAAGCGCCATCAGCGCCAGCGTGACGATCAGGCCCTGGCGACGGCCGATCTGGTCGATATAGGCACCGAGCACGACGGCGCCGACCGGGCGCATCAGGGCTCCGAGCCAGAACACGCCATATGCGTTGAGCAGGGCAGCGGTCTCGTCCGCGGCCGGGAAGAATGCCTTCGCGATATCTTGCGCGTAGAAGCCGAACAGGAAGAAGTCAAACTGCTCGAGGAAATTGCCGCTGGTTGCTCGGAGAATGGCGCCAATTCGCGATTTGAGTTGAACGGGTGGCGAACTGGACGGAGGCGTCATTACCGGTTTCTCCCTGTGGTCCCGCGTGTAGCATTGGCCCGTTTTCGGGCGAGCGCGGTCATGTTGTCGGAACAATCTGCCACGTCATCAAGCGCGGACCAACCGTAAATCAGGCGACTTTTGATCCATTTTGGACCGAGGTCAGCAGCCATTTTCGGAATGCTGAAAGTTTCGTCGATTCGGCGCGCGCCTGCGGCGACACCAGATAGAAGCCGGCATCGGCCGGCAGCGCGATCTTGAACGGCACCACCAGCCGGCCCTTGGCGATATCGCCTTCCACATAGGATGTTCGCCCCATGGCGACGCCGAGGCCGTCGATCGCCGCCTGCACGCTCATCAGGACGAGGTCGAAGCTCAGGCCCGGCTGTTTCGAGATGTCTGAAGGCAGGCCGGCCGAAGTCAGCCACAAGCGCCAGTCGTCGTCATAGCCGCCGCTCGAGTGCAAAAGCGTGTGGTGAGCGAGATCTTCCGGGCAGCGCAGCGGCTTGTCGCCTTTCAACAGTTCGGGACTGCAAACCGGAAACAGTTCATCGGCCGTCAGCCAGTCGGCGCGCAGGCCGGACCAGTGGCCCCGGCCATAACGGATCGCGGCATCGACGTCATTGCGGCGGAAATCGACCAGGCTGGTCGAGGTGGTGATGCGGACGTCGATATTGGGGTGCACCTGCTGAAATGAGGACAGCCGGGGCAAAAGCCATTTGGCGGCAAAGGACGCCAGCGTCGACACCGTCAGCACGCGATCGCCGTCCTTGCGGAGCAGCCGGTCGGTGGCGAGCCGAAGATCGTTGAAAGCGGCGCGGATGCCGGGGAGATACTCTTTCGCCTCGGCGGTCAGCGTCAGGCTGCGGTTCTGCCGGACAAACAGGCGGATCCCAAGCTCCTCTTCCAGCCGCCGGATCTGATGGCTGATCGCGGTCTGGGTCACGTTCAGCTCAGTCGCGGCCGCGGTGAAACTCAGATGCCGGGCGGCGGCTTCGAAGGCGCGTAATCCGTTGAGGGAGGGCAGTCGGGTGGCCATGGCGCCAATATCATGAGCTTATCTCATGTATTATGGCTCAAAGTGTCGTTTGTCGCAACTGCGAAATCCACAGATAATGCCGTCAAACGTTAGGATTATGGAGGGCGAAATGTCCCTTTGTACTTACGAAAATGTGACAAATAATCATGAATTGAGCGCCTGGAACAAGTTCGGGCGCCAATTTCAGGTCTGGTTTACCCGTTGGCGTCAGCGCGATGAGCTGAGCCACTGGTCGGATCGGGATCTGCACGATGTCGGCCTGTCGTGGAGCGATGTCATTCGCGAGGCCGAAAAACCTTTCTGGCGGGCTTAGGCAGCCAGCGCCGGCGCCGCCTCGCAAAGAGGGGCGCCGGCCGCGACGTTCTTTGAATGCGACGGGAGGCCGTCATGACCGTTCTCAGCCTGCTCGAACATCCGCGTCACACCGATCACCTGAGGCTGCGCGACGGCACCACGCTGACTGTCCGGCTGGTCACGCCCGATGACGGCGAGGCCTTGCAGCGCTACTTCCGCAACCTCTCGAACGGTTCGCGCTATAACCGTTTCCTTGGTGCGATGAGCGAACTTCCACCAAGCCAGCTCGATCATTTCATTCATGCCGGCGAGGACAACCGCTTCAGCGTGATTGCGGCCATAATGGTCGAAGGCCGCGAGGTCATCGTCGGCGAAGCCCGCTACGGCTTCGAGGGCGCGACCGGCAACTTCGAGTTCGGCATTTCCGTCGACGACCGCTGGCAGGGCCAGGGCATCGGCCGTGCGCTGCTCGGCAACCTCGAATGCCGTGCGGCCGCGCTGGGTGCGACCGGGATGTTCGGCGATACGCTGCGCTCCAACGAGACGATGATCGCACTCGCCCGCAAGTCCGGCTATGCCTTCGTACGCCATCCCGACGACTGGAAGCTGGTGCGCTTCGAAAAGCCGATCGATCCGATCCGTCAAGATATTCCCTGCGCGAGCTGGAAGCTTGTCAGAGAGCAGCGCGCGCTGGAGGCGATGGTCTAGGTAAGATTTCCGTCATTCCGGGATGCGCCGAAGGCGCAAGCCCGGCGACTGTCTTAGCTGTCAAGTTGCTGGGGTGTATAGCGGACGTTATTTTTGACGAGCGCATTAGCGGTAACGAGCAGCTTTCGGGCGACGGCAACGAGAGCGAGCTTGGCGGG
>Ga0070741_10016701_pt1 | contig 12182 bp, 12 predicted proteins | sample Coa_R1_4_FD_66440 | JGI IMG/M metagenome (GOLD analysis project Ga0070741, IMG submission 66440) | Surface soil microbial communities from Centralia Pennsylvania, which are recovering from an underground coalmine fire - Coalmine... | ecosystem: Environmental > Terrestrial > Soil > Unclassified ...
TCGGATGGCGAGGGAACTGACGAACCTCGAGAGCAAGCTCGGCGAGGTATGGGGCCTGGCGATGGCAGCGCAGGACACGGGCAAGAAGGTCAACCGGCTGGCGAAGAAGGAGAAGGCCGTCGAGCTCGTGGCGATCCTCGAGCGGATGACGAAGGAGGCGGCGCAGACCGCCGTCCGGTGCGAGAAGCTCGCGGCCAGCTCGAACGGCAAGAAGTCGGCGATCCAGAAGAAGGCGCGCGAGACGAAGCGCGAGGCGACGGAGATGGCCCGCACCTACCTCGGCCGAGACGCCGACGCGCTCGACGGGTTCGAGTTCCTGACGATGGCCGAGGCGGGCGAGGTCGGCCACTGGGAGATCGTCGACGTGATGGCTGAGCGCGCGGGCAACACGAAGGTGCGCCGCCTCGCGGCCTGGGCGCTGCCGATCCAGCAGCGCCACCTCCAGGAGGCGCGCGAGGGCTCGCTGACGCTGGCGCGGCAGGAGGACCCGAACGAAGCCGCCTGAAGCCGGCCCACCGCCGAGCGCCCGCGGCGGCTGCCCCGAAGCTGACACACAACCGGCGCTGAATCGGCACGAACGGCGTCGGGCGCGACTCGTAGACTGACTTCGTGGCGAAGCCTGCCCGGTCCGTCTACGCGTGCTCGGACTGCGGCTACGCCTCGCCGCGCTGGTTCGGCCGCTGCCCGGGCTGCGGCCTCTTCGGCACGCTCGTCGAGGAGGTCGCAGGCGATGCCCCGGCGGCTGCCCCGCGGCCGCTGCTCCGGCTGGTCGACGTCGTCGCCGAGGAGTCCGAGCGGCTGCCGACCGGGGTCCCCGAGCTCGACCGCGTGCTCGGTGGGGGCCTGGTGCCGGCGTCGCTCGTGCTCGTCGGCGGTGAGCCGGGCGTCGGCAAGAGCACGTTGCTGCTGACGGCGCTGCGCTCGATCAGCGCCACGCGGAGGGCGATCCTCGTCACCGGCGAGGAGTCGCCCGCGCAGGTCAAGCTGCGGGCGGCGCGGCTCGGCGGCGCCGCCGGGATCGAGATCCTCGCCGCGACGGAGCTCGACACCGTGTGCGCGACGCTCGAGCGGGAGCGCCCCGACGTCTGCGTGATCGACTCGGTGCAGACGCTGTACGCCGCCGAGCTCGGCTCGGCACCCGGGTCGGTCGCCCAGGTGCGCGAGGCGGCGGGACGGCTGCTTCGCGTGGCGAAGGAGTCGCGGGTCGCCGTCTTCCTCGTCGGGCACGTGACGAAGGACGGGGCCGTCGCCGGGCCGCGCGTGCTCGAGCACCTCGTCGACTGCGTCCTCCAGTTCGAGGGCGACCGCTACCGCGCGCACCGCGTGCTGCGCGCCGTGAAGAACCGGTTCGGCTCGACGAACGAGATCGGCGTGTTCGAGATGACTGCCGCCGGGCTCGTCGGCGTGCCGGACCCGTCGGAGCTCTTCGGCCGCTCGGAGCCGGGGGAGCTCGGTGCCGCGGTCGCGTGCGCGCTCGAGGGGACGCGGCCGATCATGCTGGAGATCCAGGCGCTCGTCGCGCCGACCGACCTCGCGATGCCGCGACGCGTCGCGACCGGGGTCGATCCGAAGCGGCTCGCGATGATCGTCGCGGTGCTCGCGCGGCACGCGCGGCTCCCGCTCGGGCAGGCGGACGTCTTCGTGAACGTCGCGGGCGGCGTCCGGGTCGACGAGCCCGGCGCGGACCTGGCGATCGCGCTCGCGATCGCCTCGGCGGCCCGCGGGGCGCCGGTGCGCCCCGGCCTCGCGGCGTTCGGTGAGATCGGGCTGACCGGGCGGCTGCGGGCGGTTGCCCAGGCGGAGCGCCGGCTCGAGGAGTGCGCGAAGCTCGGCTGCTCGAGCGTCCTCGTCCCTTCGGCCACGGCCGCGCGAGACGGGCTCCTCGCAGTCGAGGCCGGGACGATCCGCGACGCCGTGCGCGACGGCCTCGCAGGCGACGAGGAGGCGGCCGCCGGCTCGGGATGACCGTCCGCGCTGCCTCGTACGGGCTGAGCAGGGCTTTTTCGCTTCCGGGCTCGAAAATGCCTGGAAAATTTCGCTTTTTCAAGCCAAATCGGCTATACTTGACGTCGTTCGCCGGCGGCTCCGCACCCGCCGGCGTCTTGGCGACAGGACCTTCCAGAGGGGAGTACGAGCTTGTTCAAGGTCGGCGACAAGGTGGTGTATCCGCACCACGGAGCAGGCACCGTCGTGAAGAAGGAGCAGCGTGAGGTGCTCGGCGAGAAGCGCGAATACCTGACGATCAAGATCCTGCACAACGACATGACGGTGAACGTGCCGAGCGAGAACGCGGAGAAGGTGGGGCTTCGACGCGTGATCGACGAGGTGATGGTCGAGAAGGTGATGAAGGCGCTGCAAGGCTCGGGCACGAACATGCCAAAGAACTGGAACAGGCGCTTCAAGCACAACCGCGACAAGATGAAGACTGGCGACATCATGGAGCTCGCCGAGGTCGTGCGAAACCTGTCGCTGCGCGACCACGAGAAGGGCCTCTCGACGGGTGAGAAGCAGATGTTCGTCAAGGCGAAGAAGATCCTCGCGAGCGAGTTGATGTACGCGAAGCAGATGGACGAGGCCGAGGCCGCGGTCTGGCTCGACGAGGTGCTCTCCTCCGTGGGCGCAGGGAAGAAGAAGGCGGCCTCCAAGGAGAAGGTCGCCGCCGCAGCCGCCGGCGCGTAGCGCCGCCCGGCACGGCACGTGTCGGTCTGGGCCGTCGTCGCCGCAGCCGGCCGCGGCGAGCGGCTCGGACTGGACCGGCCAAAGGCCTTCGCGCCGCTCCGCGGGCGGCCGCTGCTCGCGGAGAGCCTCGAGCGGCTCGAGGCGTCGGCGTGGGTCGACGTCATCGTCGTCGTCGCGCCGCCGGAGTGGGAGGAGCCGGTGATCCTGCTCGCCGAGGAGCTCGGGGCGGGCAAGGTCGCGGCCGCGGTGCCCGGGGGGCGGACGCGTGCGGAGTCGGTCGCCGCCGGCGTGGCGGAGGTCGGTGCCGACGCGGCGGCGATCCTCGTCCACGACGCCGCGCGGCCGCTCCTCGACGACGCGGTGGTCGAGCGGCTGCTGACGGCGCTCGGCGAGGGCTGCGACGGCGCGGTGCCGGGCCTGCCGCTCGTCGACACGGTGAAGCGCGTGCAGGGGGGCGTCGTCGTCGAGACGCTGCCGCGGGCGGGGCTTGTCGCGGTGCAGACGCCGCAGGCGTTCGTCGCCGGCGCGCTGCGCGCGGCGGTCGCCGACGACGCGGAGGCGTCCGACTGCGCCTCCCTCGTCGAGCGCCACGGTGGCAGGATCGCGGTCGTCGAGGGAGACCCGCGCCTGCTGAAGGTGACGACCGCGGCCGATCTCGCGCTGATCGAGGAGTGGCTGTCGGCGTGATCGTCGACTACCACCTGCACCCGCGGCGGCCGGCGGAGCACGAGGAGACGATCGACCACACCGTGGCCGCGATCGAGCGCTACGTCGAGGCCGGCCGCGGCCGCGGCGTCGACGAGCTCGGCTTCACGGAGCACGTCTACTACTTCCGGCAGACGAGGCGACTCTGGACGCTGCCGTACCAGACGGAGCGCTGCGTCTACGACCTCGACGACTACGTCGCGGCGGTCGTCGAGGCGAAGCGGCAGGGGCTGCCGGTCAAGCTCGGGCTCGAGGTCGACTGGGTCGGGCCGCGGCAGGCCGAGCTCGCCGAGATCCTGGAGCCGTACCCGTGGGACTACCTGCTCGGCTCGGTGCACTGGCTCGACGGGCTCGCCGTCGACGCCGAGCCCGGGATCTGGGCGACGCACGCGGTCGACGACGTGTGGAGGCGCTACTGGGCGGCGGTCGCGGGCCTCGCGGCCACCGGCTTCGTCGACGTCCTTGCGCACCCGGACCTGGCGAAGATCTTCGGGCGCCGGCCCCCCGACCCGCGGCCGTACTACCCGCAGCTCTCCGGCGTCGCGCTCGAGATCTCGACCGCCGGCCTCCACAAGCGGGTCGGTGAGCTCTACCCGGACGCGGCGCTCCTCGAGGCGACCCGCCTGCCGATCACGCTCGCGTCCGACGCGCACGTACCCGACAACGTCGGCCGCGACCTCGAGCGCGCGGTCGCGCTCGCGCGTGCGGCAGGCTACGAGACCGTGACCGTCTTCGACAACCGCGTCGCACGCCAGGAGCCGCTCGGGTGACGTCGTACCGCGTCGGAACCGGGCTCGACGCGCACGCGCTCGAGCCCGGCGTCCCGCTCGTGCTCGGCGGCGTCCGCGTCGACCACCCCTCCGGCCTCGCCGGCCACTCCGACGGCGACGTGATCGCGCACGCGCTGACCGACGCGATCCTCGGCGCCGCCAACCAGGGCGACATCGGCGCGCTCTTCCCGTCCGACGGGTGGACGCCTCCGGGCGTCTCGTCGCTCGTCCTGCTCGAGCAGGCGTACGCGCGCGTCCGCGCTGCCGGCTGGCGGCTCGAGAACGCCGACTGCGTCCTCGTCGGCGAGGAGCCCCGCCTCGCCCCGCACCGGGAGGCGATGGCGCGCGCTCTCGCCGGGGCGCTCGGGGTCGAGCCGGAGCGGATCGCCGTCCGCGCGACGACCACCGACCGGCTCGGCTTCACCGGCCGCGGCGAGGGGCTCGCCGCGCAGGCGGTCGCGCTCCTGCGGCGAGACTGACGGTGAGGGGGCAGGCGCCCGTCGCAGTCGCCGGGCCGGCGACCAGGTCCCGCACGTTCGGGGCGGTGCTGCTGATGCTCTGCCAGAGCTTCCAGTCGCTCGTCTTCGGCGGGGTCGGGCTCTTCCTCCCGCTGATCCGCAAGGACGTGGGGCTCAGCTTCGGCGAGGCCGGCGCGCTCTCGGCCGCCTCGAGCGCCGTCTACGCGCTGATGCAGCTGCCGTCCGGGTACCTGTCCGACCGGATCGGGCCGAAGCGCCTCTTCGCCGTCGGCCTCGCGGGCACGAACGTGCTCGCGATCGTCTTCGCGTCGCTGCACGGCTTCGTCCCGCTGCTCCTGAGCCAGACGGTCTCGGGGTTCTTCCGCTCCCTCGTCTTCGCCCCGGGGCTGCTGCTGATGACGGCGCTCTTCCCGCCGGAGCGCCGGGCGACGGCGCTCGGCCTCTACGTCGCCGGCGGGTTCTCGTCGAACATCTTCCTCAACCTGCTCGGCCCGGTGCTCGTGCACCCGCTCGGCTGGCGCTGGCTGTTCGTGATCTTCTCCGGCGGCGGGCTCACGATGCTCGCCCTCTACTGGCGGCTCGGATCGGCCGGCCCCGGCCCGAAGGAGCCGGTGCCGATCCGGCAGGCGTTGACGCTCTTCCGCTACCGCGTGATGTGGGTGATCGGGGCGATCCAGTACGTACGCCTCGCGGTCGTCTTCGGGATCACGTTCTGGCTGCCGAGCTACCTCGTCGACGAGCGGCACCGCTCGCTCGCCCTCGCCGGGGTCGCGGCGGCGATCGCCTCGGCGATGACCGCGCCGTCGAACTTCCTCGGCGGCTACGTCTCGGACCGGCTGCGCAGCCCGCTGATCGTGATCGGCGGGTCGCTCGCGATGATCGCCGTCACGACGGCGCTGCTCGCCGCCGTGCACCAGATCGTGCTCGTGATCGTGATCGTGGCCCTGAACGCGCTCTTCATCCAGCTCTACTTCGGGCCGCTGTTCTCGATCCCGATCGAGATGCTCGGCCAGCGCTCTGCGGGCCTCGCCAGCGGCTTCGGGAACTTCTTCGCCAACGTCGGCGGGTTCACGTTCGTCTACACGCTCGGCAAGGTGAAGGACGTGACGGGCTCGTTCGCGACCGGCTTCTACTCGCTCTCGGGGCTCGCGCTGCTCGGGCTCGCGTGCGCGATCGCGCTCTCGCGGATGAAGCCGCTCGACGACTTCTGAGCGGCTGGCTCTGCTCGCTCGCTATGCGGGCAGCGCCGCCAGGCCGCCCGAGACGCGGACGAGCCCGTCGCGGGCGAGCGACGCGACCGCTTCCGGGTCGACCGCGACCGGCTGCGGCTCGGCCGCGACGAGCCGCAGCACGCGCGCGCGCCGCTGCCGGAACGAGCCCTCGAACGGCCCCTGCCGGCGCGCAGGCTCGAAGGTGCGGCCGCGCGACGGACACGACGCGCGGAGCGGGCACGAACCGCAGCGGGGAACGCGCGCGAGGCAGACGGTCGCGCCGAGGTCGAAGAGCGCCTGCGCCGCCTGCGGGCCGAAGCGGGCGCCGGTCCGCTCGAGGACGCGGCGCACGTTCGTGTCGACCGGCAGCACCCGCCGGCCGAAGGCGAAGCTCGCGACGGCGTCGGCGGTGTAGCGGCCGACACCCGGGAGCTCCGTCAGGTCGTCGGGCCAGCCGCGCTCGGCGACCACCCTGGCGGCGCGGTGGAGGTTGAGCGCGCGGCGGTTGTAGCCGAGCCCCTGCCACGCCCGGATCGCGTCCGCCGCCGGCGCCGCCGCGAGGGCGTCCACGGTCGGCCAGCGCGCGAGCCACTCCCGCCAGCGCGGCACGACGCGCGCGACCTGCGTCTGCTGCAGCATCACCTCCGAGACGAGGATCGCGTACGGGTCGCGCGTGCGGCGCCACGGGAGGTCGCGCCCGTGCTCGGCGAACCACGCGCTCAGGAGCTCCTCCATCGAGGCGAGCCTAGAGGGTCGAGCGGCGCGACCCGGCGGCGAGCATGCGCACCGGTTCGGAAATCGTGTCGAGACCGCGCATGCCGTGCGAACTCTCCGCATCTGACGCCTCTCGGCACTTGACATCCGAAGTCCGAACGTGGTTCGATCGTCGCGCCTCCGCCCGCGAGAGGCGTGCGCGAATGAACGCAGAGATCGCCAGCCCGCCTGCGACGGAGCCCCGGCACGCGATGCCGGTTGCGCACGCTGCGGTGCCCGACGCCGCCGCCGACGAGGCGTGGGATCGCAAGCGCGACGAGCTGCGCGAGCGGGGAGTGCGCCACTGCCTCGCCGCCTTCGTCGACGCGCACGGGGTCCCGAAGGCGAAGGCGGTGCCGATCGAGCACTTCCGGCGGATGATGAGCGGCTCGGAGCTCTTCACGGGCGCGGCCGTCGACGGGCTCGGGCAGGGGCCGGCGGACGACGAGCTGTCGGTGCGGCCGGACCTCGACGCCGTGGCGGTCCTGCCGTGGGAACCGACGGTCGCGTGGGCGCCGGGGTGCCTCTACTTCCACGGCGAGCCCTACCCGATGGACGCCCGCTACGTGCTGCGCCGGCAGGTCGAGCGCGCTGCGGGGCTCGGGCTCGTCTTCAACCTCGGCATCGAGACCGAGTTCTTCCTCGTCCAGCGGGACGAGCTGGGGCGGCCGCGGCCGGCGAACCCGCGCGACACCCTGCCGCGCGCGGCGTACGACGTCGTCGGTCTGCTCGAGAACCTGCCGTTCATGGATGAGCTCGTCGGCTTCATGGACGAGCTCGGCTGGGACGTCCACTCGTTCGACCACGAGGACGCCAACAGCCAGTTCGAGCTCGACTTCTCGTACACCGACGCGCTCTCGATGGCCGACCGGTTCGTCCTCTGGCGGACGATGACGAAGGCGCTGGCGCGCAGGCACGGCTGCGAGGCGACGTTCATGCCGAAGCCCTACGGCGACCGCACCGGCAACGGCGGCCACTTCAATATGTCGCTGGCGAGCGCGGACAGCGGCGAGAACCTCTTCGCCGACGACGACGACCCGCGCGGCGCCGGGATCTCGGAGCTCGCCTACCGCTTCATCGCCGGGGTTCTCCGCCACGCGCCGGCGATCTGCGCGGTGACGGCTCCGACCGTCAACTCCTACAAGCGCCTGATCAAGAGCGGCTCGATGACGGGCTTCACGTGGGCGCCCGTCTACATCTCGTACGGCAGGAACAACCGCACGCACATGCTCCGCGTCCCGATGACAGGCGGCCGAGTCGAGTCGCGCGCGGTGGACACCGCCTGCAACCCGTACCTCGCGGCCGCGATGCTCCTCGCCGCCGGGCTCGAAGGGATCGAGCGGGAGCTCGACCCGGGCGACCCGATCCCGCTCAACATGTACGAGCAGAGCGACGAGCAGTTGACCGCGCTCGGCGTCCGCGTCCTCCCGCGCACGCTGCTCGAGGCTGTCGAAGCGCTCGCTGCCGACCGCCTCGCCGAGGAGGTGCTCGGCCGGGAGCTCCGCGACGCGTACGTCGAGCTGAAGGAGGCGGAGTGGTGGAGCTACCACAACGCCGTCTCCGACTGGGAGTACGACCGCTACCTCACCTTCTTCTGATGGCGGGCCTGGCTGCGGTCGACCCGGGCCGCCTCGGCCGCGACGAGGTCGACGCGCTGCTCGAGCGCCGGCTGATCGCGCAGCTCGCAACCACCGACGAGCTCGGCCGCCCGCACCTCGTCAGCATGTGGTTCAGGCGCGACGGCGACGCGCTCCTGCTGCCGACCTCGCGGCACACGTGGAAGGTCCGCAACCTGCGGGCGAACCCGTACGCGGCGGTCGTCGTCGACGAGTCGCGAGCGGGGCTCGACTTGAAGGGCGTGCTCGTGCGCGGCCGCGCCGAGCTCGTCGAGGGCGAGCGGGCGCTCCGCCTGAACCGCTCGATCCACCTGCGCTACGTGACGAGCGCCGGGCTCGAGCTCGAGCCGGTCGCGGCCTACCTCGCGCGCGGAGACGACGTCACGATCCGCGTCGCCATGGACGAGGTGCGGACCTGGAACCTCACCGCCACGGCTGCGGGAGCGGCGCTCGCGGCGAGCGGGGAGGCGTATGCGCTCGACCGCTGAGCCCGCCGCCGCAGCTGCGACGCGGGACGCCGCGAACGTCGTCGCCCTCGAGCGGCTGACGTCGGCCGACCCGGTGCTCGTCGCCGTGGGGCCCGCCGGCGACGTCGTCCCCGGCTTCACCGCCGAGACCATCCTCACCTCCGGCGCGCCGCTGCCGTGGGAGGCGTACACGGGCGGCCAGCGGCGCGCGATCGTCGGCGGCGTGCTCTACGAGGGCTTGGCCGCGACCGCCGACGAGGCCGAGGAGCGGCTCGCGGCGGGCGAGATCGCGATCGGCGCCTGCCACGACCTCGGGTGCGTCGGCTCGCTCGCCGGCATCTACACGGCGTCGATGCCGGTGTTCGTCGTCGAGAACCGCGCCGCCGGGAACGTGGCCTTCTGCAACTCGTTCGAGGGCCCGTCGCGGAAGCGCCTGAACTACGGCGTCTACGACGACGACGTCAGGGCGACCCTCCGCTTCCTCCAGGACGTGATCGCCCCGGTGCTCGCGGAGGCCGTGCGCCTAACCGAAGGCGGCATCCCGCTCGCGCCGATCATGCGGCGCGCGCTGACGATGGGCGACGAGCTGCACAGCCGGAACACCGCGGCGACGCTCCTCTTCGCGCGGGCGCTCTTCGCGCCGCTGCTCGACCTCGAGCGGCGGCTGCCGGACGAGGTGCGCGAGGCCGTCCGCTTCGTCTCCGACAACGACTACTTCTTCCTGCGGCTGTCGATGGCCGCGGCGAAGGCGACGGCGGACGCGGCCCGCGGCGTCGAGGCGTCGAGCGTCGTCACGGCGATGACGTTCTCGTGCCGCGAGTACGCGATCCGCGTGAGCGGGCTCGGCGACGAGTGGTTCCGCGGCCCGCTGCCGACACTGGAGGCGAAGCTCTTCGAGGGCTTCACGGAGGACGACGTCGAGCTGATGGGCGGCGAAAGCGTGATCAACGAGACCGTCGGCCTCGGCGGCTTCGCCCAGGCCGCGGCGCCGGCGCTGCAGGACTACCAGGGCGGCAGCGTCGAGCGGATGGTCGCGCGGAACCTCGAGATGTACGAGATCGCGGTCGGCGAGCACCCGACGCTCCGGATCCCGGCGCTCGGCTTCCGCGGCGTCCCCGTCGGGATCGACGTCGTCCGCGTCGTCGAGACCGGGATCACGCCGACGCTCGACATCGGCGTCGCCGGCCGGATGGGAGGGCAGATCGGCGCGGGCTCCGCGCGCGCGCCGCTCGAGTGCTTCGAGGCGGCGGCGCGCGCGTACGCGGCGCGCTACGACGGCGCCGGGGTCGAGGCTCGGCCGAACGCGTCCGCGTAGTCGCGCGCGAAGTCCGCGTAGCGGCGCGGCGGCCGCCCGAGCACCCGCTCGACGTCGTCCGTCGTCGCCGCGCCGCGGCCCTCGCCGTACCAGCCGCGTTCGTAGATGTCGACGAACTCGCGCGCGAGCCAGTCGGGGAAGCCCGCGGCGACGAGCGCGGCCGCGTAGTCCTCGCCCGCCATGTCGACGTACTCGATCGTGCGCCCGAGCGCCTCCGTCAGCGCCTGCGCCATGTCCGCATAGGACAGCGGCTCCGATCCCGTCAGCTCGTAGGTCCTTCCCTCGTGACCGGGCTCGGTGAGCACGCGCGCGACGACCTCGCCGACGTCGCGCGTGTCGACCTTCGCGAAGCGCGAGCTCCCGACGCAGGAGTAGAACCGGTCCTCGGCCCTGATCGTCTCGGCGTCGAACAGGGTGTTCTGGGAGAACGAGTTGCCCCGGACGTGCGTGAAGGGGATGCCCGAGGCCTCGATCTCCTGCTCGCCCTGCCAGTGGAAGCGCAGGCTCATCGAGGGCTGATCCGGGCCGGCGCCGATCGCCGACAGCTTCACGACGTGCCGGACGCCGCCTGCCACCGCCGCCTCGACCAGCCGCGACTGCATCCCGCCCCAGCCCGGCGCGGTCGGCGGCACGAGGTAGAGCTTCTCGGCGCCGGCGAAGGCGGCGCCGAGGCCGTCGGGCTCGGACGAGTCGCCGCCGACGAGCTCCGCGCCCGCCAGCTCCGGGATCGCGCTCGCCCGCTCGACGTCGCGCGTCAGCGCGCGGACCCGCTCGCCTGCGGCGACGAGGGCGGCGACGGCCGCGCGGCCGGTCGGCCCGGTCGCTCCGACGACGAGGATCGTCACGTCAGCACCACCGGCCGGGTGTCGAGCGCCGGCCACGTCCGCGGGCAGTGCCCCGGGAGCAGGCGAGCGCCCTCCGCCCGCGCGAGCTCGAGCAGGCGCTGCTGCGACTCGCGGATCAGCGGCTTCTGCTCCGGGATCGAGCCGACGGCGATCGGGGCGTCGCGCTCGACGTTCTCCATCATCGGGATCGCGTCGAAGGGGAAGAGCACGCGGCCGCTGTCCTCCAGCTCGACGAGGTAGGACATGTGTCCTGGGGCGTGCCCGGGCGTCGAGAGCGCGCGGATCCCGTTCGCGATCTCGGCGTCGCCGTCGAGCAGCTGCCAGGCGATCCCCGGGTCGTCGTAGTGCGCCCGGTACTGCGCCGGCTCGGCCGCGTCCGACAGGCCGAACTCGAGCTCGGCCCGCTGGATGTACACCGGCCGGCCGTCGGCGAAGCGGCGGATCCCGCCGGTGTGGTCGACGTGCAGGTGGCTCTGCACGAGGCAGTCGATCTCGTCGACCGAGACGCCGCAGCGGCGGAGCTGGTCGAGCAGCGGGTCGGGGTCGTCGCCCGGCAGCTCCGGGTCGCCCCACTGGTACCAGCGCCGCGAGAACTCGACGTCGCGGAACTCCGGGCCGAGGCCGGTGTCGAACAGGTACCACCGGCCGCCGGAGCGGGCGAGCAGCGCCGTCAGCGGCAGCCGGGTCGGCGACTCGTCGGTCTCGCCCTCGAGCGTCCACCAGCGGGGCACGAACTCGAAGCCGACGGTCAGCAGGTGGACGCGCTCGCACGGCATCAGTCGAGCCCCTCGTGGAACGGCTCGAACGGAACGCGCTGGTCGAGCGGCACCCACGCCGCCGCCTGCTCGCGCCCGATCATCCGGCCGACCGGGCTGATCGCGATCTCGTCGTCCAGCCGCTCGCCGCCGACGAGTCGGCGGACGACGAGCTCGCCGAGCACGTCGCCGATCCCCGGGCAGTCGATGTCGAGCGTGCCGTCGTGCCAGCCGTTCCGGATCGCGTCGACGGCGCGCGGCGTCCCGTTGCGGGAGACGACGCGGACCGTGCCGAGCAGCCCTCGCTCGCGCAGCACGTCGATGCTGCCGAGCGCCGTCTCGTCGTTGTAGGGCAGCAGGCCTGCGATCTGCGGGAAGTCGTCGAGGACGTTCGCCGTCGCCTCGCGGCCGCTCTCCCGGACGTCGCCGACGTTGGCGTACCGCGGCTCCCGCGGGTCGTTGACGACCTCGAGCCCGAGCAGGTTCGCCGCGTGGACGATCCCGAGGCACTCCTCCGTGTCGTCGACGGTGTCGGGGCCGCCGATCACGGCGACCTCCGAGCCCGCGGGCACGAGCTTCGCCATGTG
>Ga0070741_10016702_pt1 | contig 12181 bp, 14 predicted proteins | sample Coa_R1_4_FD_66440 | JGI IMG/M metagenome (GOLD analysis project Ga0070741, IMG submission 66440) | Surface soil microbial communities from Centralia Pennsylvania, which are recovering from an underground coalmine fire - Coalmine... | ecosystem: Environmental > Terrestrial > Soil > Unclassified ...
GGGACGGAGTTTGCCGCCGCGCATGCTGAGGCACAGTTTGTGATTGCGCCGCGCCCTGAAGTCGCCGCGTCCGTGATTGCGACCACACGCACGCTGCTGCCCCACTACGGACGCCGCCGTGCGGACCTGAAGTTCTTTCAAGGCTTATCGTTTGTGATCGGCAGTACTGAAGCAGAGGCCACGCGCAAAAGCCGTGAACTGGATGAGGCGATCGATGCCGAGGCGATGATCGCCCATCTGGGCGGCGCGATGGATGTCGATCTCGGCGGGTATCCGCCAGACTACCCGCTGTGTGAGATTCAGACGGAAGGGGTGCGCAGCATCATTGATTGGGTCCAGGCAGCAGTCGTCGGACGCGAGGCGACCGTGCGCGACGTCGCTGTGCTCGCCAGCAGATCAAGTCGCGTCACTGGCACGCCGGAGCATATTGCAGATCAACTCGCCCGGTGGCAGGCAGCGGGGATCGATGGCATCAATGTCATGAACGCCACTATTCCAGGGAGCTATACGGAGTTCATCGAGCACGTCATGCCCGTGCTACGTCAGCGTGGCTTGGCGAAAGAAGCGTACACCCCTGGCACGCTGCGCCGAAAATTCTTTGGTTACGATACCGTGCCGACTACGCACCCGGCAGCAACGTACCGCAATGCATTTCGCTGAGTGGCGGAGCTTTGGACATGCGGACGTATTATCCCTACGGGTTTGATATGTTGGCCCCGGCGGCGGTGTCGAAACAGTTCAAGGCCGACCGCGAGCACGCCCTCACGCGTGCGCTGCACCCTTGACTGACGCACTGCCAATGTGAGGTTTGGCTATGACATTCACTCTACGAACGCGGCCGCGAGCCGAATTTTCCGGAGAGAAAGTTCTCAATCGTCGCGACCGCGAGCACGTTCTGGTCTTTGTCGAGGACCTCGAAGAGACGCTCGTCGGCGACCTGGACACTGAAGAACACGACAGCCCCTTCAGGTCCAGCGTACTCCATGTGGGCATCGCTATCCGATGTGCGGGCATAGTGTCCGGGTCTGCGGATTTTGTGGATCGTTTGGGTGGGAGTGGTCTCGACGATGTGTTGTTCGCCTTCAAGCACGAGCGAGGTGGTATCGCCCAAGTGTCGATGAAAATGGCAGTACGAGTTCGGTGCCCACTTAGAGAGGAAGTCGATGCTCCCCTTCTCTGGGTGTGCCCCCAGCACAGCCACCCAGTAATCAATCGGATAGTCGAATTTCGGACTGCCTTCGATATGGATCCATTGCATGCGGTTGGTGGAAAATCCTGACACTGGGTTCACAGAGAGTGTGCTGACTGCCGCCATCGTTGCTCCTTGTCTTCCTGCCCAAGGTGAGTCGTTGGCCGAGAGAGAAGTGGGCATCCGTCTCCACATCCGGATCTTTACGTTGCCGTCCATCGTCAGCCTGATAGCATCCCGTAGTTTGCGTCGCAAGGCAGAAGCTTGTCTACAAGGACACTACTCACGAGTTTGGAGAAGATTTCCCCGACTGGAACAGTCTCTTTCCACTCTCTGTCACATTCTGTCTCGACAGGCGGCAGAAGGACGTTTCTTTCTCCGTCCTATAGTGTCAGTCCTCTATTGAAAGGTTCTCTTTTCACTCTCCGTGATATTCTTCATTCGGTTCCCAGCCCTCGCTTTTTTTCATTTCCTCTTTACCCGCTCTCTGTGCTCACGATACGTTATCTTCCTACAATTCTTGCAAAAATTGCTGCCAGCGGAGCTCGTACTCAGGCGGTAACTCTTCGTTCATTCATTTCATCGGTTGATTTCTTCTTCATAGGCTTCTCGTTCTGTCCGCCTCAGTGGTCGTGCGCTAATGATTCGCGGCCGTTCACCACGTTCCGCTGCGCTCGTGACTTGAAGAAGTTCTTGGCCCCTTGAATCTCCTTGAGTAGGTCTTGCCTGTTGTTGAGGAAGACCTCCTTCGGGACGGCATCCATGGTCGGGTCTGACAACTTTGCGGCCAGCACCTCGATGTTGTCCTCCGCGAGCACCTTTTCGAGGTCGTTCAATCTCGCCAGAAAGCTCTGTGCGACCGCTTTGGAGCGAGCGCTTTTCTCAATCCCTGGCCCGTTCCTGAGCGAGACATAGATCGGAGAGGTATGCACGTTGCTCGTCGATTGGAAGGAACTAAAGATTATGGGATTCACGAACGTGTTTTCTTCGAACCGTGCCCCGTAGCCGCGGACGGCGAACCAGGACGATTCATCGACACGACGCTTGACCCTGAATTCGATCTTTGATTCTCCTTTGACGCGGGAGAACCGTTCCACCACGTTCCCGTTTTGCACAAGTTCCACGGAGGCTAGATCGTCCCGCTCCGGGTCAAAAACGACACTGCCGGTCAGCTCCACGGTGGACGGGTTGTCCAGCGTGATTTCACTGCCGATATCTTTGCCGTTGATTCGAAATTCCACGAGGGGGCCGGACGTGACAAAGGTGCGGCCCTGGCGCACGCTCTCGATCCATTTCGGGTAGGTCAGGGGCCCTTCGACTTTCGTATAGAAGCGCTCGTGCCCGGGGAGGGATTGTCCTCCGCAGGGATAGTCGCTCCCCGCCGCCGTGGTCAAACGAAATCCAAGCGCGAGCAGGTCATACCAGGGTTCATAGCCGCTTCGATTGAATTGCAGGACCTCCACGAAGTGCATCAAATTGTGCGGCAGGACCACGGCCATCCCGTCCTGTGGCGCAAGCAAGAAACCGCTCGGCGCAACCAGGTGGGCGTAGCCATTGATGGCGCCTTCCTTGACCGTTTGCTCCCACAGCAACCGGTAAATCAGGTATTTCTCGGCTTCGAAATGCGCGGTTGCGGCGCCAAGCGTAATCGTATGCCCCAGGAAGTGAGTGCGCGGATTCTCCTGGCCCGCGGCGAGGATGTAATTGCCGTCCTGATAAAGGCCTCCAGGGCCATGCGCATACTGCGAGGCGATGGCGAAGTTCGTGACTTTGCCCATCTGCAGGAGATTGCCCACATTGATGTCTTCCGCCTGCAGCATCTTGGACAGAGGAGCATTCGACTCCGGCGATGGTCGTGGAATATGCAAGTGATCATCAGCGCTGTACCAGCCTTGTTGCGGCATGTTGATCCAGCGCCCCAGGACGATCTGATGCTCGACCGTGGCGCCGCCCGGGATCTCGATCTTCTCCACGCGCACCTTGTATTCGGCTCCCTTGAAGACCCTGATGGTCGTGGTGCCAGCCGGCAGCCGGATGGATGACTTTCCCGTGCTGTAGAATTGTGTAGTACCCGTATAGGGGTTACTGACCCGAACCCGGTCGAAGAATTTCTCCAGCGACGCGGCCTGGTCTACCGGACCAGAACCGGGGTCGCCCATTCCACAATCGCCGCTCGCCGGGAGCGCGTCCTCCGCCACGTGGTAGGTGCCGTCGGCGCCTTGGATTTCGACGCGGGCGGGAACAGGCTGTCCCGTTGTGGCGTCGTTGATGGTCAGCCGCAGGGTGCCGGATGGCTCTTGGGCGAACAGCGGATGTGGACAGGACACGGTGACCAGCAAGAACAAGACCGTGCTTGCGGAGTTACACATCGAAAGACGTCTGGCTGTGATCATTGTGGCATCCCTTCCTCAGGCACTGAGTTTCTAGGATCGATAGTGTTGGTATCTCACTGATGGTTATCAGTGCCCGACAAATCGTGCAAGGCGACGCTCGGCGACGGCGCGTAAACCCTCTTTGTGATCCTCCGTCTGCCGCAGCCAGTGTTGTTGGCGATACTCGCGCGCCGTGGCCGCCTTGACCTCGGCCACGAGTCCTTCGCGCATGGTCGCTCGTACGGATTGGACAGCAAGCGGTGCATTCGCTGCAATCTCTCGGGCCAACTTCACTGCAGCGGCTCGCACGTTGGACTGTTCAGTGAGTACGTCCCCCAAGCCCCACGCGAAGGCGTCTTCGCCACCAATCTGGCGAGCCGTAGAGCACAGCAGCGTGGCGCGCTGCCAACCAATTAGCCGTGGGAGGAGATAAGTAAGCCCAGAGCCTGGATGGAATCCCAATTTGACAAAATTGGCGGCGAAGCGCGTCTCCGGACAGAGCACCCGAAAATCCGGAATGAGCGCCAAGCCCAAGCCTCCACCGATGGCTGTCCCGTGAATCGCACCCACCACGGGTTTGCGGCAGGCGTGCAACCGTGCCATTTCGGCGTACAACGGATTCCCGGCTTCAGCAGCCCACGTCTGCTGCGCGGCCTCTCCCTGTAAATAGTGAAAATGCGCACCGGCGCAGAAATGCTTACCGACCGAGGCGAGAACAAGGGCACGGCACTCTGCCTCGTGATCGAGGGTCTCGAACGCAGTGGCCAGGGCTTGGAGAAGGTCAAGGTCAAGTACATTGTTGGGAGGCCGCCGGATCTCTACGGTTGCCACACCATCCTCACGTGTCACCGCAACATCGCCATACCGTGTCTGCATCATGCTCCTCTGAGGAAAAGTCTCTCTCTGTGAGAGGTGGTGGCCATTGAACTCTCTCCTGTGCTTCTTCAGCGAGGAACGTATCTAGTATTGACAGCATCTTTTCCGGACCAGCATCGAGCAGCATTCCCACCTGTTTGGCATGCGGGCGTTCTTTGACGTTGCGCCATTGTGCTTCGAGCACCACCTTGTCTTCCACAAACGCCGCGTTGACCGTTTCGAGTAACATCTCACTCATGCCGGGGGAGTCGGTCGCTACACTCGTGCCCCAGGAGTAATAGTAATCAACCCAATCCTCGTCTCGTGGGGTCACCGCCTGCGACGAGTGAGTGTCGAGCAGTAATTGCCCATCGGACGGACCCTCGGTCGCCTTGCCTAGGGTGTAGACTTGAAAGTGCATGATGAAATTACACGGCAACGTGACATCCACGTCGGCCGACACATCAAACACTGCCTCGGCGGGAAACAGATGCTGGGCGAAGGCAGGGGCAGGGACGCGAGAAAACCAGTACTTGGTGTTGATTCCCCGCGGTAACAGGGTGCGTTGGGGTTTCGTCCAGACCCACGCGTCGGTCCCGCCGAGGATGTGGCGATGAATCCGGGTGGCGTGACTGAGGTCCATCAAGTTGGCAATTTCCAGTCGATAATTGGTGTTCACTGCGAGTTGGGACGTCTTCATATGCCAGTTCGTGTCGCTCGGTCCAATAGCACGGCAAATCAGACTCGGATCGGCTTTTGCAGGATCGCCCATCCACACCCATATCCAGTTATCTTTCTCAACAAGGGGATAGGTGCGCACACACGCGCCCTCCGGAATCCTGGTCTGTCCGGGCACCTCAGCGCAGCGCCCATCAGGACCGAACTTCATACCGTGGGACATGCAGCGCAGCGAATCGCCTTCCTTTTGCTCCAGGTGTAAGGCTGCCTGCCGATGTAGACAGCGATCTTCCATTGCCACGATGCCGCCGTCAGGCTTGCGATAGAGGACGAGTGGGTCGTTGGCGATCCGACGCGCTAACAATGCCTTCTTCCCCTGACTCAATTCATAATCTCATCCCGCGCAGTACCAACAATTCTTCAGGAACATCGGCCCCTCCTGGCGGTCATTGTCTCGCTCGTGCGTTGCCGTTCTGACAAATTCCTGTATCACGCAATCAGAGACACCACTGCAGCATTAGCTCCCAGGCCGGTAGCACTACAACGCAAGGAGAAGTTGGCGCATGGCTGTTCAGGGCTTGTACAAGGTGGCGCGTCGGGTATTGGTCAAGCAGATTGAGTTGACACACGAAGGAGGACGGCGCATGCAGACAGAAGAGACACGGGCGTTGATCAAGACGTATTATGCCACCCTGCCGACCGGCAACCGGGACAAACTCGCTTCGCTGTTTACCGACGATGTAGAATGGTACCCGCCAGAGAGCGCCCCGCTGGCTGTGATCAAAGGCCGCGAGGCCGTCACCCGGGAGTTGGGGGGCGAGACGCCCAAGCGCATTTTCGACATGAAGACCTTTCGGCTCACCATCCATCGCATCCTGGCCGATGGCGCTATCGCAGTCGTCCAGCACAGCATTTCCGCCAAGACCCGCGCAGGCGAGCAGTACGATAATGAGTATTGCTGGGTCTATCACTGCCGCGACGGGAAGATTGCCAAGATCGAAGAATACGCCGATACGCATAAAGCTGCACGCATTATGAAGTGGGAGAATTAGATCACAGTTTGTTCCTTCCCTCTTACAGAGCGGGCGAGGCCTATTCTCAGGAGTGTCAGCAGTCGCCCCACCAGCGAGGAGAAGCGACAGCACTGTCACTCGGTGTTCTTATTTTTGCTGCCGCCAAGGAGGAGACCGATGACACTAGAAGATCGGGTCGCATATCTTGAAAACGTGCGCGAGATCGAGCAACTGAAGTATCGCTATACCCGTTGTTGCGATAGCGGCTATGACCTCGATGGGTTCCGATCCATTTTCGTGCCCGACGGCACGTGGGCAGCCAATGGCTATGGCGAATTCCACGGCCACCAAGAGATCTGTAATTTCTTCCAGGAACTGTCGCAGTCCGTGGTCACCGTGCTGCACTACGTGACCTCGCCCCATATCACGATCGCCGAGGATGGGCGCTCAGCAACCGGGACATTTTATCTGCACTGCCTTTCGCGCGTGCGTCGCAAACATGACCGGGCGTTGATTGATTTCGTCGTCCAGATGGGCGTCTACACCGACACGTTCGTCAAGACGGAGGCCGGCTGGCGCTTCGCGTCCATCAACGTCAACGTCACCCACACCAACCGGCTCGATACGCAGCCGGAGACAACCGTCACCCAGGAGTCGTATGCATGGAATACCAGACCATAATCTCTGAACAGCATGGCGCCGTCGCCCGCCTCATCACGAATCGCCCGCGCTACAAAAATGCGCAATCACGCCTGATGATCGAGGAGCTGGATCACGCGTTTGCCGCGGCCAACGCTGACGACGAGGTGCGCGTGATCATCCTGGCGGCGGCGGGAGATACCTTCTCCTCTGGTCATGATATCGGGACGCCGGAAGAGAAGTGAGGATATGCGCCAGCGGCCGGTCCTAAAGCGGGTCAGCGGCCAGTACGCGCTCTCGCGCTCCCTGTTTCTCGATGCCACGCTGCGGTGGCGCAACCTGGACAAGCCGACGATCGCGCAGGTGCAGGGAAAGTGCATCTTTGGCGGCTGGATGTTCGCCGCGGCCATGGATCTCATTGTGGCCGCGGATGACGCCCAATTTCTGCCGGCGCTGATGCAATACTTCTCGGTGCCGTGGGATATCCCGATTCGCAAGGCCAAGGAGGCGATGTTCCGCAGCCGCTTTATATCCGCCGACGAAGCCTGGCGATTAGGGTTCGTGAATCATGTCGTCCCGCGGGCGCGGTTGGAAACGGAAACGATGGCGCTCGCCAGCGAGATCGCCGACAATGATCCCTTTACCCTGCGGATGGTGAAATGGGCGACCAACGCGGCCCAGGATGCGATGGGATTCAGCGAGGCCGTGCGTAACGCCCATTCGCACTATATGGTGCATGGCTTCGACAGTTATCTGAGAGAGAGCTTGGAGGGGAAAGGCTTTCCGAAAGTGATGCCCGGCGTGACGCGGGCGCTGAAGCCGAAGTAACCGCCCCTTCGTCAGACATTCATGTGAAGCGACTCCAGAGGGTAACTCTGCGGCAAGGAAGAGAAAATAAATCTCTCACAGTGAGCAGGAGGTCTGAAAGGGGGCTCATACGTCAAGGTTTCTCCTGCAAAACTCGTCGTTTTTTTGGTGAATATCACTTTTTGTTGTTTTGCAATATCGACACGATATTTTGCGCGTGTTTGCAGTTTTGTTAGCGGTGCTGTAACGTTGTCACTAAGCACGAAAAGAAGAAAAATATCTTGAGCTTTTTATGGAACGATGAAAGCCGTCGTAACGTTACGTTACCGAGCGTTGTGCATCTTCTTTGAGGCCATAGAAGAGCTTGCGGTAATGCCTGCTGTAGAGTCACACATGTAGTTGTTTTACTAAAAAATTCTTACGAACGTTTATGGAGGCGGGGGCGCAATCACAACGTGTTGGCCAGTTGCTGCATCATGAAACTCGACGCGACTTCCCTGTCGCAACTTTTGTGGAAAGACAATCAAGTTTTTATTATATGGTAAGGGTGCGGAGGGCGTGACAAATCCCTCCAACCCGCTGACAGTAAATAGCGCAGCCCCAAGCAGTTGAGTAGGAGCTGCACCTACAGGTTCGCTGACGGAGGTTAGTGCATTTCGCTGCTGATAGCCTTGCCCATCACTAGTTAACTCTTGAGCGGTAGTAGCGAGCAGTGTTTGCTGTGAGACATGGGTGAGATCAGCGACATCTTGGAGGTGAAACTGAACATTGATCACCGACCAAGGGCGACGCGGATTTGCAATCACTCCTCCCGGCTGTGTAGGCACGCCAAAGACTGCTTGGACCTCAAACAGAGCCACGATTAGGGTTTCCGCGAGGTACAAAACTTCAAACTGAGGACGAGCAAGACTCCCTTCATTAAATCGACTCGGCAACACCCTCGTCTGAGCCGTAGCAAGGGAGGTTTGCCAAAACTGAGGTTGGATTGCACGATACCATACGCCAGTCTCCGGGCTTCGGCTGAGCGCTACGCACCCACTGAGATTCACGTCATCAGTCCGTGTTTGACGGATTCGACTAACTCGCGCAGTCGCCGTTCTTCGTCCGTGTGTAGTAAGGCGCGTGGTGGGCGTCCTTCAAAGCGAGCATTGGGAGTATCCAGCCATTCCTGAGCGTTGGCAATCACTTCTTCCAACTCTTGCTCAATGTCACGTGTCCGAATTGGCGATAGCGCAGGCGTCGCTGGTTGTGCAGTACTCATGAGGTTGATGACTCCTTATAGACACCACTCATCCTTTTTCATCCTCTTGAGAGGCCAAATGAAGCGCAATAGATCTCCGCATGCACCAGATCGGAAACCCTGTCATAAAAGAGGGATCGAAACATGCTTGCCAAAGCCGGACCATTTCTCGTAGCTGCTATTTTCGCTTTCTCGGTCTTTCGCGGACTTCTTTAAGACATCAACATGGCAACGGGAACAGCTCACATCACTGGTTGTGTATAAGTCCCTTTGTTTGTGATCTCCTTCCCCTTTCTCCATTAACAAAACGTTCGAGATTGAAGACCTATCCTAGTCGATTGACCACTCTGAAAGAGCGATCTCTGCAATTCCTACGCAAGGAATTCCTCCTGCGTTTCGAGCAGTCGCAATACTTCCCCCTTTATCAAACCGTCCAGAAGAAACTCCTTTTTTATTCCCTGCAGCAATAAATTTGTCCGCGCTTTCTCTTGCAAACGATCTTTCTTATCCTGCGAAAGTTTTTCATACACTTGGGTGAAGCTGAGCCGCTGTTCTTCCGCAGCACGTTCCTTTGCTTGCTCTACTTTGACTTGCTCCGCTCTCTCTTCGTGCGCTCTAAGATTGTTGCCTTCCTCTAGCGCTTGGCCAATAACTTCAGGTAAGAGTCCAAGCGAATACACCTTGCCCCCTAACCTACCCTTATTTTTGATGATCCAGCCTAGACCACGGTCTACCTCTTCAACGCTGAATCCTTGGGATTCCAGGTCGCAGAGTACTGCTATTCCCTTTTCGATCTTCTGTCGGCTCACTTTGGGATGTCCCTGCTTAAGGAAAAATTCTTTGACCCGCTCACCGTGCGAACGATAGCCCAATGCTACAGCTTCTCCGGCAACCGCTCCAAGTATCTGTTTCTGCTCTTCCTCAGAAGAAAATACCAGCATTCGTGCATTAACCTGCCCCTCATCATCTCTCGGCATGCCTTTGCGATTCATGCGTTCCTTCTGATCATGGAACCACTTTGCTCCGGGCCACCAACGAATAATACCCGTCCATTTGCCTTCTTGGTCCAATGAATACTCCCACGCTGACAAGAACTCTCCACTCTTCAGCTCTTCATGGGATGGATCAAGCTGGCGCCGTACCAGCGAGAGTTGTTCGCGGTCGACTAGGGAAAGAATATTGCAAAGATCCGTGTAGCGTTTCGCATATACTCCTCCCTGAGCAGCGTAGAAACCTGTATCCAGTATCGGATATAAGGTCTTAGCGATTGCACGTTCCAGACTACGGTGAAAGTTTAAGTCGACTGGCCGGAAATAGCGGTGATAATAATTGGAGTAAAACCAAAAATTTGGCCAGACAAAATTCATCTCTGCAACCCGCTCGTCGGGCATTCTTTCTCCCGTGAGAACGTAGCGAGTAAAGAGCGGGCCACCAAACTCTCTGTCTAAGCGTCTCGCTTCAGCACGATACAGTCCGCCTTCAATACTTGTGGACGTACACCGTTTCACCCAATTCCGGACTTCCTCACGCTCACGAGCACTTTCCATCCGTCCACTGATGAGAATGATCTCGCGCGTAGAAAACCCGATTGGGACTGGAAGCTTCGGATGGATGATAACCCTGTCGCCCTCCTGAACTATTTCCGGAATAGCTCTTTCATCGCAAATTTTGAGGAATGCCCGATAGTAGTCCAGATCTTGCGCGTTGGGGAATCCGTATTTGGGGTTCGCAACAATTTCGATTATACGATTGTCGTTGTTCAAATTCACGACTTTGGATTTTTGCCCGTCGCCTGGATATAGTCGCTTAACGCTTGCAGAGAAGTAGCCGATGCTTTCCAAATTCAGCTCGGCTGGAACGTACTCCGCATTAGGAACTCTTTTCCCCTTCGTTGGTGTTAGCTCCTGCCGGCTGTTTTGCTCCATATTCCTCTCCACTTTCCCCACCACTTAAATCTCTCTCCTCTTTTGCAAAAATGTGAGCGCACTAATGAGAGAATATAAGAAATATTAGAATATATGAGAAGCATGTGAGAACTGGTCAAACTATCTGATTTTGCGCGATTTTTTTGAACCTATATTTGCCCTAGTGCCCTAGTCTATTTGCTCTACTGCCCTAGCTTTGTTGCCCTAGTGCCCTAGTCTATTTGCTCTACTGCCCTAGCTTTGTTGCCCTAGTGCCCTAGCCTTTGCCTTAGTGCCCTAGGGGGCCGTGAACTGTTCAACGGTAAGCTCAACATCCTTTTCGTCACTAGTACGCAGTCTTTGATGCCTTTTATTGCTCGATCTTCTAATTTTTTTGCCCTACTGCCCTATACCTTTTGCTCTAGTGCCCTAGGTCTTCTTGCTCTACTGCCCTAGGCCGTAGCCCTCTTCTTTCGTGATCCTTTTCGTACGCTTTTTTCAGTTGATGTCTCCGATGCCCTGCGGTTGCTCTGCCGCCCTACGGTGTTTGATTGTCTGCAAAAGAAGCCTCACGTGTATTCGGTCTTGACATCGACATTGACTGTTAGCTGAGCCAGACACACGATAGACACCGGACACTTGCTGTGCTGTCAAGCCGACTTTTTGTATCATGCCGCGCCTTTGCCTCATGGACGACGGGCTTGAAAGCCGACCTCTTAAGGTAGCCTTTTCTTCTATGCTGGACCCTCTATGTTGCGGCTGGTTGTTCCTCTTGCGTGTACTGGACACTCTGTTCTTTTTGTTCAGCGATACGCCGACGCATGAACTGTTCTACGACACTGCTGGCATCAGTCCCTTCCTGAAGGCATATTGCGCGAAAGTGTCGCCACACTTTTTCATTGATCGAAAGATTGGCTCTGGTGTTCCCTTTCTTCATGCTGCGCACATATAGCATGTGCGCACATGCGCGTTCAACTTGCTTCTAGGGTTTGAATAATGTATTAAATCTTTAAAGCTTCTTTTAAATCTTTCTGGAGGAGGTTGTTATGGTGATAGGGGTGGTTAACCAGAAAGGTGGCACCGGCAAGAGTACGATCGCTACAAATATTGCCGCGCACCTTGCCCATCTTGGAAAACACGTCCTACTAGTTGATGCAGATCCGCAGACGACCGTCCTTGATTGGGCGGCTATCCGTAACGGTACTGAGCCTCATGTTTCTGTGGTGGGTCTGCCGACAAGAAACCTGCACCAAGAAATAAAGGTCCTCAAGGATAAGTATGACGTAGTGATTATCGATGGCGGTGGTCGGATCACTGAAAGCGCACGCGCCGCTGTTGCAGTGGCAGACTTCATTGTGGTCCCTACTCGACCGAGCCAGCCTGACGTTGCGAGTACCCAGGGGTTCTTTGAGCAGGTTGTTCGTGAAGTGGCAACGATCAAAGGTGAAGTCAAAGGGGCGATCGTGGTAACGATGGCTAAGAGA
>Ga0070741_10016705_pt1 | contig 12179 bp, 9 predicted proteins | sample Coa_R1_4_FD_66440 | JGI IMG/M metagenome (GOLD analysis project Ga0070741, IMG submission 66440) | Surface soil microbial communities from Centralia Pennsylvania, which are recovering from an underground coalmine fire - Coalmine... | ecosystem: Environmental > Terrestrial > Soil > Unclassified ...
ATCGGGCAGACGATGTTATCAGGGAGGCGCCAACCGAGTTGTTCGGCGATTTCGAATCCCACCGTTTTCGATCCTTCCGCATAGTAGGGCCGCAGGTTGACGTTGACGAATCCCCAGCGGTGCTCGTCGGCGATCTGCGAGCAGAGGCGGTTCACCTGGTCGTAATTGCCGGCGATGCGGACGACCTTCGCGCCGAACACATTCGTGCCGAGAATCTTCGCGGGCTCTAGATCAGACGGAATGAAGATCCACGCCTTCAGGCCTTCACGAGCAGCGTGCGCCGCAACGGCGTTCGCCAGATTGCCGGTCGAAGAGCACGACACCGTGTCGAATCCGAACTCGCGGGCATTCGCCAGCGCAACGGCGACGACACGATCCTTGAAACTCAGCGTCGGCAGGCAGACGGCGTCGTTCTTGATGTAGAGATTCCGAGCCGCCGTACCGGTCAGCTTCTGTGCCAGGCGAGGAGCCTGGAACAGGGGGGTGAAGCCGACCGGCAACCGCGGTTCATAGCCCTGGGGGAGGGGCAACAGATCGGAGTAGCGCCACATGTTTGGAGGCCGCGCCGAGATGCGCTCACGGCTAATCGACGCTTTCAGCGCGTCGTAATCGTAAGCGACTTCCAGGGGGGAGAAACAATCGTCGCAGATGGAGCGGGGCTGGTTTCCCCAGGTCCGTCCGCATTCGCGGCATCGCAATTCGTAGTGAGACATGAGCTACTCGCTTTCTTTTGGTGATCGGAAGCCGTTGTTTGTTTTGAAAGGGCGCGGCTTCCAGCCGCGCCGTCCAGACCCGAGATCAATCGGCCTTCAGGCCGCGAGGTAACGTTCCCTCAGCGGCTGAAGCCGCATTCCTCCGGTCGCTTTTACGGCACGGCTTAAAGCCGTGCCCTTTCAAATCGCGCAAAGATTCCACAAATCGCGCCGAACTATGCGAATAGCTGAGGACGAGCCGGAAAAAGTGGCCATAAAAACAAATGGCCTCTTTTTCCAGGAAAAGGAAAAGAGGCTGTCGGAAAGCAAATACAGCGCGCTTGCCGAATCCCATGTTCCCTGTTTCCAGGAGAGAGTTGGCACCAGACATTCGGGATATATGATCCGGAATCGGTTGCCGTGGCGTCTCAGGGCTCGTCCCTCAGCCACTCTGCATGAAATTCAGGTCCGCCCATCGGCTACCGCCAAAGAGCGAACTTGTTCTTTGCATGGTACAGAAGCGGCGCATGCTGAGTCAAGGGGAAGCTGCGGCAAACGGCCACATAGCCACGAAAGCTACTAACCACGAAGGGCTAAGGCTACCAGCCCATCTGGTCCATGCGTTTCAGGATAATCAGGCTGTAGCTGTTCATGCGCTCAGGACGGCGCTTCAGAGGAGCCGGAAGAATTGCCGCGAGCCGAGCGGCTTGTTCACGCCTGATATTTCTAGCCGGGACTTTGTCGTAGTGCTCACAAGCTGCTTCCGCGCCGTACACGGCCGGGCCCCATTCGACGACGTTGAGGTAGATTTCCAGGATCCGGCGCTTGCCAAGGACAAATTCGGCGACGGGCACCAGCGTGGCTTCTGCACCTTTGCGGAGAATAGAGCGGCCCGTACCGAAAAACAAATTCTTTACCAGTTGCTGCGTAATGGTGGAAGCACCGCGAGTGCGTTCGCCTTCCAGATCTTCCTTCGCGGCAATTTCGATTTGCTCCCAATCGAATCCATCGTGCTGGTAGAAACGGGTATCCTCGGCAGCGATCACAGCATGCTGAAGCTCCGGCGAGATTTGGGAGAGCGGAATGAACTTGTAGTGTTCCCGATAAGGGGTGCTGTGAATCCAGGCTTGGAAGTGGCGCTGCATGTGAACGGCGGTGGTCGGCGGATCGATCCATTTCGACGCAATCAGGATCAGCACGGCGAACGACCAAAGACAGACCACAACAAGGAGTGCGGCGGCTGCGAGCCTTGCGAGACGGGAGCGAAAGAATCGCCTTTTAGTCAGGGACTTGGCGGATAAATTGGCTGTGCGGGGCACGTTTCAGAATACTAGCCGGATTGCCCACAGGTTCGTGCGCTGTACGATTTGGAATCAAAATTTTCTCGGACATTGCGCGGTGTACAATTTTTCGCAGTCGGAATCGAAAATGATTGGAATACCTATGAACCGCGTTCATCCGTGCATCATGGCTTGTCTCACGCTCATGGCGACGTTCGCGTCCGCTCAAGGCACCTGCGAAAAGCTGTCGGCGGTCAAGATTGCCGACGCGACGGTGACGTCTGCCCAAACCTATGAGACCGGGACCTACACTGGGGCGCCAGCTCCGTTCGGCGGGGTCGATGTGTCGGCGCTATACAAGAGCATGCCAGCGTTTTGCCGCGTGACCGTTGAAGCGAAGCCGACCTCCGATTCCGATATCAAGATCCAGGTGTGGCTGCCCGCATCGGGATGGAACGGGAAGCTGCTCGGCATTGGCAATGGAGGATTCGCCGGATTAATTGACGAGATGCAGATGGCGAACGCCGTGAAGCACCGTTACGCTGCGACGGCGACCGATACGGGGCACGCTGGCTCTCCCGTTGACGCGGCTTGGGCGATGGGGCATCCGGAAAAAGTCATCGACTTTGGGCACCGCGGAATTCATGAGATGACGCGAGCCGCGAAGGCCATTGCGCAGGCTTATTACTCGAAGCCGGCCCAGAGATCATATTTTGCGGGATGCTCCGATGGAGGCCGAGAAGCGCTGATGGAAGCGCAGCGATATCCAGAGGATTACGATGGAATTCTCGCAGGGGCTCCGGCGAATAACTGGACGCCTCTGCTCACGACGGCGGCTTACGATACGCAGGCGCTGACAGCAGATCCGGCGAGTTTTATTCCGCCATCGAAAATTCCGACGATCGCCGCGGCGGTGAATGCGGCGTGCGATGGTATCGATGGAGTACGCGATGGGATCCTGAACGATCCGCGGCGGTGCCAATTCGATCCGGCGACGATTCAATGCAAGGCGGAAAATTCAGATAAGTGCCTGACCGTCGCGCAGGTATCGGCACTTAAGAAGCTCTATGCGGGAACTCCGGACTCTTCGGGGCACATGGTCTATCCGGGATATTTGCCGGGCGCGGAGGCCGGACAGAACGGATGGGGATTGTGGATCACGGGGCCTGCTCCTGAAAAGAGCCTGATGGCATTTTTTGGGAAAGGATTTTTCTCGGATTTTGTGTATGAGAAACCCGACTGGGATTTCAAAACGTTCAACGTAGACGCCGGGCTTAAGGCGGCAAATGAGAAGACTGCTGAGACCCTGAACGCGACGGATCCTAATCTGAAAGCCTTCAAAACACGCGGCGGGAAGCTGATCTTGTATCACGGATGGAACGATCCAGCCATCAGCGCGCTGAACACCGTCAACTACTATGACGCGGTGACAAAAGCCATGGGCAGCAAAGATGTGGATTCGTTTCTGCGGTTGTACATGGTTCCGGGCATGCAGCACTGCGGCGACGGTCCCGGTGCAGACGTTTTCGGCGCAGTCGGCGACCTCACGTTTGACGATCCCGGCCACAGCGTGCAGGCATCGATCGAACAATGGGTGGAGAAGGGCAAGACACCCGGGACGATTATTGCGTCAAAATTTGAAGGACAGGACCATTCCCATGCAATGATGACGCGTCCATTGTGCGCGTATCCGGAGGCAGCGAAGTATAAAGGGTCGGGCGATACGAATGACGCGGGCAGCTACTCCTGCGAAGCCGCGAAATGAAAACCACGGAGCACCCAGGGCAATTCTGCTGTTTGGCGCTTACGATTGGTCCTTCGACTTTGTTTCCTATCGGCTGTACTGGTTTTTCTTTTTGTCTTCGTGGCGCTCGATAGCGAGTTGAATCAGGCGATCGATAAGATCCGAATATTCCAGCCCTGACGCTGCCCAAAGCTTCGGGTACATGCTGATCGCAGTGAAGCCTGGCATGGTATTGATCTCGTTGAGATAAATCTTGCGTGTCTTCGGATCCATTAAGAAGTCGACACGCGCCAGTCCTGAGCCGTCGACCGCTTTGAAGGCCTTGACCGCGAGTTCCTGGACTTTTTTCGTTTCGGCTTTACTCAGTTTGGCCGGAATGATCAGCTGCGAACCCTCGTCGAGATATTTCGCGTTGTAATCGTAGAACTCTTTTACGGGGACAATTTCTCCGGGAACCGAGGCCGCCGGCTCGTCGTTGCCAAGCACCGAGCATTCGATCTCGCGGGCCTTTTCTTTGTCGCCACCGACGCCTTGCTCAATCACAATCTTGCGATCAAATCTGGCGGCTTCTTCGATCGCGGGGCCGAGCTCTTTCTTATCGTGCGCCTTGCTGATGCCGACGGAAGATCCGAGGTTCGCAGGTTTAACGAAAACGGGGTACTTCAACTTTGCGACGAGCTTCTCGACTCTTTTCCGGTCCTTCTTCCAATCTCGGCGCAGGATCGTGAGGTGCTTCACGATAGGCAGCCCGGCCGCGATGAACAACGACTTCATAATGTCTTTGTCCATGCCGGCGGCGGAGCCGAGCACTCCCGCGCCAACGTAGGGGATGTCGGCAAGTTCGAGCAGGCCCTGGATGGTGCCGTCTTCGCCGAAGGTGCCGTGAAGCACGGGGAAGATCACGTCGACATTGATGGCACGGTCGGAGGCGCGACGCATGGGCACGGCGTCGGTTTGAAATGGAATCAGCCCAGTCTGGCGGTGCACCGGCTCGGGAGGAACGACGACCGCTTCGCCGCGTGCGAGGACCGCGGCGGGTTGAGTCAGGTCGGGATCTCCGGCGCGGAGCTGGCGCGGTTCGAGGACTAACTTTCCGGTCAGGAGATTTTCCGCGTGCTCGGCGGTCAGCCAGCGTCCGTCTTTGGTGATGCCGATGGGCACCACTTCATATTTCTCTTTGTCGATTGCGTTGAGGACCGAAGCTGCGGAGAGAAGAGAGACTTCATGCTCGCCACTGCGTCCACCGAATAAGATGCCGACTCGAAGCTTTTCCATGACATTTTAGTGTGGACGGGGAGGGTAGGGTGCGTCAATCGCAGGGAGGGTACGGGCTGAAGCGCCAGAAAGATTGTTCGCGGCAAAGAAGAGATCTCAGGCCCTTAAGGGTTGAAATTTTGTGTGCCTGACGCGGCCCTTAAAGGGGCCGCTCTTCCACGGCGCTCTTGCAGGGCGGTCGTTGACGGCAGTCTTGCAGGGTGCGCGTTCACGGCATTCTTCCGGGGGCGCTCGTTTCACGGGGTGAACGATCTCGCTCTTCTACGGCGCAGGGCGCACCATCTCGCAACGATTAGAGGATTTTTTTGCCGAAGGCTGACAGCGCTAGTTCCACCGCCAGATCTGCCGTCTGATTATGTTCGTCGATGACTGGATTCACTTCGACGATCTCGAAGCTGAGCATGCGGCCGTGGTCGGCGATAATTTCCATGGCTAGATGGGCTTCGCGATAGGTGGCGCCCCCGCGAACGGGAGTGCCGACGCCTGGGGCATCCTCGGGATCGACCCAGTCCATATCGAGCGAGATGTGATAACCGGCGGTGCCGCGTCCAGCCATCCGGAGGGCCTCTTCCATCACGGTGCGCATGCCGCGCTCGTCGATGTCGCGCATGGTGAAGACGCCGATTCCAGCTTTGCGCACGTTCTCTTTTTCCACCGCATCAATATCTCGAACGCCGACCAGAACACAGTTTTCAGGGCGCACCTTCGGAGAGAAATCGAAGATGTTGGCGAGTTCCCCGGGCCACAGCCCCATCAAAGCAGCAAGGGGCATGCCGTGCACGTTTCCACTCGGAGAACTTTCCGGGGTGTTGATGTCGGTATGGGCGTCGATCCAGATCAGACCGACGTTCTGATTCTGCCGGCGATAGAACTCAGCAACGCCGGAGACGGTTCCTGCGGCCATGGAGTGATCGCCACCAAGCGCGAGCGGAACCTTGCCGGCCTCAAGCGTCTTTAAAACTAATTCGGCGTGCTTGGTGCAGGTGGCAGTAATCTCTTTCAAATATTTTGCGTTGGCCGCGCCTTCGGGCTTCTGCTCGGGGATAGCGACTGGGACGTTCCCGCCATCCTCGACCTGGTGGCCGAGGGCTTCGAGACGAGCTTCGAGTCCGGCAACGCGGACGGCGGATGGGCCCATGTCCACGCCGCGACGAGATTGACCGAGATCAAGAGGAACGCCGATGACGCGGATTTTGCGGCCGGAGACGGTGCTAGCGGGCTGAGTGTTCGTCATAGCATTGAGTCATTAGGCGATTTAGTCATCGAGCCATTCGAACTGCCCCAGCCATTCTATTTCGATGCCGCACAAAAATCGCACGATGGCCAGATGACTGAATCTCCCGACTAGTTCATGGGTAAAGCCGGTAGAGCATTCTTGGGAACGGAATGGTTTCGCGAACGTGCTCGAGGCCGCAGATCCAGGCTACGGCCCGCTCGATGCCCATGCCGAAGCCTCCGTGCGGCACGCTGCCGAATTTTCGCAGATCCAGATACCACTTGAAGGCTTCTTCGGGCAGGCCGTGCTCGTGAATGCGCTGCAGCAGCAGTTCGTGCGAAGCCATGCGCTGCGAGCCGCCGATGATCTCGCCGTAGCCTTCGGGCGCTAGTACATCGACGCACAGCGCGAGGTCGGGCCGCTGCGGGTCGGGCTCCATGTAGAACGCCTTTACCTTGGCGGGATAGCGATGCACCATCACCGGTTTGTCGAACTGCGAGGACAAATAAGTCTCGTCCGGCGAACCGAGATCGCCGCCCCACTCAAACTTTGTTTCCAGCGCCCCTTTGGCGTGGCCTTCCTGCAGATTCTTCACCGCATCGTCGTAGCTGATGCGGGGGAATGGCGGCGCGATTTTCTCGAGCTTCGATAGGTCACGGCCGATCGTCTGCAAATCGGTGCGGCGATGTTCGAGACAACGCTTCACAATGAAGCTGATCAATCCCTCGGCGAGGTCCATGACGTCATCGAGTGTGGCGTAGGCGACTTCCGGCTCGACCATCCAGAATTCGGTGAGATGACGGCGCGTCTTGGACTTCTCGGCGCGAAACGTCGGGCCGAACGAATACACCTTGCCGAGCGCCATCGCCATGGCTTCAACGTAGAGCTGTCCAGATTGCGTGAGGAATGCCTGCTCTTCAAAGTAATCGACCGGGAATAATGTTGTCGTGCCTTCACAGGCCGCCGGCGTAATGATGGGAGGATCGGTAAGCGTGAATCCGTGCTCATCAAAAAAGTCGCGAGCCGCCTTGATGATCTCGGCGCGAACCCGCAGGATCGCGGCCTGACGCTGCGAGCGCACCCACAGATGGCGGTGCTCCATCAGGAAATCAGTACCATGCTCTTTCGGAGTGATGGGGTACGGATCGGTCTCGGGAACGCGCTGCACCACATGCACGTTCTGTACATCGAGTTCGTATCCGCCCGGCGCCCGCTTATCGGTACGGACCTTGCCTTCCACGATGACGCTCGACTCCTGCGTCAGCGTCTTTACAGCCTCAAAAACCTCAGGCGGTACTGCATTCTTCGGAACCACGCCCTGGATGATTCCGGATCCGTCTCGAAATTGAGGGAACAAGAGCTTCCCACTCTCGCGAAGGTTATAGAGCCAGCCGCGGATCGTGACCGCCTGGCCGTCGTGCTTGCCAATTTCGGAAATAGTCGTGATGGGAGGTGCCATAGTCTCTATCGATTGAGTCATAAGTCCATTGAGTGATCGGGCGATTTGGTGATTGGGGATTGAAAACTTGGCGCAATCACACAGTGGATCGATCGCGCAATCTCATGCGCTTTCCAGCTTGTCGAATGTCTCGCCCAGCTTTTCCAGCGCATTCACTTTCTCGTCTTCACCGAGTTCGAGCAGGAGCGGCGGTTTCTGGGGTGCGGAGCGAAATAGCTCCATGGCCTGTTTCCAATCGATGGTTCCCTGCCCTGGCCACAGATGCGAGTCCTTCAACCGGTCGTTGTCGTGGACATGCGTCGAGCGGATATGATTTTTCACGATCTCGAATGATTCGCTAACGGAACTCATCATGTGGGCATGGCCAAAGTCAAAACAGACTCCGACATCGTCGAAGTGCGCCAACTGGATCATCTCGACCAAGTGATCAGGCGTGGAAAGCTCGTTGGGGATGTTCTCGAGCAGAATGCTGACGCCGAGAGGCTTGGCGAAAGCTCGCAAATGCTCGATCGAAGTCATCGCCGCTTCGAACTTCTTGTCGCTGAAAGATTCGTTGGGCGTGCCCAGATGCTGCACAAGGAACCGGAAAGGGATCTGCTCGGCGATTTCGAGGGCGCGCTTGATTTCGTCCATGGCTTCGATGCGGCCGGCACGGTCCGTAGAAGCGACGTTCACGGGAGGAGCGCCGGCGCGTCCCCATTCGTAATCCGCATAAAGAGGGGAATGCACCGAGTTCAGCGGGATGCCGCTGCCGCGGAACCATTCGGCAATCTCTTTGACGTGCTGTTTGCGGTTGGCGTAGTCGAGATGCTGGCGCGCGGCGAAAATCTCAATCGCCTCCACGCCGCTGCGCGACAGGCTATCGAGGATACCGGGGTGAAGCCGCTCTTTTACAAAAAGATATGTTGAGACTGCTTTCTGCATAGTCCCTATTAGTATTGCAAATTGCCTGGTTCAGATGGCAGACCGAGAGCAACTCCAAATCCTACACAATTCGCGATCTAAAATCTTTCCCTCTGCTGACTTCTAGTATCCCATGGCCTTCCCATTGCTGTTACGGTTGTCGGTCGCACCCAGGCGGTTCCCGGTCTTTTCGTCCACCGCAATGCACTCGGCGTCACTCCAGTAGGGCGAGGTTTCTCCTTCGCCCAGGCCGACCTGCACTTTGTATCCCATATTCTCGAGAAGGTGGACCGTGTCGGGAAAGAAGCTTTTCTCAACATTCACGATGTCGGGCAGCCACTGATTGTGAAATCTGGGGGCGTTGACAGCCTCCTGCAGGTTCAGCTTGTAATCGACCACGCCCATCAGCACATTGGCCACGGTCGTGATGATCTTCGAACTTCCCGGCGAGCCTAGCACCATCACAGTTTTGCCATGGTGAACAACGATCGTTGGGGTCATCGACGAGAGGGGACGTTTACCCGGCCCGATCGCATTAGCCTCACCCTGGATCAATCCGTCGGAGTTTGGCACTCCGGGCTTTGCCGAGAAGTCGTCCATTTCATCATTCAGCAGAAATCCAAGGCCGTCGGCGGTGACTCGCGATCCGAACCAGTCATTGATGGTCGTAGTTACGGCAACCGCCTCGCCTTGGGCGTCAATCACCGAGTAGTGGGTGGTGTGATTTCCCTCGTGGGACGGCGCAGGAGAAATCAGGGCAGCATCCTGCTCCAGTTCGCTGAACACCGTTGGCCTTCTCAGCTCTTTGCTGGGCGACGCATGTTCTGGATCGATGCTTTCGCGCCAGGCGGCGGCGTATTTCTTATCGATCAATTGCGCGACGGGAATCCTGGAAAAGTCGGGATCGCCCATAAACTCGGCACGATCGAAGAACGCCCGTCGAAATGCTTCCACCGTGAAGTGAATGGACTCGGCAGAGCGATTCTCAAGCTTGGCGAGATCGTATCCTTCCAGTATGTTCAGAGATTCAATGAGAACGATGCCTCCGGAAGACGGAGGGGGAGCGCTGATGACCTCGTAATCGCGATAAGTGCCGCGCACCGGTTCGCGCTCTTTGACTTCGTAATGCGCCAGATCGTCGGCGGTGATCAGGCCCCCACCTTTTTGCATGGCAGCGGCGATTTCGCGGGCGAGCGGGCCATGGTAAAAATCATCGGGGTTTGCGGCAATGCGCTCGAGGGTATGAGCGAGGTCGGGCTGCCGGAAGATCTCTCCAGGCTTGTAGTAGTCGCCATTACGCTGGAAGACGCGGCGCGATTCCGGGAATTTCGCCAGATAGGAATCGTGCATATCGGCGGCTTCGTTCCAGGTCAGCGCGAACCCCTCCCGCGCCAGCTTAACTGCCGGGGCCATGACCTGCTTCAGCGTCAACTTGCCATACTTCTTTTCGGCATACACCAACCCCGCGACCGATCCCGGAACCGCGATCGACTTGTAGCCAATCTCACTGGCACCTGGGATGACATTCCCCTGCGCATCGAGGTACAGCGTCTTTGTCGCGGCGGCGGGAGCTTTTTCGCGATAGTCGAGGAAGTGCGTCGTGCCATCGGCCATGCGGATCAGCATGAATCCTCCGCCCCCGATGTTTCCCGCTGGGGAATGCACTACGGCGAGCGCAAATCCGGTAGCAACGGCGGAGTCGACCGCATTGCCCCCTGCCCGCAGGATATCGATGCCCACGCGTGTGGCGAGCTGGTGAACGGTGACCACCATCGCGTGTTCGGCATGCACAGGCTCTGTCGAGCTCCATACCGCGACCGACAACGCGCAGACCGCGAGTCCCCAGAGGCTTAAACGTTTGTATGGAATTCGCATGCCAGGACAGTGGAAATCCGTAAGTGGACGGAACATTGAGGCTAGCCGAGCCGTGCAGCGAGAGTCAAATAGATAGAGCCCGGGTTAAAAGTTTCGAGTTTCAAGTTTCAATATCCAGCAAACAGTAGGAGCGTTCCGGTGAATTTTTATGGAAGCGGGCGATTTTGAATGAATCTCGTTTGCCTCATTTGAATCGAAAGCTGGAGGGAGAGTTCTATGCAGTCTCGCACTCTGGGTAATTCTGATTTGAAGATCACTCCGGTTGGATATGGTGCATGGGCGATCGGCGGCTCAGGCTGGCAGTTCGCCTGGGGGCCGCAGGATGATAACGATTCCATTGCAGCCATCCATCGTTCGCTGGAGCTTGGAATCAATTGGATCGATACAGCTGCGGTCTACGGGCTAGGACACTCCGAAGAAGTGGTAGGGCGCGCCTTGAAAAGCTGGTCTGGACCGAAGCCCTATGTGTTCACGAAGTGCGCGCGACGGCAGGACGAGAGCGGGCAGTTGCGAACGATTTTGAAGGCGAGTTCGATCCGCGAGGAATTGGAGAGCAGCCTTCGACGGCTCCAGATCGACGTCATTGACCTCTACCAGATTCACTGGCCGGCTCAAGACGCGGCAGAACTGGAAGAGGGTTGGCAGGCGCTGTCAACGCTCCAACGAGAAGGCAAAGTCCGCTGGATTGGCGTCTCAAACTTCAACGTGGATCAAATGCGGCGGGCGAGCGCCATCGCTCCGATTACGTCGCTACAGCCGAAGTATTCTCTGATTCATCGCGAAGTAGAGGCCGAGGTTCTTCCCTATTGTGAGCGGCACGGCATCGGAGTCATCGCCTACTCGCCGATGGGATCGGGACTACTCACGGGTACGATGACCCGTGAGCGCGTTGCCCGCCTTCCGGAAGATGACTGGCGGAAGCGGCATGCCGATTTCATCGAACCGAACCTGTCTCGCAACCTCGCATTGGTGGAATTGCTGGAGCAGATCGCCAGGAACCATGGCCGAACTCCGGGAGAGGTCGCGATCGCATGGACGCTGCAAAATCCCGCGGTCACCGGAGCCATTGTGGGCGCGCGCAGCGCGAAGCAGGCGGACGGGGTCATGCGCGCAGGCGATCTTCATTTGAGCGGGGACGAGATTCTGCAGATTTCCGAATTCTTCGCCGCAACCACGGCCTGATAACTTTGCTAACGTAAATTGCCTTAGTCCCGTCCTATGATCGGAAACAAAGGAGGGCCGCATTCCCATGGACATTCACGGCGTGGCTCCGCTGCTCCAGGTCTACGACATGCCGACATCGATCCGCTTCTATCGAGACGTACTCGGCTTTACGGTGTGGGCAACGTCGGCGCCGGGAGACGACTGTGACTGGGCAGGACTCAGGCTGAATGGTGCCGAGGTGATGCTCAACACGGCGTATGAGAAAGAGCATCGTCCGAGCGCTCCTGATCCAGCGCGGATTGCGACTCATGACGATACGTGCCTGTTCTTTGGTTGCAAGGATCTTGACGCGGCTTACCAGCATTTACGCGCGCACGGGGTGAACCTGAGGGAACCGAAGGTTGCGCCGTACGGCATGCGACAGCTATCGTTTAAAGATCCGGATGGATACGGAATCTGCCTGCAGTGGCCGGTCGCAAAAGAATGGCAAGAGCAGTGGATTAAGAACTACGGAATTGCTCCCGAGACGTTGGCGTGATGTCATTGATGGCTACCGACGGCGGCCTTCGAG
>Ga0070741_10016706_pt1 | contig 12179 bp, 12 predicted proteins | sample Coa_R1_4_FD_66440 | JGI IMG/M metagenome (GOLD analysis project Ga0070741, IMG submission 66440) | Surface soil microbial communities from Centralia Pennsylvania, which are recovering from an underground coalmine fire - Coalmine... | ecosystem: Environmental > Terrestrial > Soil > Unclassified ...
GCCTCTATTAGACCTCGTCCAGGAAGGCACTATTGGAATGATAAGGGCAGTAGAAAAATTTGATCATCGCTTGGGTTATAAGTTTAGTACATATGCTACTTGGTGGATCCGCCAGGCAGTGCAAAGAGCGTTGGCAGACAAGGGTAGAACAATAAGAGTACCAGTGCATATAGTTGAGCGTGAGCAAAAAATGTCTCGAGCTGAAGCGCGATTATGGGGAAGCTTACAGAGGGAGCCTACTTTGGCAGAAATAGCTGAGGAAGCTAAATTGACTGTAGCGCAGGCAAAAGAAGTACGAGCTGCTGCCCGGGTAACTGTCTCTCTAGAAAAGAAAATTGGTGATGACGAGGACACGGAGTTTGGTAACTTCGTTGCAGATGATCAAAGTGAGAGGCCTGATGAGCTCGCCGGAGACTCAATCAGAGCCGAGGACGTAAGTAGGCTGTTATCTAATCTGAAAACTAGGGAAAGAGATGTTATAGAAATGCGCTTTGGTCTTAATGGCCATGAACCACGAACTTTAGAAGATATAGGAAGGACTCTCGGTTTAACCCGCGAAAGGGTCCGCCAGATCGAAAATGATACCCTTAGAAAACTCGCTACGCTTCCAGAGGCCGAAAGGTTGCGGGGCGCGTAGGTAGGTGATGAAAATAATTGGTATTTCTGGCACTAATGGTTCTGGAAAAGATACGCTTAGTGAAATTCTGGCTGAATATGGCTGGCTGTTTATTTCTGCTTCTCGCGACTTGATTATTCCCGAACTTGAGCGGCTTGGGCTTCCCCTTGAACGTAAGCACATGGCCGAACTTACAGCTGAGTGGAACCGTAAGGCCGGAAGGGGAGCCGTGGTAGATAAAGCAGTTGAATGTTATAAGGAACAAAGCAAAACCAGTAAGTTTAAAGGACTGGTGATTTCTAGCATCCGACACCCCTGGGAAGCCGATAGGATTCATGAGTTGGGCGGCAAAATTGTCTGGGTAGATGCCGACCCCAAAATTAGATATCAGCGTATTTACTCTAGAGGTCACGGCACCAAAGATCAAAAAACATTTAAAGAGTTTCTGGCCGAGGAGGAAAAGGAAATGCGGCATAGCGGAGACAAAGCCACGCTCAATATTAGCGGAGTAAAGGACAAAGCTGATATTTTTCTGGAAAACAATGGCGATGATGTTGAGGTCTTTAAGAAAACTGCAAAAACAGCCTTGGAGTTATAATTAGGACATGGTTGAACATGGAATGGGAGAACCCTCTGAAGAAGTCAACGGCGAAAGACTTTTATCTATATGGCATCTTGATGGAGATCAGCTATTTGAAATGTCCCCGTTCGAAAGAGATCAGATTTTTGATGAAAGAACCAACAGGCTGCATGATGCCTTAATTGCTCAAGTTGAAGGTGCAACTGCCGACCAGTTAAAAGAAATTTTAGATAAAGATTTTACAGTACGTGGTGGCCCTGCAACTTACTAGGGCCCGATTTTACCGGTAGAGAGTATTTTATGGGTTGAAACGGTAGGTTTCGTGGCTGGTAACTGTAGCCAGCCCACGTCTTACTAAGTTTTTCCAAGCTTTTCTAGCGGGAGCATCAGGACTGCTGTCAAGAAAATAACCAGAACCTAACGGCTTCCCATAAGATCTTTTACATGCCTCATTTAGGACCACTAGGCGCCTTAAACCTAGTCCTCTTCTAGTATAAGGAGAGCTTGTAGTGGTAAAGCCCTCAAAAGGGTTGTTTGGAGGCGGACTATGTAGTCGTCTAAGCTCATGGATGCTGTAGCTATAGCCCATAAGTCCACCGCTACGACTAAAGTCGGCAACATAGAACCTGTGTGTTTCAGGAGGGTAGTCACTATGCCACCTATCAAAACTCAAAAAAGGCATTAAATAGGCTTTTCCGGAATCTCCAAAGTCTAACTGCCAGAAGCCCTCATCAGGTCTAAATATCGATTGGCTTTCTCCAGGAATTCTAAGCAACATTCTTCTAGCCTCTGGATTGGAACTTTCCTCAAAATCAGGCAGTGTAGTTCTTCCATCTTCTGGAATCTCAAACAACTTAGACGCTTCATTATTTGCAGACATACGTTAATTATATTTTAACAATAATTATCCGTAGTTAACAGATAAGGGTATAATTTAAAAAGTGGCTGAGAGGAAAAAATTAGCGATCATTGACGGTAAAAGCGTTTTTTATCGTGGTTATTATGCACTGCCAAATTTAAGCACTAAGGATGGCGTACCAACCGGCGGTGTTTATGGTTTTGCCGCTATGGCGCTAGAACTTATTAAACGTCTTAAGCCAGACTATGTGGCCGTAGCTTGGGACAAGCCAAAAACAAATATCCGTAAACGCAAAGAACTATATCCGGAATATAAAGCTGGCCGCAAACCCGCGCCACCAGATTTTTATACTCAAATTCCAATTCTGCATGAGCTCCTAGAGGCTTTTGGCTGGCCGCTATACGAGCTTGATGATTATGAAGCTGACGATATCATGGGCACTTTATCTGTGCAGGCGCGCAAAAAGGATATCGAGACATTACTTATAACTTCTGATCTTGATGTATTGCAGTTAGTTAATGGCCACACCCACGTCTACGCCCTTAAAAAGGGCCTAACCAACATAGAGCAATTTCATCCGGAGAGTTTTAAAGCCAAATACGGACTTGAGCCGGAGCAGTTCCTAGACTTAAAAGCCTTAAAAGGTGACAGCTCAGATAATTTACCGGGTGTGCCAGGCATAGGCGAAAAAACGGCAATAGAATTACTTAAGCAGTATCAAACATTGGATGGTGTTTATAAGCATTTACCAGATATAAAAGATTCTTTGCGCGCCAAGTTGGAGACTGGTAAGGATCTGGCCTATTTGAGCAAAAAAATTGCGGCCATCTGGTGTGATGCGCCGCTAAAACTTGATTTAAAGGCGATGGATGTAACAAAGCTGGATGCTAAGCACTTAAGATCACTTTTGCAGCAGCTCGAATTCCGCAGTTTGCTTAATAATCTACCGGGTCACATGCGTAGCGACGTCCCTGAGACCGACACACTGGGTGGTGTTAAGCTAAAAGTTTCTAAGAACGTACTTGTCGATTCAGACAAAGCCCTGGCTGGGCTTGATTTGGGCAAAACGGATAAGCTTTTTGTTCATTCACGGGCGGCTGGGCGGCATGGAGCCGATCCACAGGCGCTGATCATAGGCACAGGGAAAATTGTTTATACACTTGATTTAGCTAAACTAAGTCCAAAAAAAGTAAAGTCTGTTCTCCAGCCACTATTCTCTAAACTCCCGCTCGTTGGTTACGACGTAAAAGCAGACCTAAAACTGCTAAGAAATCTAGATATAGAAGCAAAAAAAGTCGGTCACTGTACATTGGTTGGTGCATATTTGCTTAATCCACTTTTGCGCGTTCAAACTTTAACCGAGCTGGCCACTAGTATGCTGCACTATGACGGTGCCCCGTTTGAGGATTTGCCAACAGAAGATTTTATAGCTCGGGCCCCGGAATTTATATCTGTAGTTATTGAACTTTATAACGGCCAGTTAAAAGCCCTTGAGCAACTACCAAAGGTTGAAAAATTAGCTCAGGATGTTGAGTGGCCGCTAACGCCGGTTTTAGCTGAGATTGAATGTCTTGGTATTAAACTCGATGTTCCGTATCTCAAAAAATTTGCCAAAAAACTTGAAGAAAGCATTAATGATCTGGAACAAACTATTTACGGGCATGCCGACTATGAATTTAATATTGGCTCACCAGCTCAACTGGCGGACGTGCTATTTGTTAAGCTGAATTTACCAACAGAAGGGATTAAACGCGGTAAAACTGGTTATAGCACGGCAGCATCGGAACTCGAAAAACTGAGGGGCTTACACCCAATCATCGATCTGATAGGCCAATATCGTGAAGTAGTTAAACTCAAAAACACCTATGTGGATACATTGCCAGAGCAAGTTGATCAAAACAGCCGTGTGCACACCACATTTAATTTAACGATCGCGCCAACTGGCAGATTATCCAGTGCTGATCCTAATTTACAAAATATTCCGGTTCGCACCGAACTTGGACGCAACATCCGCACTGCATTTGTAGCTGATAAAGGCAATGTCTTGGTGAGCGCAGATTACAGCCAGTTTGAACTTAGACTAGCTGCCGCTCTAAGCGGGGATAACGGTATGATAGACGCCTTTAATAAAGACGAAGATATTCATGTTCAAACCGCGGCCTTGGTTTTAGGGGTGCCGGTAGAAAAAGTCACTAAAGCTGACCGCTATGCCGCTAAAGCCGTAAATTTTGGGATTATGTACGGGCAAGGGCCACATGGCCTAAGTGTTACTTCGGGCCTAGATTATGGAACAGCGCGTGAATTTATCGCACGCTATTTTGAAGTTAGGCCGAAACTAAAAGATTATATCGATGGTTTACGAAAGCAGGCAGATAAAGAAGGCTATGTTGAGACAATCATGGGTCGCCGCCGACCAACGCCAGATGTAAAATCATCTAATTTTGCTGTGCGTGAGGCAGCCTACAGGGCAGCGATTAACCACCCTATGCAGGGCAGCGCGGCTGATTTAATGAAAAAAGCTATGGTTGAAGTTGCCGCAAAGCTGGAAAATAATTGTAGAATGCTTTTGCAAGTCCACGACAGCATCTTACTGGAATGTCCGTCTGCCAAAGCTAAAACTACCTGTGAAATGGTCAAGCGAGTAATGGAAAATATTTATCCAAAATTGCCCGTAAAGCTTAAAGTCGATATCAGTACCGGCAAAAACTGGGGCGAACTATGATTGATAAAAAAATAACTATCCCGCTCAATGATGATAAGGTAGCCTACGCTAAGCTAAAGGGCAGTTTAAAAGACACGGTAATCATTTTTGCCCATGGGCTGGCTAGTAAAATGGACAGCTTGCTACCGTACTTATCAGCTGAATTTTTTAGTAAACATGGGTTTAACTTCCTGAGGTTTAACTTTTATGATTATTATGACGATGCCAGAGATCTGTGGGACTGTAGTCTAAAGACTCATGCTGAAGATCTGGACGCAATTGTTGACTACTGTTTCTCTATGGGAGCCAAGCAGGTTCATGTCATTGGGCACAGTTATGGTGGCCTAACGGTCTTAATGTCAAAGAGACAGAAGTTTACTAGCGCGATTTTATTCGATCCTAGTCACCCCGTTTCTTCACCTTTCGATAAAGGCGAAGTTAAGTACATAAAAGAAATTGACGGCTATATGAAGAAGGCTGGAATTGATTTTGTTTATAGCAGAACTTTAGTGGAAGAAAATAGGTCGCTAAATCCTGATGAGTATCTGAAGAGCTACTCTACTCCCGCAGTTATTTTATCAGCAGGAGAAGGCACCTTGGTCATGGGCGGAAAAGATTATGAGAAGCGTTTGCAGAAGAAGGTACGCGTTGAACGGCATCTAATTAATGGCGCGGGACACAGTTTTTACGAAGATGCCCCGCGTGAAGAACTATTCCAGAGGACGTTACAATGGCTAAAAAGTTTTTAATCGGCAAAAATGAGGATTAGCTATGCAGACATTACGTGAACGTGCTACCAGCCCGGCACAATATGACGGCCCGGATGTTAAGTGGATCCCAGAAGGCGACACTGATTCGTCCTCACGCGTCTTTATAAAGGAATATCTGGAGCCGGTGCTTGGAGATCTAAGCGGTCAAGATGTGCTTGATGTTGGTTGTGGCACGGGCTGGTTATCGGCTGTCGTAGAAGCTCGCGATGCAATAACCTACACCGGTGTAGATCCATCTAAGCACAACATCGAGGCTGCACGGAGGTTTCACCCCAAAGCCAACTTTGTAAATTCTAGAATAGAAGACTTTGGCTCAGAACAGCCTTTTGATCTGATAGCTTGCGTAATGGCCTCGGAACATATTGATGATCTTAGAGGTGCATTTAGTAATTGGCGACAGATTCTTACGCCTGATGGAAGGGTGCTAATTGTGGCCGCAGATATAAATACGTTTACTATGACTAGGTTTGATTACGAGCTGGAGATCGACAGAGTGTCTGAAGACGAGGCAGTTGTATTTACGCGACGCCCAAGTCTTAAGGTAGATATTGCAGACATCATCAGGTCCGTGCCTCTTTTTAAGCGCACTGCTCAAGCAGAAGGACTACAATTAGTAAAAACAATACCGATGATTCCTACAGACCTCTTCCTGAGACTAGCACCAAGATACCAAGAATATCCGAACGACCCAGTATTCCAGCTAATGGAGTTTATCAAGCCAGAAGCTGATAAGAAGTAAATATGAGAAAGATGCTGACGCCGCAGCAGGTGCAGAAAGTTTATGAAGACCGTGAACCGGATAAACCGTACGTTATAGAGCACGAATTTGAAGGTAAACTATTGGTCTTCTTTGGTTCTGTCCATAATAACGATCCCCAACATGTGCAGTGGCAAGAATTAGAAAAATACTGGTCTAAATTTTTAGCCCACCCAAATAAACGCAAAGTAGTTTTGGTAGAAGGCCATGCCAAATTATCAGCTAGCGCCACGAAAGAGCAGGCGCTTGAGCGAGGCGAAAGCACTCTTGGTATATGGATGGCCCGCCAAGCTAACATAGCCGTTAACTCGCCAGAACCGGATCGAGTAAGGGAAGTCTACTTTCTACGAGACAGATTTTCTACCGATCAGATCCTAGCTTACTATTTTGGGCGGCAAATGCATCAGTGGTATAGGCAGGATAGAAAAATATCCCCAGACTGGCGGCTGTATGCTGAAGACCTGACAAATCATCTTAATGAACTTAGGTGCTGGGACGAACAAATAACACTAGACAAGGCTCTAGCAGCCTACAAACAGGAAACCGGCAAAGATTTTGAGCCAGAAGATTATGCCAGCATGTATGCACTTAGTGATCCTTATCAGTATGAAGTATCGGCTGCATCTGGCGATTTCAGGGATGAGCTACTGATGGAAAAAATTAAAAAAATGTTCGAAATGGGCAATGATTTATTTATCATCTTTGGTTCAGGCCACGCCATAAAACTTGAACCGGCTATTAAAGAATTAATCAGTAACAAACAGAGCCCTCCCCAGAGGTAACATAAGCATTGACAAGTACAAATTATAGTTGTATCCTGTCTTACGGAAAAGCATTTGAGTCTATCGCAATAGACGAGCTGCGTACCAGAAAGTCATTAGACATAAGTACGACGGAAGTCCACCGTAGAAATAAGACAAAGAGTGTCGGCAACGGAGCTCTGAAATGAGGTTTAGCTACTACTTTCAGTTGTTCCGCTCCTCCGAGAGCGGATTTTAGTAGCCAACGAACAAGAGTGGTACCGCGGTTTAGTAAATCGCCTCTTGAAGCCTAATAATAGGTAGAAAGGGGCTATTTTTATGCCACAACAAAATAATCAGGAACTTGGTGGAGCTGACCACAATATTGCTGTGGACTATTATTATTCGCCTGAATATGTAGTTGAAAATACGGTTCTGCCTGAAGATCCAGACGATATACCGGAAGCTATTGTTGCCGTAAGTCCAGGCCGAAGCGGAAGCACGGCGTTAATTGGGTTAATGATCAGTCGACCAGAAGTAAGTCGGGGCTACTACCAACCTTGGAAAACATTAATCAGACACGGTGCTAAGAAATACGGCCAGTTTGTTGTTCCTGGTAAAAGCGAAGGCGTCACAACAATCTTTGCTAAAGATACGCTTGGACCGTTTAACCCGGCTGAAGAGTTTGATCCAGTAGAATTACTTCTAGCGGCCGGTTATCCACCGGAAAAGATTCAAGCGATTATCTTGATGAGACAGCCACTGGCTACTTACAAGTCTAATTTAAAATTCTCTGGTGGTATCAAGCCTGAGACGTTTATCAGCAACTACCACTTTGCCTATGGCTTGCAGCAAAAGTATTCTGCTGACGGCATCCCCGTAGTTCCGTTCGCTTACGAATTAACTGCTTTAGGACAAGAAGCAATAAACCCTCTTTTGACCTGTTTAGGACTATCAACTAACGGATTGCAATTTGACCCGCAAGCACTCATGCCATATTGGCAAGGCGGTAAGTTTGTCCCTGGTGAATCGGCTGATAGTGAAGAAAACAAAGAGATTGTTGAGCCTAGCTTTGGAGCTGGCACATTCAGCTATATGAACGGTGATCCTCTAACGCCAGCAGACTTTGCCGGCTATACCGATAAACCCGGAGCTGCTACATCCGGGATGACAGCTGAGCAATTAGTCGAAGCGGCTGCAGCAATAGAAACTAGTTGCGGACCTGTTTATGAGAATTTTGTTATTCAGTCTGCCAATACTCTGACTAACGGCGACACTCTTGCTAAATTGGATTCTATACTGCATTTAGGGGGACTAGCCGTCAAATAGATATGAAATACCAAGATTACTACGGAGCTAGGTTAGGATCAGCGACTTTAAGTAAAAAAGCTGTATTTGCTGGCCAACCAGCGAATATCACACTGACTTATAAAGCTGGTGAACTAGGCGTAAGTGCAGGTTTAAAAGTTTTATTCCAAATTTCCAGCGATGTGCCGGATGTACAATTTGATAATCCTAAGGGGCTTAACTTTGTCCAACTAGAAAGTTCAAACAAAAACCTAAAATTAGAAGGCTATTCCAGACAGAATGGCTTGAAAGGCAAGGTACATGAAAGGCCTTGGACTAACGGCTTCATAATTTTTGTTAAAGCTGGCAGTCTTATAAAAGACCAGATAATAAAAGTTCATTTCAAAAACTTTAGAATGCAAACTTACGTTGAGGATAAGTTTGAATTTAGGTTAATGGTGGATCCTTTTTCGACTGATAAATATATTAAACTTCCTAGTAGTCCAACTCTTCAAATCCTGTCAGATAATCCTAAAAAACTTAAAGTTATAGCTCCGTCTACAGTTACTATTAATAAACCGTTCAAGTTCTTGGTAAAACTGGAAGATAAGTGGGGAAATCCGTGTTCTAATGTTTCCGGCAAGTTTGAGATCCAAAACTACAAGCAGCTTGGGCTAAAAAATAGAACGATTAATTTTTCTGAAGGCTTTGTCCACACTCCGGCGATCCTTAAAGCGGAAACACCATTTTTTATTGAAGCCAGCTACTCTGGTTTAAAAGCCATATCCAACCCGGTTTATGTGTTGAATCCAGGCAATATCCAAAAATACTGGGCGGATTTGCACTGGCAGTCCAACGAATCAGTTGGCACTAACACGGTTGATTATTGCTTAGATTTCATCAAAAAATATGCATTGATTGATGTTTCTTGTATCCAGCCTAACGATTTCGAGTTAACAAATGACTTCTGGCATAAAATTAAACAACTCGCCAAACGGCATACTAAAAACGGGGAGTTTGTTTTCTTTGCGGGGTACGAATGGTCCGGCGAAAGCGTTAGGGGCGGCGATAGAAATGTTTTGTTTCTAGAAGAAAACCCCAAGATTTACCGCTCGTCTCACGCCTTGTTAGACGACTTATCAGATGCTGACCAAGATTTATCAGTCGCAACACAGCTATTTAGCAAGCTCAAGAAGCATCAAGCTTTAACTATTGCTCATGTAGGTGGCCGACCGGCTAACTTAAAAATGCATGATGACTCTGTCGAGCCATTGGTAGAAATCCATTCTGATTGGGGCACTTTTGAGTGGTTTTATTTTGACGCACTTAAGCGGGGCTATGAAGTGGGCGTAGTAGCTAATAGCGATAACCACAATGGCCGACCTGGAGCTAGTTATCCGGGCTTTGACATATTTGATACGGCCGGAGGGCTTACCTGTATTTTGGCTAAAAAACTGGATAAAAAATCGATTTTTCAGGCTCTTTCAAAAGGACATTGCTACGCTACTACTGGCGCCAGGATAAATCTTGATATTGAGGGTATATATCACCAAAACGGTCAGAAAAAGATGGCTGCTATTGGCGAAGAGTTACCATCAAAATCAGTCCTAGAATCTCTAAAAATTTCTTGTACTGGTACAAGCCCAGTCGAAAAAATCGAAATTTTCAACAATGACAAAATAATTTATACAGAGTATCCCGAGCTATCGGGTCAATCTAAACTAATAAAAATTAGCTGGCAAGGCTATGTGCCTGATTCAACTAACCCTCCATATCCTTGGAACATAAATTTAGCTTTTTCTAAAGCTAAGATTAACAATCTGCAAAAAATGAATATTTATCACCACACAAAAATCAGCCAATCCAATAATGGTATTCAGGTCACGTCAGAGACAAATGGCAACACCCAAGGACTACTATTAAAAGTTAATGAGTTAGAGGGTAAGTGCAAAGCAGTAATAAACTGTAAAGCCGTTGAAGTTAACTTAGCAAAACTCAGTAATGTACCGAAGTTTTTATTCCAAGGGGCTCACGCTCAGGCTCAAATCTATATGGCCAACCCTGAGGATGCTTCTATTGATCCTATTAAAGTTACGTATGACCTTAAGAAATCAGATATTAAAAACAATAATGCTGTTTTTGTTAAAGTTACTCAAAAAGACGGTCAAATGGCTTGGACCAGCCCAATATTCTTTTAGCAGGTTAAAATAGAAGAATGAGTTTGGGCTTGCATAGAGCAAGGGTTAAGTTAGTGCCACATAATCCCGCATGGGCAGAAATATATAAAGAAGAGGAAAAACTCCTAAGACACACATTAACGGGCACTAACTTGATAGATCTCCAGCACGTTGGAAGCACTAGTATTCCAGATATTTTAGCTAAACCTTTAATGGGTATACTCGCAGTAGTTAAAGATTTAAAAAAGGTCATTGAGTGGCAACCTGCCTTAGAATCCAACGGTTACCAACTACGTGAAAATGACAAAATCCATCTACTTTTTGCCAAGGGCCCAGAACGTAAGCGGACAATCCACCTGCATATCGCAGAACAAGGAAGTGAATACGCTGCAGTTACAGTATTATTCAGGGATTATTTAAGGAAGCATCCAGAAGTTGCTAAACAATATGAAGATTTAAAAATAGAACTCGCAAAAAAATATGCCGACAATCGTAAACTGTACACATCAAGCAAGGATGAATTTATTAAAAAAGTTCTAAAAAAAGCCGGGGCAGAGATATGAGTGATGAACTAGTCGATATTATCGACGAAAAAGGCAGTAAGACCGGTAAAACGGCTATGAAGTCTATTGCGCACAAAAGAGCCTTGTGGCACGAAGCTGCTTTTGTATGGATTTATAACTCAAAAAATGAGGTTTTAGTTCAGTTTCGTTCTGCCGACAAACAAATTCATGCCAACTGCTGGGACGTTTCAGTGGGTGGTCATATGGGCGCCGGTGAAGATCCGGCAGATAATGTTATCCGGGAAACCAAAGAGGAGTTAGGCGTAGATTTAAACAAAGCCGACCTTAAATACCTAGGTAAGTTGCCTGACGTTAAGCCTTTACGCGATGGGACACCTCATAAAGAGTGGGATTTGTGTTTTATAACCAAAAAAGATACCGACATCAAAAATATAAAACCCTTAAAAAAAGAGCTATCAAAAGTTAAATGGCTGCCTATTAAAGAGCTGGAGAATGATATAAATGATCCTGAAAGGTTTAAATTTTACGCTCAACGCGATAAACGAATCTACCAAATGGTAGTTGAGGAGATAGGAAATGAAGACTAATAAGATTAGTGTTGATGAAGCCAAGCAGGACAAGCTATTTTACGTGACTGCCAATGCGGTGATCGTGCGAGACGATGGTAGGTGCTTAATCCTTAAGCGGAGCGAAAGGGAAAAAGTTTATCCAGGTAAATGGACTATTGTAGGAGAGAAGATCGAGCATGTGGACTTGGATCTTAATAATCCTAGCAGACAAGAAGGCGATGTAGCGGTATTTGTTAACCCTGTACAGAAAATTCTAGAACGTGGTGCTATGGAGGAAGCCGGAATTAAGATCAAACCTCAGAGTGAATTTATTGCCGACCGGGCTATCGTCAGGCCTGATGGCATTCCGGTAATAGTTTTAGTCTACAAAGCCTTCTATGAAAGCGGCGAAGTCAAACCACAAGAAGGTGATTTTACGGATTTTGCATGGGCAAATGCCGAAGAACTTGCGAGCTATGACTGCATATCCGGTATCATTGGCGACATAAAAGCCGCTCTCCATGATCGTTAACTAGGCAGCGAGAGGATAGATAACTTCAGGAGGTGGAGTAGCAGAGATGCTTTTTGGTTCTAGGAATGGTACAGTTTCCAGTTTTCCA
>Ga0070741_10016707_pt1 | contig 12178 bp, 11 predicted proteins | sample Coa_R1_4_FD_66440 | JGI IMG/M metagenome (GOLD analysis project Ga0070741, IMG submission 66440) | Surface soil microbial communities from Centralia Pennsylvania, which are recovering from an underground coalmine fire - Coalmine... | ecosystem: Environmental > Terrestrial > Soil > Unclassified ...
GCCGCGTAAACGCCTCAACTTACAGGTCCAGTTGCCTCAAATTCTCAGGTCCCTCGACTGCGCTCGGGATTTCGGCACGCGGCTCGGACGCCGCGTAAACGCCTCAACTTACAGGTCCAGCTGCCTCAAATTCTCAGGTCCCTCGACTGCGCTCGGGATTTCGGCACGCGGCTCGGACGCCGCGTAAACGCCTCAACTTACAGGTCTGGCTGCCTCAAATTCTCAGGTCCCTCGAGGTTCTGCTGAAGAATGGATTCAACTTCGCTATTGAAGCAAAAAGTTCGAAAATCTTCTGCTAGGGCCAACCAAAAATCAGACGTCAGCATTCAGGAACCTGAACTGCCGATCCCTATCCTGCGGGCCGGGCGGACGCGTTGGAGGGTTTCGGGTTCAAAGCGAGCAGACGACCGGTAGAGCGCATGCCATTCCAGTCGTACTCATATGCGGCGCCACAGGTAAGACAAACCTGATAGTGCTGGCCGTTGTCGCCCAGTCGTGGCCACGCGAAACGGTGGGAGCAGCCTCTTTTGAAAACCAGCTTTAGAAAACTCATTGCCGTCACTCCTTGCAGATAATTCGTCCCTGCCTCCTCTTGGAGACGAAGGCTCGCGACGGTTCGTGTATCAGTCAGGCTCTATCTGTTGAGAGGCGTACTTCCGTCCGTGAAGGGCTAAAGTGTGCCTGTCGGAGTGGCGGCAAAATGATTTAAACATCGCATCTGAGCGCTTTCAAATTACGAACGTTCAACTCGCTTGTAGCTCAATCAGATTTCCGGGTCCCCGTTCACAATCCAAAAAAAACGGGGTGCAATAGCGCTTAGCCGTCGGTATTCAGAACCCTGAACTGCCGGGGTCTTTGCCCTCGGTGCACTCAGGGTTTCTTCTAAAACAAATCCGCCATTGGCTTGGCCGCGTCCGCTGCTCCGGGGCAATTCGTAAATCCAAAGGCGTCGCACACGGTCCGCAGCAAATGCTGATGGTGGTAGAGCGCGCCGGATTTGAATTTGTGCTTGACCTTGGGGCCAACCACTAGAGTGGCAATTCTGCCTCCGCAACCGGTCGATTTAGAAGCGCTGCAACGATTATCGGTGTAGAGGTTGCCTTCATCCCAAACGATAAAGAGCAGGCCGTTGCCGCCTGACTGAAACTGTGGAAGCGCCAAGATTTTCGGAACGTGTTGCGACAGCCACTGGTCGGCTTGAGCAAGCGTTCCATTGTGCCCGTCGTGTTGCAGGTTTGGGGTAATGAAAGCGTAATTCGGGGTAGAGTGGTTGGAAATATCCTTCGCGAGCCGTGTGAAGGGTACACTGTTTAACTTCTGACTGGAGGCGCAGACGTCGGAGAGGTCAATCAGGGGGTTGTGACCTCGAGTGTAATTGGCATACTTAAGCCCGGTGTAACCGGCGTAGGGCAAGTCTTCCTGATAGCTTTTCCAGGTCATACCGTGGAGCAGAAGATGCCGGACAATGTTGTCCACGTTGAAACATGCAGTTGTGTTGCCATTGGTTGTTACTGGCTGGCCGGCTACGATTCGCATTAAGGACGAAATTGAGCCATGGTGGTTCGAATAATACTGCGCGGCCACGGCATATTTGCTTACCAGGGAGTTGAAGTAAGGCATATGAGGGTTGCCGACGACATTCTCGTAGCTACGATTTTCCTCGGCGATGATCCAAATGTGGTTGGAGCGGGGAACTACGCCGGCAAGAGTGGGTAAGGCAAAGACAAGCAGGCACACTACGGACCACGGCTTCATGATGTTCGTCCCATATTTTTTGGATTTTCTTTCTGCTGCGAAGGCGTTACATGCGAGGGATTCTAGGTGGCGAGCTACTCACGCTCAACGATATACGACTCCATTGCGAACTCAGAAGTACACGCGACACTGGAGGCGTCACTCGCTTTTCGGAGGAACCCGATGCCTGAATTCTCTGCATCCAAGTGCATCGTGAGTTGAACGCATGAAAGACCCCCGACCGAATCACACCCGCAGAACGTTTCTAAAGAACGCCGCGACTGCCGGGGCGGTGGCGATCAGCCCACAGTTACTGAAGGAAGCTCTTGCATCAACGACAGACGGGCCGAGACCGAACCTGGTCTTTTTCTTGGGCGAGGGCGTTCGATGGGACGAGTCATCGCTAGCGGGCAATAACCTGCTGCACACTCCTAATATCGACCGGATCGGGCGTGAGGGTGTGGTGTTCAGGAATGCATTTGTGACTAACGCACTGTGCCTGCCCTCCCGCGCGACGATCCTCAGCGGAATGTACTCGCACACAACCGGCGCGGTAGACAATCAGCACAGTAAAGTTCCGGATTCGTTCCCGATCGTCACGGACCTGGTACGCGATGCCGGTTACGAGATTGCTTTTGTTGGCAAGTCGCACGTCGAGGGCGCGTTGATGGACCGCTATTGGGATTACTATTTCGGCTTTTATGGCCAGGCGGATTATCAGAATCCTGTTATTACCGAGGGCGTGAAGGGGAAGTTCGGCGAGGCACGGACGTACAACGAATACGTTGACGATCTCCTGACCAAAAAGGCTGTCGAGTGGCTACGGCAGGAACATAAAAAGCCTTTTTGTCTCTTCCTGTGGTTCTATGCGCCGCACGCTCCGTTTGATCGTCCTCTGAGAATGGTCAACGATTTCAACGGTGTTCCCATTCCAAAGCCTTCGAGTTTCGATGAATATTTAGCGGGGTATCCCGGCAAGCCCAAAAGCGTGGTGGACGCGCTTAACAAGATTGGCTGGCAGTTTCTGCGGGTTGATGAGCCGCGTTCGCTCGAAGAACTGGTGAAAGACCATTACGTCGGTGTGCAATCAAACGACGAAGACATTGGGCAAATATTTTCCGTGCTGGAGAAAAAGGGAGTTCTCGACGAAACGGCGATTCTTTGGAGCTCAGATCACGGTTTCTTCCTCGGAGAGCACCGCTTCTATGACAAGCGGCTCATGTACGAGCCATCGATTCGTGTACCGCTGATGATGCGCTATCCGCGACGAATCAAGGCTGGAACAACGTCGGAAAAGATGGTGCTTGATCTCGATATCCCGCCTACTTTGCTGGACCTCGCCAGAGTGCCTGTGCCCGCCGCATTCCAAGGAAAAAGTCTTATGCCGCTGGTTGAAAGCGAGAACGTCGAGTGGCGAAAAGACTGGCTCTACGAGTACTACGAATATCCGGCGTACGAAAATATTCCGCCGTGCCGCGGGGTGCGCACAGACCGATACAAGTACATCGAGTATTTCACGCAAAACGCTTACGAGCTTTACGATCTTGAAACCGATCCGGACGAAGTCCACAACCTCTACGGCGACCCGAAGTACGCGGATCTGGTCTCGTCACTACGCAAGCGGCTGGAAGAATTGCGGCGGGAAACCAATGATCATTACAAGTGGACGCCGACCAAGATTCTGACTGAGGAAGAAATTCAGCGGCAGCAGCATAAAAAGCATAAGAAATGAGCATTTTGACCGAGCACGCGACCGCGGCCAGTTCTTTCCACGTGATGGCAAAGCCGACTGGCCCGCTTTGCAACTTGGACTGCAGTTACTGCTTCTATCTGGAAAAGGAAAAGCTCTATCCCGGCACCAGGAACTGGGCGATGCGGGAGGATGTGCTTGAAAGCTACATCCGGCAATACATTGAATCGCAGCCGCAGGAGATCGTCAGCTTTGCGTGGCAAGGCGGAGAGCCGACATTGCTTGGCATTTCCTGGTTCGAGAAGGTTTTGCGCCTGCAGCAAAAATATGCACAAGGAAGACGAATCGAAAATGCACTTCAGACGAATGGAGTGACGCTCGATGCGGCCTGGGCGCAGTTCTTTGCAGCAAACGACTTTTTGATCGGGATTTCCATTGACGGACCGCGAGAACTGCACGATGCCTATCGCGTAGACAAAGGCCAGCAGCCGACATTTGATCGCGTGGTGTGCGCCATAGAGCATCTGAAGGCCGCAAAAGTACGGTTCAACACGCTCACGGTTGTGAATCGCAAGAACTCTTATCATCCGCTTGAGGTGTATGAATTTCTGAAAGACATCGGCAGCGGGTTCATGCAATTCATTCCCGTCGTCGAGAGAAGAGTGGCTGAGCCGTCGCGTGAAGGTTTAGTGCTACTCGGCCCGGAGCAGAGTTCTGCGCAGATTACTGAGTGGTCCGTCGAGCCTATCGCCTTCGGCGATTTCCTTTGCGCGATTTTCGACGCCTGGGTGCGAAACGATGTCGGGAAATATTTTGTTCAACTATTCGATGTGACACTTGAACTCTGGCTTGGCATGCAGCCAAGTCTCTGCGTGTTTTCGGAGACCTGCGGGAACGCGCTGGCGCTTGAGCACCAGGGAGACCTCTATTCCTGCGATCATTATGTTTATCCCGAGAACAAGCTTGGCAACATTCTGAACGATCCGCTTGCTTCGCTAGTTGCAGCGAAGAAGCAGCACGACTTCGGCAATGCCAAGCGCGATTCTCTGCCCGAGTTCTGCCGCAAGTGTGACGTTCGTTTTGCCTGCAATGGAGAGTGTCCGAAGCATCGCTTCATGACTACGCCCGACGGCGAGCCGGGACTCAACTATCTCTGCCCTGCGTACAAGAAGTTCTTTCATCACGTCGCTCCCTATATGGAATTCATGGGACGCGAGTTGCTCAATCATCGGCATCCCGCGAGGGTGATGGAATATGCATGCTGGGTGGACGATCAGTTGAAATTGCGTGCGGGTATTGCCGGCATGAACCGATGCTAGCTGCAACCGAACAAATGTGTGCGTCAGCCTGGTACATCAAAAAACCTTTGCCTCGCGGACCAATATGGGGGGAAAACTCAGCAAGCCTTTGTTCATGAATTCGTCCCTGGAATTGTTTAGCAGAATCGAATCCTGAGCGACGTTCGTCGAGAATTCAAGTCCGCGAACTCCACCCTGTACGCAATTCTGTGACCAATACCGCGCCTATCGCGCTTCGATCTGGGGTGTAGGCAGAGACAATCATTCAGGCCCCAGGGCACTCTTAGTAGCCGTACGGCATCTGCGGTATTGAACTTTCCACGACAGCTCACCTTAGATACAAGAGCGAAGTACTACAAAGCTTCTCGCTCCCGGTTAGCAACTTGTGCCCTTCGATCTTTTTAGCCAGCCATTCGAAAAGGAGAATTATCTATGTGTATCCGCAAAACTCTTCTCGCGTCACTTCTTGCACTCGTGCTCGCTGGAGCCGCTTATGCGCAGTCAGAAGCTTCGCTTCGGGCCACGATCTCGGGTTCCGACATCGCGGAGGCCAGCTCAGTCAGAAGCGCGGTGTACCGGATTACGCCCGCTGCGACTGCCGCTGCTAGAAAGTTGCCTCCAACGGCGCTCACGAACAAGAAATTTGCTGCGAGTGCGGCATTACCTCAACCGGGCTTCTTCCCTGCCGACCTGGTAAATCATGGTGGGCCGGTGGTGAAGTCGGCTACACACCATCCCGTCTACTTTGACTGTCCTGCAGGGCCAGGCGCGTGCTGGGGTAATCCTGCTAACTTTCTAAGAGACCTGAATCATAGCCAGTTCATACACTTGACTGACCAATACGTGGGCACCACAGCAAACCTGCGTTATCCCGTCGGCGCTTCGGTTTCGGTAAATGAGACGTTACAGACGAACGTTCTCGGCCTGAACGATATCTTGTCGATCGTGCACGCAGCCGCGGTTACGCTCTCAGTTCCGAGCGGCTACAGTGACATCGTTCACGTTTTTCTTCCTCAGGGCATCGATACCTGCTTCGATTTGAGCGCAGTCTGCTATTCGCCCGACAACCCGTCGTCGTTTGCGTTCTGCGCCTATCACGGAAGTGTCGTGTTCAATGATATTGGCCACATCCTGTTTACGGTCGAGCCATTTCAGAACGTGCCCGGATGCCAGGTCGCGACACCTACTCCGAACGGGGATCTCGTGGATTCGACTGCTTCCGTTCTCTCTCACGAGACTTTCGAACTCATCACGGACCCCGATCTCGACGCCTGGTGGTCGGATGTCTCCCTGATTGAGCAGGGAGCAGAGATCGGCGACATTTGCGAGCCGATCGGCAATTCCAAAGCGCAGTTCCTTGATCCCGTATTTTTGGTCAACCATCACAACTACAAAATTCAGCTGGAATACTCGAACAGGCTGCACGCCTGCACCCACCAGTAGCCAGTGACGGAAGAGCGGTCAGCAGCCGCTCTTCCGCTTTCTATGCATGTGAACCCTCGCAAGATCCTTGAGAAGGCGTCCTACTCATCGTTTTCCCTCGCGGTTACTGAAACGGCGTAGTAGCTTGGTATGAACGCTGCAACTACACTGAACCCATGCACACGTTCAGTGCTACGCCCATCGGGAGTCGCCTGGACTATTACGCGGTGCAATAATCTTAGTGATGCCCGACGAGAGTATAGCTGCCGTGCCCGATTCACCGGAGGTGCGCCGCTACAACCGCATCCGGCGCTGGCTTGGAATCGGCGAAGTGGCGTTGGGACTAGCGTTGCTTGTCGTGTTGCTGGTTACGGGATGGACAAATTCTCTGCAAAGCCTTGCCTATGATTTATCCGAGAACTACGGCCTTGCGGTCCTGTTTTATGTCCTCATGCTGATGCTGTTGAGCAAGCTGATCGGGCTGGGATTGGATTATTACGGTTTTCGGCTTGAACATCGCTATCATCTTTCCAACCAGTCTCTCGGTGCATGGATCGTCGATGAACTGAAGGGTTTGGCAGTCACTGCTGTTCTGGCGGTAGGACTGGTGGAGTTGTTGTACTTCATCATTCGGCAATTCCCGCAGCACTGGTGGGTTTTGGCTTGGTTGGGATTCATGGCAATTGCAGTTCTTCTAGCACAGCTCGCGCCAGTGTTGTTGTTTCCAATCTTCTACAAATTCGAACCTCTGCACGACGAGGAATTACGACAGCGTCTGGTTCGTCTTGGAGAACGCGCCGGCACCCGGGTGCGCGGTGTGTACAAGTGGCACTTATCGGAGAAGAGCAAGAAGGCGAATGCAGCTCTGACAGGCCTCGGTAATACGCGGAGGATCATCTTGGCCGACACGCTGCTTGAGAATTACTCTCCGGATGAAATCGAAGCTGTGCTCGCGCATGAGCTCGGCCATCATGTCCACAGGCACATCCCGAAGAGCATTGGCGTGCAGGCTCTCGTTACGTTCATCGGCTTCTGGGCGGCGAACTGGACGCTGCATTACGCCATTAACCGCCTGCATATGTTCGAACATATTTCCAATTTCGCGAATCTTCCCTTGCTGGTGCTTACCTTTACTGTACTTTCATTTCTGCTGATGCCCGCGCTAAACGGACTTTCGCGCTTCCATGAGCGTCAAGCCGACCGCTACGCGTTTGAAAGCATTCACGCGGTTGCGCCATTCATCTCCTCGATGAACAAATTGGCTGACCAGAATCTCGCCGAACGGGTACCTTCTCGCTGGGTGGAGTGGTGGTTTCACTCGCATCCCGCGGTCGCGCGCAGAATTGCCGCTGCAGAGCAGTGGGCGAGGGCACACGGATAGTTAGGCAATTTCGAGCATTACAAGCCCAGTCAAAACCCCACCCTCCCCTGAAGGGGAAGGATGGGGCACCCTTAACCTTCGCCTGTAAGGTGGATAGGAGGTTACGCCGACTTCGGTAGCGCTTCCATGCGGCGCTTCATTTCATCCATCGAAACGTCTTCAACGTGCGTCGCAATCGTCCACACATGCCCGAACGGATCGACGAGATTGCCTGAGCGGTCGCCGTAAAACTGATCCTGAACGGCCCGAGTTTCTTTGGCTCCGTTTGTGACAGCCTGCTTAAACGTCTTGTCTACATCCGGCACGTAGATCATCAGGCTCACCGGGGAGCCGCCGAATGCCTCTGGGCTGCGATATTGCTGTTGCGGTTGCTCATCGGCCAGCATGATGATCGAGTCGCCGATCTTGATCTCTGCGTGCGCAATAGTGCTGTTCGGCCCGGGGAAGCGCATGATTTCGGTTGCACCGAACGAATTCTTGTAGAAGTCAATTGCGCGACTGGCGCCCTTAATGATCAAGTAGGGGGTGACGGAACGATAGCCTTCGGGGATCGGTTTTACTGCCATAGCGGCCTCCTTTGTGTAGTTGTGAAAATGGCTGGGGAGGTACTGCGAAGCCAGGAGATTTCGCGAACACCCGTCCCGGTCGGAAGATTACCACTTTGCGGAAAACAGAGTTGTGAATTTCTGGCAACGATTTTCACTCGCACTCGCAAAATCGCCTAGAAACGCGGCCCTATGGTTATGACCGATCTTGCAGAAATGCCGTCTGGGGTATGGGAGGATAGCTACTGGGTGGATCACAAGGTGTGCTCAATTGTGAGGCAATTGTCGGACAAGAATGTCCGACCCACACGAGCTACTCAATCTGCACCAATTCGCTCGCCGTCGATTCAGATTGAGCAACGGCTGGCCTCTGGGGGTCTCGCCAGGCATCGAAGATCGAAACCTGATGTACGCATGACACTGTGCAGTGCGGCGCGCAGCTTTTTTCGGTCAGGTATTCACGGCGGATATCGTCTATTGAGTATTTCTCAAGCGGGATCGCCGGATAGCCGCGCTGCTGCGAGCAGTAGTGGACCAGACCATCTTCGCAAATGTAGAGATACCGGGCACCCGCACGGCAGCGCCACTGGTTCGGGCGGCCCAGGGCGATGTTGTCCTGAAAAGCGTTAATTCGCGTGAAGCTGCGCTTTTCGAGCGCCTTCATCTCGTGATAAATCCGGCGCTCTTCGTCCCCGAGCGGCTGCAACTGCCCCTGTCCATCGTGAATGATTCCGATGGTCGAGCTGAAGCCCAGCTCCAGAGCGCGCTTGCCGATGGTGAGCGCGTCCTGCGGATTTTTCACCCCGCCGCCGACGACGGAATTGATATTCACGTGGAAGTCGGCGTACTCGGCGAGCATTTGCAGCTTCTTGTCGAGGACCTTCAGGCTCTTCTTCGAGACGTCGTCCGGATTGACGTTGTCAATTGAAATCTGCAGCCATTCGAGGCCAGCGCGATTCAGGCGCTCGATACGCTCCGGAACGAGCAGATACCCATTCGTGATCATGCCGGCGACAATCCCGTGACGACGAATGCGACGGATAATCTCATCAAGCTCGGGATGCAGCAGCGGCTCACCGCCGCTGATCGTGACAACCGACGTCCTCAGTTCGCCGAGCTTGTCTACGCGGCGGAACATGGTTTCTAGTGGCACAGGTTTCGACACATCGTCGAACTCGTTGCAGTACTTACAGGCGAGATTACAGCGCCGCATAGGAATGATGTGCGCGAGCAGCGGGTGGTCAGTCGAGGCGAGCGCGCCCAGGACTTTGCCGAGTCCCCGCAGAGTTCGCCATGTGGCTTTCACATTCCGGCGCAGTTTGGTTCGAGCAGTCGGCATTCAGGGGATGTAAATATTAGAACATACGAAGGGCTAAGTGTAACGGAGTGAACAGCGTATGAATAAAAATAACCCTCGAATTGCCTCTGAATTGGATCCGGCGGAGCAGGATCAGCAACTCTCGTGTGGATCGGCCATTCTTATCCGACCAATCTGAGGTGGCGCGGGTGTCCGCGAAGACTTCGGTCACCGCTAAGTTCAGATATTCGGATAGTCGGACAGGAATCTCCGACCCACACGGGTATTCTTAAACTACCTCAATCTTCTCATCCACCAATTCCTTGTCACTCTCGTCGGTCCCGATCAGTTCGAAGGAATTCGTCAGCACGGCTTTGCCCTTTTCGATACTGGTGATCACGTACGAGCAGCCGATCCAATGTGCCTCGGCAAAATCGGTTTGTGACCACTTCGCTGGGTGGTCGGGATGCGAATGATAGAAGCCGATGATGTCCTCTTCGCGCTCACGGCCTTCGCGCTGAATGCGAACGAGCTCCTTAGGATCGATGTTGTAACGGTTCTGTGGGGAATCGGTGCGCGTATTGCCCGCCCGCGCAAGCGAGGTCACAACCCGCGTACCGTCATCGTCCACGCGGCCGAGCAGGACCCCGCAGCACTCGTGGGGATAGGTCTCCTCGCCGTGCTGGCGAATGGCGTCGTAATGGGATTGACCTAAACGTAACATCAGCTATTAGCTCTTAGCCTTTAGCTCTTAGCTGAACCTGACCGGGGTTTGGCTAAAAGCTAAGAGCTGACAGCTAAAAGCTGCCTTCCGTCCAAAATCTCTCGCTCAAATACTTGTCTCCTGAATCCGGCAGAATCGTTACGATCACCGCCTCCTGATCCCGAGGCAAACCGCGTGCAATCTGGATTGCTCCGGCAATCGCCGCGCCCGCAGAAATTCCGACCAACAACCCCTCTTCGCGGGCGGCGCGGATCGCGTGCGCATATGCGTCTTCAGTTGCAATGCCCAGGTCTTCATCAGCAAGAGAAGAATCGTATATCTTCGGCACAATTGCGGTTGCCATGTGCTTCGCGCCTTCGATGCCATGAAAGGGCGAATCAGGTTGCAGCGAGATGCAACGAATTTGCGGATTCAACTCTTTTAAACGACGCGACGTACCCATGAACGTCCCGCTGGTGCCGAGCATGGAAACGAAATGCGTGATTCGCCCTTCGGTCTGTTGCCAGATTTCTTCAGCTGTGCCATGGTAATGAGCTTGCCAGTTGGCATCGTTTGAATACTGGTCGGCGTAGAAATATTTTTCGGGGTTGCCGGCGTAGAGTTCACGGGCTTTACGAATCGAGCCGTCGGAACCATCGGCAGGATCCGTGTAGATGATGTTTGCACCGTAGGCGAAGAGTATCCGCTTGCGTTCGATGGATACATTTTCCGGCATGCACAACGTAACCGGAAATTCTTCCGCAGCTCCGATCATGGCATAAGCAATGCCTGTATTACCGCTGGTGGAATCGAGCAAAGTTTTACCGGAAGTTAACTTTCCGCTTCGGCGGGCCTCTTTTACGATGTTGTACGCGGCGCGGTCTTTTACCGATCCGCCGGGGTTATACCACTCGGCTTTGCCGAGCAGTTGCACGTTGGGGAACTCGCGCGCAATGCGCTCGAGACGCAGCAAAGGCGTGTTGCCGATGCGCTCGAGACTTCGCTCGCCGAGTCTGGTTCTCCTGCGCGCTGACTCGAGTTCCGCGACTTTCGTGGTTGAAGAATGCATTCGGTTGTGACTATCGTAATGTCGCCTGAGAACAAATTTCAGCGATAGTCGTTAGATTATAGAGGAGCGCTCCGGGATACAGTGGAGCGTGTATGCGTCGATTAAGGGAGAGGCGCATCTAAGATCGAAGACAAGCTCTTAGCTTTTAGCCATTAGCTAAGGCGAGTCTGATTTTGCCACGAGGTAAAGGCTAGGAGCTGGGATGGCAACTAAAGTTGAGCAACGCACATACGAGGAAGCGCTGGAGTGGTTGCGCGAACACGGATTTGATCTGACAGAAGCGCCGGGGATGCAGGGCCGTGTGTTTCTGAAAAAATACAATGTCTCGGCGGCGATACAGAAAAACGGCGACGATGGCGTGAAGATATTCGCCTACCCCGGCTATCTGATCAACGGCCAGATATCGAAGCTTATCAACCGCGGCTATCAGCAGGTGTTGAAGACTTCGAAAACCGAGGTCGCAGCAACTGCCGACCACTTGAAAGCGTTGCAGCAATTCACCGAAGAACTGAAAGATGCGTTGTGCCTGCCCAGCCTGTACAACGAGTCACTCGGGACAGTCAGCGAGGCGTATCAGTACGACCGCATCGTCGGTCGCGATAAGCCCGCAACCGAGCGCCCGAAGCGGCCCTGGGAGCGGATTACGCTGGGGAAGAAGAAGACTCGCGCGTAGGACTGTCATTCAATCGTCGGTCTTCGGTACTTCCTTCGCGAACTTTGCGAGGTCTTTGGCGACCTTTGCGGTTAAGCTCTTTGCCCGGAGCTTAAAGCTCTTAACCGCAAAGATCGCAAAGTCAGCGCAGAGATCGCAGAGAAAACGCTTTCAGACCGAATCTCCGAGTCCAAAAAATTTCTCAACCTGTGCAATGTCCGTCGTCCTTCTATAGTTCGGCAAACTTTCAATAAACACCCGCCCGTACATTTTCTTCAAAATGCGATTGTCGAGCAGAGCGAGTAGCCCGCGGTCGTGCAGCGAGCGAATCAGCCGCCCGAAACCCTGCTTCAAAGTGATGACCGCTGACGGCACCTGATATTGAAA
>Ga0070741_10016708_pt1 | contig 12177 bp, 8 predicted proteins | sample Coa_R1_4_FD_66440 | JGI IMG/M metagenome (GOLD analysis project Ga0070741, IMG submission 66440) | Surface soil microbial communities from Centralia Pennsylvania, which are recovering from an underground coalmine fire - Coalmine... | ecosystem: Environmental > Terrestrial > Soil > Unclassified ...
GAACAAATACTGATATTACCAAGCAAAAGCAACTGGAGCAACTGAAAGATGAGTTTATTGGCGTTGTCAGTCACGAGCTAAAAACGCCGGTGACCAGTCTGAAAGGCTATACCCAACTGTTGAAGCGCTGGTTCCTGCAAGCAAGCGATGAACGCACCGTAACAATGCTCTCCAAGATGGAGGCGCAAGTTAATAAATTGACGTTGTTAATCGAGGATTTACTGGAGGTGACCAGGATCGAGAGCGGGAAACTCCAACTGCGCCGTTCCTCGTTTGACTTCCAGAGTCTGATCCGGGAAATGGTCGAAGACATCCAACGGACGAGTACCACGCACACTATTGAGATGGACCTCTCCTCACCCATCATGCTCACAGTAGATCGAGAGCGGATTGGGCAAGTGCTGACCAACTTGCTGACAAATGCAGTCAAATATTCTCCTCTGGCAGACAGGGTAGTGGTCAAAACGAGGGAGCAGCAAGGAATGGTCATTACTTCGGTGCAGGATTTTGGGATAGGCATTCCTAAAGAGCAGCAGTCCCACATCTTCGAGCGCTTTTATCGTGTCGAAGGCGAGCAGAGGCGCACATATCCAGGACTGGGATTGGGCTTATATATAGCGGCAGAATTTGTCAAACGACATCAGGGGATCATCTGGCTGGAAAGCAGCGAAGGAAAAGGCACAACGTTTTCTTTCTCTTTGCCCATTGCTTCCAGTCATCCTACAGGGTCCCAAACCGGGGAACAAGGAGGAGAACCGGTATGACATTGCGAAAGAAAACCATTCTCGTAGCTGACGATGATCCTGATATCCTGGACGCGGTCACGCTCATCTTAGAGGATGCAGGCTATGAGGTGCAAACCACCAGCGATGGAGCTACCCTGCGAGATGTTCACAGCACGGCTCCTGATCTACTGTTGTTGGATATCTGGCTTTCTGGTTGGGACGGAAAAGAAGTGTGTGCGGTGCTAAAAAGCAAGGAGCAGACTAGAGATCTCCCCATTGTGCTCTTTTCCGCCAACAAAGAAACGGAGCGCATCGCACATGAAGTAGGAGCCGATGATTTCATTACCAAGCCATTTGAGCTGGATGACCTGGTGCAGACCATCGAGCGTCACCTGTATTAGACTGCTCCTCTACTATGATATCTAACAATTTAATTAATCGTCTTCCAAGCCGATTTATCAGCTAAACATGATTATAAATGTATTACAGATTTAATTCGTCAAAATTCATGATAAAGCGCACGTAGTATTGGTCGCCAGTCTTTGACGACACGAAGATCGGTGCTATCGCTGAATTGATCGATGCTGCCGATGAGGCGGCGCGAGGCGATGCTCTGTACGGTAGGATCGGAGATCTGGGCGATGAGCGCTTGAGCGAATTGTTCGCCTTTGATGACTTTAAAGGGACGGTCGAAAAACTGCGAGACGCTTTCGGGTAGTTTCTGCGTAATGCCGAGGGCGTTGTGCATGCGGGCGAGAGAGGCGTAGGCTTCGCTGAGTGCTGCTTCTCGTTCCTGCCACGTTGCGCCCTGCTGGGCACGCCAGAGTGCGGGCCAGAGCTGGCCCGCGCAGGAGAGTCGTTTGAAGGCAGTGCCGAGCCATTTGGGATATGGAGCGTACTGCTTTTCCATTAGAAAGCACAGGTTCATGATATCGCGCACCAGGCGCGAGCCGATAATGGCTGAACCAAGTTCGTCTCCAACAAATCCAGCGCGTGGCATCAGATGCTCCTCCTCCCCGATGCGCTTCCAACCACAAGCCAGCAGATATAACCAGATGTCGTGGGGGTACCAGGAGAGGCGGTTACGTACTGCTGTTAGCTCGCCTGTGCCGTCGTGATGTACTGCTCCTGTTGTGACTTCGCGCAATTCCTCGGAGGTGAATGTGAGCCATTCGGCCACGTCGGGCGGGCGAGAGATGTCGTAGCCCAGATGGTACTGGAAGAAAGCACGCACCGTCGTCGGGAATACATGGTGGTTGATAGGTCCCTCGTCGGTATGCTGCATGCCGAATGTTCCAGGTTGTGCAGACTCGAAGAAGTTTAGTGGATAACCGTAGAACTGGCGGGGGAGATTGTAAGCAAGCATCCCGCGTATGCTCTCGGCGAGATGGGCGTCTTCTTCACGCAGGAAAAGGAGGAGCGAAGGTCCCCAACCATGATCACGCGACATCTCGGTATCGAAGCCAAGGACATCGCTGCCATTGCCAAGATGGGCAGCGGCGTATGGTAGATGGGGAAAATGCTGCTCAAGGAGAGGATGCACGGCTTCCTCGTAGAGGCGACGGCTTAGCTCGCGTCCAGGGATGAATTCGGGCAAGGTGTAGACCTCCTGATAGTAAGTGTTTGTGTGTGATTTTATTCGTTCGTTTTTGTTTTGTTTCATTGAGCCATCGCTATGTAATTATCTCACATAGCACAGGAGGAGACGCAAATGATGAAAGGGTCTGTGATTTGGATCGGCCATTGGTTCATTCCTTGTCAGCGTTCACATCTGAAGTATAAAATAGAAGATGTTCCACATAATGGTACTTTCTGATCCATAATGACTATTCTGTCGAAAAGGGGATCGAGTAGATGATATCAACCGACAGGGATTTTCCTTCCTTTGGAATACTGATTAAAAGCTTTCGTACTCGCAGACATCTTACGCAACAGCAGCTCGCAGAAGCTATGGGTCTGCATCGCCATGCCGTTGGGAGATGGGAACAGGGCAGCTTTTTGCCCAGGTCCAAAGAGACTATCCTTGAGCTTGCCACGGTCCTCCACCTGGATGATCAGGAGACGCGTTCCTTACTGGAAGCCAGCCTCACCGCACTCTCCCCATACTGGTATGTTCCCCTTCCACGCAACCCGTATTTTACTGGACGCGAAGAGATCCTGGAGGCGCTGCACACGCAACTTGGTGCCGACCAGGCAGCCGTCCTCACGCAATCCTCTGCGTTACATGGATTGGGTGGTGTTGGTAAGACGCAAATCGCCCTGGAGTACGCTTATCGCCACGCTCTGGAGTATAGCGCCGTCTTCTGGATCGGAGCAGAGACCAAGGAGAACATTATCTCCAGCTTGCTGCATATTGCCGAAACACTTCAGTTACCCGGACGAAACGATAAGGATCAGCAACAGGTGATCGCAGCGGTGCAACGCTGGCTCACGACACATGGTCAATGGCTCTTGATCTGGGATAACGTGGAAGATCTGTGCCTGCTGGATTCTTTTCTGCCTTCCGCCAGATCAGGGGCCATCCTCATCACCACGCGCTGCCAGGCGTTGGGCACCTTTGCACGAGGGGTGGACCTGTTGCCGATGAAGCACGAAGAAGGGATGCTGTTTCTGCTGCGCCGCGCCAAATTGCTGGCACCAGAGGCCACAGATGAGCAGGCATGTCAATTGGCCGAGCTGATGCCTTCCCAGTGCGCGGCAGCGGCAGATCTGGTAATGGCTCTGGGAGGATTGCCGCTGGCGCTTGATCAGGCGGGAGCCTATATCGAAGAAACAGGATGTAGCCCGATGGACTATCTGCGGCTCTATGAACACCAGCAGGCTCAACTGCTGGATCGCCGTGGAACTCCGGGCAGAGATCACCCTCGCTCGGTCGCCACAACTTTTCGACTTGCTCTAGAGCAAGTCGAACAAAAACAAAGCGTGGCGACAGACCTGTTGCGGGTCTGTGCTTTCCTGCATGCGGAATCCATTCCCGAGGAGCTGTTTACAGAAGGAGCTGCTCACCTGGGACCGGAGCTCGCCTTGCTGGCAACCGATCTCTGCCAACTCGACCAGGCTATCGCGGTTCTGCGGAACCTCTCGCTGGTGCAACGCCAGGCAGAGACGCGCACGCTTTCCATGCATCGTCTGGTGCAGGCGGTGCTGTATGAGTGGATGAGCGAGCAGGAGCGAGCTCTGTGGTTGAGGCGGCTGACCACTGCGCTCAATGCCCTTTTCCCTGAAGATACCTCTGATAGCAGTAAATGGGAACGGTGTGAACGTCTCTTAGCACATGTCTTGACAGAAGCCGCTGCCATCCCAGATCACGCAGGAAACCAGACATTGGTTCAACTGCTACGCAAAGCCGCAGACTATCTGCGCGAACATGCCCAGTACAAGCAAGCGGAGCAGCTCTATCGGCGAGCTGTCTATGTGGGAGAACAACAGTTGGGACCCGAGCATCCTGATCTCGCTCTCGCCCTGGATGGCCTGGCAGCCCTCTCTCAAGAAGAAGGGAAGCATGAGCAGGCAGTGTCGCTGGCCCAGAGAGCTCTGCATTTGAGTGAACGAGCGCTCGGATCGGATCATCTCCAGGTGGCCTTTTCACTTAATACCCTGGCACGCATTTATGTCGAGCAAGGGATGTACGAGCAGGCAGAACCTTTGTATCAGCAAGCGCTGCACATCTGGGAACAGAGGTATGGACCGGACTATCCCCACGTGGCTTCTTGCCTCAATGATCTGGCGCTCCTCTATTGGAGGCAAGGTAGATATGAACTGGCAGAGCCCTTGTTGCAGCGAGCCATTCATTTCTGGAAACAGCGAGGGTCAGAGTCCCTCCAGATCGCCTCTCCCCTCAATAATCTGGCACTGCTCTACTGGAAGCAAGGGAAGTACGAGCAGGCAGAACCCTTGTTTCTGCAAGCGCTGCGCATCTGGGAACAAGAGTATGGACCCGAGCATCCTATCAGGGCATATGGACTCAGCGGGCTGGCGATCGTCTACAGTGAGCAAGGCAAGTACGAGCAGGCCGAGCCCTTATTTGAGCAAGTGCTGCATATCTGGGAACAGACTCAGGGACCGGAGCATCATCAGGTTGCTATTGCGCTCTTCAACCTGGGAGAAGTCGCAGCATCGCGGGGAAAGTACGAGCAGGCAGAAGCTTTGTATAAGCGAGCGCTTCACATTAAGAAACAGGTATGGGGACCGGAGCATCCCCAGGTGGCCTATGCACTCAATAGCCTGGCAGACCTCTTTATGAAACAAGAGAGATATGAGCAAGCAGAAGAGTGGTATCAGCAGGTGCTCTCTATCTGGGAGAGAGGCTTGGGACCAGACCATCCCCAGGTAGCCTACCCGCTCAATGGACTCGCCAATCTTGCCTCCGTCTGGGGAAAAACAGAGCAGGCAGAAGCTTTGTATAAGCGAGCACTCCACCTGCGCGAACAGCACCTTGGTCAAGACCATCCTGAGACGGCGGAAACGCTGCATGATCTAGCCATCTTTCGCCAGAAGCAAGGTCATCTGAACGAGGCACTCTCCCTCGCTGAGCGAACATTGAAGATCCGCTCCCAATTGCTGAGAGACGTTCACCCCAAAACGATTGCCACACAGACCCTCTACGATCAGTTGCTCCAGGAAGAGGCGTGCACGCAGAGAGAGGCAGATTCTGCGCGCTATTTAGAAGAACTTCCCGATTCATGCAGAGAAGAGCGTCACGTGGAAGAGGCATCGCTCACTCTCCACGACCGAGGTGACTCTTCCCTTTGCGAGAACGATCCTCTCCAGGAGTTTCTGGACGCTTGCTGATACATCGATTCTGCCAGCTCATCCTTGCCTTGAGCCGTAAAGATTTCCGCCAGGGTATTGTATATATCGGCCACATCAGGATGTGTCACTTCTAACAAAGCCAGGCGGATAGCCAGCGCCTCACGTATGGCTTGTTCTGCCTGCTCACAACGGTTCTGTGCCTGCCAGATCCTGCCCAACAGTTGGAGGGCTCTCGCCACATTGGCATGATCAGGTCCAAGGTGCTGCCGCCACACTGCTACTGTTCGCTGGCAAACATTTTCTGCTTCCGTATACCTGCCTCGATGGAGCAGAAGATGTGCTTGGCTATAGAGCAGATAGGCCATCATATCCGGATTCTCAGCATTTGTCTGTTTCCAGATGTCTGATACACGCTGATACAGCGCCTCTGCTTCTTGATATTTGCCTGCGTCAACATACAGATCCCCCAATCCCAGGAGGGTATAGCCCAGCTCAGGGTGCTCAGTGTTGACTTGCTCTAGAATGGCGCATGCTCGCAGATACAGTGCTTCTGCTTCTTTCTGTCGCCTTTGTTTGGCATAAAGTTCGGCCAGGTTGACTAAAGGCGAAGCCAGATCGGGATGTTCGGGCAGTTGTATTTTCTCTCGAATGAGGATTGCCCGTTGAAACAACATTTCTGCTTCCAGGTATCTCCCTTGATAGAAATGCAGGATGGCTAGATTGTTCAGCAGTGTCGCAAGCTTCAAATGGTTCTTTCCATGAATGCGTTCCTGAATGGAAATAGCTCGTTGCAATAATGGTTCCGCTTCTTTATATCGGCTCAGGGTCGTATAAAGCATCGCCAGATTACCGAGTGAAGCAGCAACCAGCGGGTGATCTGGTCCGAAGAGTTGCTTGCGCAGGGAAAGCACTTGCTGATAGAGTGGCTCAACTTCTTGATAGCGGCCTTGCCTGAAGTAGATATTTGATAAGCCACGCAGTACTGTGACCTGTTGAGAAGAATCGGGTGATGGTACTTGATCGAGAAAGGAGAGCGCATGTTGATAAAACATCTCGGCCTCCGGGTATAAGCCTTGTTGCTGTTTCAGGTCAGCGAGACCAGTGAGCGTGGCAATCAAAATGGATGGAATCTTCTGGGAATCTTGTTCCTGCGTCTGCAATACGAGAGCTCTTTGATACAGCTCCTCGGCTCTGGTATATTGGGCGCGCTCATAGAGATAGGCTGCGACCCTGATTAAAAGTAGACAAAGAGCTTCTGTCTCAGCGTAGCCACTCGTCTCTACTTGCTCCAGACAGTGTAAGGCATGTGGCAAGACTTGCTCGCACCACGGCCATGTCTCGACTGCATTCACGTCTTGGGGAAAAGCCTGAACCAGCAGGTTGACCAGACGTACCAACCACTCCTGTTGCTGTTCATCTGAGAGTTGTGCCTTGAGCACAGCCTGGACAAGGCGATGCACGCTCAACGTCCGGTTCGTAGGGTTACGGTGCACCAGTGCGTAGGCGAGCAGATTTTTAAGCATCCGATGAAAAGCAAGCGGTTCGGTAATCATTTGCTGCAAGCCCGGAGGGAACCATATGGCGTGGTCCGTAAAAAGGGTCTCCGGAATCTCTTCAGGTGCCAGAAAACAACAAGCAATCAGCAACTCAGCAGACGCCTTCTGCGTTTGTTGGAGTTTCTCGAATGAAAGGACGAATGTTTTGACGACTGAGGTTGGGTGCTCGCCATGAGTGCCGCGTTCCTGGAGTAATTGCAAAGGATAGCGTTGAAACAAAGCCAAAAACTCAGTGAAGCCACACTTCGTTTCTTCAATGTAGGCTCCCGCCTGATCCAGAGCAAGAGGTAGCCCTCCCAAAGCGGTTACCAGATCTAATGCCGCAGCATAGTCAGCGGACATGCACCCGACCAGGTGATGCAATTGCTCACATCTTGCGTCTGACGCGAAGAATTTTGCACGACGCAGGAGAAAGAGTGCTCCTTCTTCTTTTTCCATTGGGGCGAGGTTGATCCCTTGCGCCACTGTCCCAAGTGTCTGGCTGCGTGTCGTAATCAGGACCGTACCCGTTTGGATAGATGGTAGATAGCGTCGGAGCAGATCGAGATCTTCCAGGTTGTCCCAGATCAGCAACCACTCCTTATTGGTCTCCAGCCAACGTTGGACTGCCATCATCAATCGCTGCTGATCAGCTTCGCTGTGCTCGGGCAACTCCAGTCGTTCGGCGATGTGCAGTAGACTGGCGTGGATCTGCTCCACCGTTTCCGCTCCGATCCAGAACACGGCGCGATACGCCACAGCATAACGATAGGCATACTCCAGAGCCAGCTGGGTTTTGCCAATCCCACCCAGGCCATGCAAGGCATAGGATTGGGTCAACGCCACCGGCTGACCGGGAGCAAGACGCGCCTGCAAGGTCTCCAGCAGGTCCTCGCGTCCTGTAAAGAACGGATTGCGGGGATAGGGCACGCTCCACAGTGGCGTCGGCGTGAGCAAACTCGCGTCCAGGAGCTGGCGTGCTTCTGACTCATCCAGATGCAGACATCTGGCCAGGTCCACGAGCAGCGCCTTGCTTGCCGGTAAAAAAGTGCCTTCTTCCCATCTGCCCACAGTATTGCGATGTACTCTCATTGCTTCGGCGAGTTGATTTTGCGTGATACGCTGGCGTTTGCGAAATTGTTTGAGAAGTACACCAAATGGATCAGACGTAATTGTAAGCATTATTTACTCATATCCCTCCAAATAAATTCTTCGCTCCTGCAATGCGCTACATATCGACGCATTTCCCTGGCAGGATTCATCTAATCCAGGAATACACCGGGCTCACTGACAGGAATGATGAGTCTGTTGACCCTCAATTGAAAGGGCGAAGGGTCACATCTTGTGACCCTCCAGTCCTTGCGCTTCTCTGAGAGAAGGATAAAGCATCACGATGTCTCTACACAGTAGACTAAAGGATACTTTGGGTCGTATATTGCAGACAGCAGGAGCAGGAAGGCTGAGAGATTCTGAGCCGGTTTCGTTAATGCTGATCGGATTTCTTATCGGTCCAGAGCATGCGTATCTCGAAGTTCGCTTCGGCGCTGGCGGAGGCGATAACTGCACCAGCGGTGGTAGTGAGTTTGACGCCGAAGGTGATCTCGATTTCCTCGGGTTTGTGGGCAACGTCGCGTATTTTCTCGACGACGTTTTTGGTGACGGGCAGGATTTTGTTGAGCGCCTCTTCAACGGTCTCTTTGGCTTGGTCCAGTTTTTCGCCACGTGCTGCGCGGACAGTGCCGCCGACTTCGGGCTCATCGACTTCTATGACAATGCTGCCCCCACTCTCCAGGGGGAATGCTACCAGGTGTTTCATGGGTATCCTCCGTATTTTATTTGAATTTGATGGTGTAAATGAATGTCTATCTACTACGATAGACGAAGAATCGGGATAGTAGCACAATGGTTCAGTATATCACTATCTTAATGAAGTGAAATGGAATGACCCATATTTCTCGTGCAGCAATACATGGTTGCGGGAATAAAAAGCTTCCTTTGTCAGTCGCACTATATGCGTAGGGGAAAGAGGAGATGTTGTCCAGCACTCTTCATCTTTGCCTGAAATATCCTTCGGGCCGAGGAACGGCTCATTATCGTTGTTGAAGAATCATGTAGCTCATTTAAGAGGAGAAGATTTCTTATGCAGAGACTCGTTCGAGGAAGCTTGATCCTTAGAACTACCTTGCTGCTGGTGATGGCTGCCATCTGGGTAGCCTCACTCCCCCCAACGGCTCATGCTGCCTCCACACTTACTGTCACCACGACCGCGGATCTGAGTACCTGTACGACAGCGCTCTCGCTGCGTTGCTCGATCAACCAGGCGAACAAGGATGGTTCTGGGGATACTATCACTTTTCATATTCCATCTACTGACGCGGGTTGCAATGCACAAGCAAGAAACGGCAGCCCCATCTGCACGATCACTATTCCTGACGCACTCAACCCCTTACCGGCACTCACAGCGAACAATACAACGATGAATGGTTATACACAGCCGGGAGCGCAGCCCAATACGAATCCCGGTGGTTCGAGCGATAATGCCATCCTGACGGTGCGTCTTGATGGTGGTTCTGCCAATAACGTCGAGGGGGTAAGTATTTCTGGGACCGGAGATACAATCAAGGGATTCTCGATCACAAGCTTTGATACAGGAATTACAACCGGCTCATCTGATACTGTCCAGGGAAATTTTATCGGTCTTGAGCCCGATGGCTCCACTCTGGGCACGAACGCGACGGGGCTCTCGGTCGGGGACAGCGTTCTGATTGGAGGGGCCAACCCTGCGGACCGTAATATTATCAGCGGCAACTCGTCAGGAGTGATACTCGGTGGAACCAATGATACCTTTCAGGGCAATATCGTTGGCCTCAACGCAGACGGGAAAACCCCAAGCGAGAACCTACTCGCCGGAGAATTGCCAGGGGATGGGGTACTTGTTGGCAGCAACGACACTGTCGGCGGGACGACCGCAGGAGCAGGCAACGTAATTAGCGGGAATGCTTCGGGCATTCGGCAGGCAGGCAGTGGAAGTGTGATAGAGGGTAACCTGATTGGAACAGATGTCACCGGGAAAGTAGCAGTGGGCAACATAGAGGGCATCACCTTCGTAGGGAATAGTGCTCCTGTTACTCACACGACCATTGGCGGTGTGGTTGCCGCTGCACGCAACATCATCAGCGGCAACTTCAATTTTGGGATCGATCTGACGGGCACGGGGAATGTGGTCGAGGGCAATTATATTGGCACCGATATAACGGGAGAGGTGGCTTTGCCCAATGGTGGCAACGATGGCTCTACACCGGATATCGGCGCTGGCATTCTGATCTCAGCGAGTTTAGCGTCAAATGCAGCAAATAACATCATAGGAGGAACAAGCAGCGCGGCACGTAACGTAATCAGTGGGAATGCCTTCAGCGGCGTTCGTGTGACCGCTCAAACGACTAGCAACAGCACCCAAATCACGCAAAACAACGCGATCGAGGGCAACTTTATTGGCCTGGATGCGACCGGTACCAAAGCGCTGGGCAATGGGACCAATGGAGTGTTTATCGGCAACCTTCAGGGATTTAGCGGTCAGTTGCTCAACAATGCGGTCAGCGGCAACGTCATCGCGCATAATGGGCAATCGGGTGTCCTGGTTGGCTCATCGGCGACCGACACAACGGTTCATAGCCCGATCAGTCAGAACTCCATCTTCACCAACGGAGGGCTTGGCATTGACCTGGCTCCTCAGGGAACGGTCAATTGCAACACTGCTCCCCCTGGACCGAACGACTACACGGCATGCCCGGTGATTAAGCAGGCGACAACCACACAGGTCAGCGGCACAGCGCCTGCCGGTACTACGGTCGAGGTGTTTATCGCGCACAATGAGGCGGACGATCACGGGCATGGCGAGGGGCAGACTTTTCTTGGCAGCGCTACGGCCAGCGCAAGCGGCTCCTGGAAACTCACGCTTAGCGCCGGACAAGTTGCTCAAAAGGAACTGGTGACTGCCACGACCACGACACGAGGAACCACAATGGAGACCTCGGAGTTTGCAGCGAATGTCTCTGTGAACTGAGTACTGAATCCACGCCTGCGGCGGGGCTCACGGGAAAACAACTTCATTCAAAAACTGCCCAGAGGGCAGTTTTTGAATGAAGTTGTTGCGCGGTGCGCTTCCTGCGTGCCCACGAGTTGGCCCCTACTATACACGCGCCAGCGGCGTGTATAGTAGGGGCGTACCCTTGCGGTCGCCCGAATTCGTTCAGGGAGCAGCGGGCTTGTTGCCCCAGGCGGTGAGAAGCGTCCAGGCAGCACAAAAATCGTCTGATAGCATTTCAGTTAGTGCCAGATCGTAGAGTTCGTCAAACGTGTTTTCCTCGATGATATGCATGTTCAGGAGACAGGGCTCTGCTAGCTTGAAGAGGATGCTGTAATTCTGGTACATGCCCTCGTGAGGTTGTGTGCCAGCAGAGAAATCCAGGATATCGGCCTTGCTGCGTACATTCTGGAAATCGGCTTTGCGCAGCAGGTGCGCGATCATCGGTAGAGGACCGATAGTGCGCCCGGTGGGAGAGAAACTTTGCCCGGTTTGCTGCATTGCCTGTGCAAGAAGGCCGCTCAACGTTTCGAAAGCAAGCGTATTGCCAGAGCCCCAATCGCCTTCGCAGATGCGTATACTCCCTCCCGGTCGCAGGATACGCATGCACTCGGAGAGCAGTTGCGGACAAAAATTTGGGGGGATGCGATTGATAATCGAGTGGATACTGATCAGATCGAACGTTTCGTCGGGGATGTCAAGCGGCTGAAGGATATTCATCGTATAGAAATGTGCATTGGGCAGGTCGCGCACCTGAGCATGAGCACGGGCATAACCGATCATAGTTTTGCTGGAGTCGATGCCCACAATCTCCATTTCTGGATAGGAGTGTGCAACCTCAAGCACCCAGCTGCCAGGGCCACAGGCAATATTCAGGACATCAAAGATAGTAGTAAGATCATTGTCGGAACGCTCTCCAAATGGACCGCCCATTGCATGCATAAAAAGCCGGTCCTGATCGAGCAGGCGCGCCATTTCCGCAGCTTGCTCAGGATCAGTGAGATGTGTACCGCAGCTATGAAAACGGTGTAGTACCATAATATGCCTCCTGCAACCCTGGTATTTGTGAGATGGGACGGTA
>Ga0070741_10016709_pt1 | contig 12177 bp, 3 predicted proteins | sample Coa_R1_4_FD_66440 | JGI IMG/M metagenome (GOLD analysis project Ga0070741, IMG submission 66440) | Surface soil microbial communities from Centralia Pennsylvania, which are recovering from an underground coalmine fire - Coalmine... | ecosystem: Environmental > Terrestrial > Soil > Unclassified ...
GTTTTCTTATCCATACGCATACTCCTTACGCTCAGTATGAGGCTGTGCCGCTCGCGATTCGGATCGGCACAGCACACAACTTCGACGCATATCAGCGAGAATCAGACTTGTCGATCACCGTGGGCCCGGAGAGGGCGAGGGGCACCAAGGGAAATTATAGACCGACGCGCGAAGAAAAATCACTATTAGAGAGTTACTCTGGCGCGCCGGACTATGGGTGAGGGCTCTGTCCTTACGTAGTCGATGTGTCGCCCGTACCGTTTGGGGGTCGGCCTCACTGCCGGAGCGAGCTGCCGTCAAGTGTTACCACCCTGGGTGAAGATACAGTTATTATGTCTGACTTTGACTTGACTTGTAAGCGGGCGGTTTGGTAGGACAATAAAAGCGGTTTCGAAAGCAAAACTGGCGTACTACTTGGTATTCAAAAGGGGCGGGTCTCAGAATACCCGGTGAAGTTGCCTTGATTGAAAATGTGGAAATAGCTGTACCGCTCACGAAACGCGTTCTCCCGCGTGAGGCCGAGGGTTCGGAGGGCGTGTGCAGTAACTGTACGTTTATTACACGATGAAGGAGTAATACTTCAGCTTTGCGCCTCGTGTGGACGTTGTACCTCGTCATGTCGCAATTCATGCTCTTGATTCGTCTACAGAGACTTAATGAAGTACCAATTTTATTCCGACAAAAAGCCCCGCGAGTGCCGTAAATCTCCCTCTCGTGTGCGTCCACGGGAGGTAGACGCATGAGCGGTATTCCTTTAACATCTAATGCTCCGCGACCGTGGTTGGTCCGGTTCAAACCAACACAGACCGCTCGTCTTCGTTTAGTATGCTTTCCATATGCTGGGGGCGGAGCCGCGTCTTATCGTCCCTGGGTTAGTCACTTCCCTTCTTCCGTCGAAGTGTGCGCCATTAAATTGCCCGGGCGTGAGGATCGTATACGGGAAACGCCGTGTACTCATCTCTCAGAGCTGCTTCCATTACTTGCCTCAGTAATCGCCTCACATGCCGATATCCCTTTCGCATTTTTCGGTCATAGCATGGGTGCCTTAATGTGTTTTGAGTTGGCTCGGGAGCTGCGTAGACAACATCTCCCTGAGCCGGCCCATCTTTTTGTCTCGGCGTTTCGTGCGCCACAACGACCTGCTTCTTTGTCGGAGACACATCGATTACCAGAGGCCGAATTTATTAAAGAGGTTGGACAGCGGTGGGGGGGAATTCCAGACGTCGTACGCAATGAACCCGGACTGTTAGAATTACTGTTACCGACACTGCGTGCCGATATGGCTATTGTTGAAACATATACCTACGTGCCCGAAGCGCCGCTGACGTGTCCGATTTCCTGCTTCGGCGGCATGGAAGATCACATAGTCGAGCAGAGCGTACTCTCAGCTTGGCAACAGCAAACAACAGCGGCGTTCTCATTAACTATGTTCCCAGGTGGTCACTTCTTTGTGCAAAGCGCACGAGAAGTGCTGTTGCAAACCATGATGCAAGAGCTGTCGCGTTTTGTGGTGTAGATGGGCTAGAGTTTTCGGAAGTATGGGCGATGAATTAAATCGAAAGGAAGACGAGAAAGTAGGACAGAAGGCAATCTTTAGGTCTCTTGATGAAATTTGACGATCAAAATCGGTAGGCTGGCTTTTTCTTCCTTCTCTTGTCAGGGAGAGGGCTCAGGTGAGGTTTTCGGAAACAGGCCACGCATTACCGAATTTTCTTGTCAAAATTCATAAGGAGCTTCAATTTCCCGGCGGGTTCCTAGGAGGAAGTAGTGGCTAATAGCGAAGACCGCATTATGCGAAAGGTCTCGTTATATAGACCCAATTCGTTCATCAATTTGAGCCTTTCCGTTGTAAATTTTGATTGGTAGTGTCTATTTCGGGGATTGAGAAATACACTAAAGCAACAATTTCCAAGGTCGAACTTTGGTGACAGACGATTGAGGTCATTACCTTGTTTCTCCATCTGAGAACGCTGTGGATACGCGACCTCAATCCAACTAGCATTTTTCATCGAACGCGAAGCGATTGACAATAAACTCTTGCGAATGTGGAACATACTACTATGAACATTATCGGACTCAGCGGATTAGATAACAGTGTGCGATTCAAGCAGAGAGCCTTCCCTCATCTCTCTTCACGGCAATTACGGATCACACAGGGGTTTGACGCTGCAGCTGCCCTCGTGACACGCCACGGCATACAAGCTGCAGCTGCCGAAGAACGATTCACTGGGGAGAAAGCCACAGGTGCTTTCCCAGTAAATGCCATTCGCTATTGTCTGGACGCTGGCGGGATAACTACCGACGCCATTGATTATATTGCTCATGGGTTTTCCTACGAGCCGTTTCAGTCATTTTTCCAACAGGAAGCATTGCTCAAGCAACAATTTGCCGAAGTGTACTCGCGTGCGGCACAGATTGCAGTGGCTCAGCAGCACTTTCCCTCCTGGGACTGGAACACCAAACTGATTTCTGTCCCTCATCATACCGCCCACGCCGCCAGTGCCTTCTATTTGAGTGGCTTTGACGAGTCGCTCATCCTCGTCTCCGATGGCATGGGGGAATTCCACAGCGCTACGGTCGCCGTCGGACGCGGCAACGAAATTCACATAGTAAAAGAAATTTCTGGTGTCCATTCTCTTGGCATTCTCTATGGGGTCTTCACGTTGTATCTCGGCTTTTATATGGGGCTCGACGAATACAAAGTGATGGGACTTGCGCCCTACGGCAACCCGCGCCGCTTCTTTAATACGCTGATGGCTCTGGTTAATCTCCGCGACGACGGCACATATCGGATTCCCATTCTGTTGAGTAATCGCACGTTGGAGGAAAAGGAAACCTACGCTGGCACGTTACAGCTATTAGCCGACCGCTTCGGCCCGCCCCGGGAACCAGAATCTGCCATTACTCAGGATCATATGGACATCGCGGCAGCTTTGCAGGCGGTGTTGCAAACCTCGACCATGCATGTATTGCAACACTTCAAGAAAGAAACAGGACAAAACAACCTGTGTTTAGCCGGAGGGGTCGCACTCAATTGTAGTGTCAACGGCACCTTGCGCCGAAGCCGGTTATTCAAAGGAATGTTTGTCCAGCCTGCCGCTGGCGACGATGGAACGGCGCTGGGGGCCGCACTGTACGTGCAACGAACGCATGAACCTGCCGTACAGTACCCGCGATTACCGATGCCGTTATGGGGGTCTGAATATGACCGTGACAGCATTGCACAGGTTCTGAGGTCCCGTACTGATTGTCAGGTCGTTGAGTATGCAGCATTTGCCGAGCTCGTACAGGAAGTAGCCAACCGCCTTGCCCAAGGACAGATTATTGGCTGGTTCCAGGGGCGCATGGAGTTTGGACCACGCGCCCTCGGTAATCGTAGCATCCTGGCAGACCCGCGTGATCCCACCATGCGCGACCGCATTAACCAGCTCGTCAAGAAACGTGAACAGTTTCGGCCCTTCGCGCCCGCGGTCACTGCCGAGGCCGCAACGCAGTATTTCGATATCCGAAACGGCGAAGAATCGACCTACGCCCACATGTTATTTGTCGCCCAAGTACGGAAACAATATCAGTCTCAACTCCCGGCTGTGACCCATGTCGACGGCTCGGCACGCGTGCAAACTGTCGTTCAGGCAGACCATCCCCGCTTCTGGCAGATGCTCGACGCTTTTGGCAAGATCAGTGGCCTGCCGATCCTGCTGAATACCTCCTTTAACGTTCGTGGACAGCCCATCGTCCGTACGCCACAAGAAGCAATTGAGACTTTCCTTTACGCGCGGCTCGATGCGCTTGTGATCGGTGATTTTCTGGTGACGAGTAAGAGCATCTCTCAGACGTTCGACAACCCGCCCAGCGACACTGGTCATGACAGCCAAGAGGTAAACGTATGACTCGAACGTTACCGCCAGAGACCTACACCGCTACTTTCGTGGCCGAGGAAGAGCAGCAACGCTATTGGTGCGATGCCCTCAGCGGCTCTCTACCGGTCCTGCGGCTCAACCCCGACCATCCACGTCCTCCGGTGTCATCTTTTCTCCGTGCGGTAGAGTCGCTTGATCTGGATCAAGCTCTTTTCCAACAATTGCGCAACTTCAGCGCGGAACAATCGTGCTCGCTCGCGGTTGTGCTGCTTGCAGCGTACAACATCGTGCTTCATCGCTACACCGGCGAAGAGGACATTCTTGTTGGCTCCGTCGCATCTGACTGCATACGGTGGTCGGGCACGAAGCATGGGGAATACTTTACCAATGTGCTCGCGCTCCGCACTAATCTCGCGGGCAACCCGGATTTTCAGACAGTGCTCTCGCGCACGGCAACCACCGTCACGACAGCCCGTCGTCATCGTGATTATCCGTTTGCTAAAGTCTGTGAGAGCCTCCGTACGAGCCCCGCTGCTCAGTCACCGTCAATTCACAATATGTTTGTGCTTTGCAGTGCAGATGCTGACGATACGGAAATGTCGCTTCAAGAGGAGAAGCTTGCTGACCTGGAGGGGTATACGAACTCCTGTGACCTCGCATTGGTCGCGGTCGCTTGCGCCGAAAATTTCTCTCTTTCCTGTCACTACGACGCAGAACTGTTCGAGCCTGCCACGATTGCACGACTCCTCGGACACTATCAATCGGTACTCTCTGCCGCCGTGTCACATCCTGAGATGGCAACCTCGGTCCTCCCTCTGCTTACCGACGCCGAACGGCACCAACTCGTAGTCGACTGGAACGCCACTCAGACCACGTATCCACCTGACCAATGTGTACACCAACTGTTTGAGGCGCAAGTTGCGCGGACACCTGATGCTATCGCTGTCGTATATGAAAACCAGCAGCTGACTTATAGTGAACTCAATACGCGCGCCAATCAGCTCGCGCATTACTTACGCTCACTGGGTGTTGGGCCAGAAGTCTTGGTCGGCCTTTGTGTCGAGCGGTCTTTGGAACTGGTGATTGGCCTATTGGCAGTCTTGAAAGCGGGTGGCGCGTACCTCCCTCTCGATCCCCGGTATCCCGCCGAGCGTTTGCGGTTCATGCTGGATGATGCTCAGGTGAAAATCGTCCTTACGCAGGGACAGCTGCTGAAAGACGCCGGGGGGAAGTCAGAGAACATTATCTCGTCGGGTCTTTTCAATCATTCTCAAATAAAAACCATTTTTATCGAGGATACAGCTGAGTGGGCCTCAACAGGGACGACCTTCGAAGTCACAAACCTTCGTGTAAATACTGCTCCTGATAATGTGGCGTATGTGATCTACACATCGGGTTCCACCGGCAAGCCCAAAGGCACACTGGTTTCGCATTACAACGTCGTGCGATTATTTCAGAGTACCGCGGCTCTTTTTGGCTTTAATGCTGACGATACGTGGACCTTGTTTCACTCGTATGCGTTTGATTTTTCCGTGTGGGAAATCTGGGGCGCCTTGCTCTATGGCGGGAAAGTGGTGGTGGTACCGTATGACGTGAGCCGCTCGCCGGAAGAATTCGCCGCTTTGATAGTGGCGCAGAACGTTACGGTTCTCAATCAAACCCCATCAGCTTTTCGTCAGCTCATGCCGCACCTCATCGCCGAAGTCACACCGGAGCGGCTGCCGTTGCGTTCCGTGATCTTTGGCGGAGAGGCCTTAGAGCTGCAAAGCCTACAACCGTGGTTCGACCGCTATGGCGATCAGCAACCACGAATGATCAACATGTACGGGATTACAGAAACAACCGTGCATGTCACCTACCGACAAGTTTTACAGGCTGACCTTAGTTCCGGTGTAGGTAGCGTCATAGGTACCCCGATCCCGGACCTTAGGGCCTATCTACTCGACCCTCACCAACAGTTGGTGCCTATCGGAATTCCTGGAGAGCTGTATGTCGGCGGGGCCGGTGTGGCCAGAGGGTATCTCAATCGTCCGGAGTTGACAGCAGCCCGGTTTATCGCTGACCCCTTCGGCGACACTCCTGGAGCGAGACTATATCGTAGTGGGGACTTGGCGAGACGGCGAGCGAGCGGTGAGCTCGAGTACCTGGGAAGAATCGATCATCAAGTGAAGATTCGTGGCTTTCGTATTGAGCTCGGTGAAATCGACGCCGTGCTGAGCCAACATCCTGCCGTACAACAGTCAATCGTTGTCCTCAGAGAAGATAGTCCTGGAGACAAGCGCTTGGCAGCTTATATCGTAGCTGTAGCCGGGCAAAAAGTCGCTCAGAGTGACCTTCAGATGTTCTTGCGCACCCGTCTGCCGGACTACATGGTTCCCTCAGTCGTTGTCTTCCTTGATGCACTCCCCTTAAACGCCAATGGCAAGATTGACCGTAAAGCCCTTCCGGCGCCTGACCACACGCGGCCGGAGCTGAAGGAGGGATTTGTCGCGCCGCGCACACCAGCCGAAGAAACCCTCAGCCGCATTTGGAGTGCGGTCCTGGGGGTCAAACAAGTCGGTATCCATGATAATTTCTTCGAGCTAGGCGGCGATTCCATCCTGAGTATTCAGGTCATCGCCAGAGCCCGGCAAGTAGCATTACGATTTTCACTGCGGGATTTATTCAAGAATCCAACTATTAGTGAACTTGCCGCTTTGTGTTCAGAGCTTCCGCTGGCACAAGAAGAACAAGGGCAAGTGGTTGGCTCCGTCCCACTCACGCCCATACAATCGTGGTTTCTTGAACAAAATCTAGCGGACCTCAACCACTGGAACCAATCTTTTCTGTTTGAAACCGCCGTGGATATCGACGTTGCCACGCTTGAAGAATCTCTCCGCCATGTGGTACAGCACCACGACGCCCTACGGCTGCGGTTTAGAAAAGATGGGGCCGGGTGGCAGCAGTCGCATGCAGGAGCTGTGGGGAACCTCACAATCCTGCGGCAAGATTTATCTGCCCTGCCGGCCGCAGAACACGGGCAGGCGTTGATAACGGCGGCAACCGCGCTGCAAGCGTCGTTGAATATTGCGGAAGGCCCGATTATGCGCGCGGCGCATTTTTCCCTCGGCGCCGGGCGTCCCGGGCGTCTGCTACTCATTCTTCATCACCTTGTAGTTGATGGCGTGTCGTGGCGCATCCTCATGGAAGATCTCGAATCGGCGTATGTTGCCCTCCGCGACCGCAAAACGGTCGTGTTGCCAGCGAAGACGACCGCCTTTCAGACCTGGGCGCTACGCCTCAAGGAATATGCACAGCAGCCGGCACTGCGCGAGGAATTTGCCTACTGGCGGCAGTTACCCGCGCCCTGTGTCACGCAGATTCCGGTCGATGTGCCGCCGCGGGGTGCCAACTCGGAAGACTCAGCACAGACAGTGACAGTCACTCTCTCGCGAGAGGAAACCCGTGCGTTGCTGCAGCAGGTGCCGGCCGTATATCACACACAGATCAACGACGTATTACTGACTGCGCTGGGCCGCAGCCTCGGGTCGTGGATCGGCGGCGAGTCCCTTCTCGTTGATCTCGAAGGTCATGGTCGTGAAGACATTGGCGATAACAGTGATACCTCCCGGACGGTCGGCTGGTTTACGACCATCTTTCCGGTGCGATTAGATCTTCGACAAACGGTGAGTATGGAAGCCGCACTGGGACACGTCAAAGAGCAATTGCGCCAGATCCCCCACCGCGGTCTCGGCTATGGGGCGTTACGGTATCTCTGTAACGACGTGGCGGTGCGCGACGCATTGCATGCCCATCCGCAGGCGGCAGTTGCCTTTAACTATCTCGGTCAGTTCGATCAGGTATTGGCGGATTCATCACTCTTCCGCTTTGCCAAAGAATCCTGTGGCCCCTGGCATAGTCCGGCGAACACGCGCAAGCACCTCATCGAAGTGTTGTCACTCGTATCGGACGGCCGCCTCGAAGTGCGATGGACCTATAGCCAGAACCTCCATCAGCGAAAGACGATTGGAGATCTCGCTGATAAGTTCGTCGCTGTGCTGCGTTCGTTCATTACGCAGAGCCAGACCTCGGATTCCGAACGCTATGCTACTTCTGATTTCCCACTGGTGCTTCTCGATCAAGCCACACTCAGCCGCGTCTTACGAGAGTACAACGGGGTTGAGGACATCTATCCTCTGTCGCCGATGCAGCGGCTATTCTATTCGATGGAGGCGGCCAATTCACGCGTGGGATTCGAACAGTGGCACTTTACGTTCACAGGTCCGCTCAATGTTGATGCCTTCAAGCATGCCTGGGAGCAGGTGACCCGTCGGCATTCAATCCTTCGCTCCGCTTTTCTCTCGGACGGTTTAGACGAACCTGTGCAGCTTGTGCTCCGGCAGGTGTCACTGACGTGGACGGAACACGATTGGCGCTCGCATGCCCCGGATGAGCAGCAGAGACGGATCGCGAGTGTTCTTGAGCAGGATCGCCAGCGGAATTTCAATCTTTCTCAGCCTCCGTTAATGCGACTTGTCCTCATACGGGTGACCGAAGATGCGTATCACTTGGTGTGGAGCACTCACCATTTGTTGATCGACGGGTGGTCCTGGCCTGTGCTCTTCAATGAACTCTCAGCGTGTTACGATGCTGCGCGAAGGGATGCTGTGCCGCAACTCGCCACGCCTTGCCTGTATCGAGATTATATTGCGTGGCTACAACAGCGAAGCGAAAACGAATCTAAGAGTTTCTGGCGGACACTGCTCGCCGGCATGACGGCACCCACGGTGCTTGCGCTTGGGCGGCCGCACGTGAAGGAGGCCAACGCGCATGGGTTGATCGGTGAAGAGGTTGGGCGTCTGTCCGCCGCGACGACGACGAAATTGCAATCACTCGCCCGCTCTCATCAGTTGACCCTCAATACCGTACTGCAAGGGGCGTGGGCGCTACTTTTGAGTCAGTACAGTGGCACTAACGACGTCTTGTTTGGCGCCGCCTTTTCCGGTCGACCACCAGAAGTTGCAGGCATCGAGACGATGGTCGGGCCCTGTGTGAATAATCTACCAGTGCGTGTACGTGTGGACACGTCGGACTCGCTGGTTTCTTGGTTGCGCGGCTTACAGGAGCAGCAGTTTGAGGCCAGCCAGCATCAATATAGCTCGCTGTCGCAAATCCAGGAGTGGAGCCAGATTCCGTGGCGCCACCGTCTGTTCGAAAGTCTGCTTGTCTTCCAGAACTATGTCGTCGGTGACGCCGGGCAGCAGTTAGGCGCGAATATCACGACGCAGGTACTCGCCGCGCCAGAGACGGCTAACTACCCGATCACCCTGACTGTTATCCCTGGCCCGGAATTACGCCTGAAAATTTTGTATCAAGGGGAGCATTGCGGGAACGACAGCATCAGCCGCGTCCTTGCGGACCTCAAGGCCCTGCTTGAGGCATTTGCCGTGGCGCCGGCGCGGTCTGTGGCCGAAATACTTGCAACGTTACCGGAGCTTACAACGCGAGCTCATCAGCGTTCCGCGAGGCTTCTGCCGGCGCAGAATGGCACTACCAGTGAGGGCAGAGCGGATATTGTTCCCCAAACAGAGATGGAACGGTTGGTCGCCAAAATCTGGCGCGAGCTCTTCCAGTCGGAGCAGGTCAGCATGGAGGAGAATTTCTTTGATTTGGGCGGGCATTCCCTCTTGCTTGTGCAAGTACACAAGCGGTTACAGGAAGCGATCGAACGTTCACTGCCGATTGTGACATTGTTTCAATACCCAACTATACGGTCGCTTGCGCGCAATCTGAGTGAGGGGTCAGGTCAGCAACAGCAGCTTAGTGATGTGCAGCAGCGCGCGAAGCGACAACAAGAGGCCTTGGCACGGCAGCGGAAAATGGCCAAGAGGGGCTGAGTTATGTCCTATAGCGAGAGTTATGATCCTGCGGGCGGCATTGCCATTGTCGGTATGGCTGGTCGCTTTCCCGGTGCGCGAAACGTGTGGGAGTTCTGGCGTAACCTTGAAGCCGGCGTTGAGTCTATTTCTTTTTTCTCGGAAGAAGAAATCGAATCCTCACTGTTAGAGACACCTTCGATACGGGCAGATCCACAATATGTCAAAGCCCGAGGGATTCTTGAAGGCGCGGAAACATTTGACGCGGCCTTCTTTGGCATCAACCCCCGCGAAGCGGAATTGCTAGACCCCCAACAACGAATCTTTCTCGAAACGGCGTGGGAAACCCTCGAAGATGCTGGTTACGACCCGCAGGCCTATCAAGGTGCCATCGGTTTATTTGCGGGCATGACGAATAACACTTATTTCCCGGCGTTGGTAGCGTCTCGTCGCGGTGGGATGGGGGCGGCGAATGCGCTTCAGACCATGATGGGCAATGAGAAGGATTACCTCACGACGCGAGCCTCGTACAAACTTAACTTGCGTGGACCAAGTCTGAATATTCAGACTGCTTGTTCTACCTCCTTAGTCGCGGTCTGTCAGGCATTTCACAGTTTGATGAGTTATCAATGCGATTTGGCTTTAGCCGGCGGAGTGTCGGTCGCGAGTCCGCAGCGCCGCGGCTATTTATACTATGAGGGGGCGATCGTATCACCTGACGGCCACTGCCGTGCGTTTGATGTAAACTCGCAAGGGACGGTTTTCAGCAACGGCGTTGGGGTCGTAGCTCTGAAGCGGCTAACCGATGCCCTCGCTGATGGGGATCAGATTTACGCGGTCATTAAGGGTGTTGGGATAAACAATGACGGAGCAGAGCGGGTCAGTTTTGCTGCGCCGAGTGTGGGTGGACAAGCTGAAGCGATTGCCATGGCCCAGGCTTTGGCTGGTATTGAGCCTGAGACGATCTCGTACATTGAGGCGCACGGGACAGGCACCGCATTGGGTGACCCAATCGAGGTGGCCGCGCTGACGCAAGCGTTTCGCCTACGTACTGATAAATGCGGCTTTTGCGGCATTGGGTCAGTAAAAACTAATATCGGACATCTCGATGTTGCGGCTGGCGTTGCCGGTCTCATTAAGACGGTGCTGGCTCTGAAACACCGTAAACTGCCCGCGAGTTTACATTTTACGCAACCCAATCCTAAGATCGACTTCGCTAACAGCCCCTTCTATGTCAATGCCACACTGAAAGAGTGGGAAGCTCATAATACGCCCCTGCGCGCCGGTGTGAGTTCGTTCGGCACAGGTGGAACGAACGCCCATGTCGTACTTGAAGAAGCGCCACCGCGCGAGGCGTCCGGCAACGCCCGGCTAGAGCAGGTTATTGTTCTTTCGGCCAAATCTGAGAGTGCCCTGGAGCGGGCAACGGAAAATCTCGTCCGGCATTTACAGGGGCATCCCGAGGCTAATCTTGCTGACGTCGCATACACTTTGCAAACTGGACGTCGCGTCTTCAACTGTCGCCGTATGGTTGTCGCACACCACAGCAGCGAAGTTGTTGAACGGCTGACGGCGCGCAATGCTAAACACGTAGTTACCAAACACTGCGACGCAAAACAGTCTGGCGTTGCTTTTCTGTTTCCGGGGCAAGGAGCACAGTACGTGAACATGGGGCGGCAGCTGTTCGCAGAAGGGGCATTGTTTGCTGACCAGGTTTCTGCCTGTGCGCAGGTGTTGGCTCCGCGCCTGGGCGTGGATCTTCGTAGCGTGCTCTACCCTGAGGCTGCGCAGCTGACACGGATGCAAGAGCTGATTACGCAGACGCGCGTCACGCAACCGGCTCTCTTCGTCGTTGAGTACGCCTTAGCGCAGATGTGGCGTCAATGGGGATTTCGGCCGAAAGCGATGATAGGCCACAGTCTCGGTGAGTACGTGGCTGCGTGCGTGAGTGGGGTATTATCACGTAATGACGCCCTGGTGTTGATCGCCGGTCGGGCGCGACTGATGCAAGCGCTGCCCCCGGGCGCTATGCTGGCCGTCCGTTTGCCCGCAACCGAAGTTGAACCACGTCTGAACAGAGGGTTATCAATTGCGGCGATCAACGGCGTGTCTCTGACGGTCGTCTCTGGCCCGATCCCCGAGGTTGAAGCGTTTCAACAGAGTCTCAATACCGACAAGATCGCCAGTCGCAAATTACTCACCTCGCATGCATTTCATTCGCCGATGATGGACCCTATTCTGAAACAGTTTGCCGAGCTCTTCAAAGGCGTGAAACTGAATGCCCCGGAAATTCCGTGGGTGTCGTGTCTCACCGGGCAGTGGATCACGCCTGAGCAGGCGACTGATCCGGACTATTGGACACAGCAACTGCGACAACCTGTGCGTTTCGTTGATGGTCTGCGGACGTTATTTCAAGATCCGCAGCTCACGTTGTTGGAAGTCGGTCCTGGGCAGACGCTCGG
>Ga0070741_10016710_pt1 | contig 12173 bp, 11 predicted proteins | sample Coa_R1_4_FD_66440 | JGI IMG/M metagenome (GOLD analysis project Ga0070741, IMG submission 66440) | Surface soil microbial communities from Centralia Pennsylvania, which are recovering from an underground coalmine fire - Coalmine... | ecosystem: Environmental > Terrestrial > Soil > Unclassified ...
CATTTAGCCTTCCACCTCGACATTCTTGTTGTTGGTAGCGTCGCCTAAAATGCTAAGTGGGGCACGGGGTCCAGTCAACTGTAATGAAATAAGTTTTCCTTACAGGAAAGAAGCTGGAACCTACCCAAAGGTTCGCAACCCGGTCATGGCATTGAAAAAGCACCCCTCTCAGTCGCTGCGCGACGACTTTCTCGCCTGGCAGTGCCGCATCAGGCAGATTGCCATGCGGACCGATGCAGGACGCCCATCTCCGGGCATGACACCGCGCGTGTTAAGCGCTTCGGGCGAGGTGGTGACCGGCAGATTGACCGTGCTGATCCTGCCGAAGGAGCCCGACGAGTCGACCTCCTTCTTCCGCTTCCAGGTGATGCGCTCAGCCGATCCGCGCGACATCTATCAGCGCGGGCTTGCTTATCTTCAAGCGGATTATTTTCAGGAACCGCACACGTTCAGCGACCGCGTGACCGCCGTGCTCGATCGCACATCGAGACTCGCCGCAACGCTCCTCGCCGAAAAGACATGCGTGCTCGAATTCGAGCAGTTCTCGCAATTGTACCGCATCCCTTGCGTGGTGCGGCGGCTCGGCGCGCGCGAGCACGCCCGCGAGGCGAGCCTTTGGCATAACCGCATCTTCAACCCGTCGCTCGCGGACGATGCTCTCGTCCTCGAGTTCCGGCCCGATTGGGCCAAGACGGTGGCGAGCGTCTGACGAGGCTCGCGCCTAGAATTTGCGGTAGGCCTTGTTGAGGTCGTTCAATGGATGCTTGGGCGAGGTCTGGAAGCGCACGAGGAGCTCGCGCGCCAGCATGTCGCGATCCTGCTGATTGTCGGGCAGCTTCATCTCTTTCGGGATGCGCACCCAGCCGTTGATGTTGCGATCGAAGATCGCGGGCTGGCCGGCCTCGTAACCCATATGGACGTCCTCGAGCCAGTTGAGGTCGTCCCAGCCCATGAACTCCATATAGGCCTTGAGATAGGGCGTGAGCCGGTCGTAATCGGGAACGAGATTGACGTCGTAGCGATAGCCGATGTGCTGACCGATCGCCTGCTCGCGCGCGGTATCGAGGCCGGCGGCATCCTTCAGATATTTGTCGATATCGCTCTGCGGCTTCGCCTTCTTGGCGGTCTTCTCGGGCTTGACCGCCTTGCCGTTCTTGCCGCTCTTTGCGTTCTTGCTCATCGGCGAAGCTCCATTCAAATCTTGTGATAGTTCTCGACGCCGACCGTGTAGTCGGTGCCGGCAAGCGGAACCTGCGCCATGGCGGAGGCTTCCATGGTGAGTGCCGCGAGGTCCTCCGGCTCGAGGCTGTGCACGCTCGTCTTGCCGCACGCGCGTGCCAGCATTTGCGCCTCGAGCGTAAGGGTGTGCAGAAAGTTGTAGACGCGCTCGGCGGCCTCATCGGGATCGAGCCGCTTCCTGAGCTCGGGGTCCTGCGTGGCGACGCCGACGGGGCAGCGGCCGGTATGGCAATGGTAGCAATAGCCGGCGGGAACGCCGATCTCGTTCTCGAAGTCGGCTTCGGGAATGTCCTTGTTGCAGTTGAGGGCCATCAGCACGGAATGGCCGATGGCCACCGCATCGGCGCCGAGCGCGAGGGCCTTGGCGACGTCGCCGCCGTTCCTGATGCCGCCGGCATAAACCAGAGAGATCTCACCGCGCTTGCCGAGCTCGTCGATGGCGCGGCGCGCCTGGCGAATGGCAGCGATGCCGGGAACGCCGGTGTCTTCCGTGGCGATATGCGGGCCTGCGCCCGTGCCGCCCTCCATCGAATCGATATAGATCGAGTCCGGCCCGCATTTCACCGCCATGCGCACATCATCATAGACGCGCGCGGCGCCGAGCTTGAGTTGGATGGGAATCTCCCAGTTGGTGGCCTCCCTGATCTCCTCGATCTTGAGAGCGAGGTCGTCAGGACCGAGCCAGTCGGGATGGCGCGCGGGTGAGCGCTGGTCGATGCCGGCGGGAAGCGAGCGCATCTCCGCCACCTGGTCGGTGACCTTCTGGCCCATCAGATGGCCGCCGAGGCCGACCTTGCAGCCCTGGCCGATGAAAAACTCGCAGGCGTCGGCGAGACGCAAATGATGCGGGTTGAAACCGTAACGCGACTGGATGCACTGATAGAACCATTTGACCGAGTAACGGCGTTCGTCGGGGATCATGCCGCCCTCGCCCGAGCATGTGGCCGATCCCGCCATGGTGGCGCCGCGCGCGAGCGCGATCTTCGCCTCATAGGAGAGAGCGCCGAAGCTCATGCCGGTGACATAGACGGGGATGTCGAGCACCATCGGCCGCTTGGCGCGGGGACCGATCACCGTCTTGGTGTCGCATTTCTCGCGATAGCCTTCGATGACGAAGCGCGTCAGCGTGCCGGGCAGGAAGGTGAGATCGTCCCAGTGCGGTATCTTCTTGAAGAGGGAGAAGCCGCGCATGCGGTAGCGGCCGAGTTCCGACTTCACATGGATGTCGTTGATTACCTCAGGGGTGAAGATCTGACTCCGCCCGAGGATGAACTTCTGCGACTCGGCCGGCGTCTTCGCCGCGCCGTTTCCCCCGTTTCTGTTTTTCTTCGCCATCGTGCCCGGTCCTTGCCTCGTCACAGCACCAGTTTCTTTTCGGTCGGCTCGAGATTGTCGTAGTTCCACAATTGCTTGCCGGCGACGATCTTGCGGAAGGCGCCGATGCCGCCCTTGGGGCCCACGTCGTACATGCGGAGCTTGCGCTCGAGCCATTTGCGGTCGAGGTCGTTCATCTCGCTCCACACGGCGTCGACGCCGAGGCTCTGCGGCTCGCCGCCGATATAAATGATCCCGTCGTACATCGAGTCGCCGAGATTCTTGCCGGCGTTGCCGCAGATCACCATGCGGCCGCGCTGCATCATGAAGCCGGTGAAGGCGCCGGTATCGCCGCCGACGATGATGGTCCCGCCCTTCATGTCGATGCCGGTGCGCGAACCGACATTGCCCTTGCAGACAAGATCGCCGCCTCTGATCGCGGCGCCGAACTGGGAGCCGGCGTTCTTCTCGATCAGCACCGTGCCGCTCATCATGTTCTCGGCGCAGGACCAGCCGACGCGGCCGGAGATGCGCACGTTGGGCCCGTCGATCAGGCCAAGGCCGAAATAGCCGAGCGATCCCTCGATGATGAGGTTGAGCCGGTTCAGGATGCCGACCCCGATCGAGTGCTTGGCGCCGGGATTCTTGATGACGATGGTGCCGTAGCCGTCCTTCATCAGGCTTCTGATGCGCAGATTGACGGCGCTTGAAGAAAGATCGGAGGCGTCGATCTCGGCCCGCTTGTTGAAATCGACATCGAACGCCCCCGGAAGGGAGAAGCCGTGCTCCTCGTGAAGATCAATATCGAAGAATTTCTCGAGCGAGCGGCCGGAGAGCTTCTCCGTGTGCATGCCCATCTCATGGGACAGGCGCTCCTGCTCGGAAGGTGCCGATCGCGTCAGCGCTGCCATACGCGCACCTCCTCGTCGTAGGGGTCCGACGTGTCGATCTCGCGGGGAAGAAGGGCGCGGATGGCGACCTCTTCGGAGGCGAGCGCGACGAGATTGTCGCTTTCGTAGAGGACCATGGGCTTTGCCGCCATGGTGTCCTTGGCCATACCGAGCTCCTTGTCGGTGGCGACGAGGTAGGTGAACACGCCGTCGATTTCCTTGATCGAGGATTTGAGCGAGTCTTCCAGCGTCGCGCCCTGCTCGAGATTGTTCGCAGTGTAGACGGCGAGCAGCTCGGAATCGCAGTTCGACATGAAGCGGTGGCCGAGACGCTCAAGCTCGCGGCGCATGATCCAGTAATTGGTGATCTGTCCGTTATGGACGACCGCGATGTCGTTATAGGGATAGGCCCAATAAGGGTGCGCCGAGCGGATATCGACATCGGACTCGGTCGCCATGCGGGTGTGGCCGATGCCGTGGGTGCCCTTGAAGTTTCCAAGCCCATACTGATCGGAGACCCGGGTCGCATCGCCGAGGTCCTTGATCAGCTCGAGAGCGCTGCCGAAGGAGAGAACCTCGGCGCCTTCGATCTGCTCGATCTCGGTGGTGAGCTGGCGCGTGTCCCCGGAATAGCGCAAGCGGTAGCGGAAGGCATATGGCGTGGGCTCGGACGTCTCGATGACCTCGGCGCCAAGCTCGGCGAGCCGATTGTCGACCTCGGCCTGGCGCTCCCTGATCTTCTGCCGGATCCGGTGATCGGTGGCGAAATCCTCGGCCTCGGCGAGCTTGAGCCGCATGACATATTCGTCAGGCGCCGAGACGCCGTAGAGGGCAAAGCCGGTCGAGTCGGGACCGCGATGCTTGAGGCTTCTCAGCATCGCCGTCATCTCCTTGCCGACGCCGGTCGCGCCGTCGCGGTGGATGAGTCCAGCAATTCCGCACATTCAGTCATGTCCTCCCTAAAAATTCTTGGCGCTGCCGCTTGCCACATCGGGCGCGGCTTTCCGGCAAACCGGCTACGGCAGGCAGTCGAGATACATCTTCAAATCCCACTCGGTCGAGGTGTGAAGGAAACGCTCCCACTCATCCCGCTTATATTCGTCGTAGAGGCGGTACATCTCGCCGGGCAGAGCCGAGCGGATCACCTCGTCCTTCTTGAGCGCATCGAGCGCATCGCCGAGCGTCATCGGCAGCTTCCTCACCTGCTTGCCCGCCTCCATGGCCTGATAGATGTTGCGCTCCTCGGGCGGACCGGGGTCGAGATTGCGCTTGAGCCCGTCGTCCATCGCCTTGAGCAGCGCCGCCGCCATCAGATGCGGGTTCACCATGGCGTCCACGGCGCGATACTCGAAGCGTCCCGGGGCCGAAACGCGGAGGCCGGTGGTGCGGTTCTGGAAGCCCCAATCGGCGAACACCGGCGCCCAGAAGCCCGTGTCCCACAGGCGGCGGTAGGAGTTCACCGTCGAGCAGCCGATGGCGGTCAGCCCGCCGAGATGGGCGACGATGCCGCCGATGGCCTTCAACCCGATCTTGCCGGGAAGCTGGATATCGTCGGTATCCGGCATGAAGGTGTTTTCGCCGCCCTTGCGGTACATGTAGTTCTGCACCATGCCGGGCAGCTTGCCGTCGTCGTTGCCGAGCGTCTTCACCTCTTCCTCGCCGCCGCGCCACAGCGAGATGTTGTGGTGACAGCCGTTGGCGGACACGCCCATGAAGGGCTTGCACATAAAGCAGGCGATGATGTCGAACTCGCGCGCGACCTGAGCGCAGATCTGGCGGTAGGTGGCGAGCCGGTCGGCGGTGCGCGTACAGTCGTCGAAGGTGAAGTTGAGCTCGAGCTGGCCGGGCGAATCCTCGTGGTCGCCCTGGATCATGTCGAGACCCATCTTGCGGCAATAATCAATGACGCGGAGATAGACCGGACGCAGGCTCTCGAACTGATCGATGTGATAGCAATAAGGGTTGGAGTAGCCGCCGGCCGGCTTGCCGTCAGCGCCCTTCTTGAGCCACATCATCTCGGGCTCGGTGCCGTGCCTCAGCTCGAGCCCGTGGTCTTTCTTGAACTGCTCATGGATGCGGCGGAGATTGCCGCGGGCGTCAGCGGTGAGGAAGGCGCCCGGCTCCTCGCGCTCCTCGCGGTTGCGGAACAGGGTGCACCACAGCCGCGCAACGCGCTTGTCCCACGGGAGCTGCATGAAGGTCTCGGGCTCGGGGATGCCGATCAGCTCGGCAGCCTCGGGGCCATAACCGAGATATTCGCCGCGGCGGTTGATGAAGAGGTTCATGGTGGCGCCGTAGACGAGCTGGAAGCCCTTCCTCGCCACGCTCTCCCAGTGGTCGGCCGGGATGCCCTTGCCCATGATACGGCCGGTGACCGACACGAATTGGAGATAGAGATAGTCGATTCCGAGTTCGTCGATCTTGCGGCGGACTTGAGCAACCAGCTCTTGGCGCTGCGGGTCGTCTACGAAGCGCTCGATGTCCGTCTTCTGCTGATCAGTGGACGCGGCGTAGTTCATGGTGCACCTCTACACTCAACTCCACGGGAAAGGACTGTTCGATACGGGATGAAGCTCGCCCTTGGCGAAGCGGCCGAAGCGAAACGGCTCGAGCAGAGCGCTCTTCTCGCCCATCACCTCCTGCGCCACCAGCTGGCCGACGCCGATCATCTTGTAGCCGTGATTTGAGTCAGCGATCACGTAGACGTTCTCGCGGAATACGTCAAAGACGGGGAAATTGTCCGGCGTGAAGCAGCCGAGGCCGCCCGACTTCTCGTGATGCTTGTACAAGGCAGTCTTGCCTTCGAAGCGCTTCTGGCAGTGCGCGAGCATCGAGCACCAGGTGTGGATGAAGTCGTCGCCGACGACGAAATCGGGCGAATCGGGACCGTAGGGATCGACGGCCACATCGTCCGGATCCTGATCGACCTTGTAAGGCGACGACCCGCCCTGCACGCCGCCGAAATTGAAATCGGGCTTGTAGTAAAGGCCCCACAGCTTGTCGGTGATGAGCGAGCCGTCGACGTCGGAATAGAGCGGCGCGTCGGTATCGACGTGGATGACGGGCGGAAAGCCGCCGTCATTGGTGCGGTGCATGTTGGGATCGACGCCGAGCGTGCCCTCTTCCAGGCACCAATAGGTCCACATGCGCACGTTGTCGTGCATCTTGCCGTCGCGACCCTTGATCGAGATGTGCTTGGGCTGCTCGAGCATGGTCCAGAAGCGCGAGACCCACGGGCCTGCGCCGATGATCACATAGTCGCAGGCAATGGTGCCGCGGTTGGTGAGGAGCGCCGTCACGGCGCCCGAATTCGAGCCGAACTCGAAGCCCTTGACCTCGACGCCGGTGAGGATGCGGACCCCCTCGGCCTCGGCCTTGTTGGCCAGTCCATACATCGAGGCGGTGTTGTTGGCGTAGCCGCCGCGCTTCTCGTGGAGAACCGAGGTGATGCCTTTGGCCTGCCAATCATCGAACAGGCCAAGCATGTACTTCTGGCAATCAGCCGCGCCTTCGATGAAGACGGAGTCGTAGCCGATCGCCTTCTGTTGCTCATAAATAGTGGCGACCTGCTCGTGCATCACCTCGGGGCTGATCTGCATGTAGCCGACGGGATGATAGCTGTAGGCGTTCGGGTCGCTCTCCCAGACCGAAACCGAATGGGCCATCAGCTCGCGCATCGCCGGCTGGTAATAGTTGTTGCGCACCACGCCGCAGGCGATGCCCGAGGCGCCGGCGGCGATCGAGGTCTTGTCGACAACGAGAATATCGGCGCCCGAGCCCTTGCCTTGCGCCCTCAGCATCTCGGCGAGGTGGTATGCGGTGCTAAGCCCGTGGACGCCTGCACCGATGACGGCATATTTGGTCGAGGACGGAAAGCTCACTCTTACCCTCCCGGTCGGCAAATCACGCGGTCGCCGCGGACCATATTGTTGCAAAGGGCCACATTGGTATGCGAAACCGTCGGACTTTGCAGACCCCCATTGGCGCTCCTATTTGCACATAAGCGTGGACCGGTCGCAACCAATTTCTTGATTCGGGTCCAAAGTGGGCCTAATTTGGCCGGATCAATCCGGCAGGGAGATTCCGATGACCGATTCTCATAACAGGTCTTCAGACGCCGTTCTTGTCTCGCTGACCAAGCCGCATCACGGCGTGGGCACGATTTCGGCCTATCTCAGGCGCGCCATCGAAACCGGCGCTTATAGCGAGGGCGACCGCCTGCCGCCGGAACGCCAGTTGGCGGCGACTTTCCAGGCCGCACGCAGCACGGTCAGGCGCGCGCTCGACCAACTCGAGCGAGCCGGGCTCGTGTCGCGCCGCCTTGGCAGCGGGACCTTCGTCGGAGCGACCGCGGCAACCAGCCGCCGCACTGCGGACCTCGCCGATCAGGTGAGTCCGCTCCAGCTGATCGAGGCGCGACTCGCGGTCGAGCCCTATACCACGCGGCTCGCCGTGCTGCATGCGACGCGCCGCAATCTCGACGACATGGAAGCCGTGCTCGCGCATGGAGAGGAGTCGCTCAACGACAAGGACTCGTTCTCGAAGTGGGACGGGGAATTTCATCTTCTCATCGCACATGCGTCGGGCAATCCGCTTCTCATCAACTTCTACCGTCAGATCAACCACGTCCGCCTTCACGCCCAATGGGACGCGATGAAGGAGAAGATTCTGACGCCCGAGGTGATAGCCGGCTATAACCGCCAGCACCGCGCCATCTTCCACGCCCTCCACGAGCGCGACGCGCAAGGCGCGCAGACGCTGATCACCGAGCATCTGGAGAAGGCGCGCGACGATCTCGTCAAGGCGAATAGCCCGTAAATCCAGTCGTCTCCCCGCTCGCGCCTAGGTAGCAAAAAAGCGGATTAACCATTTCGCTACACTTGTCCTAAACCGTTTTCCGGCACGGTTCCCCTTGTCCGAGGGGAACCGCATGACAACCAAAAGTCGCGGCCAATCCTCAAGCGAGGCCGCACGATACGACGACGGATTGGGCTGCAACCGGGCCTCTTGCCCCCAGTCCACCCGCGCCCTGTTCGGCACGAGCGAGGCCTTTCTCGCCAGCGTGATCGAGAACATGCCGACCGTGGTCTTCGTCAAGGACGCGCGGACCGGCCGCTTCATCCTGATCAACCGGGCCGGCGAGGATCTCCTTGGCCTGCCCCGCTCGGCGATCATCGGCATGACGGATCACGATCTCTTCGCCAAGGAAGAGGCCGAGCGGTTCGTGGCGCGCGACAGGCGCGCCATGCAGTCGGGCGAACCGCAGGTGATCGACGAAGAGCCCATCCACACCCCGCATAACGGCATTCGCTGCCTGCGCACGCGGGTCATCGCGGTACGCGACACTGACGGGCACCCGCATCTCCTGCTCGGCATTTCGGAGGACATCACCGAGCAGAAGGTCGCCGGTGAGCGCATGAGGTATATGGCCCATCATGACGGGCTCACCAGCCTCGCCAATCGTGCGTTATTCCGCCAGCAGCTCGACGCCGCCATGAGCGAGTTTCGCCGGACGGGACGGAAAGTCACCCTCTTTTTCTTCGATCTCGACGGCTTCAAGAAAATCAACGACACGCTCGGCCATCCGACCGGAGACGCGCTTCTGCGCATGCTCGCCGACCGGCTGCGCAAATGCGCCGGCGAGGGCGACATTGTGGCTAGGCTCGGCGGCGACGAGTTCGCCATCGTGCATCCAGCCTCGCCGACGGCCAAGGACGATACGGCGCTCGCGGGCGAAATCGTGCAACGCGTGTCCAAGCCCTACGACATCGGAGGCCACCGGCTGACGGTGACCGCAAGCGTAGGGATCAGCCAATCGAGCGAGATCTGCTCGGACTCGGAACGCATGCTGCGCAATTCCGACGTTGCGCTCTATCGCGCCAAGGAAGGCGGGCGCAACAGTTTCCGCTTCTACGACCCGAGCATGGACCGGCACCTCGAGGAGAAGCGGGCGCGCGAGCTCGCCATCCGCAATGCGCTCGGCCGCGGCGAGTTCGAGGTGCATTACCAGCCTTTCGTGGGGGTCTCGAACCAGCGGATTTGCGGGCTCGAGGCGCTGCTGCGCTGGCGCCATCCAGAGGAGGGATTGCTACCGCCGTCCGACTTCATTCCGGTCGCCGAAGAGGCGGGATTGATCAGCACGCTCGGCGAGTGGGTGCTGCGCAAGGCCTGCGCCGACGCCGCACAGTGGCCGGTCTATATCGGGCTTGCGGTGAACATTTCGCCGTCGCAATGCACGCCCGCGCTGGCGCAGACGGTGATGAGCGCGCTTGCCTCCTCGCGGCTTTCGCCGGGCCAGCTCGAACTTGAGATCACCGAGTCGGCGCTGCTGCACGATACCAGCACGACGGTTTCGGTGTTGCATCAACTGCGCGGGCTCGGAGTGAAGATCGCCATGGACGATTTCGGCACCGGCTATTCGTCGTTGAGCTATCTGCGCAGCTTTCCCTTCGACAAGATCAAGATCGACAAGAGCTTCGTGCAGGACCTGCTGACCGACAGCGACTCGCTCTCGATCGTGCGCGCCGTGGCCGGGCTCGGCGCAAGCTTCGGCGTGTCGACGACGGCTGAGGGCGTCGAGACGGCCGAGCAGTTCGAGCAGGTGCGCGCGGCCGGCTGCACCTATGTTCAAGGCTTCTATTTCGGACGGCCTGTGCCGATCGACGAAGTGTTCAGGGCGCTGCGCGAGCGGCGGGCGGCGATCAGGAAGCCAGGTTACGCCTGAGCCCTGGTGCGGTTCTTGGACACGGACCCCGCGTCTCCAGGCCCCTTGACTATGCGCGGGTCGGGCAAGTCCGGTTGCCAAACACGATCCACATCGCCACTAGTTGGCAGGCCGAGAGTGGATCATTCGAAGGCATCCTTCCGATCGACATTCCTCACTCCCCGAACCATGAACGAAGCTCTCAAGCGACGAGACCTGGGGCCTGACAGCGCCCAGCCGGCCAGCTCGGCGAAGCTCGGGCCATGGTGGTTTGCCTTGGAACCGCGCCGCGGTGCTCTGTTTGTCGTCAATATCGGCGCGCCGCTCCTGATCGGCCTCCTGCTCGGCGAAGCAAGCGCCGCGCTTGTCGGCGGCATTACCGGGCTCCTTCTCTCGCTTGCCGACCAGGAGGGTGGCCTCTGCCTTAGGCATATTCAGGCGGCGCCATGAACTCAGGACCAACCGGGTTCACGACAGTCTCGGCGATGATGCGGTCGATCTCGGTCTTGGCCGCGGAATCGAGCGACCACCCCATCGCCGCCTCGACGGGCGTGAGCTCATCGGGCCGGCGCGCGCCCCATAGGGCCGTGGTGATGCCCTGATCGAGCACCCAGCGCACGGCAAGCTCGATCACGTGCGTGCCATAGCGCTCGCGGGCGAAGCGATCGAGCTGTTCCACCGCCGCGAGATATTGCGGGAAGCGGTCGGTCTGGAATTTGGGGTCGTGGCGGCGGAGATCGTCGCCTGAGAATTTGGTCTCGGCGCGCATGCGGCCCGACAGGAGCCCGCGGCAGAGCGCGCCGTAACCAAGTGTGGCAATCGAGTGCTTCTTGCAATAGGGCAGGATCTCCTTATCGATGCCCCGCTCGAAAAGATTGTAAGGCGGCTGGAGCACGTGAAGCGGGCTTACCGAGCGGAACTCATCCATCTGCTTCACCGAGAAATTGCTCACGCCGATAGCGCGGATCGTGCCCTGCTCGTAGAGATCGCGCATGGCGCGCGCCGTCTCGGCGATCGGCCGGCTCGGATCGGGCCAATGCACCTGATAGATGTCGATGCGGTCGGTCTTCAGCCGCTTAAGCGAGTCCTCGACCTCGCGCATGATGCGCTCGCGGCTGCCGTTGCGCGTGATCTTGCCGTCGTGCCATTCGAGCCCGACCTTGGTGGCGATCAGCGCGTCCTTGCGCAGACCGCCGGCAAGCGCCTTGCCGACGATCTCCTCGGAGCGGCCGAAGCCATAGACAGGCGCGGTGTCGACGACATTGATGCCGTGGCGCAAGGCGGCCTTGACGGTTGCGATCGACTCCGCTTCGTCGCTCCCGCCCCACATCCAGCCGCCGATCGCCCAGGTCCCGAGCGTGACGCGGGAGACCTTAAGCTCGGTTCCGGGGATATCGGCGTATTCCATGAATGTACCGGTTTGGCTGTTGCGGTCGACGGTTTGCTGGACGGACATGGCGCTGGGCTCCCGTTGTAAAGGATTCCAGCTTTAATGATGCTTTCGAGTGGAGGTTCCCAGCCCCCCGCGTCAGTCTGACCGGGGCTCAGTAGCCTTGCGGCTTTCCGACCAGGGACGACTCGCCGCGCAGCATAGCCTTGAGTCTGGGTAACTCCTTTAGCACATGCTCGTCCTTGTCGGCGGCGAAGCGCGCTGGGAAGAAAAGGCGCAGGACGGGATCGAGCATGGCGGCTGCTCCCGCGTACCCCGCCTCGATCGCATGCTCGACCTCGACGCCCGTGTCATCGTCGTTAAGCGCAAAGATCAACTTGACAGGCAGCCGGAACAACGGACGCCTCACTTGCCACACGAGCTTACGTCCGGGCACGAGCTCGACAAGCTCGCACCTTATCTTGACGCGCTTCTGGCCGATCATTTCGTCCATGAGAATGATACTGCCGATCGTTCCCGGCGCACCTCTTACGGTATGGAGCTGAAAGTGGGTGCCGGGCCACCAGCGCCGAAATGCCTCATCGTCGCAATTCGCCAGGAAATCTGTAATCTCTCTGCCCGAGAGCCCCGTGACGTG
>Ga0070741_10016711_pt1 | contig 12172 bp, 7 predicted proteins | sample Coa_R1_4_FD_66440 | JGI IMG/M metagenome (GOLD analysis project Ga0070741, IMG submission 66440) | Surface soil microbial communities from Centralia Pennsylvania, which are recovering from an underground coalmine fire - Coalmine... | ecosystem: Environmental > Terrestrial > Soil > Unclassified ...
GCTCGAGCTGCTCGAGCCGGCCGACCGCGCGCGCGTCCGCGGCCTGCTGGTCAATCGCTTCCGCGGCGACGTCGGGCTGCTTGAGCCCGGGCTGGCTTTTCTGGAGGACCGTACGGGCTGCCCCGTCCTGGGTGTCGTCCCCTACCTGCCCGACCTGCACCTGCCGGACGAAGACTCGCAGGGGCTCGCGACGCGCTCTCCGTCCAGCCGCCCAGGAGCCGAAGCAGGCGGTGCGCTCGACATCGCCGTGATCCGGCTGCCGCGCATCGCCAACTTCGACGACTTCGCGCCGCTCGAGGCCGAGCCGGCCGTCCGCCTGCGCTACGTCGGCAGCGTCTACGAGCTGGGCGTGCCCGACCTGCTGATCCTGCCCGGCACCAAGAACACGATGGGCGATCTGGCCTGGCTGCGGAGCAGTGGCCTCGGCGCCGCGCTGCTCCGCCTCGCCGCGGCGGGCGTGCCGCTCCTGGGGCTGTGCGGAGGGTACCAGATCCTCGGCCGGCGGCTGGCCGATCCGGACGGCGCCGAGGGCGCTCCCGGCGAGGCGCTGGGCCTCGGACTCCTCGACGCCGACACGGTATTCACCCCAGCCAAGGCCACGCGCGAGGTGGCAGGCGAGGTCCTGGCCCAGCACGGGTTGTTCGGCTGCCTCGGCGGCTTTGCCTTGCGCGGTTACGAGATCCACCTCGGGCGCACGAACGGCCCGGCGGCGCCGTTCGCGCGGCTGGCGGCGGCCCCCTCACCCCCCCACCCCCCTCTCCCACAAGGGGCGAGGGGGGGGGCGATTGCGGCCGGCGCTTCCCCTCCCCCCTGGTGGGAGAGGGGGGGGACGATTGCGGACGGCGCTCCCCCTCCCCCCTGGTGGGGGAGGGGGCAGGGGGGTGAGGGGGCGTCCTGGCTCGACGGCGCGGTGTCGGCCGACGGACTGGTAGCCGGCACCTACCTGCACGGGCTGTTTCACAACGAGGGCGTGCGTCGAGCGCTGTTGGCGGCGCTGGCCCGCCGGCGAGGCGTTTCGCTACCGCTCGAGTGCGCGCCCCGCGAGGACCCCTACGACCGGCTGGCCGACGCCGTCGCGGCGAGCGTAGACCTGCCGCGACTCTACGCGCTGTGCGGGCTGACTGCTCTCGGCTGTCAGCCGTCAGCCATCAGCAGGGTGCGAACGGCCGGGAGCTTTGCAGCAGAACCCACGCGTGCTGATGGCTGAACGCTGACGGCTGATGGCTCGGAGACTGTGATGGCCACGAACGAGGCACCGGGAACAGCGGCCACCCAACCAGAGGCTCCGCGGCGGCGACCCGAGCCGCGGAAGCGCAAGGGCCTGGTGATCGTCAACACGGGTCACGGCAAGGGCAAGACGACCGCGGCGATCGGGCTCGGCGTGCGCGCCGCTGGCAACCGCATGAAGGTGCGCATGATCCAGTTCATCAAGGGCACCTGGAAGACCGGCGAGCAGCGGTCGCTGGCGCTGCTCGCACCGTACTTCGAGCTGGAGCGCATCGGCCACGGCTTCACTATCGAGGGGCTGCGCGACGAGCGCATCCCGATGGACGAGCACCAGGCGCGGGCACGCGCGGCCTGGGCCCGCGCCCGCGAGACGGTGGCCGCCGGGGAGCACGACGTCGTGATCCTGGACGAGATCATGGCCACGATGACGGCGGGCTTCGTCAGCGTGGACGAGCTACTCGCGCTGATCGCGGAGAAGCCGCCGATGATGCACCTCGTGCTCACCGGCCGCAACGCGCCGCCCGAGCTGGTCGCCGTCGCCGACCTGGTGTCGGAGATCCAGCCGGTCAAGCATCCCTACAAGGACCAGGGGATCAAGGCCCAGAAGGGTGTCGAATTCTGACCAGCCGTCAGCCGTCAGCGATCAGCCAATGGCTGAAAGCTGATCGCTGATTGCTGAAGGCGGTAGCCTGTGATCGTCTTCCTGACCACGGCCGACACGGAGATCCTGGCGCTGAGTCACGCGACGCGCGACCTGCCGGCCGATTTCCCGCCCGTCCGGGCCGCGAATCCTACGGCGCTGCAGGCGCCGGCCGACCTGGCGGCGTTCCTCGATGCTGCCGCGGCCGCGCGGGTAGTCGTCGTGCGCTTGCTCGGCGGCAAGCGCGCCTTCGAGCCGGGCTTCGACGAGCTACGCGCCCGCTGCCAGGCGGCCGGCGTGCCGCTCGTGGCCTGCCCCGGCGACCAGCAGCCCGACCTCGACCTGGCGGCGGCCTGCACCGCGCCGCCCGAGGTCGTCCAGACCGTCTTCAGCTACCTGCTCCACGGCGGGGTGGCCAACCTACGCGCCTTGCTCTACTACCTCGCCGATCGCTTGCTCGGCCGCCCGGAGACCTACGACCCACCGCGCGAGCTGCCCTGGGAGGGGCTGTACCATCCCGACGAGCCGGACGGGGTCGAGCTGGACGCCTACCTGGGCCGGCGCGTGGATCCCGCTCGACCGACCCTGGGCCTGCTCTTCTACCGCGCGCACTGGATGAGCGGGAACCTGGCCTTCGTGGATGCCCTCGTCCGGGCCGTCGAGGCCGAGGGGGCGAACGTCCTGCCGGTCTACTGCTACAGCCTCAAGGACGAGGCCGCCGAGGCCCAGGGGACGCCGCGCGTCTTTCGCCGCTTCCTGCTCGACGAGGCCGGTCGCCCGCGCGTCGACGTCGTCGTCAATACCCTCAGCTTCTCGATGGGCAAGGTGACGGTGCAGGGGCCGAGCCTGTCCACGGGCTGGTCCGTGGAGTTCCTCGACCGTCTGAACGTCCCGATCCTCCAGGCCGTGAACGCGACCTCGCCGCGGGCGCAGTGGCAGGCTGCATCCGGCGGCCTGAGCCCGATCGACACGGCGATGAACGTCGCCATGCCGGAGTTCGACGGCCGCATCGTGACCGTGCCGATCAGCTTCAAGGAGACGCTGGAGCGCGACCCGCTGCTCGGGGCGCCGGTGCAGCGCTACGTGCCGGCCGCCGACCGCGTGGACTACCTCGCCCGGCTAGCGGTCCGCTGGGCGCGCCTGCGCCGCACGCCGAACGCCGACAAGCGCGTGGCGCTCGTGCTGGCGAACTACCCATCGCGGAACGCGCGCCTGGGTAACGCCGTAGGGCTCGACACCCCGGCGTCGGTGATCAACATCCTGCACGCCCTCGCGGCCGACGGCTACCGGGTCGAGAACGTCCCCGAATCGGGCGACGCCCTGATCCACGCGCTCATCGACCGCTGCACGTACGACCGGGAGTTCCTCACCGCCGAGCAGGTTGCCCTGGCGCCGGGCCACGTGTCTCGCGGCCAGTACGCCGAATGGCACGCGGGATTCCCGGCCGCCGTTCGGGACGGACTGGGGACGAGCTGGGGCCCACCGCCCGGAACGGTCTACGCTTACGACGACGCCCTGATGATGCCGGGGCTCGAGCTGGGCAACGTGTTCGTCGGCATCCAGCCGCCGCGCGGCTTCGGCGAGAACCCGATCGCGATCTACCACAACCCGGACCTGCCGCCCACCCACCACTACCTGGCCTACTACCGCTGGCTGCGCGACGTCTGGGGCGCGCACGCTGTCATCCACGTCGGCAAGCACGGCACGCTGGAGTGGCTGCCGGGCAAGGCGGTCGGGCTGTCGGAGGAGTGCTATCCGGAAGTCGCCCTGAGCGACCTGCCGCACTTCTACCCGTTCATCGTGAACAACCCGGGCGAGGGCGCCCAGGCCAAGCGCCGCGCCCACGCCACGATCGTCGACCACCTGGTGCCGGCCATGATGCGCGCCGAGAGCTACGACGAGATCACGCGGCTCGAGCAGCTCATGGACGAGTACTACCAGGTGCAGACGCTCGACCCGAAGAAGCTGCCGCTCATCCAGGAGCAGATCTGGCAGACGGTCGTGGGCGCTCGGCTGCACGAAGACCTCGCCACCCCGGATCGGCCGGACGACTTCGACGCCTTCCTGCTCCACATGGACGGCTACATCTGCGAGCTGAAGGACGCCCAGATCCGCGACGGCCTGCACATCCTCGGCCAGGCGCCGGAGGGCGAGCAGCTCCTGAACCTCCTGCTCGCCCTCACGCGCCTGGACAACCACGACGCCCCCAGCCTCCGCGCCGCGCTGGCCCGCGCGCTAAACCTCGACTACGCCGCGCTGACCGCCGACAGCGCCCGGCCGCTCGCGGCGCCTGCGCCCCGCCTGCTGGTCGAGGCGGTCGATTCGCCGCTCCGCACGCACGGCGACGCGCTCGAGGCGCTCGACGCCCTGGGCCGCCGCCTGTTGACCCGCCTGGCGAGCGCGGCGTTCGCGCCGGCCGCGGTCGATGCGCTGGTGGCGGAGACGTTCCCCCGCGACGGGTGCGAGGTGGCGAGCGTGCTGCGGTACGCCGCCGAGCGGCTCGTGCCGGACCTGCGGCGCACCGGCGACGAGCTGGGCAACCTGCTCCGCGGCCTGCGCGGCGAGTACGTGCCGGCGGGGCCCAGCGGCGCGCCGACCCGCGGCATGGCGAACGTGCTGCCTACGGGTCGCAACTTCTACTCCGTCGACCCGAACACGATCCCTTCGCCGGCGGCCTGGGAGGTGGGCCAGAGCCTGGGGCGCGCGCTGCTGGACAAGTACCTCGCCGAGGAGGGGCGCTACCCGGCGGCGGTCGGCATCGTGGTCTGGGGCACGTCGGCGATGCGGACCCACGGCGAGGACGTGGCGGAGATCCTCTACCTGCTCGGCGTGCGCCCGGTCTGGCAGCCGGAGAGCCGCAGGGTGCGAGGGCTTGAGGTGATACCGCTGGCCGAGCTGGGACGCCCCCGCGTCGACGTCACGGTCCGCATCAGCGGCTTCTTCCGCGACGCCTTCCCCAACCTCGTCCACCTGCTCGACCAGGCCTTCGACCTCGTGGCGCGCCTCGACGAGCCGCCGGACCAGAACTACGTCGCCGCGCACTACCGGGCCGATCGTGCCGCCGGCCTCGCCAGCGGCCTCGCCGCGACGGTCGCCGAGCAGACGGCGCTGTACCGCATCTTCGGCTCGAAGCCGGGTACTTACGGAGCGGGCATCCTCCCGCTGCTGGAGGCACGGAACTGGCAGACCGACCAGGACCTGGCCGACGTGTACACGGCCTGGGGCGGCTACGCTTATACGCGACAGACGTACGGGGAGGCGGCGCCGGTCCAGTTCCACCAGCGCTTCGCCGAGATCGCCGTGGCGGCCAAGAACCAGGACAACCGCGAGCACGACATCTTCGACAGCGACGACTACCTGCAGTACCACGGCGGCATGATCGCCACCATCCGGGCCCTAACGGGGAAGAACCCGCGGCAGTACTTCGGCGACAGCGCCGATCCCCAGCGCGTGCGCGTGCGCGACCTGGCCGACGAGGCGCGCCGCGTCTTCCGCACGCGCGTGGTGAACCCGCGCTGGCTGGCCAGCATCCAGCGCCACGGCTACAAGGGCGCGTTCGAGCTGGCGGCCACGGTCGACTACCTGTTCGGCTACGACGCGACGGCGCAGGTCATCGAGGACTGGATGTACCAGCGGGTGACCGAAGCCTACGTCTTCGACGAGGCGCTGCAGCGCTTCCTCGAAGAGAAGAATCCCTGGGCGCTGCGCGCGATCGTCGAGCGGCTGCTGGAGGCGGTGGAGCGCGGCCTGTGGGAGCAGCCGGAGCCCGGCACGGAAGAGCGCCTGAAGCAGCTCTACCTGGAGCTAGAGGGTCACCTCGAGGAGCGGGGAGGGAGGCTATGACGGACGCGGGGCGACCGGTCTTCCCCTTCACCGCGCTCGTCGGCCAGGACGCGATGAAGCGGGCGCTGGTGCTGAACACGATCAACCCGCGCATCGGCGGCGTGCTGATCCGCGGCGAGAAAGGCACGGCCAAATCCACCGCCGTGCGAGCCCTGGCCAGCCTGCTGCCCGAGATCGACGTCATCGCCGGCTGCCCCTACGCCTGCGACCCCGCCGCGCGCGACACCTGGTGCGACGAGTGCCAGGCGCGGTTTCCCCTCACCCCCCAACCCCCTCTCCCACAAGGGGCGAGGGGGAGGATGCGGGGCGAGGGGGCGCCCCTAGGATTCCTAGCGAAGCCGAGAGTGGGAAAGCCCGCCATCCGTACCTCCCCCTCTCCCCGCCGTGGGAGAGGGGGGCAGGGGGGTGAGGGGGAGCTCGCCACCCGCCGCGTGCCGCTGGTCGAGCTGCCCGTCGGCGCGACCGAGGACCGGGTCGTGGGCACGCTGAACCTGGAGCGGGCGATCAAGGAGGGCGAGCGCCACTTCGAGCCCGGACTCCTCGCGGCGGCCAACCGCGGCATCCTGTACGTGGACGAGGTGAACCTCCTCAACGACCACCTGGTGGACATCCTGCTCGACGCCGCGGCGATGGGCGTGAATTACGTCGAGCGCGAGGGGGTCTCCGTGCGCCACCCGGCCCAGTTCATCCTGGTCGGCACGATGAACCCGGAGGAGGGCGACCTCCGCCCGCAGCTCCTGGACCGGTTCGCCCTCGCCGTCGAGGTTCGGGGCCTGCCGGTGCCAACCGATCGGGCCGAGGTGGTCCGCCGGCGGATCGCCTTCGAGCGCGACCCGCAAGCGTTCGCGGCCGCCTGGGCAGCCGAGGAGGCCGCGGAGCGCGCCCGCATTCTGGCGGCGCGGGCGCTGTTGCCCGACGTGCGCCTCGACGACCACATGCTCGGGCTCATCACGCAGCTCTGCTGTGACTTCGAAGTCGACGGTCTGCGGGCGGACATCGTCATGTACAAGACCGCACTGACTCTGGCGGCCTATGCGGGACGCCGCGTGGTCAGCGAGGCCGACGTGCGGGCGGCGGCCGAGCTCGCGCTGCTCCATCGCCGCCGCCGCCAGCCTTTCCAGCAGCCGGAGCTCGACCGCGAGCGGTTGGACGAAGCGATCCAGCAATACCTGGAGCGCAACCCGCCGCCCGACACCAACGCGGACGGCCAGCCGCCGGCTCCGCCGCCAGCGGCCGACGCCGACCCACCCGACGGGGAGGATGACCATTCGGACGGCGAGGCCCCATCGCAAGTATTCGCGCCGAGCATCCCGCCGCCCCCGCCCTCACTGGCCGCGCCCACGCCGCCGCGCGTCCAGGCCGGCCGCCGCGGCCGGCGCTCGAAGGCCGCTGTGCTGCCCACGCCGGCCGCGGCGCCGCCGAGCGGGCACTACGTGCGGGCCATTGTCCCCCGCGACCGCCCCCGCGACCTCGCCTTCGACGCCACCCTCCGCGCCGCCGCGCCCCACCAGCGGAGCCGAAGGGCGCGCCCCCTCACCCCCAACCCCTCCCCTACCAGGGGGGAGGGGAGTAGGACGGGGGGAATCTGCACAGCCCGTCCCGCGTCCCTCCCCCTCGCCCCTTGTGGGAGAGGGGGGCAGGGGGGTGAGGGGCCGGCCCTCCGGCTGGAGCCCCAGGACTTGCGGCAGAAGGTCCGCGAGTCGCGTCTCAGCAATCTGATCCTGTTCGTGGTCGATGCTTCTGGCTCGATGGCTGCGCGGGAACGGATGGCTGCCGCCAAGGGCGCCGTGCTGGCGCTGCTCCTCGACGCCTACCGTAAGCGGGACCAGGTCGGGCTGGTGGCATTCCGCGGACAGGGCGCCGAGCTGCTGCTGCCGCCGACCAATAGTGTCGACCTGGCCGAAGCGCGCCTGCGCGAGCTGCCAACAGGGGGGCGCACGCCGCTGGCCCACGGCCTCGAGGTCGCCTGCCGCACGGTCGACCGCCATCGGGCGATGCGGGCCGAGGCCCTGCCGCTGCTGGTGCTGATCTCGGACGGCCGGGCGAACGTGCCGCTGGGCACCCAGCGGGACCTCATGGGAGAGATCCGGGCCCTGGGTGCCCAGCTCCAGGAGCGGGGTGTTGCCTCGGTCGTCATCGACAGCGAGGCAGGACCCGTGCGACTCGGCCTGGCGGCCCAGGTGGCGGCGGCGCTCGGTGGGCGCTATCTCCGGCTGGGCGAGCTGGAGGGGGCGTCGCTGGCCGGGGCGGTGCGGGGGGTGCGGGCGTGACCGACGCCGCGCTGGTCCTGCTCGGGCACGGGAGCCGCGATGCCGCGGGCGCGGAGGAGTTCCTCGCCGTGGCCGCGGCGGTGCAGGCGGCGCTGCCGGCGCTGCCCGTCGAAGCCGGAGTGCTCGAGTTCGCGGGGCCCGTCGCCGGCTCGATCCCCGATGCCTTCCAGCGAGCGACGGCGCGCGGGGCCCGGCGGCTCCTGGCGCTGCCGGTACTGCTGCACTTCGGCGAGCACGGCACGCGCGACATGCCGGCCGTGGTCGCCGCGGCGCGGGAGCGCTACCCCGACGCCGAGATTCGCCTGGCCCAACCATTAGCGGGCCACGAGTACCTGCTCGACCTCGTCGCCACCCGCTGCCGGCAGGCGGAGCGCAGGCTGGACCAGGATGGCGTAGGCGCCCACACGACGGTCCTCCTGGTTGGTCGCGGGAGCACCAGCGCCAGGGCGAACGCCGACCTCTACGCCACCGCCCGCTTGTTTCAGGAGCGCGGGCGCTACGACGCGGTGGAGGTCTGCTTCGTCAGCCTGGCCCAGCCCTGCGTGCCGGCCGGCCTGCGCCGCTGCGTGCTGCTCGGCGCCTCGCGCGTGCTCGTGATCCCGTACTTCGTCAATACGGGCCTGCTGGTACGTCGCATCGAAACCCAGGTCGACGCGGCCCGCCTGTTCTACCCGGACGTACGAGTGGCAGTCGGCGCCCACTTCGGCCCCGACCCGCGCCTGATCGCGGCCCTGGTGGACCGAGCGCGCGCGACCTGGCCGGAGGTGATCGACGGTCGGGAATGGCCGATGGGCAAGGAAGCAATGCCCGAAGGCGCACCCTTCGGCAGTCGGTCCCCGTCAGTGCGAGCTGTACGATGAGGACGAAAGGGCTGGTCGTCGCAGGCGTGGCGAGCGGCGTAGGCAAAACCACGGTGGCGACGGGGCTGATGGGCGCGCTCGTGGCGCGGGGGCTCCACGTCCAGGGCTTCAAGGTGGGCCCCGACTACATCGATCCAGGCTACCACGCGCGCGTGACCGGTCGCCCTTCGCGCAACCTGGATAGCTGGCTGCTGCCGCACCCGATCTTGCGGGCGCTGTTCGAGCGCGCCGCGGCGACCGCCGACGTGGCCGTGGTGGAGGGGGTGATGGGCCTCTACGACGGCCGCCATGGAGGCGGCGAGCAGGCCAGCACGGCAGAGGTCGCCAAGCTGCTCGGGCTGCCGGTGGTGCTGGTCGTCGACGCCAGCCGCCAGGCGCGGAGCGCGGCGGCCACCGTGCTCGGGTTTCGCGCCTTCGATCCCGACGTGCGGCTGGTGGGCGTCATCCTGAACCGCGTCGGCAGCGCCGCGCACCTGGCCGCGCTCCGGGATGCCATCGAGGGCAGCGCGGGGTTGCCAGTGCTCGGCGCGCTGGAGCGGGAGCCGGGTCTGCGGCTGCCCGAGCGCTACCTGGGGCTCGTGCCCCCCTCCGAAGGTGGCGTGGCTGAGAGCTACTTCGCTCGGGCCGCAGCCGCGGTGGCCCGGGGCGTCGACCTGCCCCGGCTGCTGCGCCTCGCCGAGCCCGGCCCAACTGCAAACCATGCGGCGCCGTTTCCTCCAGCGCCGCTGCCGGCGCGGGCCTGCCTCGCCGTGGCCCGTGATCGCGCCTTCGGCTTTTACTACGCCGACGCCCTCGACCTGCTGGCGGCCCAGGGCCTGGAGGTGCGCGACTTCAGCCCCCTCGCGGACCCGTCCCTCCCGCCCGGCACCGCGGGAGTCTACCTCGGCGGCGGCTTCCCAGAGCTATTCACGGCGGACCTCGCAGCCAACGAGCCGCTGCTCCGCCAACTGCGAACGCTGGGGCACCGCGGCCTGCCGATCTACGCCGAGTGCGGTGGGCTGATGTACCTGGCGCGGGCGATCGTGGACGCCGAGGGGCGGCGCCACTCGCTCGTCGGCCTGGTGCCCGGCGAGGTCAGCCTGCAGGGGGCGCGGCTGAGCCTCGGCTACCGCGAGGTGGTGGGCGCGCGCGACTCGCTGCTGGTACGGGCGGGTGAGCGGGCGCGAGGTCACGAGTTCCACTACTCGCGCCTGACGATGGGACGCGCCGCGCAGCCGGCCTATCACGTCGCCGGCCGCCAGCCCTCGGCCGAAGGCCATGCCCGCGGCAACCTGCTCGCGTCGTACGTCCACCTTCACCTGGCGGGCGAGCCGCTGCTGGCGCAGCGGTTCGCCCAGGCCTGCGCGACCTGGGCGGCGGAGGCCGCGTGACGCTGCTGGCGCGCTACGGCCGGCCCCCGGCCGAGATCGAGGCGGCCAGCCTGGCCTACGTCGAGGCGCAGCTCGGCGCGCGGCTGCCGACCAATCCCGGCGCGCGGGCCGTGGCGATACGCCTGGTCTACGCCGCCGGCGACCTAACCCTGCTCGACGCGGTCCGCATCGACCCCCGTGCCGTTCGCGCAGCGGTGGACGCGCTGCGCGAACGGCGGCCGGTGGTGGTAGACGTGCGGATGCTCGCGGCGGGGGTGGACGCCGGACCGCTCGCGCGCCTGCAGTGCCCGCTGCACGTCGCGGTGGCCGCGCCCGGAGCGGCCGAGCGGGCGCGCAGGGAGGGTCTTACGCGCAGCGCAGCCGGCATGCTGGCGCTGGCAGCAGCCTGGGCTGGCGGCATCATTGCCATCGGCAACGCACCCACCGCCCTGCTCGCGGCCCTCGACGCGGTGGACGCCGGCTGCGCGCCGCCCGCTGCGATCGTCGGCATGCCGGTGGGGTTCGTGGCCGCCGCCGAAGCCAAGGAGGAGCTAACCCGCCGAGCGATCCCCTACCTCACCGTGCTCGGCACCCGCGGCGGCTCGGCGCTGGCCGCGGCCGCCCTCAACGCGCTAGGCCACCTCGCACTAGCCGATCCACCGGGATAAAGTACTGAGTGCTGAGTACTGAGTACTGAGTCCCGGGCTCCACTCAGTACTCAGCACTCAGCACTCAGCACTGGATTAGGCGTGGAAGACGACGAGATACTGACTCCCGTGCGGCGGCGCAAGCTGCGGCGCGGCTACACGACGGGGTCGTGCGCGACGGCAGCGGCAACCGCGGCCACCCAGGCGCTGCTGACCCAGCGGCCGGTCGAGACGGTCACCATTCGCTTGCCCGCCGGCGTCGACGCGACGTTCCGCCTGGAGCGCTGCCACTTCGACGCCCGCGCCGCCGAGTGCGCCGTGATCAAGGACGCCGGCGACGACCCGGACGTGACCCACCTCGCCGAGGTGGCGGCCCGCGTGACCTTCCGGGACGCGCCGGGGCTCGAGCTGGCGGGCGGCGTAGGGGTGGGCGTGGTGACGCGGCCCGGGCTGGGCCTGGAGGTGGGCGGCCCGGCGATCAATCCCGTGCCGCGGCGGATGATCACCGAGCACGTGACGGCTGCGGCGAGTTGCGCGCTGAAGGAGCAGGGGCTGCGAGTGGAGATCGCGATGCCGCGGGGGGAGGAGCTGGCGCGGCGCACGCTCAACGGTCGGCTGGGCATCGTCGGCGGCCTCTCGATCCTGGGGACGAGCGGGCTCGTGATCCCCTACTCGACCGCGGCCTGGCGGGCCAGTGTGGAGCAGGCGATCGACGTCGCGGCCGCCAACGGCCAGACGCACCTGGTGCTGAGCACCGGCAGTCGCAGCGAGAAGTACGCCCAGGCGCTGCTGCCCCTGCCCGAGCTGGCCTTCGTCGAGATGGGCGAGTTCACAGGGCAGGCGCTGCGCCGCGCCGTGCGGCGCGGCGTCCGGCGCGCTACCCTGGTCGGCATGGTCGGCAAGATGTCGAAGATCGCCCAGGGTCACATGATGACACACGTGGCCGGCAACCAGGTCGACCTGGCGTTCCTGGCCGCGGTGGCAGCCGACTGCGGCGCGTCGGCGGAGCTGCAGGCGGCGATCCGCGAGGCCAACACGGCGCGGCACTTCCAGGAGCTGGCGCTGGCGGCCGGGCTGCGCGACGTGTTCGATCGCCTTGCCGAGCTGGTCTGCCAGCAGTGCAGCGCCGTGGCCGGCGGAGGCCTCGAGCTGGAATGCCTGCTGTTCGACTTCGACGGCAGCTTGCTCGGTCGGGCGGCCAGCGCATGAGGACGTCTGCAACCGAGGAGACCAGCGGAGCGGTGGTCCACGTCGTCGGGATCGGCGACGACGGGCCAGCGGGTCTCGCCCCCGCGGCCCTGGCGCGGGTGCAGGCGGCCACGCTGCTCTGCGGCGG
>Ga0070741_10016712_pt1 | contig 12171 bp, 13 predicted proteins | sample Coa_R1_4_FD_66440 | JGI IMG/M metagenome (GOLD analysis project Ga0070741, IMG submission 66440) | Surface soil microbial communities from Centralia Pennsylvania, which are recovering from an underground coalmine fire - Coalmine... | ecosystem: Environmental > Terrestrial > Soil > Unclassified ...
CAGGAGTTCGCGCGGACGCTCGGCGCCGTGTGGGCCGGCGACTCGACCGCCGCGCCGCCGGAGGAGCTCGACGCCGCGATCATCTTCGCGTCTGCAGGGGAGCTCGTCCCGGCGGCCCTCGCGACGCTCGCGCGGGGTGGATCCGTAGTCTGCGCCGGCATCCACATGTCGGACATCCCGGCGTTTCCGTACGAGCTCCTCTGGCAGGAACGCGTCATCCGCTCCGTCGCGAACCTCACGCGCCGCGACGGCGAGGAGTTCATGGAGCTGGCTTCGACGGTCCGCGTGCGACCGGAGGTGACGGTCTTTCCGCTCGAGGCGGCCGCGGACGCGGTCGCCGCGGTTCGCAGCGGCGGCGGCCACGGCTCCGTCGTCCTCGCGCCGTAGTCCCCCGCTCCGTACTTCGCCGCGGTGCAGATCGGTGCTCGCCCCGATGGTGCGCCGGCGCTCGGGCGCCATGCTCTCTCCATGAAGATCGAAGCCCTCATGACGACGGATGTCGTTACGGTCGCGCCGGAGACGTCGCTCCGGGACGTCGCCGCCTTGCTCAACGAGAAGCGGATCTCCGGCGTGCCCGTCTGCGACGAGAGTGGCGCCGTCCTCGGGGTGATCTCCGAGGCCGACATCATCCGGAAGGAGCAGGGCTTCGCACCCGAGGTGCACGGCGTGGGGCGCTGGCTCGTCCGGCTCTTCGACCGCGAGCTCGACAAGGTCGAAGCGCACACCGCGCGCGAGGCGATGACGGCGCCGGCCTTGCTGGTGCGCCCGTTCGACACGGTTGCGAAGGCGGCTCGACTGATGGTCGAGCACCGCATCAACCGGCTGCCCGTCACCGTCGACGGCAAGCTCGTCGGCATCGTGACGCGCGCCGACCTCGTGCGCGCATTCCATCGCACCGACGCAGAGATCGCCGACCAGATCCGCGACGAGGTCTTCGTCCGGGCGCTCTGGTTGGCACCCGAAGCACTCGACCTCACCGTGACCGACGGTGTGGTGACGATCACGGGAACGGTCGAGACCGAGAGCGACGCGCGTGTCGTCGAGCACCTGGTGCGGGCCGTCCCCGGCGTCGTCCAGGTCAGCGCCGACCTGCGGGCACGCCACTCAGACCGGCCCGAACGGCGAAGCATCTTCGAGTTCCTCCCGCGATGAGCGCCGCGTCACCGCTCGCCGTTCAGACCGTGGCGTGCCTTGCCGCGCTGACCCTGATGGTGTTCGCCGGCCTGAAGAAGCGCAGGCTCGAGGTGCGAAGCGCGCCGGCTCGCCGTCCGAGACGGCGCGCGTGGCGTCTCCGCCGGCACTGACAGGCCTCACGACCGCGGAGGCCGCGGCTCGGCTCGACCGCGACGGGCCGAACGAGCTCTCGTCCCGCAAGCGCACGCTCGTCGACGTCGTCGGCGCGCAGCTGCGCAGCCCGCTGCTCGGTCTGCTCGTCGCCGCAGCCGTCGTCTCGCTCGGCGTCGGCGAGCGTGCCGACGGCGGCATCATCCTCGGGATCATCGTCGCGAGCGTCGGGCTCGGCGTCTTCAACGAGTACCGGAGCGAGCAGACGCTCGCCTCGCTGCGCGAGCGCACGGGACGTCGCGCCGTCGTCGTGCGCGACGGAGCGACGATCGAGATCCCGGCAGCGCAGCTCGTCGTAGGCGACCTCTGCATCCTGCAGACGGGCGACGTCGTTCCGGCCGACCTCGAGCTGCTCGAGGCGAGCGAGCTGACGATCGACGAGGCCACGCTCACCGGTGAGGCGTTTCCGGCGGAGAAGCGCCTCGGCGCCGGCGACGACCGGGCAGCGTTCATGGGCACGATCGTGCGCAGCGGCGGCGGGTGCGGCACCGTCGTCGCGACGGCCGGCAGGACGCGGATCGGCGGCGTGGCCGCGGGCGTGCAGGAGCAGCTTGCGCCGACTGCATTTCAGCGCGGCCTGACCGGGTTCACCGCGCTTCTCGCGAAGGTCACTGCGCTGCTGACGGTCTTCATCTTCGTCGCCAACGGCGCGCTCGGACGGCCGGTCCTCGAATCGTTGCTCTTCTCGCTCGCGATCGCCGTCGGGCTCACGCCGCAGCTCCTGCCGGCGATCGTCACCGTGAGCCTCGCGACGGGTGCGCGCCGCATGGCACGTGCCTCGGTGCTCGTGAAGCGGCTCGTCAGCATCGAAGACCTCGGCGACGCCGACATCCTCTTCACCGACAAGACCGGAACGCTCACCGAGGGTGAGATCCGGCTGCGCGACGCGTTGCAGCCCGACGGCTCGCCCGCACACGGGCTCGTGCGGCTGGGCTTGCTCGCGTCCGAGCTGAATCGCGAGCACGGCGGCGAGCCGCTCGGCAGCCCGCTCGACCTCGCGATCTGGCGGAGCTTCCGGCGTGGAGTCGCCGCGGCCGAGCTCGACGGTGCGACGGTCGTCGCGCGGATCCCCTTCACCTTCGAGCGGCGCCGCACGTCGGCCGTAGTCGGTTCGCCCGGCAAGCGCCGGCTGATCTGCAAGGGCGCGGCCGAAGAGGTGCTCGCACGGTGCTCGCCGGCGAGCACGGCGGGCGCCGAGGCGACGCTCGAGCGCCAGCTCGACGCCGGCCATCGCGTGCTCGCCGTCGCAGACCGCGAGGTGCGGGACCGTGATGCGTACGGCGAGGACGACGAGACCGGGCTCGAGCTGCGCGGCTTCCTCGTCTTTGCCGATCCCCCGAAGGCCGATGCCGCCGCCTCGGTCGCGCGGCTGCACGCGCTCGGGATCGAGCTCAAGGTCCTCACGGGCGACAACGAGCGGACGGCGACTCACGTCTGCAAGGAGGTCGGGCTTCCGGTGGCGGGCGTCGTGCGCGGCGAGGACCTGCACGGGCTCGACGACGAGGCGCTCGCGAAGCTCGTGGCTGCGACGACGATCTTCGCGCGGGTCGATCCGGCTCAGAAGGCCGCGCTCGTCGCGGCTGCGCAGCGGACGGGCGCCGACGTCGCGTTTCTCGGCGACGGCGTGAACGACGCGGTCGCGCTCCATCGCGCCGATGTCGGCATCTCGGTCGAGTCCGCGGTCGACGTCGCGCGCGAGGCCGCCGATGTCGTCCTGCTCGAGAAGAGCCTCGGCGTGCTTGCGGACGGCGTGATCGAAGGCCGGCGCATCTTCGCCAACACCATGAAGTACGTCTTGATGGGGACGAGCTCGAACTTCGGAAACATGTTCAGCGCCGCGGGCGCGTCGCTCTTCCTCTCGTTCCTGCCGATGCTGCCGAGCCAGATCCTCCTCAACAACTTGCTCTATGACGTCTCGGAGCTGACGATCCCGACCGACCGCGTCGACGACGAGCTGTTGCAGCGGCCGGAGCACTGGGACATCCGGTTCATCCGCCGCTTCATGCTCTTCTTCGGGCCGCTCAGCTCGGTCTACGACTTCGGGACCTTCGCCGTCATGCTCCTCGTGTTCCACGCGAACGCCTCGCTCTTCCGCACCGGGTGGTTCGTCGAGTCGCTCGCGACCCAGGCGCTCGTGATCTTCGTGATCCGCACGCGGCGCGTCCCCTTCTTCTCGAGCCGGCCCAGCCGCCCGCTGCTCGCGGCGACGATCGGCGTCGTCATCCTCGCCGTCGCGCTTCCGTACTCCCCGCTCGCGGGGGTGCTCGGCTTCCATCGCCTCCCGCTGTCGTTCCTCGCGATCGTCGGCGGGATGACGGCGACGTACCTCCTGCTGGCCGAGCTCGGAAAGGCGTTTTTCTTCCGGTCCGGGCGCACTGCGCGTTTCCCGCAACCAGGCTCAGCGCCACCCCTGATGCGACCCCGCGGGCAGCGGCCGACACTCGATGCATGGCGACCGTCCCGGCGACCGAACCGGCCCGCTTCTCCGAGCTGAAGCCTCCGCTCGACCATGCGTCGGCGCTGCTCGAGGCGGACAGGTGCCTCGAGTGCGGCGGCTTCCACGCCGATGCGCCGTGCGTCACGGCGTGCCCCGCGGGCATCGACGTCCCGCGGTTCATCGCCGAGGTCGCGAGGGACGATCCCGACGAGGCTGCGCGTGTGATCTTCGCCGAGAACCTGCTCGGCGGAACGTGTGCGCGCGTCTGCCCGGTCGAGCTCTTGTGCGAGGGCGCGTGCGTCCTCCTCCACGAAGGGCGGAAGCCCGTCGACGTCGCACGGCTGCAACGGTTCGCCACGGATCACGCACTCGGCTCCGGCATCGCGCTGCGCGACCGCGCGCCGTACAACTGGCTGCGCGTCGCGGTGATCGGCGCCGGGCCGGCCGGGCTCTCCTGTGCCGGCGAGCTGGCGGCGCTCGGCTACGACGTCACGGTCTACGACGAGCGGCTCGAGCCGGGCGGCCTCGCGCGGTACGCGATCGCGCCCTACCGGCTGGACCGCGAGCCGCTGCCGCAGGAGGCGCGCGTGCTCGCGGAGCTCGGCGTGCACTTCGAGCTCGGCCTCGACATCGACACGCGCGAGGCGCTCGAGAGCATCGTCGAAGACGCCGACGCGATCGTGCTCGCCGTCGGCATGGGAGCCGACGCGGACGTGAGCTATCCCGGCGACGAGCTGCCGGGCGTCTGGGAGTCGCTGCCGTTCATCGAGGCGCTGAAGGTCGGCGTGCCGCCGTCTGTCGGCGAGACGGTGGCGGTGATCGGCGGCGGCAACACCGCGGTCGACGTCGCGCGCGAGGCGCTGCGGCTCGGCGCCACGCGCGTCCTCATGCTCTATCGCCGGACGCGCGACGAGATGCCCGCCTACCCGGTCGAGATCGACGAGGCCGAGGCCGAAGGCGTCGAGATCATGTGGCTGACGCTGCCCGTCCGCTTCATCGGCGGCGAGCGCGTGCAGGCGATCGAATGTCGCCGCGCCGAGCTCGGCGAGCCCGACGCGGACGGTCGCCGCCGGCCGCACGAGGTTCCCGGCTCGGAGTTCCTCCTCCCGGTCGACACCGTCGTGAAGGCGATCGGCCAGCAGCCGCGCGCCCAGTTTCTCTCCTGGATCGACGGGCTCGTCCTCGAGCACGGACGCATCTCGACGAACGCGCAGTCGGGCCAGACCGGCAATCCGCGCTTCTTCGCCGCCGGCGATGCCTGCAACGGCGGAGCCACCGTCGTCGAGGCCGTGCGTCAAGGCAAGCTCGCGGCCCGCGGCGTGCACGAGTGGCTCGACCGAGGCTGGGCATGAAAGAGATCCGCTGGCACGCGCGCGCCGGCCAGGGCGCCAAGACCGCGGCCCAGCTGTACGCGACCGCAGCGCTGCGCTGCGGACGCGAGGCGCAGGCTTTCCCCGAGTACGGGCCTGAACGGCGCGGTGCTCCGCTGCGCGCCTACACACGCGTCGACGATGTGCCGATCCGGCGGCACGACTCGATCACGCATCCGGACGTCGCGGTCGTGCTCGAGCCGTCGCTGCTCAGCGAGGTCGACGTCACCGAGGGCCTCGAGCCCGGCGGATTCGTCCTGCTGAATGCCGAGCGCGCGCCCGAGTGCCTCGCGGGCGTCGACGTGCGGTGCGTGCCTGCAGCGAAGCTCGCCGGCGACTCGCGCTTCGTGAACCTCGTGCTCGTCGGCGCCCTTGCCGCCGCGCTCGGCGACCCGCTCGAGGACGTCGCCGCCGCGGCGGTCGACGCGCTCGGGACGAAGGTTGCACCGACAGAGATCCGGCACGCCGTCGAGGAGGGATACGGATGCCAGGCCCGATGACCTGGCGAGAGCTCCCCCTCGGCGGCGCGCTCCGGCCCGAGCAGGCGGAGCGGCTCCGAACGGGCGGTTGGCGGACGGGCGTCAAGCCTGCGGTCGAGCTCGACCGCTGTGTCGACTGCCTGCTCTGCTGGCTCTACTGCCCCGACTCGGCGATCCGCCTCGACGGCGCCGCGTTCGCCGGCTTCGACTACGACGTCTGCAAGGGCTGCGAGCTCTGCTCGGTCGTCTGCCCGGAGGGCGCGATCACGATGGTGGCAGACGATGCCGCCTGAGCCGCGCATCCTGACCGGCGGCCAGGCGGTCGCCGAGGCGATGCGGCAGATCGACCCCGACGTCGTGCCGGTGTACCCGATCACGCCGCAGACGCCGATCATCCAGGGCTTCGCGTCGTTCGTCGCTCGGGGACGCGCGCACGGAGAGCTCGTCGACGTCGAGTCCGAGCACAGCGCGATGAGCGCGGCGATCGGCTCCGCGCTCGCGGGAGCCCGCACGATCACGGCGACGTCCTCGCAGGGACTCGCGCTGATGGCCGAAGTCGTCTACATCGCGGCGTCGATGCGCGCGCCGATCGTGATGGCGGTCGGCAACCGTGCGCTCTCGGGCCCGATCAACATCCACTGCGATCACTCGGACTCGATGCTCGTCCGCGACTCGGGCGTGATCCAGCTCTTCGCCGAGAACGCGCAGGAGGCGTACGACCTCATGTTGATCGCCACGCGGCTCGCCGAGCACCCGGACGTGCTGCTGCCGGTGCTCGTGTGCCAGGACGGCTTCACGATCACGCACTCCGCAGAGATCGTGCGTCTGGTCGACGACGCGGCGGTGAAGACGTTCATCGGGGAGTACCACGTGCCGAACGCGCTGCTCGACGTCGCGCATCCGACGACGCAGGGGCCGTTCGCGATGCCCGACTACTACTTCGAGCTCCGGCATCAACAGCTAGCCGCGATGCGCGCCGCACTCGACGTGTTCGACCAGATCGCCTGGGAGTACGCGATCCTGTCCGGCCGCCGCTATCGCGCCGCCGAGCTGTACGAGATCGACGGCGCCGACCACGTCGTCGTCTGCCTCGGCTCGACCGGGGGCACCGTGAAGGACGTCGTCGACGCGATGCGCGCCGAAGGCGACGCGGTGGGCCTCCTGCAGATTCGCTCGTTCCGGCCGTTCCCGGCCGCCGACGTGCGCGCGGCGCTCGGGACGCACGAACGCGCGTCGGTGCTCGACCGCGCCGACTCCCCGGGCGGAGCGCCGCCGCTCTTCGCCGACGTCGCCGCCGCGCTGCACGACGTGCCGGTCGAGCTGCGCAGCTTCGTCTACGGCCTCGGCGGCCGCGATCTTCATCCGGAGGACGTGCGCGCCCTCCTCGGCGACGCGCGCAAGCACGCGTACGTGGGACTGCGGGGCGAGTCGTGTCCCGCCTGAAGACGCTCGTCCGCAACGAGCACGGTGTGCCGCCGCTCCGCGGCGGGCACGCGCTCTGCCAGGGCTGCGGGATCCCGATGGTCGTGCGCACGATCATCGACACGATCGACACGCCGGTCGTCGTCGTCAACGCGACCGGCTGCCTCGAGGTCGCGACGACGCGCTTCCCGACGACGGCGTGGAACGTGCCGTGGCTGCACGTCGCGTTCGAGAACACCGCGGCCGTCGTCAGCGGGGTCGAGAGCGCGTACCGCGCGCTCGCGCGGCGGAACGGCCTGCCGCAGGACGGGCCCGTGACGTTCCTGGCGCTCGCAGGTGACGGCGGGACCTACGACATCGGCCTCCAGGCGCTGTCGGGAGCGCTCGAGCGCGGCCATCGCTTCATCTTCGTCTGCTACGACAACGAGGCCTACATGAACACCGGCGTGCAGCGCTCCGGCGCGACGCCGTTCGGCGCGAGCACGACGACGAGCCCCGCCGGCGCCGCTGCGCTCGGCAAGGCGCAGCAGCGCAAGGACATGACGGCGATCGCCGTCGCGCATCACATCCCCTATGTCGCGCAGGCGGCCGCCTCGCACTGGCAGGACCTGAGCGAGAAGGTCGAGCGTGCGGCGCACTCCGGCGGTCCGGCCTTCCTGAACGTCCTCACGAACTGCCCGGTGGGGTGGGGCCACGAGCCGCGCGAGGCGATCGAGATCCTGAACGCCGCCGTCGACAGCTGCTACTGGCCCCTGTACGAGGTCGTCGAGGGCGCGTACCGCCTGACCTATCGGCCCGAGACGATCGTCCCGGTCGAGCTGTGGCTCAAGCCGCAGAAGCGCTTCGCCCATCTCTTCACCGCGGAGGGCGTTCCCGTTCTGCGCGAGATCGAAGAGCGCGTGCGCACCGACTGGGACGAGCTGCTCGAGAAATGTGAATAGAGAGGAGCGAATCATGTCGACACGCGTGGCAATCAACGGCTTCGGCCGCGTCGGGCGCGCAGCGTTCCGTTCGGCGTACGAATCCGAGGCGGCGGTCGAGTTCGTCGCCGTCAACGATCTCTTCGGCGCAGACGCGCTCGCGAACGTGCTCGCACACGACTCGGTCTACGGCGCGTTTCCCGCCGAGGTCGAGGCGACCGCAGACGGGTTGCGGGTCGACGACTCGGTCATCCCGGTGTTCGGCGAGACCGATCCGTCGCGGCTGCCGTGGTCGGAGCTCGAGGTCGACGTCGTCCTCGAGTGCACCGGCCGCTTTCGCACACGGGCCGACGCGGCGGGGCACCTCGAGGCGGGCGCGCAGAAGGTGATCGTCTCCGCGCCGATGAAGGATGCGGACGCGACGATCGTCCTCGGCGTGAACTTCCCGGAGGCGTACGACCCCGAACGCCATGCGGTGATCTCGAACGCCTCGTGCACGACGAACTGCCTCGCGCCGGTGGCGAAGGTGCTGCACGAGACGGTCGGCATCCGCCACGGGCTGATGACGACGGTCCACGCGTATACCGGCGACCAGCGGCTCGTCGACACGCCGCACAAGGATCCGCGCCGCGCGCGTGCGGCGGCGGTGAACCTCGTCCCGACCTCCACGGGCGCAGCGAAGGCGATCGGGCTCGTGATCCCCGAGCTTGCAGGCAAGCTGCACGGCTTCGCGGTGCGGGTGCCGATTCCGACCGGGTCGCTCGTCGACCTGACGGTCGAGACGCTGCGCGAGACATCGGTCGAAGAGGTCAACGCGCTGTTCCGCGAGCGCGCGAACGACGTGCTCGCCTACAGCGAGGCGCCGCTCGTCTCGTCGGACATCGTCAAGTCGCCGTACTCGTCGATCTTCGACGCGCCGCTGACCGCCGTTCTCGACGGCACGCAGGTGAAGGTCGTCGCCTGGTACGACAACGAATGGGGCTACTCGACGAGGCTCGTCGAGCTCGCCGACCGCGTGCTCGTCCCGGCCGCCGTCGCCGCGTAGGCACAACGAAAGGAGATCTGATGAACACGATCCTGCTCGCCACCGACGGGTCGGCCTCCGCTCGAGCCGCGACCCGCGAGGCGATCGAGCTCGCGACCGCCACGGGCTGGCCGCTCCATGTGCTCACCGTGTGGGACCTGCCGACGCTCGCGGGCTACGGCTACGCGCCCGGTGCGTACGTTCCGGTTGCCGAGCTCCGCGATGCGGAGCAGCAGCACGCCGGTGAGGTCGTCGCGAGGGCCGTCGAGGTAGCCGCCGAAGCGGGTATCACGGCTAGCTCGAGCGTTCGGGAAGGCATCGCCGCAGACGAGATCTGCGAGGCCGCCCGCGATCTCCAGGCCGCGCTCATCGTCATCGGGGCCCACGGTTGGGGCGCCTTCAAGCGCCTCGTCTTCGGCAGCGTCTCGACGGGCGTCCTGCACCACGCCGCGTGCCCGGTGCTCGTCGTCCGCTCCGAAGAGTCGGAAGCCGAGCGCATCGCGGCGTAGCCCAGGTGCGCTGAGAACAAGTGCGGGGCGCCGCTCCGCGGTCGGCGCCCCGCTTTCCCGTCGCGCGTCAGCCCTTGAGCGAGAGCCGCCGCAGCAGCTCGTCGACGCGGGCGAAGCCGCCTTTCGCGCCCTTCTCGACGCCGTAGCTCATCGTCGTGTCGCGCTCCTCCATCGTGGCGAAGCGCATCGTCTGCGTGAGCTTCGTCTGCCCGCCGAGGTCCTCGAACTCGAGCGTCTGCAGGTGGTTCTGGAACGTCTGCACGAGCCGTTCCGGCGCCGCGACCTCGCGGTACTCGCCTTCGACGAGGCCGTACGGCGTGCGGAAGCGGTACTTCCCGCCGGCGCGAACGTCCATCTCCTCGACGACCGTCTCGTCGCCCCACCATTCGGGGATCAATTCCGGATCCGTCCACACCGAGTAGACGTGCTCGCGCGGCGCGTCGAAGACGCGCTCGACCCGGATCTCGAGCTCGCTCGGCTTGGTGACCGTGGTCTCGTGCATCACTTCACCGCCTTCTTCACGAGCGACGTGATCTTCGCTTCGTCGGACTTCGTCAGCTCGGGCAGGGCGTAGGCGACCGGCCACATCGAGCCCTGGTCGAGGTTCGCGGTCTCGTTGAAGCCGAGCATCGAGTAGCGCTCCTTGAACTTGCCGGCGTCGCGGAAGTAGACGACGACCTTGCCGTTCTTGTTCGCGTACGCGGGCATGCCGTACCACGTCTTCGGCGTGAGGTCCGGCGCTGCCGCTTTCACGAGCTCGTGGATGCGCTTGCCGATCGCGCGATCAGCGGGCGCCATCTTCTTGAGCGCGGCGGCCACCGCTTCCTCGCCGTCAGCGGCCTCCTTGAGCTCCTTCGCCCGAGCCCGCATCGCCGCCTTCTCCTCGGCACTGAAGCTGTCCTTCTTCTTCGTCGTGCTCATCGTGCTCCTTTCGTTTTCTCGACGACCTGCGCGAAGCGGTCGAGCCGTTGCAGCCACGTGCTGATGCCTTCGAACGCGTACGGCACGAGCGTGCAGGTACGAACGCGGCCGACCTTCGCCGTCGTCACGAGCTGCGCCTCCTCGAGCACCCGGATGTGCTTCTTCATCCCTGTCAGCGACATGCCGAACGGCTCGGCCAGCTCGCTGATCGTCGCGCTCCCGCTGCCGAGTCGCTCGAGCACGGCGCGGCGGGTCGGATCGGCGAGGGCCGTGAAGGCGCGGTCGACGGTCGCTGAATACTGAACCATTGGGTTCAGTATAGCACGCCGCAGCGCCCGGCGCCCGGAGGCGCTGCCGGAGCTCGCTGCGAGGAATCGCCGCTCCCCCGCGAGGAGGGAGCGGCGATCGATCGTCCTACCTCTCGCCTACGGGAGGTAGTAGTTCGGGTTCGGCATCTTGAACGTCTTGTCCGCGAAGCCGCCCAGGAGATCGCTGAACTGGTCGCCGATGTCGGCGACGACGTTGTAGCCCTGCGACTCGATGTAGGCGCGCGTCCCCGACTTGTACTGGATGGTCGGGCACGACGCCGACGCGGCGATCGACGGGCCGCAGAACTGCGGCTGGTTCAGATACGCCGGGTACGAGCCCACCGGCGGCTTCGTGAACAGGCCGTCCGTGAAGCCGCCGTGACCCGTGGCGATCGCGGTCGGCAGCGGGTAGCCCGCGTCGACCTCCGGCACGGTCTTCCCGGAGAGCGTCACCGTCGTGAGATCCGGCAGGCCGGCGGCGGTGTCGCTCACGAGGTTCGCGATCGTCGCGGCGTGCTGCGAGTCGCCCCGCCCGGTGATCCAGAAGATCGCATAGCCGAGCGCCTTCGCATGGTTGACGAGGTCGACCATGCCGGGCGTCGCCGGGAAGATGTTCCCCGTGAACGTCGAGCCCGTCAGACCGACGAAGCTCGCATTCGTCGTCGGGTTGAAGTCCCAGTTGCTGTACAGCTCGTAGTCCCACGTGGTGAGCGTCGTGTCGTCGACATCGAGCACGAGCGCGCGGTGCGGGACCTTCGAGCGGGCGTCGAGCCAGTGGCCGAGATCCCTCTCGACCGACGCTGCCTCGTTGACGTAGCTGCTGTCCTGCGCGAGCGGCGCATCCCAGCTCCCGGTCGGGCCTGCCGCAGCCCCCGGAGCGCCGTAGTAGTTCTTCGCCCAGGCCCTGGCGACGTCGATGTTCGTGAACTGCGTCTCGGAGCGCGGCGTGAACGCCAGGTTCGCCGGCCTCTCGTCGCCGGTGAATGCCACGGCGGCGGCTGCCGCGAGGCCCGCGATCACGAGCACGAGCACGAGCCACAGCACGCGCTGCGGCCGCGAAAGGCGCTTCATAGAACCCTCCTTCGTTGCCTCTCCCTCAACCCTCGGTCGCCAACCCTACAGCGAAGTTAGGGAACAGATGAGAACTGTGCGCCGAGGCGATCCTCCGGGCCGTTTGCGTCGTAGCGTTAACGCGAGCCACCGGTGCTGCTGCTGCTCGGAATCGGTTTTGTCGCGGGCGTCGTCACGGCGGTCTCGCCGTGCGTCCTCCCTGTCCTCCCGATCGTGCTCGCGGGCGGCTCGGCCGGCGGGACGCGACGGCGGCCGCTCGCGATCGGTGCGGGCCTCGTCGTCAGCTTCACCATCTTCACGCTCTCGGCCTCCGCGCTCCTCTCGGCGCTCGGGCTGCCGCAGGACACCCTGCGGGACGTCGCGATC
>Ga0070741_10016713_pt1 | contig 12171 bp, 6 predicted proteins | sample Coa_R1_4_FD_66440 | JGI IMG/M metagenome (GOLD analysis project Ga0070741, IMG submission 66440) | Surface soil microbial communities from Centralia Pennsylvania, which are recovering from an underground coalmine fire - Coalmine... | ecosystem: Environmental > Terrestrial > Soil > Unclassified ...
ACGACGTTCGTTCCGTTTCGCTTCGCGGCGCGGCCCGAGGCGACGGAGCTCGTGCTGCGCGCGTGCCGGTGATGCCTGCTTAGTGCAGGATCGACCCGAGGAGCGCCTGCACCTTCGGGAAGATCTGGCCGATCGGCAGCGCGTCGCTCCAGACGCTGACCTCGTCGATGTCGCCGACGAAGCTCAGGTCACAGCCGCCGTCGTACTGGCCCAGGCCGACGCCGTTGCCCGGCAGGTTGTAGGCGAGCGCGAACGGCAGGGGGACGGTCGTTCCCGTGCCGACCTCAGTGCCGTCGACGAAGAGCCGGACGGTCGTCCCGTCGAACGTCCCGGCGACGACGTGCCACTTGCCGTTCCAGATCGTCGTCGGGTACTCGGGCGAGACGTAGAAGTTCGTGCCGTCGAAGACGTAGAACGCCATCCCGCCGCCGAAGCCCGTGTAGAGACCCCAGGAGCCGGCGGTGCACCCCATCGAACCCTTCGAGAGGACGTAGCGCCACTGCCCCGGCGACGACGAGCCGCGCACGAGCGCGAGCACCGTGACCTTCGCCGGCTCGAGGCTCGGCGAGTCCGGGATCGTCACGTACTGACCGCCCGCGAAGTGCATCGCGCCGAACAGGCCGCCCTTGATCCACGTGGGGTCGGAGGGCTCGACCGCCGTCGAGCTGCCCAGGACGCCGTTGTTTCCGTGCCCGGAGAAGTCGTGGACGATCTGCCCGCTCCCTTCGATCATCGGCCAGTAGCCGACGAGCGGCACGGCGGCAGCGCCGGAAGCCGGCAGCGCACAGGCTGCGAGCACGACGACGAGAAGTGCAGCACGCTTCATGCAGCTCACCCTGCCCGGCGTCGCCCGGCCAGGCAACTGGCCGAAGGGCGGGCTCGTGGCCAGGATTCCGCGCGTGCGTTGCTACGGTCCGCCCATGACCGAGGGGCGGGCTTCGATCTCGACGGACATCGTCGCCCGGTACGCCGCCGACGCCGCGGGTGAGGTCGACGGAGTCCTCGGGCTCGCCGGGCGTCATGGCTCCCGCGTCCGCGAGGACGGCCGGATCGAGCTCAGGCTCGAGGTCGCGTGGGGCGCGTCGCTCCCGGCGGTGGGCAGGCTCGTGCAGGAGCGCGTCGGCGACTACCTCCGACGGATGGCCGACCTGCCGCCGCGGCGCGTCGAGGTGATCGTCGAGCGCATCGGGCCTGTCGGATGACGCGCATCGTCGGGCTCACCGGTGCGACGCTCGGGACGGCTCCGACCGTCTGCCACGAGTGCGTCTTCTGGCAGTCGACGTCGCGCCGCGGCACCGACAAGCGCAAGTGGGTCCGCGGCACGGAGGAGGAGTGGGGCGCGTGGGGGACGGTCTATTACGACGACGACGGCCGCCTGCTCGGCTCGATGCAGTACGGCCCGAGCGACCTCTTCCCGCGGGCCGCCGAGCTGCCCGCGGGCCCGCCGAGCGAGGACGCCGTGCTCGTCACGTGCGCCTACCTCGTCGCGTCGTCGCGCCCGTGGGTGATGCAGTCGCTCTTCCTGACCGCGATCGGCGACGCCCGCGACAAGGGCGCGCGCGCCCTGGAGGCGTTCGCGTATCGCTACGGCCCCGGTGACAACCCGTACGAGCGCTTCCAGGTGCACAAGACGATCTTCCCGCGCGACTTTCTCGCCGACTTCGGCTTCACGACCGTGCGCGCGACGGGGCGGGTCGAGCTCGCGCGACTCGAGCTCGGAGGTCTCGTGCCGGTGGTGGAGGGGACGCGCGAGCGCGTGCTGCGCGTCGTGCGCGAGGCATTCCTGCCTGCACCCGCGCCGGTTCCGCCGCACGGCGCATGACGTTTGGTTGCGCCTAGCCGATCGGCTAGGCGGCGCCGAATGTCTGGTCGATCGTCTAGGGTCTCGCCCCAGTCGAACGTCCAGGCGTCGGGCGAGAAAGGAGCGGGGGAACCTGCGGTACCGGGGGAGTGCGCTCGCAGCCGCGGCTGCGCTGGTCGTCCTCGCGCTCGGTCCTGTCGGCACAGCCGCGACGACGTCGCCCCTCGTCGGCGACCAGGCGGTCGAGGCGCAGCTCGACTCCGACGGCGCCGGCACCGCCGAAGCCTTCCAGGCGACCGCGGCAGCGTCGGGCACGATCGCCGACCTCTTCGTCTACGTCGACGGAACCGCACCGGCGAAGCTCGTCGCCGGCGTCTACTCGGACTCGAGCGGGCACCCCGGCACGCTGCTCGCGCAGGGCACGCTGACGGCCCCGAAGGGCACCGCGTGGAACGACGTCCCGCTGGCAGCCTCGACGGGCATCGCCGCGGGCACGAAGTACTGGTTGACCGTGCTCTCTCCGTCCGGCTCGGGCACGATCCACTTCCGCGACCGCAAGGGCTCGGGTGCGTCGGAGACGAGCTCGGCGACGACGCTCGCGACGCTGCCCACGACCTGGAAGACCGGCGGCCGCTACACGGACGACTTCCTGTCGGCCTACGCGCTGCCGGCGTCCGGCGACACGTCGCCGCCGACGCAGCCGCAGTCGTTCCATGCGACCTCCACCTCGTCGACGTCCGTATCCACGACCTGGGCTGCGTCGACCGACAACGTCGGCGTGACGGGCTACGACGTCTACGTGGGAGCGCAGAAGGTTGGGACGACGACGTCGACCGCGTACACGTTCACCGGTCTGCCCTGCGGTCAGTCCTCGACGTTCGGCGTCGTCGCGTTCGACGCCGCAGGCAATCGCTCTGCGCAGGCCGCGCTCGCCGTTACGACGGAGGCGTGCCCGGACACGACGGCGCCGACGGCCCCGCAGAACCTCTCGGTCACGTCGCAGACCGCGAGCTCCGTGTCCCTCTCGTGGTCGGCGTCGAGCGACAACGTCGGCGTCGCCGGTTACGACCTCTACGTCGACGGCCGGGCGGTCGGGACGACGACCGCCACGGGCTACGGCTTCACCGGGCTCGCCTGCGGGCAGAGCGTCATGCTCGGCGTCGCCGCCTTCGACGCGGCCGGGAACACGTCGGCCACGGCAGTTCTCTCCGCTTCGACGTCGCCGTGTGCGGACGTGACGCCGCCGACGACGCCCACGGGTCTCGTGGAGAGCGGCGCGACCGCGAGCTCCGTCTCCGTCTCGTGGTCGCCGTCGACCGACGACGTCGGCGTCGCGGGCTACGACGTCTTCGTCGACGGCGCCGCCGCCGGTACCACCACCGCGACGAGCGACGTGCTCGGCGGCCTCGCGTGCGGGACCTCGTACACGGTCGGCGTGCAGGCCTTCGACGCGGCGGGGAACGTCTCCGGACTCGCGACCGTAGCCGCGTCGACCGCCGCCTGCATCGATCGCACGCCGCCCTCGCAGCCCACGGGCTTCCTCGTCTCCTCGTCCTCGTCGACGACGATCTCGACGGTCTGGTCGGCGTCGACGGACGACGTGGGGGTCGCCGGCTACCGGCTGTCCATCGACGGGAGCCTCGTGACGACCGTGACCTCGACGTCGTACACCTTCGCCGGCGTCGCCTGCGGCACGCTGCACACGCTCGGGGTCTCCGCCTACGACGCCGCCGGGAACACGTCGCAGGAGACGACGCTGAGCGCGTCGACCGCCGCCTGCCCCGACCAGACGCCGCCGTCGGTCGCGATCACGTCACCGCCAGGCGGCGACGTGTCGGACACGGTGCCGATCGCCGCGTCGGCATCGGACAACGTCGGCGTGGCGTCCGTGCAGTTCTTCGTCGACGGGATCCAGGTGGGCTCGCCGGTGACGAGCGCTCCGTACTCCGAGGAATGGGACACGAACGGAGACGACAACGGCACGTACACCCTGACCGCGGTGGCCAAGGACGCAGCGGGCAACAGCGCGACCTCCGCGCCGGTGACCGTCACTGTCTCGAACTCGTTCGACACGACGAATGCCCTGAAGGCCGTTGTCGTCGGGCCCGGCTACACGGACGCATCGGACCGGGAGATCGTGCGCACGAGCGACGACCGCGTCTACCTGTTCCTCGCCGACGACACCGCGCAGCGGAAGGGGATCGGGCCCGGCGTCATCCACGCCTACCGTGCCGACCAGACGGGGATCCCGACGAGCTTCAGCGAGGTCGACGCCGCCCATGCCCCTTCCGCAACGGGCTCCTCGCACGTGCTCGAGGCGCCGGACGTCCGGCTCGACCGCAACGGCATCGTCCACCTCGTGTACATCAACAACATGAGCCGGAACGTCGTCTACCAGACGTTCTCGACCGTCACGGACACGTGGGGGCCGACCGAGGCCGTCGGCACGAACGCGGCGCCGATCACGTCGTTCCTGCTGCGCGAGGGCGACGCGACGCTCGTGCTCGGAAACGACGACGTGCCGAGAATCGTCTACTCGACCGGAAGCTCGCTCGTCTACCGGAGCCGCGCGGGCGGCACGTGGAGCGCGCCGGTGACCGTGGCGAGCGGCGGTACGCCGATCCACCCGCAGCTCGCATGCGGCCTCGACGGGACGCTCTACCTGGCCTGGCTGCAGGACGGAACGAGTCCGACGATCGACTACGCGTCGCTCGCACCGGGAGGCACGTGGAGCGCGGTCGAGCAGGTGGCCTCGAGCGACGTGCTCGATAACTCCGACGACGACCAGGGCCCGAGCATCGTCGTCACGAGCGCAGGCGTGCCGTACGTCCTGTACGTGAGCGCCGCGAAGACCTGGACGAACGGGGCGGACTACGGCGCGATCCGCGTGAAGTACCGGACGTCGAGCGGCTGGACGTTCGACACGCTGCCCACGGACGTTCTCACCCACACGCCGCAGATCTACGAGCAGAACGGCGACCTCTACGCGTTCCTCGGCCACGACACGAACATCTTCTACGGCTACCTGTGGCAGCCTGCGGGCGGCAGTTGGTCGCCGTACACGATGCTCTTCAACGGCACGACCGTCGACGGCGCCGCGACCGTCCGCTGGGATCCGCAGCGCGAGACGAACGCAGCCGTCATCGACACCGCCTTCTACGACGAGGACATAAACGACGACAAGACGTATCTTCCGCGCGCGTACTACATGGCCGTGCTGCCGCGGGGAGGCAAGCCCTCGCAGGGGCCTGACACGACTCCGCCGTCGGTGAGCGTGACTGCGCCTCCGAACGCAGCCGCACTCTCGGGGACGGTAACGCTCACGGCGTCCGCGTCGGACGACGTCGGGGTGTCGCGTGTGCAGTTCATGCTCGACGGCGCGCCGCTCGGTGCCCCGGATACATCGGCTCCGTACTCCCACGCGTGGGACACGACGACGGCGGCGGCCGGACGGCACACGATCGCCGCGGTGGCCTGGGATGCCGCGGGCAACAGCGCGACGTCTTCATCCGTGACGGTGACCGTCGACAACTCGCCGCCGACCGTTGCGCTCACCGCGCCTGCCGCCGGGACGACGGTCTCGGGCGTCGTGACGGTGAGCGCGGGCGCGTCGGACGACGTCGGCGTGGCCGGCGTCCAGTTCACGCTCGACGGGAATCCGCTCGGCTCGGAGGACACGGTCTCGCCGTATGCGGTCTCGTGGAACACGACGCTCGCGGCGAACGGGCAGCACGTGCTCGGAGCGGTCGCACGAGATGCCGCGGGGAACCGAACCACCGCGGCCACGGTGACGATCACCGTCGCGAACGCGCCTCCATCCGACACGACGCCGCCGACCGTCGCGCTCACGGCTCCGTCGCCGGGCAGCGTGGTCTCCGGGACGGTGACCGTCTCGGCGAACGCGAGCGACAACGTCGGTGTCGTCGGCGTGCAGTTCACACTCGACGGCGCGGCGCTCGGCGCGGAGGACACGAGCGCGCCGTACAGCATCTCGTGGAACACGGCGACCGTCTCGCCGGGATCGCACGCGCTGTCCGCGGTGGCACGCGACGCGGCCGGCAACAGCACGACCGCAGCGAGCGTCGCGGTGACGGTGACGAGCGCGCAACCGACGCTGCTCGTCGGCGACCAGAGCGTCGAGAGCGGCGCCGACGACGACGCAGGCGGCCAGGCGGAGGCGTTCTCGTACACCGCGACGGCCTCGGGGACGGTCGGAACGCTGCACGTCTATCTCGACTCGGCGTCCGTCGCGACGAATGTGATCGTCGGCCTCTACGCGGCGAACGGAAGCCATCCGGGAGCCCTGCTCGCGCAGGGAGCGATCGGGAAGCCGGTCTCCGGCTGGAACAGCGTGAGCGTTCCGACGGCAACCGTGACGGCGGGGGCGACGTACTGGCTCGCCGTCCTCGCGCCGAGCGGCGCCGGCACCGTTCGGTTCCGCGACAAGAGCGCGGGCGGTGCGTGCGAGGTCAGCTCGCAGACGTCGCTGAAGACGCTGCCGTCCGCGTGGTCATCCGGGACGGCGTACCGAAACTCGCCGATGTCCGCGTACGCGGGCTGACCACCGGCACGCGTCGCAGCGCCCCGTAACCGAGGCGGGCGCCCGGCCGTTGTAGTCCGGAAGTCGCACAAAGCACCCGACGACACCCGAGCTTGGGACACCCGTGGAATGTGTCTCAGCCCAGCGGCCCAGCTGAGAAATGACTTGCATGCGGTGCACGTAAGGCATCCCTACTTGCGTGCGGTTTCCCTCGATCGGGTGAGCGCATTTGCTCACGCGTATCCGATCAAGACAACACACCGCCGCCAGACAAGGAGCCAGAATGGGAGCCGCACCCACTCGTCCCGGCCGCCGCATGCTGTCCGTGCTCGTGCTCGGCCTGTTTGCAGTCTTCGCAGGAAATGCCGACGCCAAGCCGTCCCACGCGACGCATACGTGGAAGCCGCTCTGGGCGGTGCAGGTCGGATGGCCGCAGCAGCTGCCCGCGGGCTCGCTGCAGCTGCTGAAGAAGACCGGGATCAACGCGCTGATCGTGACGCGCGCCAACTGGTCGACGACATCGCACACGAAGCTTGCCGCGACCGCGCATCCGCTCGGCCTGACGCTGATCGAGCCGCGTGCGGTTCCTGCGACGAAGAAGGCGAAGGCGGCGTTCGCGAAGGCGTGCCGCGTGCACAGCGGCACCGTCAGGGCATGTGCGCTGCGCGCGACCTCCGCGAAACAGGCAATGACTCTGGCACGCAAGGGCGCCGCGGACTTCGTGGTGCTAAACGTTCCTGCTCCGGCAAACGTCGCGGCGCTGCGACCGAATCGGTCGTCGCACACACGGTTGATCGCAGTCGTCCCGTGGAAGGCGACGACGGCGACGACGCCCGCCGTCACGAACGCCTGGGCGTCGGCAGTCGCCGCCGCGAAGGCGGATCCCGCGACGGCGCTCGCGATCTCGCTCGGCACGGGCGTCGGTCAGACGTCGGTCGGTCCTTTCACCGCGCTCGTCAGCGGCGGTGACGACACGGCGCCGCGCGTCGTGAAGTCCGCCGATACCTCGCCGCCGACCGCGCCCCCGGCGCTGCAGCTCGTCGCCAACACGGTCTCCTCTGTCACCGTCGCATGGCAACCGTCCACCGATGACGTCGGCGTGACCGGGTATCGCGTCACCTCGGACGGCACCGAGGTCGGGACGACTGCCGGCTACGTCGCGATCGTCTCGGGACTCGCCTGCGGCACCGAGCACACGATCTCGGTCGTTGCCTTCGACGCCGCCGGCAACGAGTCGCCGGCGAGCACGATCACGGCCTCAACGCTCCTGTCCTGCCCCGGCGGCGGCGGCGGCGGCGGTGGTGGTGGTGGCGGCGGCGGCTCGAGCTCGGACACGACTGCTCCGACTGCCCCGACGGGCCTGCACACGACCGCGACGACGCAGACCTCGGTGAGCGTCGGCTGGTCCGCCTCGAGCGACAACGTCGCCGTGACGGGCTACGGCGTGTACAACGGCTCGACGCTGCAGGGCTCCACGAGCGCGACGAGCTACACGCTCACGGGCCTCACGTGCGGAACGGCGTACACGATCGGCGTCGACGCCGCTGACGCCGCGGGCAACCGCTCCTCGGCGACCACGATCTCCGTGACGACGAGCGCATGCGCGGGATCGCCCGACACGCAGGCGCCGTCGACTCCGACGCTGCTCGTCGCGGGCTCGGCCACGACGACGAGCGTGACCCTCGCCTGGGTAGGGTCGACGGACAACGTCGCCGTCGCGGGCTATGACGTCTTCCAGGGCTCCTCGACCGTCGGCACTACGACCTCGACCTCGTTCGCGGTGCCCGGACTCACGTGCGGGACGACGTACAGCTTCTCGGTCGACGCATTCGACGCGGCGGGGAACCGCTCCTCGAAGGCAACGGCAAGCGGCTCGACGCTTCCGTGCGTGCCCAACGGCGACACGCAGCCGCCGTCGACACCGACGGGCCTCCACGCCGTCTCGTCGTCGCAGACGAGCATCTCGATCGCGTGGAACGCCTCGACCGACAACGTCGGCGTCGCGAGCTACGGCATCTACCAGGGCTCCTCGAGCGACGGCTCGACCTCCTCGACGAGCTTCACCGTCTCCGGGCTCGCGTGCGGCACGTCGTACAGCCTGTCCGTCGACGCAGCCGATGCAGCCGGTAACCGCTCCGGCAAGGCGACGATCACTGCGTCGACCGTGGCGTGCCCCGACCTGCAGCCGCCGACGACCCCGACCGGGCTCCACAGCACCGCTGCGACGGGGACGAGCGTCTCCCTCGCCTGGAACGCCTCGACCGACAACGTCGGCGTCTCGGGCTACGGCATCTACCAGAACGGCAGCAGCACGGGCTCGACCGCGAGCACGAGCACGACCGTCACCGGCCTCACGTGCGGGACGAGCTACACGTTTTCGGTCGACGCATTCGACGCCGCGGGCAACCGCTCGGCCAAGGCGAACGTGACGGCTTCTACGAACGCGTGTCCCGACACTCAGGCCCCCTCTGTGCCCGGGTCATTCAGGAGCACGGCTGCCACGACGACGAGCGTGACGCTCGCCTGGTCGGCGTCGACCGACAACGTTGGCGTCACCGGCTACGACATCTTCCAGGGGTCGACGAGCCTCGGGACGACGGCGTCGACGGGCTACACCGCGACCGGGCTCACGTGCGGCACGAGCTATTCGTTCTCGGTTGACGCGTTCGACGCTGCCGGCAACCGGTCCGCGAAGGCGACCGTAGCGACCTCGACCTCCGCATGTGCCGGCGACACATCGGCACCGTCAACGCCGACCGGGCTGTCGGTGACGGCGACAGCGCAGACGTCAATCTCCGTGTCGTGGAGCGCGTCAACCGACAACGTCGGCGTGGCCGGGTACGGCGTTTACGACGGGGGGACGAGCGTGGGTTCGACGGCCTCCACGAGCTACACATTCTCTGGACTGACCTGTGGGACGAGTCACACGCTGGGCGTGGATGCCTTCGACGCCGCCGGCAACCGGTCGGCCAAGGCGACCTTGGCCGTGAGCACCTCAGCTTGCTCAGCGCCTCCGCCGGGCGCTGTCGCGAATCTCTGGGTCGACGGAAGTGGTGGTTCATGCGCACGTCAGTCGACGCCCGGCGCCTATGTCGACGCGCAGGCGTGCGGATCGCTCCAAGCTGCCTACAGCGCCGCTTCCTGCGGCGACACCGTCGGTGTACAACCCGGCACGTATGGATCGCAGTCGATCTCTTCGGGCAGCAAGTCCTGCAGCTCGAGCTCGCAGGTCACGTTCACCTCTTCTCCCGGCTCTTCGTGCACGAACAACACGGCCGTGAGCATGCCTTCCGTCTCCATCAGTGTCGCCTATGTGAAGCTGAGCTGCATGAACGCGAACGCCTCAGGCTCGACCTCGTGCACGGACGTCAGTGGCTCCTCGCACACCTCCGTGATCTGGATCACGCTCGACAACATGGCGATGCACTGTGCGTTCTTCGACAGCGACCACCTGCGGGTGACGAACAGCACGTTTGGACCGGACAACACGTGCGCAACCGACATGGAGGACCTGATCGACTTCCGCGCGAACAGCACCGACATCGACGACGTCGTCTTCGACCACGACACTTTCGAGACGGTGACTGCGCCGCCGGACTTCGAGTGCGGCGTGGGCAAACACGTCGACTCGATGCAGGGTTACGGGATCAGCAATCTGACGATCTCGAACTCGGTCTTCTATGGGTGTCCCGGACAATGCATCATCTTCCGGCCCTTCGACGGCGGAACGCCAGGCCCGCTGACGTTCCAGAACAACATCTTCAACGAGCCCCAGGATCCGGGCCAGGCAATCGACGTCGGCTCTGACTCTTCCTCCGACGGCGACCACTGCAACGGTCCCATCCTGGTCCAGAACAACACGTTCGTGAACGGCGCTGCGTTCCACGGAGGCTGTTGGAACGGCGCAACTGTGACAATCCGCAACAACATCCTGACGAACAGCAGTTGCGGCTTCGGCGGCGGCGGGGCTACCTACAGCTTCAACGTCTTCTACAGTGGCGCGGCGTGCGGCAGCAACGCCAAGACGTGCACGCCGGCGTATGTCGGGAACACCACGAGCGTCACGAGCCCGGGGGACTTTCATCTCGCCTCGTCGGACACGTGTGCGAAGGGTGCTGCGGACCAGACCGCGGGCAACTACCCGACCACCGACATGGACGGTCAGGCACGTCCGCAGGGAGCCGTCGACGCGGGCGCCGACGAGATCCCCTAGCCCACGACGACACAAGCTCAAGCCTGCAGAAACCCGGTCGTCGCGCGTCACACGATACGCGACGACCGGGTTGACGCGACGATCCAGACCGGACAGGTGACGAACGGGCTGCGACGGGTGATGGAATAATCATCCGGTGGCGCCTCCGAGAATCGCCTTCGCGGCCGAGCGCGCCGCTGCCCACCTGGCTGCTGCGCTTCTGCCCGCCCGATTGATGAAGAGCAAACGCGTCTTCGACGTGTGGGAACGTCACGGCTACCACGTCACACCCGACCACTTCTACGAGCCGATACCGAGTAGTCGCGATATCGAGCGAACCCTGGACCGGTCTTGGTCGATGAATGGCGTGGATCTACGCGAAGAGTCTCAGCTTGACCTGTTGCGCCACCTGGGCGAATGGCGGGGCGAATTTGAGCAGCTCGATACCGACAACCGTTACTTCGGAAGCGTCGACGCGGAGATCTACCACGGTCTCATCCGGTCCACGAGACCCGCGCGCATCTACGAGATCGGCTCAGGCTTTTCGACCGTCGTAGCCTCGCATGCAGCCTCCCTCAACGGCGGGTGCGAAATTCGCGTGTTTGACCCCTATCCGTCTCCTCTCCTACGCGAGCTCGAAGTCTCTGTCGATGCGCGTCAACTGCAAGACGTACCGGTCGCAGAGTTCTCATCCTTGGGGCCAGGCGACATCCTGTTCATCGACTCGAGTCACGTCGTCGCTCCTGGAAGTGACGTGGTTCTGGAGCTCCTCGAGCTAGTGCCGTCGGTGGCAGAAGGCGTTCTCATCCACGTGCACGACATATTTCTGCCGCAGGAGTATCCGTCGACGTGGCTACGCGACCAGAAGTACTTCTGGGGCGAGCAATACCTGTTGCAAGCCTTCCTCGCCTTCAACACCGCCTTCGAGGTGGTGTGGGCCGGCGCGTATATGGCGTCTACGCACCCCGACGCGATGGCGCGCGCCTTCGACTCGTTCGACCCGAGCCGTACTAAGCCGGGCAGCTTCTGGTTCAAGCGCATCCGAAGGGGCTGAGCAGGGTCGCGAGAACGGTCGCACCCGCTCGCACGCTTCGCTAGGATCACACCGTTGTTCGTGCGGCAACCTGGGGTTTGACGATCTTCCGGCGTCTGTCGCAGCCGATTCAGGCGGCGTCAGCCTGGAAGCTGCGTCCTATCGTCGTGCTGTTGATCGTGCCCTTCGTGCTGGTCGTTCCCTCCGGGAAGGGCAGCATTCGAGCGGTTGTGTCGCCGATTCTGCACGTCTCGCCGATCGGCAACGACGCTGCTTGCGCGCGCGGAATAGCAGCGAAGCCGTGCGCAAGCTTCGGCAGAGCGTACGCATTGGCGCGCGGTGGCGACCTCGTCGGCGTCGCCGCAGGTTCGTACCCGTCGCAGTTCATCGGCCCCAGCGGAGTGAAAACCGGCCCCGTCACCTTTCGGCCCGACGCAGGGGCAAGCGTCTCGGTGCAAGGCCTCTCGATCTCCGCGAGTCACGTTCACATCCAGGGGATCGTTGCGTCGGGGAGTGGGAATGATCGGGGGGATCTGGATGTGTGTGATACGGAGTGCAATCCGGGTTTGGTCGATGTGGTGATTCAGGGTTTTCGGGCGCGGTCG
>Ga0070741_10016714_pt1 | contig 12171 bp, 6 predicted proteins | sample Coa_R1_4_FD_66440 | JGI IMG/M metagenome (GOLD analysis project Ga0070741, IMG submission 66440) | Surface soil microbial communities from Centralia Pennsylvania, which are recovering from an underground coalmine fire - Coalmine... | ecosystem: Environmental > Terrestrial > Soil > Unclassified ...
GCAGGCAGCCCGAGAGCTCCGGGCGGCCGGCGAGCGCCGCCGCGGCCCGGGCGCTGGAGAACACGTAGCGCCAGTCGAGCCAGCCGGTCGCGAGCCCCGCCACGGCCTGTACCCCGAGGAACGCGGTGAAGGCGGCGGACTCGAGCGCGGCGGAGAGGGCCCGGCCCCGCCGTCGGGCCGGGGCGCGCGCCGCGGCCGGGGCCTTCTTCGCCGCGAGCGCGAGCCAGCGGGCCGTCACCACCGACATGACCAGCGCGCCGTAGTGCCGGAGCGAGCCGAGATACTTGACGTAGTAGAAGCCGAGGCAGCCGAGCACGGTGAGCACGTACCAGACCAGAGCGGCCGGGCGGGCGGCGGCCAGCCGCGCGGTCCAGACCAGCAGGGCGGCGGAGAGCGCGAGCGCGAGGCGCCTCACCCAGACGTGCTCGCCCACCACGGTGCGGCCCCAGAAGTCGTGGGCCATCGGGTGCAGCGGGACCAGCGCGAAGGCCGGGATCCGGAGCGCGAGCCGGAGCCGGTCGAGGTCGGGGGCGAAGTGCCAGCCGACCGCGAACCCGTAGTCGGGCGGCGGGTGCATCCGCCACGCCGCCGTGAAAACGCCCAGCACGCCGAGACCCAGGGCGACCGCGACGCCCCGGTCCGGCGCCCGCCCGCGCGCGAGCCGGCGCTCGACCGCGAGCCCCGCGACCAGCGCCGCCGCGCCGATGGTGCCGAACACGTTGGTGTGGGCCAGGAGCAGCAGCACGACCCCGAGGGCGAGCGGCCGCCGGACCCGGGAGGCCACCAGCGCGCAGGCGGCCGCGGTGAGCAGGAAGCCGAGCGCGTAGTTCCGCGAGACGGCCGCGTACTCGTAGAACGCGTAGTAGCCGAACGCGAAGAGGAGCCGCTGGGCCCGGGGGAACGGTGCCGTGGCCGCGACGATCCCGACGGTCGCTGCGGCGATCGCGAGATGCAGCCACTGCATCGCCTCGGGCGCGCGCGAGACCGCGCGCTGGAGCCCGTAGAGCAGGAGATGCCAGAGCCCCGGGTGGCCCTCGTACTCGAGGTGATGGAAGAGCTCGGGGAGCGAGCGGCTGTCCCGGGCGAGGAGCCACGCCTGGAGCTCGTCGCCCCACATCTCGTGCCGCGCGACCACTGGGGCGGCGAGCGCGAGGAACCCGGCGACCACCGCGCCGGCGAAGCGGAGGTCGAGGCGGCCCGCAGCGGCGACCGGAGCCGGGCCCGGACCGCCGGGAAAGCTAGCCTTCCGCCCCGGGGTCCGGACTCGCACCGCTCGCCCCGGGCGGCTCCGGTTCGCCCAGGAGGTCGCGGACGACGCGCTGGAGCCTCTCCGGCGCGACCGGCTTCCGGAGCACGTGCCGATCGGTCCGCCGGCGCGCTCGCCCGGGCGGGAACGCTTCCGGATCGCCGGTGACATGAAGCACCGGAAGTCCCGGCTTGAGCGCCTGCGCCCGCCGGACCAGCTCGGCTCCGCTCATGCCCGGGACCGCCGCGTCGGTGATCAGGAGATCGATGTCCTGCACGCCGGCCCGGTCCGGATGCGCGAGGAGCTCGAGCGCGGCCTGCGCCGTCTCTACCTCGAGCACGGTGTGCCCGTCGCCCCGGAGCGCCCGGGCGAACACCGCGCGCACCACCGGCTCGTCCTCCACCAGCAAAAGAACACGCGCACGGGCTCCCGAGGGAGGAAGAGGGGACGGGCTCATGACCGGTTCGCGATGTATGCCCGGCGGGCGAAGCTGTCGGTGAGCCACCCCACAGGGGGGCTGTCCCGCCCAGGCCGACTGTGATCCGGATCACCGGATGCGCTCGGACTCCATCGCGAGCGGCGCGTCCCTCCTGTATGCTATAGTAGCCCGGTCGGGCGGGGCCCGCCGCGGGCCGCCCCGCGAACCGGGAGGTGGGGGATGACCGGCGATCACGTCGCCGTACCCGAGGGCCGGCACGCCATGCAGTGCTACGGCGCGGACACGTCCGAGCTCCTCTCGAGCGCGGGTCGCTATCTCGCGGCGGGTGCGGCCCAAGGCGAAAGCGTCCTGATCGTGGCCCGGGCGGCGCACGCGGAGGCCCTGCTCGACCGGGTCCGCCGCGGGGCCGAGTCGGGCTCCGCGCTCGAGGACGATCGGATCGCCGCGCTCGACGCCCGGGCGACGCTGGACGCCGTCACGCCGGGCGGCCAGCCCGACCCCGATCTCTTCGAGGCGGTCGTGGGGGGCGCGGTCCGCCGGCTCCAGGCGGCCCGGCCCGGCGCGCGGGTGAGGGCCTACGGCGAGATGGTCGGACTGCTCTGGGAGGGGTGGAAGTTCGACGCGGCGATCCGGCTGGAGGGCTACTGGAACCGGCTGCTGGCCCGGCACGATGTGAGTCTCTTCTGCGCCTACCCGATCGACGTCTTCGGCCTCGAGTTCGACCCCGAGATCCTGCACCCGGTGCTCTCCGCCCACACCGAGCTCCTGCCCGGCACCGCGGGGGACCTGGACGGCGCGCTCGACCGCGCGGTGAGCGACGTGCTGGGCCCGGACGGGAGCGCCCGCGTCGCGGCGGCCGCCGACGCGCGGTGGGGCCGGCTGCCCGCCGCCGAGGCGAAGGTGCTCTGGATCCGGGCCCACCTGCCGTCCGAGCAGGCCCAGGCGATCCTCCAGCAGGCCCGGCGCCACTGCGAGGCGTCCCAGGCCGCGTAGGGCCGGCGGCCGTCCCCGCGCGTCGCGGGGGCACTGCCCGCCGCCCTACGGCTGGTTGTGCTTCTGTTTCATCTGCTCCATCATCTTGCCCATGTTCATCTCCTGGTAGCCGGGCGGCGGCCGGAAGAGGTCGTCGCTCAGCTTCTTCTTCTCGATCTGGGTCACGACCATGCTGAACTTCTTGTCGGCGCTCTCCACCTTGAGCGGGAACGCGCCGCCGTCCGCCAGCTCCCTGAGCTCGGGATGCCGGGCGAGCTGCGTCTCGATCTGCTGGCGCCGAAATCCGGGCAGCTTGCTCAGGGCGCCCCGCCCGGCCTCCCCGGTCATCCCCCAGAAGCCGAGCCCTTTGGCCAGGCAGACGTCGGTCTGATCGTCGCCCATGAGCCAGTGCTCGCACGGATAGCCGGCGATCGTCTCCTTCCGCCCGGTCTTCGTGAGCTTGAAATCGACGGGCTTCTGGTCCTCCGATTCCATCCCCTTGGCCATGTCGCGCGAGTTCATGCGCATGTACATCTTCTGCCCGGGCATCAGGTGGATCATCTCGCCGGTGCTCGCGTCCATGATCATGACCGACGGGCCCATCTTCTGCACCTCGGGCGAAGCCCCCTCCAGGCGCGACTCGACCCGCGACTTGTCGCCCTTGATGCTGTAGAGGACGTCCGCCGCACGACCCTCCGCCATCGTCATCCGGGCGGCGACGGTGCCCTCGAACCCTTGCGCCGCGGCGCCGGCAGGGAGCGCGGCGAGGGCCCCGGCCAGGGCGGCGGCCAGGGTACATCCTGCGACGATGTGTCTCATGTCGGTGCTCCGTGGGAGAAGGGGGTCGCGCATGTCGCCTGGGCGAGCACGACGCCGCGCTCGAGCGGGATGGCGCGGCGACCGCCCGGCGGTCGAGACTGGCTCGGCTGGCACGCGACCGGCAGTACTCTACGGCGCAGCTTCCCCGCGCGCCAGATGGCGCGCGCCCGCGGCCCGGAGGGTCGCGCTTCCGGCGCCGCATCGACCTCGAGATCTTGTGGGTGATCGTCCACCGATGAGAAACCCGCTTCGGTCCCGCCTGCTCGCCTGCCTCCTCGCGCTCACCGGCGCGCGGATGCTGCCGGCCCAGAGCGACTACGCCGCGCCCATCCTCGCAGGCCTGAGCAACCACGGACGTCACCAGACCGAGCCCTACGTCACCGCGGGCGACCGCGCCTACCTGATCGGGACGCAGGACGGGAACTTCCCCGATCAGGGAGGACACGTGCCCGGCGAGATGGGCGGGCTCTGGCTCCACCCGATCAAGCTGATCGACGGCTTCCGGGCGGCGGTGACGGACCTCGCGACCGGTCGAAAGATCGATCTCGCGGAGAGCGCGGAGCTCGTGACCTACCCCTACGGCAACCGGTTCAGGTATCCGGCCAGCGGCGGCCTCGCGATCGAGCGGTTCGAGTTCAGCCCCGACGGGCGGGACGGCGTGATCGTTCAGTACACGATCACCAATGCGGGGGCGCGCCCCAGGCGGCTGCGCTTCCAGCTCTCGGTCAAGACCGACCTCATGCCCGTGTGGCTCTCCGACCGCCTCGGCATCCGGGATGGCCGGGACACGGTCGCGTGGCGCGCGGGGGACCGGGTGTTCCTGGCGAGGGACCTCGCGAATCCCTGGTTCGCCGTCTGGGGCGCGGCCGGCGCGGCCGACGCCCGGCCCGTCGCCCGCCCGGAGCCGCTCCAAAGCCGGGGGCTCGGGGTCACCGCCGCCTCCCGCCACACGCTCGCCGTCGCCCCGCACGGCGCCGTCACCCTGACCTTCGCCCTCGCGGGCTCGGCCGCGAGCGAGGGGGCGGCGCTCGACGCGTACCGGGACCTGGCCCGGAACCACGCCGCGCTCCTCGCGCGGAAGCGGGCGCGCTACGCGTCCGTGATCGAGCGGGGCCGGGTGCGGATCCCCGACGCGCGGCTCCAGGAGGTCTACAACTGGGTGAAGGTGAACGACGAGTGGCTGGTGCGCGACGTTCCCGGGATCGGCCGCGGCCTGGGCGGCGGGCTCATGGAGTATCCCTGGTGGTTCGGGACCGACGGGGCCTACTCGCTCCAGGCGCTCATCGCGACCGGCGACTTCGATCTCGCGCGGAGCACGCTCCGCCTGCTCCGGGACCGATCGCTCGAGGCCAACGGCAACGGCCGGATCGTGCACGAGGTCACCACCAACGGCGTGGTCTCGAACCGCGGGAACACCCAGGAGACCGCCCAGTTCGTCCTCACGGTCGGCAAGCTGGTCCGGTGGAGCGGCGATCGGGACTTCGCCCGGGAGATGTACCCGGCGGTCGAGCGGGGCCTCCACTGGCTCCTCACCGACATGGACCGGAACCGGAACCTCTTCCCCGAAGGCTACGGCATCATGGAGGTGCTCGGCCTGGACGCGGAGCCGATCGACGTCGCGGTGTACACCCAGGGCGCGCTGGAAGCCGCGGGGTACCTCGCGCGGGTGCTGGGCGACTCGGAGCCGGGCGACCCCTGAGGCGAGTCTGTTCGCGGCCGCCATTGCGAGCGTAAGGCTTTCGCCCGTGCCGGCGTGCCTGGTACGCGCCGAGTCGGCGCTGAAGAAAGGCGAAATGCGGGAACTCCTGTCTCCTCAGCTCACGTCGGACGACCAAGAGATGGCTCCGCGTCTTGAGCCTAAGCTTCGGGTTGTCGAGGTAATCCCCAACGAAGCCGCGAAAGCGAGTTTGCTTCGCATCTTCAAGAACATGCGAGTGCCACCAAGGTCGGTCCTGCATCACGCATATGAGGCGGATGCGGACATCGATCTTGAGGCTCACGAGGACCAATCTTGGTGGGAGACGACGGAGGGAGGACAGCTGCCCGTCTGTCACCTACTGGTTCAGGCAATACGGCGTGGCAGGTACGTCTGCGGTCTTATTCTACCCGGGACGAACTAACCCTGCGGCAAATCTCTCTACACCGGCGCTGAGCTACATAGAACTGCTCGCGCTCGGCACCTAATGAATCGCCGGTTCAAGGACTCATCGGGTGGAGCTGTTCCAAGAGACGAGCCGTCCGGCGGACACAATCCAAAGCGCTTATCGGTTTTCGGTGCGGCTCGTCGTGGATCACCTCCCGTGCCTGGCGATTGATTTCCCACATGTCATCTGCCTGTTGGTCCGTGATGACGCCCTCCCGCTCAAGCGTCTTGATCATGTTGCCAAGCTCGGCCCGCTCCGGGTGGCGCCATCGCTCCTCCGCCAGCACTTCCACGACCGCGCGAGACATGACAATCGCTTCCTCGTCAAACCCGCCGAGAGAGCATTCGACGACACGTTCGAGGTAACGTTGACTTCGGGCAGGCGGCCGCGTGACAGGCAGCAACCCGATGATCTCCAGGATTCGCTCCTTGGCGTCCTCGACTCGGTACAGTGTGTCCAAGGCATGCAGGCCGGCGAAATACTCGAACACGGCCTCGTTGCCGGCCACCGCGGTCAGTGCCGCGCGAAGCTTTGGGATGTCCACCGGCGACGAAATTGCACCCAGTAACTTCTCCGTGAATCGGAGCTGCTTGATGCTGGCGCGCATGCCGTCCAGGAAGCCTCGGAGCCCCGTATCCTTGCCCTCGCGCTCGAACTCGATGGGTAGCTCGTCGTCGAGGTAGTTCTCGAGGCAGATGATCGCCATCGCAACAGCATGGGAATACGGCATTGTCTTATCCTTCTGCAGCCCGAGCTACCGTTTCGCGCGCCCGCCATCTGGGATCGCCGATCGCCGCATCCAGCGGGCTTCCGAGCAACACGTTATCCCGCTGGTTCGCTCCGAGACCACGCACAAGCTGCCGGATCTCCTCCACGAGCGCAGTGTCCCACTCGGGATATCCAACCAACTCGTAGGCACGCCCGAGTCGCACCGCCGACGCGATGTCGCGCGTCCGCTGCGCATGGAATACCTGGTTCAAGTCGGCAGCGTCCGGGTCAACACACAGCAGGTACCTGGCAAGCTCGCGAAGCAGCCGGAGCCGCGCCGCCTCGATCTGTCGCTCCAGCCCGCGGCGCTCCCGGCGAGCCGCCTCCCGTTTCATCGCCTCCACGCGCTCCCGGGCGGCGCGCTGCGCCTCCTTCTCGGCAGCGATCCAGTCGGCCGGCGAAACGAACCGCCCATCCCACATACCGAGTAGCGCCTCCAGCCGGTCGAACCGCTCAACCTCCTCCCGATGATCGGGGTGGCACCAGTACGCGACCGACGCCCGAAAGGCTCCATCCTCGTGAGCCCCGACCACGAGCGGCAGGAGCTCTCCCGGACGATCCAGCTCGTCAAGCAGACGGCGAAAGCGCTGGTCAAAGGGACAGAGCGGCCAGGCCGAAGGATCTGACGCCAGGTCTTCATCACTGATGGTGATGCGCCGTGCCTGGCCGTCCACGCTCATCTCACCTGAGGGATCCACCATGAGCAGCGCCTGCATTGCCTGCTCCCGCACCATGCCGGCCGGTGGCCGAGTGTCCGGAGGATCAGTACTGGGAGCGAAGGCGGCACGCGCCGCGTGGTCGCGCTCGACCTGCGCGGCGACGTTCTCAAGAATGGAACGGTCAAACCGATCCTTCCCGAGAAGCATGGTGCGCGCCGCGGCCAGGACCGGCTGCATCGCCCCGACGAAATGGTCGAACATGCCGCAGCGCGCCCGCAGTACCTGGTACACACGGTCGTCCACGCTGTCCACCAGAAACAGATTGATGATCCGGACCTCGGCCGCTTCCTGGCCGATGCGGTCCACGCGCCCGATCCGCTGCTCCACACGCGACGGATTCCAGGGCAGGTCATAGTTGATCACCGCTCCGGCCGCCTGAAGGTTGAGGCCCTCGCTCGCAGCATCGGTGCACAGGAGAATCCGAAGCTCACCGTCGCGCAGGCGCGCTGTAATCACGTCCTTGCCGACACCCTTCCACTGATGGCCGTCCCAGAAGAGACCGCCGTCACCCGTGTAACAGCCGATCGCGGCGCCGTATTTCGGAAACAGGGCCTCGCGCAAGTAATCAACGGTGTCTGTGTACTCGGAAAACACGAGCACGGGACGGCCGTCATCCGTGGCCGTGTGAAGTGCATCTAGCAAATACTCCAGCTTGGTGTCGGTCGGGCCCAGGTTGGCGAGGCCGTCGAGGATGCGCTGGACGTCCCGGAGTTCGCCTTGTGCAACATGGGGGTCGGTGGGCAAGGCCGATGAGATCCGGCCGGTCTCGTCGGCTTCGGGCAGGTCGTCGAGGTCGAGTGTGTCCAGCCCTTCAGCGCGCGGGTCGAGCAGGGTATCTGCCGCGAGGGCGTGGATGACGCGCTTGAGACCGTCGCGACGGCGCTCTAGGCTCCGCCGCAACGCATACGGCGAACTGGCGGCCCGGCGGCGGTACACCGTCATGACGAAGCCCTTCCCGGGCTTCTCGCGTTCCAGTTCCTCGAACCGCCGGCTGACATACGTTGCAATGGACTCGTACACGGCGCGCTCGGCGGCGTCCCGGTAATCGAAGCGGCAGTCCACCACCAACCGGCGAGGCGGGGGCTTCGAGATGATCCCCTGCTCGTAATAGACCCTGAGCGTATCCCGTGTGTTCCTGTGCATCCGCCGACCCAGGGGCGCACCGCTGCGGAGCCACTCCGCCAACCGGGTGCGCTCATCGCGTGGCGCAAACGCTAGCCGCTGGGCGAGGTGATCTGTCTTCGCGGGGGCTGGCGGAAACGCGTCATCTTGCAGGATGATGCGCTCCACTTCCCGAGCGAGCTGGGGGGACGTGGGGCCCGCCGCAATCGCCGGAACCGCCGCGTAGTACGCCCGCACGTATCCGAAATCGCTGAGCCAAGGCGCCCCCTCGCCCAGTACGCTGAGCAGGTCCCAGGGCTCCCACGGATGCGTCTGCATGGGCGTGGCGCTGAGAAGCAGAAACCCTCGCGCCTTGCTCTCGAGCTGGAGGCGGCGCAGGAGCTGGAGGAGCAGCGTCGCCGAGTTGAATTCCCGCTCCTCCTGCCGCGCACGTCGGGCGGCGTGCGCCTCATCGAGCAGGACGACGTCCCATGCCGGTCCACCCAACAGCAGGTCGGCGTTCTGCTCCAGGCGAGCGGTCTCGCGGCTGAGGATGAGCAGATCGCTCTCCAGGGCCTCGGCCAATCCACCGACGCGCTCCTGCGTGCCATCAGGCCAGATCAGGGACTGGCTCTCGAACCGTGGCACCACCAAGCCGCCCTTTTCCCTGAGCTCCGCCTGCCACTGTTTGAGGAGGCCGGCCGGCAACAGTAAGAGCGCGCGTCTCACACCACGACCGGCCAGCAACCGTCGGAGTACGAGGATCGCCTCGATCGTCTTCCCCATCCCGACCTCGTCGCAGAGCAGTCGCCCTTCCGGCCAGGCACGCGAAGCATCTTCCACCACGCGACGCTGGTGGGGCCAGAGGTCCACCATCGCCGTGGCGTCGCAAATACCGTCGCCGCGCTCCAAGTACGGCGCCTCGACGACGAACTGCCAGCGCATGGCATTCTCGCGGCGCCTGCGTTCGTCCGCTCGGCGCTCAACGACGGGCCAACCGCCTTCGGGCGCTTCCGTTGCATATTTCACCAACTTCAGGCGCACCGCTTCCGGAAGCGGGACCGTCGCCACATCGGCGTCCTCGTCCTTCCAGAGTCGCTCGAACTCGTCTCGGTAGTGCTCGTACCGCTCCCGGTCGTCCCATGAGGTGCTGACCTCCAGCTTCTCGTAGTTGCCCCGGAGCCCCGACGCCGACTCGTTTCCACTCCCCATGAACACGATTGCATCGCCTTCGGCGTCATACACGATCCCGTACTTGGCGTGGACGATGCCCTCGCTGTGGCGCATCACACCGACGCGGACGGCCAGCAAGCCCTCGCGCACGAGGAACGCCAGCATGCCCAGGCGGTCGCGTTCCAGTGCATCCACGGGGTCGCGCAAGCGTTCGAGGAGGACTCGTTCGAGGGGGGTCGTTGAACCGGCGTTGAGCAGGGCCTCAACGTCCTGGCGGGACAGTTGTTCGTTGACGACGAGCCGAACGGCGGGGCGAGGCGCGTCCGCTCCGAGATCAAGAAGTCGTTCGATCAGCGGTCCGAAGCCGCGTGCAGCGGCCGCCAGGACGGAGCTGGAGAAGTACGCGCAGGAACGGTCGTACCGGACGGCGTTGCTCAGGGCCGGGACGTACAGTTCCTCGAGCAGGGCCGGGTCGGGCCCCCGAAGGAATCGTCGCCAGGTCCGGTTGCGGAGTCCCAACGGCTAGTCCTCGGACGATTCGTCGGACTCTTCGTCCTCTTCGAACTCGTCCGCCAAGTCCTCTTCCTCCTCGACATCCGCCGCGCGCTCGGACTCCAACGAGAATACGATCTGCTCGGGCTTCTTCTCAGTCCAATCGGGCGCGGGGATGCCGAACAGCTCCGAAACCAGCGCGTGCCACGCCCGGAACTCAGGGAACTGGGCTCCGGCGGACTGCTTGCCCCGATCATGGCGGACCGCTTCAGGCGCCGCTTCGACGAGTGCAGCCATCAGGCGCGCGACGGGTGAATCGGCCTTCCACTGTTGCTGGCGAGCGAGGGCCTTGGCCGCACCGGTCCCGGGGGCGCCACCACCGGCCTCCAGGTACCTGACGGCCAGCGCGTGACAGCCGTCGAGAGCGGTGCGGAACTGCGGGTCATTGGGATGCACCTTGAGCACGTCGCCCTTGCGGCGCTTGCGCCCCTTGGTCTCGGTGCCGAACAGGGTTTCCACTGTCTCATCCGGCTCGAGCGCCCGACTCCGGCGCCGCTGCTTGGCCGAGAGAATCTTGATCTTGTCACCTTCTTTGGAGACGAGGCCCGCTGCGACCAGACTTTCCACGTCCATGCCGACCGCGTGGCCGAGGAGCTTCGCCTCGTTGAACCGGAACTCTGCTGCGCCGAGCACGTCCCAGCAGAGCAATGCGAATCGGCCTTCCGCCTCCACGCCGTCGAGTCCCCGCGCGGCCAGCTGCTCGATGCGCCACGCGCTCACCGCATCCGAGGCTTCGTCAATCGCGCGGTCCACACCGACTGGATCACCGGTATCCGTTCGCACATCGTCGTAGCGGCTATAAACCTCAAGGGCCGGTCCGAAGCTGCCCACGAGCTGGTCCACGGGATTCAACCCTTCCTCCTTGAGGCGTTCGGCGGAGGAGCGCGCCCGCGCGCGGATGGCGTCCTTCATCGCGCGATCGAAGTAACCGATTCCGGCTCCGTCCTCTCGCTTTCGGGCCACCAGGATGACGGTGCTCTGCGCGGCGTTCTTCTTCGCCTGGTGCAGGCTGTGTTCACTCTCGGTCTTGACCGGCCACGTTGCCGTAATCGTGAACCCGGCCCGAATGAGGGACGAAAACAGCGCCTCCCACGCTTCCTGCTTTTTGTGGGTGAACATGACCGTCAGCACGCCGTCGTCGCGCAGGATCCGCCTGCACTCGCGGAACGTGTCCGTCATGAGCTGCCGGTAGAACTCGCGCGCCTTCTCCTTGGCGTCCTTGGCCTTCTCCTTTGGGCCTCGGTGCCGAGAAACGTTGACCACCGCCTCCTGGTCGTGCTCGCACAGATACGTGGCGAACCACTCCGGCCTGCGGTGGCCTTGTGTGCGCTTGAGCCAGACGTAGAAGAAGTCCGCAAGCTCCGAATACTGGACGTTGTCGTCGTACGGAGGATCAACGACCACAGCAGCAATCGACGCGTCCGGCATGGCCGGCAGGTTGGTAGCCGACCCAAGCGTGACCGCAGCAGGTCCAGACCCGGGCGTTCGAGGGAGCTCGGCTAGTTTCTGCCACGCTTCGGCGACATTCGCCACGGCCCAATCGAGACCGCCACCTGCGTTGCATACCGCCATCTCCGCAAAAGTCACCTTGAAGGAGAAGTCGTGGCGATCGAACGTGTTGGCCATGCCTCCTCGAAGCGCATGCCAAAAGGATGATCCGCTGTTGTAGTTAGTCAGCTTGTTGATCGCGAAGGCGAGTAGGTGTTCAATAGCTGCTGCTTTCTCCTCTCCCTCTGCTTCGATGATTCCCGGCCGTAGCCGCCGGAGTTCCTCAACCAGCACGCCCATGCCCAAGAGCTGCCGTGGCGCGAACATGTCGGCCCAAGTCGTGATGCCACGCGCCATGGGCTCACCCGTCTTGTCTCCAACCGGGATGCGTTCCGTCGGAATCACATTCTCCGCTTCCCACCGCGCCCGATGCTTCGCCAGCTCCTTCTCCGCCTCCGCGATCGCGTCCAGATCCACCTGCTGCGGCGGCTCGAACTTGAGCCCTTTGGGCGTCTTGATGGCCACCGCATAGAGGCAGCTCCGCATCTCGCCGGCTTGCGCCTTGGCCTTGATGTACTCGGCCGGGATCTGGCGGCCTGTGAAAAGCGAAACTCCCTTGCCCTTGCTGTACGTAGGCCGCGGCGCCTCGCGGAGTTGTCCTCGACCGTCGCCGACATCGCGGATACGGACGGTCCACGTGCCCCGTTCTTTGTCCACCACCGGCTCGGCGGCTACGCGGCGGCCGGACTT
>Ga0070741_10016715_pt1 | contig 12169 bp, 11 predicted proteins | sample Coa_R1_4_FD_66440 | JGI IMG/M metagenome (GOLD analysis project Ga0070741, IMG submission 66440) | Surface soil microbial communities from Centralia Pennsylvania, which are recovering from an underground coalmine fire - Coalmine... | ecosystem: Environmental > Terrestrial > Soil > Unclassified ...
TGCCCCACGTCCGCGCCGTGCGGGTCACCCGACGCCGCCGCATCCACGTTCGTCGCGCGGCTGGGCGCAGGACAACGACTTCCCGTACGGGATCGTGGTTCGCATCTACGTCGACGGCGTGCTCGTGCACGCGATGGTGGCCGACGGCTGTCGTCCCGACGTCAACTGCCACGCGTTTCACTGGCCGCACGCGCGCCCTTCGGCGCCGGCAACCACACCGTGGCGGTGTACGGCATTGGCATGAACCCGGCGGGCCAGCCCGATGGTGACGATCCGCCGATCGCCGGCTCGCCGAAGACGATCCCCTCGAACGTCCCAGGCCTCGCCTTCCAGCAGGGCGTTCAGGTCGGGGACGCGTACGCGCGCGTCGACTACCGTCGTCGACTACACCGGACCGTGCACGCTCGGTAACCACCCGCAGGAGATGCCGGCCTTTTCACGACGGACGGCCTCAGCTCGAAGTTCTACTATTACGCGGGCCCACGCCCGTACGCCGACGTGAGCGGCGCCGTCAGCGTCCTCCAGACCGGCGGGCCGAGCGCGCGGTTCGTCGCGCTACCCGGCTACGCGAAGCGACCCGACAAGGCGAGCCTGCCATGGCCGCCGATCGGTCAGCCGGGCGGGCCGATCGCACAGGCGACCGAGGGCTGGTGGGGCGTGTGCAGTCAGGACGAGCAGCAGTGCCTGACGATCGCGACCTACAGCGACCTGTCGCTCTTTGCGAGCATGAACCGCCACCCGAACGGCACCGGGTACCTGACACCGGTCGGCTTCTTCAACCTCCATCCCGGCGCGCACTGCGCCTTCAGCGTGTACCTCTTCCCCTACAAGTACGACGCGATCGTGGGCGGAAAGACGATCCGACAGCGGATATACGAGCTTCACTGCACCAACGGCTGCTGCTGAGCGGCCGAGGCGGGGCGCAAGCCGCGGATCGCGTCCGCGAGCGCGCGGCGGGCGGACGCCGGGCAGAGCGGCTCGTCGACCGCCGCCGCGATCCTGCCGGCGTCGGCGGCGGCGAGGGCCGCGGGCTCCCGCGCGACGTCCGCGGCGCGCGCGACGATCGCGTTCGTGAGCCGCGCGAGCGCGGGGCGCGCGTCGCGCGCGAGGTCGAGCGCGGCGACCGGCGGACGGCGGTCGCGCGGCGTCGCGAGCCACGCCGACTCGACCGCGCGGGCGGCCGCGATCGCGGCGCGGAAGAGCGCTTCGGTGGAGTCGGCGTCGAGCCCAGCGCCGGCCGCCCGCGCGCGCGCCGCCGCGACCACGCGCGCCTCCTGCGCCCGGTCCTCGACCGGGAGCCCGGCCGCCTCCTTCGCCGCGGCGACGGACGGCATGAGCCCGAGCCGGAGGTCGAGGAGCGCCGCGAGCGCGGAGAGGTCCGAGTCGAAGCGCGTCCGGCGCGCCGCGTACGCGTCGCCGAGCCAGTCCTCGCGGAGCCCGGCGAGCGTCCCGTCCGCCTCGCGCTCCGCGAGCCACGCGTCGAGCGCGCCCACGAGCGCGGGGTCGCCGCCGAGGTACGCCTTGCGGTCGTGCGACAGCGGGCCGAGGCGATGCCCGAAGCCCTGCGCGTCCGCCTCGAGCGCGTCGAGCACGATCGCCTCGACCGCGCCCGTCGCGAGCATCTCCCCGAGCCGCTCGTTGTCGTCCGTCGTCAGGATCTCGGCATGCGGGAAGGCACGCCGGGCGACCCGCTCGAGGTGGCCGCCGCGGTTCACGCCGATGCGGCCCCCCACGCGATCGAGATCCCGGACCCGCGCGGCCACGCCGTAGCGCGTGACGGCGACGGCGTCCGTCTCGACGACGGGCCGCGTGAAGGTGCCGGCGAGGACGCGGTCGGCCCGCATCGTGACGCCGCTCATCGCGACGTCGAAGCGGCCGGCGGCGAGGTCCCGCTCGAGGTCCGGCCAGCGGAAGCGGACGAGGACGATGCCGCGCCCGGTGTCGCGCGCGAAGCGGCGCGCCACCTCGACGTCGAAGCCGACGACGTCCTCGCCCCGCGCGACGGCGAAGGGCGGGTAGTCCGCGCTGACGCCCACGCGGAGCGGCGGGAGGGGCGGGTCGGGGGGGACCCGGGCGCACGCCGCCAGGACGAGCAGCGGGACGAGGAGGCGGAGGCGCGTCAGAGGCCGAGCACGTCCCGCATCGAGTAGACGCCCGGCGGGCGGGCGGCCACCCAGCGCGCCGCCCGGAGCGCGCCGCGCGCGAGGCAGTCGCGGCTCTGCGCGCGGTGGACCAGCTCGAGCCGCTCCCCGAGCCCCGCGAACACGACCGTGTGGTCGCCGACCACGTCGCCCCCGCGGAGCGCGACCACGCCGATCTCCTCCGGCCGCCGCGCGCCGACGAGCCCCGCGCGCTGGAGCACGCCCGCGCGCGTGAAGTCCTGCCCGCGTGCCGCCGCGACGGCGCGGCCGAGCGCCAGCGCCGTGCCGCTCGGCGCGTCCTTCTTCCCGTGGTGGTGCAGCTCGACGATCTCGGCCTCGAAGCTCGGGTCGAGGAGGCGCGCCGCCTGCGCCACGAGCTCCGCGAGCACGGTCACGCCGGCGCTGAAGTTGGCGGCGATCACGGCGCGCGTGCGGGCGGCGAGCGTCCGGAGCTCGCGATCCTCGCCGGCGTCGAGGCCCGTCGTGCCGACGACGAGGGCGGCGCCGCGCTCGGAGGCGACGCGGGCGTGCGCGAGCGTCGCGGCCGGCACCGTGAAGTCGATCACCACCTGCTCGGCGCGGCAGATGGGCCCGAGCTCCGTGACCACGGGGACGCCGAGGCGGGCGCCGCCCGCGACCTCGCCGGCGTCGCGCCCGACGGCGGCGTGTCCGGGCGCCTCGACCGCCCCGGCGACGCGGAGGCCCGCGTCCTCGCGGGCGAGCGCGAGGAGCAGCCGTCCCATCCGCCCGGCGGCGCCGCAGACGACGACCGGGATCGGCTCAGACAAGCCCGAACTCGCGGAGCGCCGACTCGACGACCGCCCGGTTTCTGCTCGTCATCGGCGTGAGCGGGAGGCGGAACTCGTCGGCGCACTTCCCCATGAACGCGAGGGCCGTCTTCACGCCGATCGGGTTCACCTCGAGCGTCATGAGGGCCTGCACGAGCGGGAAGAGCCGCCGCATGAGCGTCCGGCCGCGCTCGAGGTCGCCGGCGCGCACCGCCGTCGCGAGCTCGGCGAACTGCTTCGGGACGACGTTCGCGGTGACCGAGATGACGCCCGCCCCGCCGGCGGCCAGGATGGGGAGCGTCAGGATGTCGTCGCCGGAATAGACCGCGAAGTCGGGACCGCAGGCCATCATCGTCTCGATCACCTGCGCGAGCGAGCCCGTCGCCTCCTTGACGCCGACGACGTTCGGCACGCGCGCGAGCCGCCCGAGGGTCTCGGGGCTGATGTTGGACGCCGTCCGGCCCGGGATGTTGTAGACGATGATCGGCAGGCGCGCGGCCTCGGCGACGGCGGCGTAGTGACGGTAGATGCCCTCCTGCGTCGGCTTGTTGTAGTAGGGCGAGATCATGAGCGCGGCGTCGGCGCCCGCGTCGGCCGCGCCGCGCGTCAAGCGGATCGCCTCCGCGGTCGAGTTCGACCCCGTGCCCGCGACGACGGGGACGCGCGTCCGCACGACCTTCACGACGTGGGCGATGAGCGCGAGGTGCTCGTCGTGCGTGAGCGTCGCGGACTCGCCCGTCGAGCCGCACGGGACGACGCCGTGCGTGCCCTCCGCGATCTGCCACTCGACGAGGTCCGTCATGGCGGCGAAGTCGATCGCGCCGTTGCGGAACGGCGTCACGAGCGCCGTGAGCGAGCCGGTGATCATCTATACCTCCACCCGTCCCTCGAAGGCCTCGACCGCGTCGCCGCGCATGAGCACGCGGTCGTCGGCGCGCCAGTCGATCTCGAGCTCGCCGCCGGGGAGCCGGACGACCACCTGCCGGCCCGTCCGCCCGGTGCGCGCCGCGGCGACCGCCGCCGCGCAGGCGCCCGTCCCGCACGCCATCGTCTCGCCCGCCCCGCGCTCCCAGACGCGCATGTCGAGCCGCTCGCGCGACACGACGCGGATGAACTCCGTGTTCACGCGCTTCGGGAAGAACGGGTGGTGCTCGAAGCGCGGCCCGAGCGCGGCGAGGTCGAGCGACGCGATCTCGTCGAGGAAGACGACGCAGTGCGGGTTCCCCATCGAGAGGCACGTGACGCGCCACTCCCGCCCGGCCACCGCGAGCGGCCGCTCGACGACCTCGCCGTCGGCGTCGACGGGGATCGCGCGGCCGTCCCAGACGGGCACGCCCATGTCCACCGTCACGCGGACGACCCGGTCGCGCTCGACGTCGCTGTGCACGACCTTCACGCCGGCGTCGGTCTCGAGCGTGAGGGGGTTCTTCCGGATGAGCCCGCGGTCCCACACGAACTTCGCGAGGCCGCGGATGCCGTTGCCGCACATCTCGGCGCGGCTGCCGTCGGCGTTGTAGATCGCCATGCGTCCGTCGGCGTCGACCGAGGGCAGGAGGAGGATGAGCCCGTCGGCACCGATGCCGCGGCGGCGGTCGCAGAGGCGGCGCGCGAGCGCGGCGGGCTCCCCCGGCAGGCCGTCCCGCGCGTCGACGTAGACGAAGTCGTTCGCGGTGCCGTGGAGCTTCACGAAGGGCAGGATGGCCATGCGCGCCCGCCGACCCTTACAATGCGCTCGCTTGCAGGGTCAACCGCGGGCGTCGGCACGCTCGTGCACGAGGGCCGTTTGCATTCGCGGCGCGGATGCTCTTCTCTCCGGCCGATGCTCCTCGACGCCCGCGACGCGGCCCGTGTGCGCGAACGCTTCGGCACGCCGTGCTACGTCTACGATCGCGCCGCGCTCGAGGCGGCGGCCGCGCGCGCACTCGCGTTCCCGCACGCCTTCGGCTTCACGCTCCGCTACGCGATGAAGGCGAACCCCAACCGCGCCGTGCTGGCGCTCTTCCGGGACCTGGGCCTCCACGTCGACGCGTCGAGCGACTTCGAGGTGGAGCGCGCGCTCCGCGCGGGCTTCGCACCCGACCGCATCCAGCTCACCTCGCAGGTGCCGTCGCGGCGGCTCGAGGACTTCGTGGCGCGCGGCGTCCTCTACACCGCCTGCTCGCTCCACCAGCTCGACCGCTTCGGCCGAGCGCTCGCGGGCCACGAGGTGACGATCCGCGTGAACCCGGGGCTCGGGAGCGGCTCGACGAACCGGACGAACACGGGCGGCCCCGCCTCGAGCTTCGGGATCTGGCACGCCTACCTGGAGGACGCGAAGGCGCTCGCCGCGCGCCACGGGGTGGTGATCCGCCGGCTCCACACCCACATCGGCTCGGGGAGCGACCCGGCCGTGTGGACGGCGGTCGCGCGCCTCGTCCTCGACATCGCCGCCCGCCTCCCGGACGTGACCCGGGTGAGCCTCGGCGGCGGGTTCAAGGTGGCGCGCGTCCCGGGCGAGCAGGCGACCGACCTCGCCCTGGTCGGCGCCGCCGTGCGGGACGCGTTCGTCGACTTCGAGCGGCGGACGGGCCGCGCGCTCCACCTCGAAATCGAGCCGGGGACGTACCTGGTCGCGAACGCCGGGGCCGTCGTCGCGACCTGCGTCGACGTGGTCGACACCGGCGCCGACGGCTACTGCTTCGCGAAGCTCGACGCCGGCATGACGGAGGTGACGCGGCCGTCGCTCTACGGCGCGCAGCACCCGATCACGGTGCTGGCCGACCGGCCGCCCGCGCGCGTCGTCTTCGTCGGGCCGTGCTGCGAGTCGGGCGACATCCTCACGCCGGCACCCGGCGATCCCGAGGCGCTCGTCCCGCGCGAGGTCCCGCGGCCGGCGGTTGGGGACCTCGTCGTCGTCGGGGGCGCGGGCGCGTACTGCGCCGCCATGTCGGTCGCGAACTACAACTCGTATCCCCGCGCGCCCGAGGTGCTGCGCGAGCGCGACGGGACCCTCCGGCTCGTGCGGGAGCGCGAGACGCTCGACCAGCTGCTCGCGAACGAGCGCGGCTGACGCCGCTCAGCCCGGCGCGCCGGGCGCCGGCTCCGCCGCCGGCGGCTTCTCCACGGGCGGCGCCTCCTCCGACGGCGCGGCCGCGCCGAACCGGATCGCGACCGGGCCGGCCCACGCGCTCCGGTAGCCGTCCAGGGTGCGCGAGCGCACCCGATAGAGGTAGCGGCGCCCGGGCGACGCCTCGGTGTCCGTCCACTCGATCCGCCGCGCCTTCCGGAAGCGGGTGCGGTCGTCGAGCGTGATCTCGCCGATCCGGTCCCACGTCGGCCGCTCGCCGTCGGCGGCCGCGCGCTCGATCTCGAATCCGTCGAGGTCGTTCATCTTGCGGCCGCCCGTGTAGCGGAGCGGGCGGAGCCAGCTCAGCCGGACGCCCTCCGGCGTCGCCACGGCCGCGAGCCCCTCCGCGGTCTCGGGGCGCACCAGCTCGGGCGCGATCGGGACGCTCTTGCGGCCGCAGGCGGCGCCGACCGCCGCGACGACCGCGAGCGCGAGCACGACGCGGGCGCTCATCGGGCGTCCCGCCGGGCCGCGCGCGCGAGCTGGCGCGCGACCTCGCGCGGCGCCGTGCCGCCGAGGACGCGCCGACGGGCGACGGAGCGCGCGGGCGTGAGCCCCCGGACGAGCGCGGGCGAGAGGAGCGGGGAGTGCCGGCGGAGCACGGCCGCGTCGAGGTCCCGGAGCGGCGTCCCCGTCGCGAGACAGTGGCGCACGAGGCCGCCGACGATCGCGTGCGCGCGCCGGAAGGGCACGCCGCGCTCGACGAGGAGGTCGGCGAGGTCGGTCGCGAGGAGGAGCCCGTCGGCCGCCGCGGCCATGCGCTTCGTGTCGAAGCGGAGCGCGGGGAGCATGGCCGTCAGCACCTCGAGCGAGGCGCGGAGCGTGCGCGCGGCGTCGAAGAGCGCGGGCTTGTCCTCCTGGAGGTCGCGGTCGTAGGCGAGCGGGAGGCCCTTCAGCACGGTAAGCAGCGCGACGAGCGCGCCGATCACGCGTCCCGTCTTGCCGCGGACCAACTCGGCGACGTCCGGGTTCTTCTTCTGCGGCATCATCGAGCTGCCGGTCGCGAACGCGTCGGGCAGGAGGACGAAGCCGAACTCCTCCGTCGACCAGAGGACCAGCTCCTCGGCGAGCCGCGAGAGGTGGACGGCGGCGATCGCGGCGGCGGCCAGGAACTCGGCGGCCGCGTCCCGGTCGGAGACGGCGTCGATGCTGTTCGCCGTGACGCGCGCGAAGCCGAGGCGCCGCGCGACCCGCGCGCGGTCGAGCGGGAAGCCGGCGCCGGCGAGCGCGCCCGCGCCGAGCGGCAGCTCGTCGGCGCGCGCCCGACAGTCGCGGAACCGGCCGCGGTCGCGGTCGAGCATCGCGTGGTAGGCGAGGAGGTGGTGGGCGAGGAGCACGGGCTGTGCGCGCTGGAGGTGGGTGTAGCCCGGGACGAGCGCGCGGGCGTGGCGCCGCGCGACGCCGACGAGCGCATGCTGGAGCGCGGCGAGCGCACGGTCCATCGCCTGGCACTCGGCGCGGAGCCAGAGCCGGAGGTCGAGCGCCACCTGGTCGTTCCGGCTCCGGCCGGTGTGGAGCCTCCCGCCGACGGGGCCGGCGATCTCCGTCACGCGGCGCTCGATCGCCATGTGGATGTCCTCGTCGGAGGCCCGGAAGCGGAAGCGGCCCTCCGCGAGCTCGCGCTCGACGCGCGCGAGCGCGCGCCGGAGCCGCGCGCCTTGGCGCGGCGTGAGGAGCCGCGCGCGGACGAGCGCCTCGACGTGCGCGACGCTCCCCGCGACGTCGTGCGGCCAGAGCGGCAGGTCGTCGGAGGCGGTGAAGGTCTCGACCACGCGGGCCGTCGGCGCGGCCATCCGTCCCGCCCACGCCTTCGTCGCCCGCGCGCGTCTCCGAGCGCGGCGCCGGCTCATCGCGTCCGAGGCCCGCGCTCGACGAGCGTGCGGATGCGGAGCCGGAGCCCCGAGAGGCGGATGAAGCCGGCCGCGTCCTCCTGGCGGTATCCCCCGGCGTCGTCGAAGCTCACGAGCTGCGGGTCGTAGAGCGACTTCGGCGCCTTGCGGCCGACGACGCGGACGCTCCCGCGGTAGAGCCGGAGCCGCGCCGTCCCCGTGACGGCGCGCGCCGCCTCGTCGATCGCGGCCTGGAGCATCGCCCGCTCCGGCGCGAACCAGTAGCCGTAGTACACCATCTCCGCGTAGCGCGGGACGAGCGTGTCGCGGAGGTGCATCACCTCGCGGTCGAGCGTCAGCGACTCGACGGCCTGGAACGCCGCGCGCAGCACCGTGCCCCCCGGCGTCTCGTAGACGCCCCGGGACTTCATGCCGACGTAGCGGTTCTCGACCACGTCGACGCGGCCGACGCCGTGCGCGCCCGCGACGGCGTTGAGACGCGCGAGGAGCGCCGCCGGCGAGAGGCGCTCGCCGTTCACCGCGACCGGCACCCCGGCCTCCAGCTCGACCTCGATCTCCTCGGCGCGATCGGGCGCGCGCTCGGGCGCGACGGTGAGCTGGAACATGTCCTCGTACGGCGCGCGCCAGGGGTCCTCGAGGAGGCCGCCCTCGAAGCTCATGTGGAGGAGGTTCCGGTCGCTCGAGTACGGCTTCTCGGCGCTCACGGTCACCGGGATGCGGTGCGCGCTCGCGTACGCGATCAGGTCCGCACGCCCCTTCATGTCCCACTCCCGCCACGGGGCGATGACGGCGAGCTCGGGGGCGAGCGCCGCGTAGGTGAGCTCGAAGCGGACCTGGTCGTTGCCCTTGCCGGTCGCGCCGTGCGCGACGGCGTCGGCGCCCGTCTCGCGCGCGACCTCCACCTGACGCTTCGCGATCAGGGGCCGGGCGATCGACGTGCCGAGGAGGTACTGGCTCTCGTAGATCGCGCCCGCGCGCAGCATCGGGAAGACGTAGTCGCGGACGAACTCCTCGCGCAGGTCCTCGACGATCGTCCGGACCGCGCCCGTCCGCCGCGCCTTCTCGTCGAGCCCGGCGAGCTCCTCGCCCTGCCCGAGGTCCGCGCAGAACGCGACCACCTCGGCGCCGTAGCGCTCGATCAGCCAGCGAAGGATGACCGACGTGTCGAGCCCGCCGGAATAGGCGAGGACGATCCGCCGGACGGGCGGGGCCCCGGGCATCAGGCGGTCTCACCTACCACACGCCCTCCGGAGAACCAACTTGGACGGCGGCCGGGTAGTGGGTCAGTTTGCACGACGAGCACCGACCCGGGAGCACGGGGGAGTCCTCGCGGAGGCGAGCGCACCACCGACACGACGTCCATGCCGCATCGGACGACGTGGTGGTGCACCTTGTCGTCTCCGCGAGGACTCCCCCGTGCTCCCGCACCATGTGGTCCGAGCGGCAAGTTGACCCACTACCGGCGGCCGCCGCCGGCGGCGTTCGTGGAAAAATCTGCCGGGGCAGAATGCCGATTCAAGCGGGCCGCGCGTGCGGCCGATACGGACGGTGGGAGACGTCCCGATGGCGATCGCGAGGCAGCGGAGAACGGAGGAGCCGCTCTGGCTCACCGTGCGCGGCGCGTCCGTCGCGCTCGCCGCCGGCTGGGTCGCGTGGACGGCGGCCGCCGCGCTCGCGGGGCCGGGCCTCGCGGCGGCCCTCGGCCCCCCGCGCGCGACGCTCGTCGTGCTCGCCGCCGGGTGGTTCCTCGCTCGCCGGCTGGCGCCGCCCGCCGAGTGCCTCCGTCGCTATCACGTCGACGACACGGAGCTCGTCGCGATGGGTCCGGGTCGGGCCGTGCGGCGCCTCTCGTGGTCCGCCGTGCGCAGCCTCACCCAGATGCCGAACGCGCTCCGCCTGGAGGGCGAGGGCGTCGTCGTCCGCCTGCCGCTCGGCGCCGTCGTGGGCGCGGGGGCCTGGGGGCGCGTGCTCGCGCACGTCGTGCCGGCGCTCGCGGACGAGATGTGGGCGCAGCTCGAGGGGGGCGGGCAGGTGGAGCTCGTGCCCGCGCTCGATCCCCCGAGCGGCGCGCTCGCGTCGTGGGCCTGGGTGCCGGCGCTCGCAGCCTCGCTCGGCGCGAGCGGCCGCACGGGCGTCGCGCTCCTCCTCGCTCTCGTCGTCGCCGAGCGCGCCGTCGCCGTCCTCCGCGCGCGCCGCGGCACGATCGCGCTGCATCGGGTGGGCGCCGGCCTTCGCTTCCGGCTCTGGCGCTTCCTCGTCGCGTGGCCGCGCATCGACGTCCTCCGGGTGCCGGGCGGCCTGGTCCTCGCGGCGCTCGGGCGGACGCGGAGCGTGGGGGCGCACGGCCTCCCGAACTTCTGGGCCGCGGCGCCGGTCATCGAGATGAAGGCGCACCTCGGCCCGCGGTCGGGCGCGACCGTGCACTTCCGGGTGCGGCTCGCCGAGGACGGCCCCGCGGTCGTCGGCGAGGTCGACTCGGTGTGATCCCCGTCTCGGGGCGGCTCAGATGCTCGTCCAGCCCGACAGCCAGAGCATGACCGCCTTCTGGACGTGCAGGCGGTTCTCCGCCTGATCGAAGACGACGGCGCGCGGGCCGTCGATCACGTCGGCGGTGATCTCCTCGCCGCGGTGGGCGGGAAGGCAGTGCATGACGACCGCCTCGGGCGCGGCGAGGTCGACGAGCGGCTGGTTCACCTGGTAGGGGCGGAAGGCCTCGAGGCGCTTCTGCCTCTCCGCCTCCTGGCCCATGCTCGTCCAGACGTCGGTGTAGACGACGTCCGCGCCGCGGGCCGCGGCCTTCGGGTCGTGCGTGACGGTGACGCGCGCACCGGCCGCGGCGGTGATCCGCGGGTCCGCCTCGTACCCGGGCGGGCAGGCGAGCACGAAGTCGAAGCGAAGGCGGGCGGCGGCGTCCATCCAGGAGTGGACCATGTTGTTGCCGTCGCCGATGAACGCGACGCGGAGGCCGGCGAGCGATCCGCGGCGCTCCTTCAGCGTGAAGCAGTCGGCGAGCACCTGGCAGGGGTGGTGCAGGTCCGAGAGGCCGTTGATCACGGGGACGCGGGCGCCGGCGGCGAGCTCGACGACGCTCTGGTGCTTGAACGTGCGCGCCATGATGAGGTCGACCCAGCGCTCGAGGTTCCGCGCGATGTCGCCGGCGGACTCGCGCTCGCCGAGCTTGATGTCCCCGGGGGCGAGGTGGACGGCCGCGCCGCCGAGCTGCACCATGCCCACCTCGAACGTGACGCGCGTCCGGAGGCTCGGCTTCTCGAAGATCATCGCGAGCGTTCGTCCGGCGAGGAGCGGGTGGGGGCGCCCGGCGCGCAGCTCGGCCTTGAGGCGCGCGGCGATCGCGAGGATCGTCTCGATCTCGTCCGTCGAGAGGTCCGCGATGCGGAGCAGGTCGCGCTTCATGCGGCGAGCGCCCGCTCGAGGATCGCGAAGCCCTCGTCGACCTGCGCCTCCGTGACGACGAGCGGCGGGAGGAAGCGGAGCACGCGATCGGCCGTACAGTTGATGAGGAGCCCGTCCGCGAGGCAGCGCTCGACGATCTTCTGGCCGGTCGTCTCGAGCACGATGCCGAGCATGAGCCCCAGCCCCCGGACCGCACGGATGCGGCGGTCGCGCGCCGCGAGCCGTTCGAGCCGCGCGCGGAAGTGCCGGCCGACCGCCTCGACGTGGCCGAGGAGCGCCGGATCCGCGAGCGCCCCGAGCGCGGCGACGGCCGCCGCGCACGCGACGGGGTTTCCGCCGAACGTCGAGCCGTGCGTGCCGGGCTTGAGGACGGCCGCGAGCCGCTCGGTCGTGCACATGGCGCCGATCGGGAGCCCCCCGCCGAGCGCCTTCGCGAGCGTCATGACGTCCGGAACGATGCCCGCGTGCTCGTGCGCGAAGAGCCTCCCCGTGCGGCCGAGCCCGCACTGGATCTCGTCCAGGATGAGGAGGAGCTTCCGCTCGTCCGCGAGCTCGCGGAGGCCGGGGAGGTAGTCCGGCCGAGGCACGACGACGCCGCCTTCCCCCTGGATCGGCTCGACGAGGATCGCGACCGTCTCGTCGTGCACGGCGTCCGCCATCGCGGCGAGGTCGTCGTAGGGCACGAGCCGGACGCCGGGAAGGAGGGGGCGGAAGCCGTGATGGTACTTCTCCTGGCCGGTCGCGGTGAGCGTGCCGAACGTCCGGCCGTGGAAGGAGCCCGTGGTGGCGAGGATCTCGAAGCGCCCCGCGCCGTGCTCCGCGCCCCACCGGCGTGCGAGCTTCATCGCCGCCTCGTTCGCCTCCGCGCCC
>Ga0070741_10016716_pt1 | contig 12169 bp, 15 predicted proteins | sample Coa_R1_4_FD_66440 | JGI IMG/M metagenome (GOLD analysis project Ga0070741, IMG submission 66440) | Surface soil microbial communities from Centralia Pennsylvania, which are recovering from an underground coalmine fire - Coalmine... | ecosystem: Environmental > Terrestrial > Soil > Unclassified ...
GTCGCGACGACCGTGATCGAGGTCGGCGTCGATGTCCCGAACGCCACGGTGATGATCGTCCAGGAGGCGGACCGGTTCGGGCTCGCGCAGCTCCACCAGCTCCGGGGCCGTGTCGGTCGGGGCGCAGAGCAGTCGTACTGCCTGCTCGTCTCGCGGCCACGGGAGGAGCTGACGGAGGACGCCGTCCGCCGGCTGGAGGCGCTCGTGCGGACGGCGGACGGGTTCGAGCTGGCCGAGGTCGACCTCGAGCTGCGCGGCGAGGGCCAGCTGCTCGGGACGCGCCAGTCTGGCCTCTCGGACCTGTGCTTCACGCGGCTTCGCGCGGACCGGCCGCTGCTGGAGGAGGCACGCCGGGCCGCGGAGGAGCTCGTCGACCACGAGGGCCCGCTCGCAGACGAGGTCGAGCGGGCCCTCGTGGGCGTCGACGGAGAGCTCGCCTAGGCTACTGCCGCAGCGACGCCGTTGATCTCGCGGCCGAGCAGGAGCCCGTTGTACGCGAACTCGTGCTCGCGCAGCGCCTCGTTGTAGGCGGGGAGCACGTCGCCGGTGAGCGTTCCGCCGTGCATCGCGTGGATCCACCTCGGATCCAGCGCCTCGATCCGGTCGACGACGGCTCGCACCGGATCCTCGTGCGCGAAGATCCCGACGCCGCGGTAGACGTCGAGCATCGGCCCGGAGAGGTTCTCGTCCACCACCGGAGGCTGGTCGCCGGGCTGCAGGTACAGATCGGACGGGAAGAGGCTCTCCGTCGACTCCTCGAACACCATCATCGAGTCCCAGTGATGGACGTGCGGTGTCTCGAGGAACCGGAGCGTGTGCCGGCCGAGCGCGAGCCGCTCGCCGTCCATGAAGCCGCGAACCCGCTTCGTGACGCCGAACGGCAAGGCGTTCAGCTGGATCGAGAGCGCCGACCCGACGAGCTGCGCGTCCGGCGCCTCGGCGAGGAAACGATCCATGCCTCCGTTCTCGTCGCCCTCCCAGTGCAGGAGCACGACGTTCGCGAGCCGCGCGGGGTCGAGCACCTCGCGGATCGCGCGTCGCACGTTCTCGTACTGCTCGTAGTTGCCCGTGTGGACGAGCGTCGGCAGCTCGTCGTCGATCAGGAACTGGTTGAAGGTGATCCCGTAGGGCGGCGTCATCGTCGAGATGCGGTAGATGCCGCCGGCGATGTGATCGATGCGGGTCTCCATGACTCCTCCTCTTTCGATGCACATGACTGTGCAGTGATCGGGGATACTAAATGACGGCACAGCGTTGTGCAACAATTTCTTCGATGACCCGCAAATACGAGCTCAAGCGCCGGGCAGAGCGCCAGCAGCAGACGCGTCGGCGAATCGTGGAGGCGGCGATCGAGCTGCACCGGACGAAAGGGCCGGCGCGAACGACGATGAGCGACGTGGCAAGGCTCGCCGGCGTCCAGCGACACACGCTCTACCGCCACTTCCCCGACGAGCGCGAGCTCGGCCTCGCCTGTTCCGGGCTTCACTTCGAGACGAATCCGCCTCCGGACGCCGCGGACTGGCTGCACCTCGACGATCCCGACGACCGGCTGCGGCGCGGGCTGACGGAGGTCTACGACTGGTATGCGCGAGTCGAGGACATGTTCTCGTGCGTGCTCCGGGACGCGGAGTTCCATCCGCTGACGCGCGAGCTGCTCGAGCTCCGCGGCGGCCCGCCGATGCGGGCCATCCGTTCGACGCTGGCCGACGTCGTTCCGCACCGAAAGGGGTCGGTCGCGGCGCTCGATCTGGCGCTCGACTTCCACGGATGGCAGCGGCTGCGCACGAGCGGCCTCTCGAATGCGGAGGCGGCGGAGACGATGGCTCGAGCGATCCTCTGCCAGTGAGGATCGTCGCCGGCTCCTGCAAGGGAGCCAGGATCTCCGCGCCGCGGGGCCTCGACACGCGGCCGACGGGCGACCGCGTCCGCGAGGCCGCATTCAGCCTGATCGGCCCCGTCGACGGCGCCTCGGTGCTCGACCTCTTCGCCGGCTCGGGCGCCATGGGGCTCGAGGCCATGTCCCGCGGCGCATCGCGCGCCGTCTTCGTCGAGTCCGACCGCGACGCCTGCCGCACCATCCAGCGGAACCTGGAGAAGCTCCGCCTGACCGGCGCCGCCGTTCTCTGCCAGGACGCGCTGCGGGCGCTCGCGGCCGAGGCCGCCGCGGCCAGGCAGTACGATCTCGTGCTGGCCGACCCCCCCTACGGCCTCTTTCGCACGGTGCAGACGCCGCTCGCCACCTACCTGCCCGCGGTGCTCGCACCGGACGGCCTCGTCGTCGTCGAGACCGGCGCGCGCGACGAGCCGGAGCTCGGCCCCCTCGAGCAGCGGACGAGCCGCCGCTACGGCTCCGCGCGGATCACGCTCTTCGAGCACGGCGTCGGATGACGACCGCGATCTGCCCGGGCAGCTACGACCCTGTCACGTTCGGCCACGTCGACGTGATCACACGCGCGGCGGCGATCTTCGATCGGGTCGTCGTCGGCGTCGTCCGCAGCCCGCAGCACAAGCGCGGGACGCTGTTCTCGGTCGAAGAGCGGGTCGGCTTCCTGCGCGAGGCGCTTGCGGACGCGTCGAACGTCGAGGTCGACGTCTTCGCGGAGCTTGTCGTCGAGTTCGCGCGCCGCTGGGGCGCGGCGACGATGGTGAAGGGCCTGCGCGTGATCTCCGACTTCGAGTGGGAGTTCCAGATGAACCACCTGAACCGGACGCTCGCGCCCGACATCGAGACCGTCTACGTGATGGCGCGGCCACAGTTCAGCTTCGTGTCGTCGAGCGGCGTGAAGGAGATCGCAGCCTTCGGCGGAAACGTGGAGGAGTTCGTCCCCGAACCCGTCGCGCGGCGGCTCCGCGAGCTGTACGGCGACGGCCAGGAAGGAACCCCCGTCAGCCCTCACGAGTAGACTGATCCGATCGACGTTCTCGTTCTCATCGACAAGCTCGACGACCTCGTCCACAACGCGAAGGCCGTCCCGCTCACCGACCAGGTGCGGATCGATCGCGAGGAGATCTACGACATCCTCGACCAGATGCGCGCCACGATCCCCGAGGAGATCAAGCAGGCGCGGTGGATCGTCAAGGAGCGCCAGGAGATGCTCGCCGAGGCGAAGCGGGAGTGCGACCGGATCCTCGGCGAGGCTCGCGAGCAGGCTGCGCGGGAGGCGTCGCAGACGGAGATCGTGAAGCTCGCCGAGCGCCAGGCCCAGGAGATCATCGACGACTCGCGCAGGACGGCACGCGAGACGAGGCTCGAAATGGAGGACTGGGCCGACAGCATCCTCTCGACGCTCGAGGTGAACCTCGAGAAGTTCCTGACCGCCGTAAAGCGCGGCCGCGAGCGCCTGCACGAGCGTTCCCAGGAAACCGTGGTGGCGGGAATCGCCGCCGGCGGCTCCGACGACGAGTCCGGCTACTAAGCCGTTTCGGGCCGAACGAAGCCCGCGAAGCGGGCTTTAGGTGAGGCCGATGCCATCACCGGAAAACCCTTTCTCGCCGTCGATGGTGTGCGCCTCACCTAAAGCTCGCCTTCGGCGAGCTTCGTTCGGCTGAAGAAGCTCTTAGGCCGCCGCGGCAGGCTGGAACCGAGCGCAAACGTCGGCGGCGGCGTCGACGAACGCCTCCGCCGCCGGAGTGTGCAACCGGTCGCGGTGCCACGCGATCCCGATCAGCCGCGGCGGCAGGCGTTCGCCCAGCTCCACGACGGCGATCGATGAGTCGGACTCGTCGACCGTCAGCCGCGGAACGAGCGCCGCGCCCATCCCCGCCGCGACGAGCCCCTGCACCGTCCCGTTGTCGTCGGAGCGGAAGACGATCCTGGCCTCGCGGCCCGACATCCGCACCCGGCTCTCGATCTCGTGCGTGCTCCGGCACTGGCGGTGGCCGATCAGCGGCAGCTCGGCGATCTCGCGGAGCGCGGGCGGGCGCTCGCGCTTGGCGAGCGGCGAGCCGGCCTGGACGAGCAGAACGTAGGGGTCGCGCATCAGCTCGGCGACCTCGAACGGCCCCGATCCGATCGGAAGCATCACGAACGACAGGTCCAGCTCTCCGCGCTCCACGAGCTCCACGAGCTCCGTGTCGTTCGCCGACTCGACGAGCGTGACCTCGACCTGCGGCCACGACGCCTTGAACGCCGGGAGGAGCGTGGGGAGGATCTTCGCCCCGACGCTCTGGTAGGTGCCGATCCGCAGCGGTCCCGCGTCGCCCGCGCCGAGCGCGGCGAGATCTGCCTGCGCCGCTCGGAGCCGCGCCGAGATCCCGTCGACATGGCGGAGGAGGACTTGTCCCGCCTCGGTCAGCGAGACCGGCCGGGGCCCGCCCGGACGGTCGATCAGGCGCTGGCCGACGATCCTCTCGAGCGTGGCGATCTGCTGGCTGATCGCCGACTGCGTGTAGCCGAGGCGCGTTGCGGCACGCCCGAAGGTCCCCTCGTCGGCGACCGCCTTCAGCGCTGCGAGATGGCGCAGTTCGAGCCCGAGCCAATTATCAGTCTGCAAGATCGTTTTAGACGATAACAAGACTTGTGCTAATGAGCAACCGGTCGGCAGGATTGACGGCGTGATCGTCCTGATCGTGGTGCTCGTCCTGATCGCCGCGGCGATGGCGACGAAGCTCGCGCAGGAGACGCGGGACTACGACGACCGCGACCGCCGCGGCTGGTGGCCCGGACCGCGCGGCTAGCCGACATGCCTGGCGAAGCGCCTTCGCGCGCGCGGATCGCCGCCGCGCTCCTCGTCGTGTACGTCGTCTGGGGGTCGACGTACCTCGGCATGCTGCTCGCGATCAGGACGATTCCGGTCTTCCTGATGGCCGGTGTTCGCTTCGTCCTCGCGGGCTCGATCCTCTACGCGCTGGCGTCGAAGCGCGAAGGTGGGCCGCGACCGACGCTTCGCCAGTGGGGCGCTGCAGCCCTCGTCGGCATCCTGCTCTTCGGCATCGGCAACACCGCCGTGGCCTGGGCCGAGAAGCGCGTGGCGACGGGGATCGCGTCGCTCGTGATCGCGACGGTTCCGCTCTGGATGGCGCTGTTCGACCGGATCGCCTGCGGCCGCCGCCTCGGGCGCAACGCCGTCGTCGGCCTCGCCGTCGGCTTCGGCGGCGCGGCGCTCCTCGCCTGGCCGAGCGGCGGCGGCCGCGTCGACGCGCTCGGGGCGATCGTCCTGGTCGGCTCCGCGGTGGCCTGGGCAGCCGGTTCGCTCCGGTCGCGCCGGGCGACGCTGCCGGGTCGCCCGCTCGCAGGTTCGGCGATGCAGATGCTCGTCGCCGGCGTGCTCCTCCTCGTCGTCTCCGCGGCGGCCGGCGAGCCGCAGCGCGTCCATCACGTCTCGGCGACTTCGGTGCTCGCGGTCGGCTACCTCGTGGCGTTCGGATCGATCCTCGCCTTCAGCGCCTACGCGTGGCTCCTGCGGAACACGCGGACGTCGCTCGTCTCGACGTACGCGTACGTCAACCCGCTCGTCGCCGTGTTCCTCGGATGGGCGATCGAGAACGAGGCGGTGACGGCGCGGACGCTCCTCGCGGGGGTCATCATCCTGGCCGCGGTGGCGCTGATCGGGACCCCAGCGCGTGTGCGCGAGCGTCTCGCGGCCCTCCCCGCGAGAGGTCGGTAGCCGCTACGCTGGAATAGCCATGACCTTCTTCGATCTTCGGGCCGTGCGCCTGCGGTCGGGGGAGGAGTACCGGGACGAGAAGCAGGTCGAGATCGCGCCGCTCGTCCTCGGCGGTCTCCGCTACGTCGCCGTGCCCGAGCAGGTGCCCGCCGAGCTCGCCGTCACGCGCGCCACGACCGGCACCGTCTTCGAGCTCCGCCTCTGCGTCCGTCTCCACGGCCCTTGCTACCGCTGCCTCGGCGACGCCGTTCTCGAGGAGGACCTGAGCCTGCGCGAATACCACGCGACGAGCCCCGACGGCTCGGACGAGCTGACGACGCCGTACGTGAAGGAAGGCCGACTCGACCTGTCGTCGTGGGCGCGCGACTCGCTCGTCCTCGCCCTGCCGGACAAGATCCTCTGCCGTCCCGATTGCGCCGGCCTCTGCCCCGTCTGCGGCGCGGATCTGAACGCGAATCCGCACGACCACCGCGAGGAGGAGCCCGACCCGCGCTGGGCGGCGCTCGCGGAGCTCCGCGAGAAGCTGTAGAACGCCCGGCTATACTGCCCGACGCTGATGGCCGTCCCGAAGAAGAAGACGTCGAAGGCGCGCCGCGACAAGCGTCGCGCGCAGCACCGGATCGAGGCTCCGCGCCTGTCCGAGTGCCCCGTCTGCCACCAGCCGAAGCGGCCGCACCGCGTCTGCCCGACCTGCAAGACGTACCGCGGGCGCGACGTCGAGCCGCTGCGCACGCCGGCTCCGTAGCCCGTGCGCGTCGCGGTCGACGCCATGGGCGGCGATCGCGCGCCGGACGAGGTCGTCGCCGGCGCTCTCGAGGCCGCGTCCGCGGAGATCGTCCCGGTCCTCTTCGGGCCCGCCGATCTCGACGCCCACGGCCTCGAGCACGTCGTCGCCACCGGGACGATCGGCATGGACGAGAAGCCCGCCGACGCCGTCCGCGCGAAACCGGACAGCTCGCTCGTCGCCGCCTGTCGCGCCGTCGGCGACGGCGATGCCGACGCCGTCGTCTCCGCGGGGAACACCGGCGCGATGCTCGCCGCGTGCCTGCTCGAGGTGCGCCGCCTGCCGGGCGTCTTCCGTCCGGCGATCGCCGTCGTGATCCCCGCGCGGCGGGGGCCCTCCGTCCTGATCGACTCGGGCGCGAACGCCGAGTCCCGCGCCGAGCATCTCCTCCAGTTCGGAACGATGGGCGCGATCTTCGCCCGCGAGATCCTCGGCATCGACGCGCCGAGCGTGGGCCTGCTCTCGATCGGCGAGGAGCCGGAGAAGGGCGACCAGCTCACCCTCGAGGCTCACAGGCTCCTCGCCGAGAGCGACCTCCGGTTCACCGGGAACGTCGAGAGCCGCTGGCTGCTCGAGGGCGCCGCGGACGTCGTCGTCTGCGACGGGTTCACCGGCAACGTCTGCCTCAAGCTGATGGAGGGGACGATCCTGACCGTGCTCGGCGGGATGCGCGAGGAGATCCAGAGAACCGCCCGCGGCAAGCTCGGCGGGCTCCTGATCCGCCCGGCCGCGCGCCGCCTCCGGGAGCGCCTCGACCCCGACACCTACGGCGGCGCATACCTCCTCGGCCTGCGGGGCCTCGCCGTCATCGCCCACGGCAACTCCGGCCGGCGGGCGATCGCGAACGCGATCCGCCTCGCTGCCCGCGGCGTCGAGCACGACGTGGTCGAGAGGCTGTCGGAGCGCCTTCCTGAAAGAGTGTTAGCATCGGCGCGCCCGCAGACCACGACAGGCAAGTGAGGTGACATGGCAGCTTCGCGCGAGGAAGTTTTCGAGCGAGTCAAAGAGGTTCTGACCGAGCAGCTCGGAATCGACGACAGCGAGATCACGGAAGAGGCGTCCTTCCAGGAGGATCTCGACGCCGACTCGCTCGACCTCGTCGAGCTGATCATGGAGCTGGAGGACCAGTTCGGGATCAAGATCTCGGACGAGGACGCGCAGAAGATCCAGACGGTCGGGCAAGCTGTCGATTACGTCACGTCGCACCAGTAGCCGCGCTCCGAGCGGCAACCCTTCGGAGCTGCAGAAGCTGATCGAGACGCTCCCGCGCGAGCGGCACGAGCACGTCTTCACCCATCCAGCCTGGGCGCCGGATCGCGCCTCGTCGTACGAGCGGCTCGAGTTCCTCGGCGACAGCGTGCTCGAGCTCGCCGTGGCTCGGTGCCTCTACGACCGATACCCCGACGTGCCCGAGGGGCGGCTCGCGAAGATCCGCTCGCACGTCGTCTCGCGGCAGAGCTGCGCCGCCGTCGCGCGCGAGCTCGATCTCGGGTCGAAGCTCGGCGCGCGGGGCCGCTCGCTGCCGCAGGAGGAGCTCGACCGGCTCGTGCGGAACCGCAACGTCCTCGCGGCATTGCTCGAGGCGGCGCTCGCGGCGCTCTTCCTCGAGCACGGGTTCGGTGCGATCGAGCAGGCGATCGTGAACGCCTTCGCGGGCCGAATCGAGTACGCCGCGAAGAGCCACGTCGACTACAAGACCGAGCTCCAGGAGGCGCTGGCCCGCCGGCGCAAGCAGGTGATGTACACCGTGCTCGAGGTCGAGGGCCCGGCGCACGACCGGACGTTCACGTGCGCCGCGGTGATCGACGGCGCCCAGCTCGGCGCCGGCACCGGCCGCACGAAGAAGGAGGCCGAGCAGGAGGCCGCGCGCGAGGCGCTCGAGAAGGTCTGGGAAGCGGCGCTCACGCCCGAGGCCTAGCCTTCCCATCCGGGCGGCCCGGCAGACTTCGGCGCGCGTGCACCTGCGAGCGATCAAGCTGCGCGGCTTCAAGTCGTTCCCCGACGCGGTCGAGGTCCGGCTCGAGCCCGGCGTGGCGGTCGTCGTCGGGCCGAACGGCTCGGGCAAGTCGAACGTCGCCGACGCGCTCGTCTGGGCCGGCGGAAGTCAAAGCACGAACGAGCTCCGCGCCGAGCGGCCCGACGACGTGCTCTTCGCGGGCGCGGCAGGGCGCGAGCCGGCGTCGTCGTGCGAGGTCGAGCTCCTCTTCGACAACGAGGACGGGGGCTTCCCGGGGCTCGAGTTCAGCGAGATCTCGATCGCCCGCCGCCTTCACCGCGGCGGCGAGGGGCAGTACCTCGTCAACGGCGCACACGTCCGGCGGCTCGACGTCGTCGAGCTGCTGGCCGACGTCGGCCTCGGGCCCGGCACGGGCTCGGTCGTCAGCCAGGGCAAGGTGGAGGCGATCCTCGCGTCGCGGCCGGAGGAGCGCCGTGCGCTCGTCGAGGACGCCGCCGGTCTCGGCCGTTTCAAGCGGCGCCGCCACCGCGCCGAGCTCAAGCTCGCCAGGGTCGAGATCCAGACCGAGCGCGCGCGCGATCTCGAGCAGGAGGTCGCGAAGCGGCTCCGGCCCCTCGCGCTCCAGGCGACGGCGGCCGAGCGCGCCGAGAAGCTCGGTGTCGAGATCGCCCGCCTCCGAGCCGGCCTGGCCGCGCTCGACGCGGCGGACCTCGAACGGCGGCTCGCGGAGCTCGAGGGGCGCTCGGCCGGGGCGGCCTCGGCCCGGCAGGACGTCGACGCGCGCCTCGAGGCGGTGCTCGCCGAGCGGGGGCGGGCGGAGGAAGCGCTCGCGGAGACGGCGGGCGGGGGAGACGGCGCCGCTGCGGCGCTCTACCGGCTGCGGAGTGCCCGCGAGCGCCTCGAGCTGCGCCGGGAGGCGGCCGCGGACATGCTCGAGCGCGTGCGGACGCTGCCTCCTCCGCTTCGGGACGAGTCGCTTCGGGAGCGCGCCGAGATCGCCGCCGAGCGCGCAGCGGCGCTCGAGCGGCTGCTGGCCGAGCGCGAGGGCCTGCCGCCCGCGGCCCGGGCGCTCGCGGAGGAGGGGGAGCGACTTGCGCTCGACTCGCTCGAGGTCGAGGAGGGGCTCGAGCGGGCGGTCGCCGCGGCGCTCGGTCCGGCGGCGGCAGCGCTCGTCGCCGACGACCCGAGCGCGGGCATGAGACTGCTCGAGAGCGCGCGAGCCCGGGGCCTCGGCAGCCTCCGCGTCCTCGTCGGCCGCGGCCCGCAGGAGATCGTCGCGGGCTACCGGGTCGTCGAGCTGGACGAGCTTCTCGCGTCCTCGGCTCCCGCGGTGACCTGCGAGGGCTTCGGCTTCGACCCCCTGCGAGGCGAGCTCTGGTTCGCGGGCGAGACGGCGGAGGCGCTTCTCCTCGAGCTCGAGGCGCGCCACCGGATGCTCGCGGCCGAGGCCGAGGAGCTCGCGCGCCGCGCGGCGGAGGAGCAGCCGGGGCGCCGGCGCGAGCCCGACCCTCGGCTTGTCTCGCTTGCAGAGCGGCTCGTCGGGCTACTCGACGCGGCCGTGGCGCGCGCCCGCGACCTCGACGCGCCGCTGCGCGCGGCCGCCGAGCAGGGATCGGCGCGTGCGGGCGAGCTTGCAGCCGAGCTCCGGCGGCTCGGGGCGGTCGAGGCAGAGCTGCGGCGGGAGGCGATGGAGGCCGCGAACGCAGCCGCCGCCCTCCAGGTCGAGCGGGCGCGCCTCGAGGCGGAGCTCCGCGACGCCCGTCGCCGCCTCGACGAGGCCCGCGCGGAGCCGGCGGAGGGCGAGCGGTCGGAACTCGCCGAGAAGCTCGCGCGCCTCGACCGCCGCCGCGAGCTGCTCGGGAACGTGAACCCGTTCGCGCAGGAGGAATACGAGCACGAGAAGGCGCGCCTGGCCGACCTCACTCTGCAGCGCGAGGACCTCGAGCGGAGCCTGGCCGAGCTCGAGAAGCTCCGGCGCGAGCTCGCCGAGACCGTCGAGCGACGATTCGAGGAGACGTTCGCAGCCGTCCAACGGAACTTCGCCGAGGTCGCCGCGACCCTCTTTCCCGGCGGCGAGGGTCGCCTGCGCCTGACCGAGCTCGAGGACCGCGGCGAGCCGGGGATCGAGGTCGAGCTCCGGCCGGCCGGCAAGCGCGTGACCCGCCTCTCGCTCCTCTCCGGCGGCGAGAAGGCGCTCGGCGCGATCTCGTTCCTGTTCGCGCTGTTCCTCGCCCGGCCCTGCCCGTTCTACCTGCTCGACGAGGTCGAGGCCGCGCTCGACGACGCGAACATCGGCCGCTTCGTCGAGCTTCTCCGCCGCTTCGCCGGCCGCGCCCAGTTCATCGTGATCACGCATCAGAAGCGCACGATGGAGGCCGCCGACGTCCTCTACGGCGTCACGATGGGCGGCGACGGCGTGTCGCAGGTCGTCTCGCGGAGGCTGCCGCGGGAGGAGGCTGCCGCCGTCGCCTGAGCTCTGAGTACTCTTCGCCGCCGTGGCGAGGTCGTGGGGAGAGCTGCTGGGCGAGGAGGGCGCGTCGCCGGAGACCGAGGAGGCTCGGGCCGGCCTCTTCTCGCGCCTGCGCGACTCGCTCGGAAAGAGCCGCCGAGCGCTGACGCAGCAGCTCGCCGCCGCCGCGTTCGACCCGCAGGACGAGGAGGCGTGGGAGCGGCTCGAGGAGGCGCTGATCGCCGCGGACGTCGGCGTGCGCGCCACCGCGGAGCTCGTCCGGCGGCTCGAGGCGAGGCCGGAGCTCGGCGACCTGAACGAGGCGCTTGCAGAGGAGGCCGCGGCGCTCCTCGGCGAGCCGGGGACGCTCGCGGTCGGGGAACGACCGAGCGTCGTCCTCGTGGTCGGCGTCAACGGCACCGGCAAGACGACGACGATCGGCAAGCTCGCGTACCGCCTGCGCGAGCACGGGCACGACGTCGTCCTCGCGGCTGCGGACACGTTCCGGGCCGCGGCGGAGGAGCAGCTCGAGATCTGGGCCGATCGCGCAGGCGCGGACTTCGTCGGGTCGGCCCGCGGGGGCGATCCTGCCGCGGTCGCCTACGACGCGATCGAGGCCGCGCGGGCGCGCGGGCGCGACGTGGTGATCGTCGACACCGCGGGCCGACTCCACACGCAGACCAATCTGATGGAAGAGCTCGCCAAGGTGCGGCGGGTGATCGAGCGACGGCTGCCGGGCGCGCCCCACGAGACGCTGCTCGTCGTCGACGCGACGACGGGCCAGAACGGCCTCCAGCAGGCCCGGCTGTTCGGCGAGGCGGCCGGCGTCACGGGAGTCGCGCTGACGAAGATCGACGGCTCGGCGAAGGGAGGGATCGCAGTCGCGATCGCCTACGAGCTCGGGCTGCCGGTCAAGCTGATCGGCGTCGGCGAGGGCCTCGACGACCTGCGGCCGTTCGATCCACACGACTTCGCGCGCGCTCTCGTCGCTTAACCGAGCCTTCCCGGAGGCTTAACGAGGGCTCAACGTCGCCGCGGGCCGCGCTGGTATCAAACGGCGGTGAAGAAGCCGGCGATACTCGCCTCGCTGCTCGCGGTTGCGGCCGCAGCCGGCTCGGTGGCGTTGACGTCCGGCGCTTCCAAGCCGGCGCCCAGCGGGATCCACAAGATCCGGCACGTGATCGTGATCATGCAGGAGAACCGCTCGTTCGACGAGTACTTCGGCACGTATCCCGGCGCCGACGGGATCCCGAAGGGCGTCTGCGTCCCGGACCCGCGGAGCGGCGGCTGCCAGCGGCCCTACCACGACCCGAAGGACCGGGACAGCGGCGGCCCGCACCGGACCCAGGACTTCGTCCTGGACGTGAACGGGG
>Ga0070741_10016717_pt1 | contig 12169 bp, 12 predicted proteins | sample Coa_R1_4_FD_66440 | JGI IMG/M metagenome (GOLD analysis project Ga0070741, IMG submission 66440) | Surface soil microbial communities from Centralia Pennsylvania, which are recovering from an underground coalmine fire - Coalmine... | ecosystem: Environmental > Terrestrial > Soil > Unclassified ...
GGCGATGACCGACGCTCGGTCAAAGCTCTTCCGTTCCATCCACCGTCGATCCAAAGCCGCCGCCTGACTCTTTCGTCGAACCGACCCCGCTCAGGCTCATTCCGCTATTGGAAAATACTGTAGCGCGCTCGCACACGAGTGCTAATCCAGGTGCGTAGCGGCAAGGCCGCAGCCAGCGTCGCATAGACTGCTACGACCTGACGAGCAGAGAGAAAACGCCGATAGCCGGGGCGCCACCGTGGCGGCAGAACGATCTGGTCGACCAAGTAGGACGAGGCGGAGAGAAGGGTGCCGCGCGCAAGTCCCGCTAACAGTGTTCGCGTTGGGTTCCGTTGCTCGGACATCTCCATCACGCTGGACCAGAACAGGCAGCCGCAGAAGTTGACGAGTGCGCCGCCGGCCGTGTATTGAAAAGAGGCGTCGTGGTGACGGAAGCTGCGCTGACCCCACAGCAGCCGGCTTACCGCGTTGATTGGTGCAGCCGGATGCGCGCCATTGGATCGGCCGAGCCGTGCAGCGGTGCCGGTGGTGACGATGGAAGCGACCGTTGCGGTCAAAAGCGTGCGCGCGATGAGATGCATGGACGGGCGGTGCAAACATCGGGGCGGCGGCAAGGCACGTGCCGCCGCACACGCTCGGAACCGCCTTTGCTCAGCCATGTGATGTGAGTGAATGTCTATGGTGGTGTTGATTTGCGGAGCGAGCGGCTTCATCGGCAGCAGGCTCTGTGAGGTGCTGGCGGGCGCCGGACATCGCGTGCTGCGCGGTGTGCGACAGCCGCGCGATGCCAACGACGTGGCGATCGATTTCGAGCGCGATACCGACCTCGCCCAGTGGTCGCCCAAGCTTGCCGGTGTCGATGCCGTGGTGAACGCCGTGGGCAGCATGAAGTCCGAGTCGTTGGACCTCGTGCACTTTCGCGTTCCCGTGGCGCTGTTCGATGCGTGCGTGAAGGCGGGCGTCACCCGCGTGGTGCAGATCTCGGCACTCGGGCCGTCCGAAGCGGCAGCGTTTCTCGCCACCAAGCATGCTGCTGACGCGCACCTCATGCGATTGCCGCTCGACTGGACGGTGCTGCGCCCCTCCCTCGTTGTCGGACGCGACGGCGCCAGCAGCCGCTGGTTTCGCTGCCTGGCGAGCTTACCCATCGTTCCCTTGCCCGGCCGCGGTGAGCAGCGCCTCCGCCCGGTCGCGCTCGATGATCTGTGCGAAGCGATCAAACATTGTCTTGCCGGCAAAGGTGTTCACAGCATCGTCGAGGTCGTCGGGCCGCGCGAAATCACTTATCGCGCGATGCTCGATGCGTATCGGCAGCGTATGGGGATAGGGAAGGGCGTCTACTTGCCCATCCCGCTTGCGATCGCCCGGTCAGCAGTGGCCATGGCGCGCCCCTTCGCGCCGCAGCTAATCAATCGCGACAGCCTGCGCATGCTTCAAGCGGGCAACCGGGCCGACGCCAGCGCGACCGCTCATCTGCTCGGCCGGCCGCCGCGCCCGTTCGTGGACGGGCTCGGCAATGCGTTGCCAGAAAGCCTGCGTGCCGAGGCGACGTGGCGCTGGGGTGAGCTGCTGTTGCGTCTCGCGCTTGCCGCGGTGTGGCTCGCTACCGCTTGGGTTTCGTTATTCGCGCATCCCATTTTGGACAGCTTGCGCATGCTGTGGCGAATGGGCGTGCCGGTGTGGAGCGCGCCCCTGTTGCTGGTCGGCGCCGCCCTGCTCGATGCGGTGTTCGGTGTACTGACGTTGCTGCGGCCTTCGCGTCGTTTGTGGGTGGTGCAGCTTGGCGTGATCGCCGGATACAGCGCCATCATCGCCTGGCGACTGCCCGAGATGTTGATCCACCCGTTCGGTCCCATTGTGAAGAACTTGCCGATCGTCGCGATCTTGCTACTGCTGCTCGCCGCTACGCCGAGCAGAGGACGTTCGTCGGCTTGCGCACCGCGCGCCAATGTCGGGCCGAACGAGGACGCGCAACAGCGGTAAGTCACGATGTCGGCCTATCTAATCGTCAAGACCATCCATATCCTGTCCTCGGTCCTGTTGGTTGGGACCGGCTTCGGCACCGCTTTTTATTTGTTTTTCGCCAACCGCAGCAGAAATCTCGCGGCGCAGGCCGTGGTGTCGCGCTACGTCGTCCTTGCCGACTGGCTATTCACCGCGCCGACGATCATCGTCCAGCCGCTTACGGGATTTCTGCTCGCGCACTGGGCGGGTTGGCCGTCGACGACGCCTTGGATCGCCTGGTCCATTGCGCTCTACCTGCTTGCAGGCGCGTGCTGGTTGCCGGTGGTGTGGCTGCAGATCCAGTTGAAGCGGCTCGCCAACGAAGCCTACGCATTAGACAAGCCCTTGCCCGACGCCTATTGGCGCTACGCGCGCTACTGGGAATGGCTCGGCTATCCCGCATTCCTGGCGATGATCGCCATCTACTACCTGATGGTCGCGAAGCCAACGCTTTGATCGATCACTCCTCTGCCTTGCATCCGGTGCGCATCGCTCGCTCAGCGAGGTGCGTGGTCATTTAATGACGATGTCGACCGCGTGGAACGTCTCGCTTCCCTGATTGAGGAGCGTCAGCGGCAGCATCGATTCGCGCCATTTGAATGCCGCGGCATACATCTCGACGTGTTTGGTCGGTCCCTGGCTCTCGAATGTGACCTTCCCGGGCGTCACTGCCACCAACATCGCGCAACCCGGCCGAAGCGCCACACGCTCACCCGGCGACAGCAGGATGCGGATCACCTGCACCCGCTCATTCTCGAGGATGAGCGAATGCGACTTACCGTCCTGCCCGTTCGATGGAACGGACCAGGGCGTGGAACAAGCTTGATGGACCTCGGTGTCGGTGACTCGGTAAGCGGTGTCCCCGATATTGCTCACCCGATGGGCTTTCGGCTTCTTCGTGTAGTTGATGAAGTAAGTCTCGCCTGCGTCGCGCGGCGGCCGGGTCTGCGCAGCGCCGCCGAGATCCTGAGCACGCGTGGGACCGGCGGCGATGTTGACGAACACGCCGTCGTGCAGGTGGGTGTGCCACAGGCCTTCGTAACCGGGAGGCAGCTGCACGTCGAAGAATCGCACGTGGGCGTTTTGAAACTTCAGCACGTGCTTCGGCTCGTCTTCGATCGGCACGATTCGCTCTTGCGCAAAGGCGGGGAGGGCGAGATGAAGCGACAACAATAGAAGCGCGTGGCTCAGTAGGCGTGCCATGTGTGCGTTCGGAGCGAGGGAAACGAAAGACGCGAGTTTAATCGGAAAGCACTCGTGAAGCGTTCATGCGGGCGGGTTGATGAACGTCACGTCACCGCCGTAGCGCGTGCGATTCAGAATGCGTAGCCGACACTCGCTCCGCCGCCCCAATCCGGACTGCCGTCGGATACCCCGCGCAGCAGGTACGCCGACAGCTTCCAATGATCGCCGAACCAGTGACTGACGCCCAGCGTGACTTCACCGATGTCATCGCCTCCTGCGCTCGTGGCCTGCCCCCAGTCGTAAGCGACATCGATGCTGGTCCAATCCGTGACTTTCCATGCGGCACCCAAGGTCGCGTACCAGACGTTGCGCAAGTCCAGATCTGCTCGAGTACCCAACCATCGATAGCCGACACTGCCGAATGGTGTCACGCGACCGATGACCCGATCGAGGTCGACTTGGGCCGAATAGTCTGTTTCCCCAGTGCCTAGATTCTTGTTCTCGTTCGCGGTCGGGAACTTGACCTTGCCGGTTAAGGCCAACCGCCACGCCTGCGGATCGTTGATGAAGGCATAAGTGGCGGTCGCCACGACGTCTCCGATACCCGAGTTGGTCGTGCGCGTCCGAGTGGTCGTCGTGCCTCCGCCGCCTCCGCCTGCGCCTGGATCGTCTTCCGGTTTCGACGCACCACGACGTCGGTCGCTAACGACCGGGGTGATGCCGGGAATGACATCGCCGGGCCCGCTCACGTGCAGGTACGGCACGCTGATCTTTAGCCCCAATGCGCCACGCGTATAACCGAGCGACAGCGGGAATGACCAGATCTGCGTCGTCTCGCTTTCACCGTAGTCGCCCGAGGTGTAATCGAAGCCTGCGCTGATGCGCAGGCCATCGGCGGCGATCGCCGGCGGTGCAAGCGCAATCAGCAAAGACGAGCAGGGGAGCAGGGTGAGGGCGCGCCACGTCATTCGAGTTCTCCTTCGCGTTGTGTACATCGGTCTTCCGATCCGCTCGGCTCGCTCACGCGAGTGTGGTCAGTGATCGCGCGAGCGATCGCGGCCGCCGCCGGAACGGCGCTCCACTGTTGGGCGCTCGTCTCGGCCACCATGACTCGATGAGGAGCGCTCGACACGCTCGTCGCGCGAGCTTCCGCCCGAGCTGCTGCCCGAACCCCGATCGAGATCACGCTTGCCGCCGTCCTGTGCGCCGGAACGTCCGTCATGGCTCGACCCACGGCCGGAAGAATCGTCCGCACCGTCGGAGCGCTGACCTTCATCCCTTCGCTCATTGCGCCCGTCGCCGCCGTGTCCACCTCCCTCGTCGCGCCCGCTGCCGCGAGTGCCATCGTCGCTGCCCGACTCCGACCGATCTCGACCCTCCGGGGAACCGCGAAGCCCGCGCTCACCGCGCGGCAGCAGCTCTCGGCGGGTCTCGATCCGCACCGCCTGCACCACGCCGTCATCGCCTAGGCGACCCAACACGCGCATCGGGCGATCGCGCACGATCTCGCCGGACTTGGTTCCGGCGAACGCAGTGTCTTTCGACAGCTGGATTTCCTTGCCGGCGATGCGCACGCGATCGCGCTTCTGTCCCGGCGCTGCAAACCCTTCCAGAACGACTTGCCGGATGGAGCTGTGGAAGTCCGTCGCAGGGTCGAGTTCCAGCTTGTCGGCCACCAACTGTCTACCGTCCCAGCGGCCGACGGCGAGCGCCTCGCGCCCGCCGACCGGAGTGCTCGGACGGGCTCCGGTGACTGGCACGCCGGCAACTCGAAGCGCGCCGTTGAGGCCGACGCTTGCCGGCCCCGACACGCTGGCGGTCGCGCTGTCCGTGCGCTCGATGCGCGTGGCAACGACCGCGTTATCGTTCGCACGTGGGCCGCTGACTCGCACACGATCCCCGACTTTGAGCGCGGCAGCGCCGGTTCCGATCGTCTCGGCCGAGACGCGCACGTTTTGTCCGAGCACTTGCAACCCTTGATTGGAGGCGCGCGTCACCGGTCCGACCACTGCATCGAGCACGGCAATGCGGTTTGCGGTCAAGCCAGCCTTGCCGCGTCCCGCTTCGATCGAGACGAACTGTCCGATCGCCAAGTCGCGCAGCCCGGCTGGGTTCGCGTTGCGCGTCACGACGGTCTGGGTATCGAAGTGAACCTCCAGGCCGTTGATGCAGACGCTGGCGAAGCCCGTGATCACGCCCACGATGCCCGTGCTACCCATGCCGCCCATTTCGGCCTGTTGGCCTGTGCCGCCGATGCCGCCGCTCGCGACCGCGCCCGTTCCGCCGATGCCGCCGTTCTCGGCGGCGATTTCTCGCGCCGCCTCTGCCCTCGGTTCGCCGCCTTGCGCGGGCGCGCCTGTTCCGCCGATGCCGCCGCTGCGCGGCACGTCGCCCGGCAATTCGCCGTCCGTAATGATGCAGGCGTTAGCCGCCCAAACGGAACTTGGCGCGACGAGGCAGGCGAGCAGAACGCCTTGGGCAAGGCGCGCGCAAATCGATCGGGCGCGAGGACGCCTCATTCCTTCTCCTCGTCCGCTTTCGCCTTATTGCTTTCGGTGGCGAAGAAGTAAATTCCGAAAGTGAAGCGCTGGTCGCCTGCTGCGCTCGCCGAATCCTTGCGCTCGAGGCGGTTGGCCTCGCGGTTGATCGCCTTCAGCGCGCGCATACCCTCGTCTTGCGCCAAGTCCTTGAGTCGTTCGATCGAGTCGAGGCTGAGCGCGTCGTAGTGAACGCTTCGTTCCAGAAACGGTGGCTCGCTCCCGAGCACGTTGTGGACCGCTGCGCTCATGTGATCGTGCACGTTATGGCCGAGGTAGTAGAGCTTTTCGTCCAGGCCCTCACGCGGAACGAAGGCATCGCTATTGAGGCAGACGCGGTCCTCGTGATCCAAGTGCACGACACCGAGCCGCAGCCACTCGTCGAGCACGGCGCGTGAGCGGATGTCCTTGCTAACGCCTTCCACCAACGCCTCGAACGAGATAGCGCCGCCGTCGCGTGCGAGGCGCGGCAGCGGGCGCGGTCGACCGCTCGCATCGAGATACGGGGGCTGCGAGGTCCAAACGCCAACCAACTGCGCGCCGAGCGAAACGGAGGTCGGCGGCTTGGCGACGTGGCGTTCCGAACCCGATGCCAAGCGGCGAACATCCTTGCGATGTACGCCGGTCAACAGGCTCAGCCGGCTGTCGGTCTGCGGCCTGCCTTCGATGCGAAAGTCATTCTCCGCTACTTCAATGTAGAGCGTCTTCAACAAGTCGGACAAGGCTGGGTAAGTGATGCCGTGGGCGATGAGCAAACGCACGAGCGGCCGCAGGAGCGTGTGCAACGCACTCCACAGCGCACCTTGTTTGTCTTCTACGGGTGATCGCATGGTATTCGCATTATATGTGGGAAATTTGCCCGCGTCTATGGACATGGGAAGTTTTCCCACGTATAGTTCGACTCGACGAGGGAAAATTTCCCACGTCCAGGGTTCAGAATCCTTCACCGATAGGAGATTGGGATCATGTGGAGCAAAAAGGTTTGTGTGGTATTCGTGACTGGGCTGTTTTCCTCGCTAGCAGCCGTGGCGAGCGCAGCCGCAACCCCTTCGGCCATCGATACGGTGGCGGCGTCTTCCACGCTTGTCGTAGCCGATACGCGCATCCAAGTGGTGCGCGAATCGACCGAAGCGGCGCGCGGCGGCGACAACGAGCGGGCGGGTGACCGGCAGCGCCGGGGCGGACGGTTCGCAGATGAGCCCGACCAGATGGCACGTGAGTCGACCGAAGGACCCCGCGGTGGCGACAACGAGCGGGCGGGCGACCGGCAGCGCCGCGGAGGCCGCTTTGCGGATGAGCCGGAGCAGATGGCGCGGGAAGGGGCGGAAGGCCAGCGCGGACGCGAAACCGAGCGCCGCCGCGCCGCAGAGTTAATCCCACAGTTCGAACAGATCGCTCGCGAAGCGACCGAAGGCCGCCGTGGACGGGAAGCAGAACGGCGCCGGACCACACGAGTCGAGCAGCCGTACGAGCAGTTGGCTCGCGAGTCGAGCGAACCGCCGCGCGGTGAGGATCGCGGGCACCGTCGGGAGCACCGCGGCGCTCGCCAACACAGCTGAGCTTCAGCTTGCGGATCGAGAGAGGCCGCGCTGTCGTGGCTTCTCTCCCTCGCTCGGCTCAGGGATTGTTGTAGTACGCGTAACCTTTTTGCGGCACCTTGGCTTGCTCGAGCCGTCTGCGCTCCTCGAGGTTCTGCGGACGATCCCACCAGGTGGCGCGATGGCGCTGCTGCTTTTCCACGACCTGCGGATTCTTCTCAAGGAAATCCTTGATGAAGCGGGTGGCCTCTGATTCGTAATTGGTCATCTTCATGGCTTGGACTCGTTGCCGGGTTGGTTCGGTGCAGGCGTTTTAGCGGGCTCCTCGAGTGGCGCGGGGTTCTGGCCTGCAGTCTCGGCCTCGACCTGGGCAACGAACTCCTTCTTGCGCTTGCAGAAACCGGGAATCTTATTGGCGACCCACTTCTTGCTGGTTGACGAGACCTCCGAATACGTCAGTGTGATCTGGTCGCCTTGTGTCTTGTTGACGAGGTTGCGCGTCCCGAACCCTTCCATCTTGCCCTCGTACACATCATCGTCATTGGGCCAAGGGCCGTTGAGATGTTCGAACAGCGCATAGCCCCACGGGGTCTGCACGATAAAAAACGAGCAACGCCGTTCTTTCCAGATCACTTTGCCCTGATCAGCGGGTTTGTCTTGCGCGAACAGCGATGAGGCGAGCGTGAGGGCGAGCAATAAGCCGAGAGTCGTGCGAATCAATGTCGGTTCCTTGGGGCGAAACGGCGGCACCGAGGCCGCTACGCCGGGCATTCTACGCTAGCGCGCACAGCTGCTCGCTTTGCCTCCACCCGTGTCGCTCGATACAGCTTGTGGCGCGCTTCGCGTATGATCGATCGATGCCGGTCCTGCTTAGATTTTCGTGATGTCTGCCAACGCACCTGTGCCACCGCTCGCCCCTCGCGAGCCGGTTGTGAGCCAAATTCATGGCGAACGCCGAATAGACGATTACCAATGGATGCATGACAAGGACAGCGCGCGCGTACGCGGGTACCTCGAGGCGGAAAACGCCTACACCCGGGCCGTGATGGCGGGCACGCAGGCGCTTCAGGAGACGCTCTATCGGGAGATGCTCGGACGCATCCAAGAAACCGATATGGATGTGCCATATCGGGAAGGAGCTTGGGAGTATTACTCGCGCACCGAGGAAGGCAAAGACTATCCGATCCTGTGCCGGCGCCCACTGGGCGACGCGCAGGAGCACGTTACGCTAGACATGAACGCTTTGGCACAAGGGCACGAGTTCTTTGCGCTAGGCGCCTACGACGTGAGCCTCGATGGAAATCTGCTCGCGTTCTCAACCGATGTCACCGGTTTTCGCGAGTACACGTTGCAGCTCAAGGATTTGAGGTCGAACGAGATCTTGCCGCTGCGCGTGGAGAAGACGCGCTCGGTGGCGTGGGCGAACGACAACTGCACGTTGTTCTATGTGGTCGAAGACGAAGCGAAGCGCGCGTATCGTCTGTACCGCCACCGGCTGGGCAGCAATGTCCATGAGCTCCTGTATGAGGAAGTGGACGACTGTTTCTCGATCGGAGTGGATCAATCGCGCAGCCGCGGCTATTTGTTCTTGACCTCGCACAGCGCGACGACCTCAGAGGTCCGCGTGCTGAGTGCCAACGAGGCAGAAGGAAACTTCCGCCTCACCGTACCGCGGCGGCCCGAGCACGAGTACTACTTGGATCACCGCGGGGATCGCTTCTACATCGTGACCAACGATCGCGGCCGCAATTTCCGCCTAGTGAGTGCGCCGCTCGGCGATCCCAGCGAATCGAATTGGCAGGAGATCATCCCGCAGCGCGAGGATGTCATGCTAGAGGGAATCGATCTGTTCGCCCGCTATGGCGTGCTGCACGAGCGGGCCGGCGGTTTTCCGCGGCTTCGCGTCTTGTCGTTCGAAACCGGGGAGGTTCACCAAGTCGAGTTACCGGAAGTGGTGTGTGCCATCCACAGCGGCGCCAATGCCGAGTTCGACACCGACCATTACCGTTTCGTGTACGAGTCATTGGTCACGCCCGATTCGGTGTTCGACTACGACATGAAGACACGCGCGCGCACGCTCCTCAAGCAACGCCCGGTGCTGGGCGGCTACGACAGCGCGCGCTACGCTTCGGAGTTGACCTACGCCCCCGCCGAGGACGGCACGCAGGTGCCCGTGTCGATGGTGTATCGCCGCGAGCTGCGTGTGAACGGCCCGCAACCGATGCTGCTGACGGGCTACGGGGCCTACGGCTATCCGCACGATGCGCACTTCAGCTCGGCGCGCCTGTCGCTGCTCGACCGAGGCTTGATCGTGGCCGTCGCCCACGTGCGCGGCGGCGGCGAGCTGGGTAAGCGCTGGCATGACGAGGGGCGCATGCTGAACAAGCGCAACACCTTCACCGATTTCATCGCCGCCGCCGAACACCTCATTGCCAATCGCTACACAGAACCCTCTAAACTGATCATCGAGGGCGGCAGCGCCGGCGGATTACTGATGGGCGCGGTCGTCAACATGCGTCCCGATCTGTTCAAAGCGGTGATCGCCGATGTGCCGTTCGTCGATGTCATCAACACGATGCTCGATCCGTCGCTGCCGCTGACGACCGGCGAGTACGAAGAATGGGGCAATCCACAGGAGCCTCGGTACTACGGCTACATGCGTACGTACTCGCCTTATGACAACATCAGTGCCCGCGACTACCCGGCCATGTTGGTGCAGACCTCCCTCAATGACAGTCAGGTCATGTATTGGGAACCCGCCAAATACGTCGCGAAGCTGCGAGCGACCAAGACCGACGACAATCCGGTGCTGCTGAAAATCAACATGGAGGCCGGGCACGGTGGAGCGTCGGGGCGATACGATTTTTTGCGCGAGATCGCGTTTACCTATGCCTTCATCCTCTGGCAACTGGGGCTCGCGCGTTGAGGGTCAGGCGGTAAGGGCGGCCACGCCGCGATGAGCGTGCGCCGCCTGCGACGCCGCATTCCTATTCGCGCCGTCTTCCCGTTGGTCGCGCTCTTGTTCGGCGTCGCACCGGCTGCGCTCTGGGCGCATTCGACTCAATTATCGTCATCACGTGCAGCGGTTTCGGGCAACGCGGTGAACGTCGAGGTCGAACTCAATGCTCGCGACCTCGAGGCGGCGCTGCGGGGGACCATACTGCGGCAAGGTAATGGCGTCGATTCCGCTGCTTTGGAAGGTGCACGAGAAGCGATCGCGCGCTACGTGCTGACACACGCTCGGGTGCTCGCTGGCGCGGAGATTCCATGCCAGGGTCGCGCCCAAGGCGTCCTGCCAAAGGCCGAGCATGTGGTCGTTCGAGTCGCGTGGCACTGCCCGGCGGTGCCTGGGGATCTGCGTTATCGGGTCACCTTGTTCCAGGAAGTCGACCCCGCCAGCCGGCATATGGTGGTCGTCAGCGGCGACGCGCGGCGTGTGGCGTTGTTGTCGGTCAGTACGCCGCAGACCACTCTCGCCCAGACTCGCGTTGGTGGAGCGCAGACATTTCAGCGCTATCTGCTCGCCGGCATCGAACACATCGTAATCGGCTACGACCACATTGCGTTCTTGCTTGCGGTCATTGTCTGGGGACGCCGGATTCGGCCCTTGGTCGCAGCGGTCACTGCGTTCACCATCGCGCACTCGGTCACGCTGGCGCTGGCCGCGCTGGACTGGGTTCGGCTGCCGAGCCAGGTCGTCGAGGTCGCCATCGCGTTGTCCATCGTGCTTGTTGCCGGGCAGAACTTCTTCGTGCGCGAGCGGCGTCATCGTGCCCGGGTCACCTTCGCCTTCGGTCTGGTGCATGGATTCGGCTTCGCCAGCGTGCTGCGCGATTACGGCATTCCCAGCGATGCAGCCGTACTTGCGCTGGCAGCTTTCAACATCGGTGTGGAGATCGGGCAAGTCGCCATCGTGCTGCTGGCCTTGCTCGTGTTCACGGCGCTTGCGTATGTCCTGGCGCGGTCGAAACGGGGGAGGGAGCTGTTAGTCCGATTACCCGATCTGATCTCCGGCGTCATCCTTCTGCTCGGCCTCTATTGGATGGCCGAACGATCGCTTGCCTTCGTTGCCTTGCGATGACGTGCGATTGACAAGGGAACGAGCAGCGAACAATATCGCGGCCACGCGCTCGTCGCGTCGAAAACCATTTCGGTGGAAATGCCTTATAAGAACCAGAGGAGACCGAACATGAAGTTGCGAGTTTGCGCTTTGCTTGGTGCCGTCACCGCCTGCTTCACGGCCCACGCGATCGCCGATACTACGGAGGTGAAGACGCAGTCTTGGGTTTACGTCCAAAAGAAGGGCAAGCACTGCGCGGACGATGCCAACTGCTTCAACCGGTTTCACTATGCAATCAAGCCGATCGGCACGGCTAAGCCCGGACAGTTAATCCAGTTCGAGACGCGCGACGCGCTCGACTCGGATCTCAACGTCACTTCGCTTCCCAAGGACGTTGGAGCGGTCGACCTGAATCTCGTTCACCCGTTGACCGGTCCGGTTCAGATCGAAGGCGCAAAGCGCGGCGATGTGCTGGCGGTCACCCTGATCGACATCGAGCCCGACGAGTACGGCTATACCACTGTCGTGCCCGGGTTTGGTTTCTTGCGCGATCGCTTCACCGAGGCCTACATCGCGAACTGGAAGCTCAACCGAATGGAAGCGGTTTCGGATCAGCTACCCGGGGTGCGCATTCCGTTCCGCGGCTTCATGGGTACGGTCGGTGTGCTCCCCGGCTCGGCGGAGGTCGATGCTTGGGTGGCGCGTGAAGCGCAGCTGGCCAAAGCCGGCGGCGTAGCCTTGCCCCCGCAGCCCACCGGTGCTCGCCCTGCCGACCTTTGCGGACCGAACGGCCAGTACAAGGACAAGTGCTTGCGCACCATTCCGCCGCGCGAGAACGGCGGCAA
>Ga0070741_10016718_pt1 | contig 12167 bp, 13 predicted proteins | sample Coa_R1_4_FD_66440 | JGI IMG/M metagenome (GOLD analysis project Ga0070741, IMG submission 66440) | Surface soil microbial communities from Centralia Pennsylvania, which are recovering from an underground coalmine fire - Coalmine... | ecosystem: Environmental > Terrestrial > Soil > Unclassified ...
TACGCCCGCGCGCCCACGCCCTTCGCGGCCAGCGCCGACACCGCCTCGAGCTCGGCCGCCATGCGCTGCTCCCACGTCCAGAAGTGCTCGCGCGCGTACGTCGCGGCCGCCTGCCCGAGCCGCGCGCGCTGCTCCGGATCGCCGGCGAGCGAGACCAGCAGGTCGGCGAGCCGCTCATCGAGCGGGCGGGCGATGCCGGAGCGCTGCGAGCTGTCGACGAGGCGGCCCGTCGTGCCGTCGACGATCAGGTCGCGCGTGTCGCCCGCGTCCACCGCGACGATGCACATCCCCGCCGCCATCGCCTCCAGCAGCGGGTTGCCGACATTCGACAGGTCGGCGACCGCAAGGAACACGTCCGCGGCGTGCATGTAGCGGAGCACCTCGTGCTGGGGGACGGCGCCGGCGAACCGCACGCAGTCGCGCACCCCGAGCGCGCGCGCCAGGCTCTCGAGCCGTGCGCGCTCCTCGCCATCGCCTACGATGAGCAGCACGGCGCCCGGGACCCATGAGCGCACGCGGGCCATGGCGCGCACCGCGCGGTCGATGCGCTTCCACGTCGCCAGCCGCGACGCGGTCAGGAGCACGAAGGCGTCGGGGGCGATGCCCAGCGCCACGCGCTCGGCGTCGCGCTCGGCGGGCGTCGCCGGTCGCAGGCGGTCGAGGTCGAGGCCGTTGCGCCAGAAGCGGACGCGGTTGCGCGCGCGCGGGTTGAGGCGCGCGAGCACCTCGTCGCCCTGCGTGCCGTCGTCGGTCATGATGATCAGGTCCGCGGGCGCCTTGAGCGCGAGCGCCTCCTCGTAGCGCCGCGCATACAGCAATGGACTGTCGAGCGCCGGGCGCATCACCGTACCCTGAAAACGCGCCACGAACGGCAGGCGATAGCCGCGGCGCCGCAGCAGCCGCGCCGCAAGCACGCCGTGCACCTCGTAGCCGTACAGGACGTCGTACATGTCCGGCGTCTCGCGAAGCAGCGCCTCGGCGCGCTTCGCCGCGAGCCACGGGAAGCCCAGCGCGAAGCGCAGCTTCTGGTCCGCTCGCTCGACCGCCGATGGGAGCGCCGGCAGCCGCAGGTCGCGCAGGCCGGGCATGTGGAACGCGTGGAAGCGCACGTTGGGGATCGGCGGCCGATCCTCGGGCGCCGGAGCGCGCGCGCCCGGGTCATCGAAGTGATTGGCGCCGATGTCCGGCAGGACCAGGTCGACGCTGTGCCCGGCCTCCCCGTAGGCGCGCAGCGTCCGCTCGAGCGTCGGCGCGCCCCTCCCGCGGTCGAGCGACCAGACGTCGAGCGCACAGATCATCAGCAGGCGCATCTCGGCCCGTCCCCTCTCCGCGCGCCCGAGCGGCGCGGCGTTAGCCCTGTGTCGATTCGCGGCGCCGTTGCGCCCGGCTGCGGAACGCCGGCCGGGCGTCGATGGGCTCGCGCGCCTCGGTCGGCGCGCGCCTGCGCGCAGCGTAGTCCAGCGCGAGCGCGCCGACGATACCGGCGATCAGCCCGACGGCGATCGCCGCGGCCGTGCGCCCGAGCGTCGAGCCCATGCGCGCGCTCGAGGTGCGCGGGGAGGCGAGCGTGAACGCGTGCGCGCGCATCGTCCGCGCGACGACCTCGTATGACTGCGAGAGCCTGGACGCCGTCTCGAAGTTGTCCTTCGCTGCCGCGAGCTCGGCCTGCGCCGTGGCATTGTCCGGCGCCGCATCGGCCGCGGCCTGCGCCGCAACGAGCTGCGCGCGCGCCTCGTCGAGCTGGCGCGCGTACGGCTGCACGAGCAGTCGCTCGATGTCCGGCGTCTGCGCGGACACCGCCGCGGTAAACGAATCCTGCCATGCGCGGGCCACCGCCAACGCGCCAGTGCCGGTGACGCGGAACTCGACGTCCGGCCGGTTGAGCCGCGCCTCGGCGGTCATACGCGGGCGGAGGTCCTGCACCTGCGTGCCGGTCCGCGATGCGACATCGCCGACGACGCCGTCGCTCGTGGCGAGGCGCGCGTAGTCGAACGGCGACGGCACCACCGCCGGCCCGAAGAGGGGCGGCAGCGCATCGACGACGACGTTCATGCGAAATCGGGCGTCCGAGGGCGCGCCCTGCAGCGGCGCCACGGCGAGCGCCATGACGACGGCGACGACAACCGAAGCGATGGGGACCCAGATCCAGCGGCGAAGGGCGCCGATGTCGCGCGAGAGCGCTCCCTCGCGGGCGCGGCCAGCGGGCTGTCGTACCTGCACGTCTGGCGGCGAGTGTAGGCGGGATGCACGCACGCGGTCAATTCGGGGTTTCCCACCGCTCTTCGCCCGCGACGGGCTCCTGGCGCCTTCCAGCGGCCGAGAAGCGCGCGGGACACCATCGAACAGGCGTTCAGGCGCCGTATCGGCTCTCGCGGCCGGGCGGGCGATCGAGTTCCGCCCTCCGCCTCGAACGCCTACTCCTCGGGCGGACGGGGCGGCTGTCCGACGTGGACGCGGCCGCGGCGTCGCGCCATCTCCTGCTGGACCATGCGCTCCTCCGCCTCGCGGCCCCAGAGCACCGGCCCGGCGAAGCGGCTCATGAACTGCATCAGCAGCAGCACCCCCCAGATCAGCGCCACCCACTGCACCCACCAGCCGCCGCCGGTGAGGCCGTCGAGCGCCGCCAGGACGCCCACCACGATCAGGTACGTCGCCAGGTTGCGGATGAAGTCGAGCCGCGCGCGCACCCGGCGGCGCACCGACCGCAGCTCGCGGTCGTCGTCCTCGTCGAAGTTCCGTCCCACGCGCACACCTCCCGCGCCGATGCGGATTCCTCCCCACGGCCCGCTGATGTCGATGCCCTCGAATACGTCGTCGTCGTCGTACAGTTCGCTCACGCCCATATGATACGGCGGCGCAAGGAGGCGCGCGGGCAATCGGGGCCTGCGGAATGTGCAGCACAGCGAGCCGCAAGAACGACGTAGCGTCGCGCCGCGCTACGGGATCGACACGGACTGCCAGTGCTGCCCGCCATCCGACGTGTGCAACAACCGCGCACCCCACGCCCAGCCATCGTCCGGAGTGACGAACCGCACGTGGTCGACGCCGCCTCCGCTCGTGTCGTCCGCGCGCGTCCACGTGTATCCGCCATCGGTCGTGGCGAAGAGCGCGCCAGCGGGCCCGTCGAGTGCGATCCAACCATTCATTTCATCGAAGAAGTAGATGTCGCTGATGCCTCCGCCGCCCGAAAGCACGCCCACGCCTGGGGGCGAGGGCGCTGCACGGCCGAGCGGGGATTCCGCGACGACGTGCCACGTGCGGCCGCCATCCGCCGTCGCGTAGAGCGCCTCCGGCGAGGTGCCCGCCGCACCTGGCGCCGTGCAGCCAAGCCAACCGTGCATAGGATCGATAAAGAATGTCGGCCCGCCCTGGAATCCGACGCCCGCGTGGAGCTGTGGCTCCGCGCAGGGGTTCGGCGTGGACGCCCAGTCCGCGCCCGCGTCGTCGGTAACGAGCACCTCGTGCCGGGTAACGATAGCCGCTCCGGTCGCATCGATCCGTGCGAGTGACTCCGGCGGCCCCGTTGCCGGCAGTGGCACGGCGCGCCACGAGTCGCCCGCGTCTCGCGTCGCGTACAGCGCTGCGCGAGCGTCGCGGCAGGATGGCATGCACGGGTTCGCAAGCAACCAACCGTCGGTACCCGTCACGAACGCCATCGCGACGACCCAGCCGCCGGCGTACGTATCGAGCCGCTGCCACCTCGCGCCGCCGTCGTCCGTGCGAAACACCTGAGTCGCGCACTGCAGCGTCCCTGGTGCGCGGACACAGCCGGCCATCCAGCCGTGACGTGCGTCGGCGAAGGCAAGCGCGTCTGGCCACACCTCGCCGCGATACAGCTCGGACCACGTCAGCCCGCCATCGCTGCTGATCGACAGCTCGCCGTCGCCGAGTGTTAGCCCGCTCGCGGCTTCGACGAACGTCCCATGGCTGATCCATTGGTGCCGGACATCTGTCGCGGCGAACGCCATGAACGGACCGGGGCGCGCCGCGCCCGGTGTCGGCGTCGCGACTGCGGCGGTCGGCGCAGCAGGCGCTATCGTCGCGGTCGCCAGCGTGGCGGTGGGCGTCTCAAGCGCCGGAGAAGCCGTCCGGCGGCCGGCCGGGCCGCAAGCAACACCGGCGACGGCGAGCAACCCGGCGACTCCGACCAGGCCGACCAGTGGCGTTCGCATGGGCAGCATCCGTCCTCGATGCTACGTCGGCGCGCCGTGGCCGGCACGACGCCGGCCCGACGCGTGCCCGACGGCTCGACAACGAAGACGCCCGCCGCGCGTAGCGGCTAATCGTGACGTTGGGTACAATCGCGCCCGAAATCCGACCCGAGGGAGGAGCAGCGTGGCCGAGTTCGTGCGCGTCGCCCGGTTCTCCGAGATCCCGCCCGGCACGATGAAGGGCGTCAAGGCGCGCGGCAAGGAGATCCTCGTCGCCAACATCGATGGCGAGGCCTACGCCATCGGCGACATCTGCACGCACCTCCGCGGCCGCCTGCACGACGGCACGCTGCAGGGCACGGTCGTCGAGTGCAAGAACCACGGCGCGAAGTTCGACGTCACCGACGGCGGCATTTGCGGATGGGTGACGCATCCCGCCTGGTACAAGCTCCTGATGGACGCGACCTTCCCCGGCTTCCTCAAGCGCGGCGTCCCCTGCTACCGCACGCGCGTCGAGGGCGACGACGTCTACGTGGAGGTCTGATCACGGCGTCCCTTCCCGCGGCGACCCCGGCACCCATGACCACAGCACCACCCCGGCGAGGAAGACGATGACGGCGCAGCGCGCAGTCGGCGGCGGCCGCATCTCCCGCTCCCTGCGCCCGGCGCAGCTCGCCGCGCGGGCGATGGTGCGCTGGGCCGGCACCTACACGTCGTTCGGCGAGCGCCGTCGCGAGCGCCGCGAGGAGTTCGTGCTGCGCACGGCCGAGGACGTCACCCGCACGATGGGCGACATGAAGGGCGCGGTGATGAAGTTCGGGCAGATCCTGTCGCTGATGAGCGGCATCGTGCCCGAGGAGATGCAGGCGCAGCTCGCGCGGTTGCACTCGAGCGCGCCGCCCATGGCGTACGAGCTCGTCGAGCAGGTCTTCGAGGAGGAGTACGGGCGCGGGCCGCTGGCCGTGTTTCGGCGCTTCGAGCGCGCGCCGTTCGCGGCCGCGTCCATCGGGCAGGTGCACCGCGCGGTCACGAAGGACGGCGACCACGTCGCGGTGAAGGTGCAGTACCCCGGCGTCCGCGAGGCGATCGAGCACGACCTCGCGAATGTGGGTCTGATGATCGGCGTCGCGGGCGCCGTCTCGCGCGGGCTGGAGGCGGGGCCGATCATCCGCGACCTGCAGGAGGGGATCCTCGGCGAGCTGGACTACGCCCGCGAGGCGGCGTCGCAGACGCGGTTCTACGAGCAGTTCCGCGGGCACGCGTTCATCCGCATCCCGCGGGTGCATCGCGAGATGAGCACGTCACGCGTGCTCGTGCAGGAGTTCATCGAAGGGCGGCCGTTCGCGGCGGCCCTCGAGCTGGAGCAGCCCGACCGCAACCGGGTGGCGGAAGTGATCTTCCGCTACGCCTTCGGGTCCATCTATCGCCACCGCCTGTTCAACGGCGACCCCCACCCGGGGAACTACATCCTGCTCCCCGACCGCAGCCTCGCGTTCATCGACTATGGCTGCGTCGCCGAGTTCGGCGAGGACGCGATCGCGGGGTTCAAGAGCGTCATCCGGGCGCTCTTCGCGGACGACCCCGAGGGATGGCGGACGGCCGCCGAGTCGATCGGCATCCTGCGCGAAGGCGCGCCCTTCACCACCGAGGAGCTGTACGACCACATGCACTGGTACTGGGCGCCGATCCTCGAGGACGAGGTCGAGTTCACGCCGGAGCTGGCGGCAGAGATGGTCCGGCGCAACACCGCCACCACCGGCATCGGCGGGCGCATCAACCAGCACTGCAACGTCCCGGAAGGGATGGTGTTCCTCACGCGGATCAACTTCGGCCTCGCGGGCGTGCTCGCCAGCCTCCGGGCGCGCGGGCCGTGGCGAGCGATCGTCGCGGAGTACATCGATGACGCCCCGCCCGCGACGGAGCTCGGGCTGCTCTCGGCGCGGACGTCGTGCGGGCCGGCGGTCTGAGCCCTAGGCCGCAGCCCTTGCGCGCAGCTGTTCGCGCGAAGGCAATCTCCGCATCCGCAAGCGCACGAGCTGCGACGCCATCTTGATGATGTCCTGCGGGAACTTCACCCGCGAGTCAGGATCCTCGACCCAGCGCACGGGCACTTCCTTCAGCCGGTACCCCGCCTTCTCCGCGATCACCAGCAGCTCCGTATCGAAGAACCACTCGCCGTCCTGCACCTGCGGCAGCAGCTCGTGCGCCGCCGCACGCGTGATCGCCTTGAAGCCGCACTGCGCATCGGAGAACTTGGTCCAGAACAGCGCCTTGATCAGCGTGATGAAGCCGCGGGAATTGATCTCGCGGCGCAGCGAGCGCTCGATGTTCGCGGCGCCCGCAACGCGCGAGCCGTACGCGACGTCGTACCCCTCCTCGAGCACGCCGCGCAGCAGCGGCGTGATGTCGGCGAGGTCCGTCGAGAGGTCGACGTCCATGTAGCACATGGCGTCGGCCTGGCTCTCGAGCCACGCGCGCTTCAGCGCGCGTCCACGTCCCTTCTGGTCCAGGTGCACGACCGCGGTGTCGCCGGGGTTTTCGCCCGCGAGCTTCTGCGCGACTTCGAGCGTCGTGTCCGTCGAGGCGTTGTCCGCGACGACGACGCGCCAGGCGTAGGGCAGGTTCTCGGCGCACCAGGCGCGCAACCGCGCGACGCTGTCGGCGAGCACGCGCTGCTCGTTGTAGACGGGGATCACGAGGTCGACGGACGCCATCGCCGTACCATACCGTCCTGCGCGCGGCGCGGCGATGCGGGCTAACCCCAGCTTCCCCACGACGTGCCATCCGGCCCTACCGGCGCTTGCCCGGGGACGTATGATTGAAATGAGAGAAGCGAAAGGAGGCCGGAACCGTACAGGACATAGACCGATGGCCCGGCGCTCCAGGCCGTAACTCGCAGAAACGATAATCGCTCGAAGGCGCGGATTGCGGGCGGAGGAGCCGACCGAACGGATTCGGACGGACGACGCCCTCTGGACCCTGAACGGGCCCGCCAGCGAGCCAAGGTGCGGAACGCCGGAACGAGAAAGCGGACCCGGGATTCATTCCCGGGTCCGTGCTTATGTCGCGTGATCGCTGGGGCCGGCGCGCGCGTGCGGCGCGGTATCATGCGGGACCGCGGAGGCCGCATGGACGCCGAGCCCTTCACTGAAGCCGAGCGCGAGATCCTCGCGCGGCACTTCAGCAACGTCGACGAACCCATCTTCGCCCTCACCGCGATGCCCGACGTCGTGAAGGGCGCCCTGTTTTCCCGCTACTCGCGCTCCCCGAAAGACCTCCGGCGCCTGTTCCTCGACGAGTTCTACGACGCTAACGCGGACGCCGGCGCCGCGGCCATGTCCGCCGCCAGCGTGGAGCGCGCGGAGTCGTTCTACGAGCGCGTGCTCGTCGAGTACGGCGACGACTCGGTCGCCCAGCTCGTGGGCGCGCACGTGGCGGTCGAAGGCGCGTCGAACGTCCTCACGAAGGTGCTCGAGTGGGGCCGCCTGATGAACTATCTCGAGCAGTCGACGCGCTACATCCCCTATACCGACCGGCCGGGGGGGCGCTGGCGCTACCACGTACCCGCGGAGGTGCAGGGCGGGCCGCTCGAGCGGCGGTTCATCGAGACCATGGACGCCGCGTTCGAGGCGTACGCGGCGGCCTTCGAGCCGATGAAGGCGTACCTGCAGGGGCGCTTCCCGCGGGGCCCCGAGGACTCACCGGCCGTGTACCGGCGCAGCATCAACGCGCGCGCGTGCGATGTCCTGCGCGGCCTGCTGCCGGCCGCGACGACGTCGAACGTCGGGCTGTTCGGGACGGCGCAGGCGTTCGAGGCGCTGCTCCTCCGCCTGCGCGCGCACCCGCTCGCCGAGGCGCGCGAGGCCGGCGACAGGCTCCTCACGGAGCTGCGCAAGGTGATCCCGGTGTTCATGCGGCGGGTCGACCAGCCGGACCGCGGCGGCGCCTGGACGGCGTACCTGCGCGACACGGCGGCGTCGTTCGCGCAGGCCGCCGCAGGCGTCGACGTGCCCGGCGGGCGCGCCGCCGAAGGCCCGAGCGTCGAGCTCACCGAGTTCGACCCGGAGGGCGAGACCAAGGTCGTCGCCGCGGCGCTGTATCCGGAGAGCGACGCGCCCGACGCCGCCCTGCTCGCCGCCGCCCGCGCGCTCGCGCCGGCGCAACGCGCCGCGCTCCTCCGCGCGTATGCCGGCGAGCGCGGGAACCGGCGCCACAAGCCCGGCCGCGCGTTCGAACGCACCTCGTACCGGTTCGATATCGTCGCCGACTACGGCGCCTTCCGAGACCTGCAGCGGCACCGCATGCTCACGCTCGACTGGCAGCCGCTCTCGCCGGCGCTCGGCTACGACGTCCCCGAGGAGGTGGCGGCGTGCGGGCTCGCTGACGCCTGGCACGCCGTCATGCGACGCGGCGCGGCGCTGCACGACGCGCTGCGCGCCGCCGGGCTCGCGCGCGTCGCCCCATATGCCGTGCCGATGGCGTGCCGCATCCGCTTCTACATGCAGCTCAACGCGCGCGAGGCGATGCACCTCATCGAGCTGCGGACGACGCCGCAGGGCCACCCGAGCTATCGCTGGGTCGGGCGGGAGATGCACCGGCTGATCGACGAGGTCGCGGGGCACCATGCGATCGCCGCCGCGATGCGCTTCGTCGGCGCCGAAGACGGGCCGAGGCTCGAGCGCCTGGCCGCCGAGCGCGCAAGCGAGGCGAAGCGCCGCGCCCGCGCGTAGGGCCGTCAGACGTCCTGCGCGTCCTCGATGACGGCCTCGCCGGCCGCGTGCGGCTCGACTTCCGGCACGTCGTCGTCCAGCGCGGCCTGCACCGCGTGCACCAGCGCATCGACATCGTGCACTTCGTGCAGGCAGATGTCCGCCTCGATTGACGGCTGGCCCGGGCGGTGCCGGCCGTCGTGCAGGACGACGATCCGCACGTCACCGCGAGCCCGCTGGCGCAGCTCGGCGACGACCGGGGCGATCTCGGCTGCCGGCGCGGTGCTGTTCACGATGATCACGCGCGGGCGGTCCCTCAGCGCCAGGAACGCATCGCGCGCGGTGGTTACCCGGACGTTCGGTATCCCGGAGTCCGAGAGGAACCAGGCCATCAGGTGCTGGCACGGCTCCTGGTAGTCGAAGACGAGCCCACTGGCCACTCGTACCAGCGTAGCGAGTTCCGGAGCGCCACCGCTGTCAGGCTGGGACAAAAAACCTGTCAATTTTCGCGGCCGCGGGCTTGACACCTGTGATGGCACTATGCCATCATTGCGCCATCAAATGATGGCGTAGCGCCACTGGAGGCGCCCGTGGCCGCAGCCGAGCTCCGCACCGGACCCCTGTTCGACGCCCTCAAGCAGCCGCTCGCCCTGGTCGAGAGCGACGAGCGGCGGCGCGCCATCGAGACCTACATCGAGGCCGCGCGCATCCCCCTCGAGCGCGCCGTGCACGACCTCATGTCCCAGCTCGTGCAGGCGGTCGACGAGCGCGTCGGCGAGCACTACCGCGTGCGCCTGGCCTACCGCCCGGACGGCCTCGGGCTCGAGGTCGAGGAACGGGTGCAGAACGCGGCCGGCGACGAGGCCGGCTGGGCGGCGCTCGAGGGCGACGTCGAGAAGATCACGATCCGCATCCCGGCGGAACTCAAAGACATGGCGACACAGGCGGCGCAACGCGCAGGCACGTCGGCGAACACGTGGTTCGTGAAGGCGCTGGCGCGCGCCCTGCGCAACATCGAAGTGCAGCAGTCCCCGCCGCAACGGAGCGGGCGGGAGGAGCGGCGGCGCCACGGGCCGGGCTCGCGCTTCACGGGCTGGGTCGGCGGCGACGACGAGTAGGACATCGCAGGCCCAAGCGCGGGCCGAGGAGGCGGCAAAATGGAGCACTACCTGTTCGACGAGATCATCGCGCAGCAGCGCATCGAAGCCGCGAAGCGGCCGGAGGTGCGCTGGCGGCAGGAAGCGGACGCGCTCGCGTCTCGCCAGCACTGCGTGCGGGAGGTGATCGCTTCCACGCTGGTGCGCGCGGGGATGCTCATCGACCGCGAGGCCGGCAGGCGCGTCACGGCGCGTGCCGGCGCCGCGCGCTAGGAGGGCGGAGATGCGCATCGCCACGTTCGTCATCTCTGTCCTGCTGCTCGCCGGCTCCGTCGACCCGACACAGGGCTGGCTGGTCGCGCTCGCTGTCGTCGCCGGGCTGTCGGCGGCGCACTGGCGGGCATGGCACCCCCTCGACCTGCGGCCGGACCTGGATCTGCGGCTCGCGGCCGCGGTGATCGCCGTGCTGCTCGCCGCGAGCGTCATCGAACCGACGCAGGGATGGCTCATCGCCCTCACCGTGATCAGCGGCGTCGCGCTGTTCGCGCCGCGGCTCATCGCGGCCGGCCCGCGGCACCGGCGCTGGCCGCGGTCGTACTGGCGCCGCGGCTGGGGTGACGACGATTTCCCCTTCGGCGGCCGCCGGCGCGCGCGCCGGGACGCGTGGTGGGAGGACGCATGGCGATGAGGGCGCTGGAAGCACCGGGCCGGGCTGGGCTGCCCGGCGAATCGGAGGCGCCGGAGTCGCCGCTGGTCGTCGAGTTTACGTCGCGGCGGGCGGCGCAGCGGCCGCTCGCGGCGCGCGCGGGCGGCATCGAGCTGGCGCCGGCGACGCGCCTGCCGGTGCGCGCGGTCGACATCGACCGGCACCCGGAGCTGCGGCGCGCGTTCCGCGTGACGCTCCTGCCGACGTTCGTCGTGGTGCACGCGGAGGGCGAGCTGGCGCGCTTCGTCGGCCCGCACACGCGGCGGGAGCTGGCGTCGGCGATCCGGCGCGCGCTCGACCCGCGCATCGTGCGGCTGCCGGAGCCGCCGCGGGCGCGCGGGAAATGGAACGACTTCACGGTGCGCCTCTGGGGCTTCGTGAGCGCGTGAGCACGGAGCACGTCCGCACGGTGACGCGCGAGTTCGCGACCGGCGAGCCGGCGGTGCTCCACCTCGAGTCCCGCTCCGGCGCCGCAGTCGTCGAAGGGCGCGAGACGGACGTCGTCCGGGTCGAGGCGGTGCTGCGCATCTGGTCGGACGACGCGGGCGACGCCGACGACGCGGCGGCGCTGGTCGAGCGGGGGATGGAGATGGACGGGCGGCAGCGCGTCATCGTGCGGGCGCCGGCGTTGCCGCAGGGGAGCGGCGGCGGCTGGAGCATCCTGCAGTTCGGGCAGCGCGGCTCGCGGCTGGACTACCACGTGCGCGTGCCGCGGCGGACGGCGGTGCGCGTGCTGTCGCGCAGCGGCCGGGTCGAGATCCGGCGCATCGAGGGCCGCACGCACACGGAGGTGATCAGCGGCCGCTGCACGGTCGAGGACGTGACGGGCGACGTCACGGCGATCTCGCGCAGCGGGGCGATGCAGATCGACCGCGTCGAAGGCAGCGTGACGGCCGAGGCGCGGAGCGGGCGCCTGCACATCGCGGCGGTGCGCGGCCGGGTGGTGGCGGAGGCGCGCAGCGGGGCCGTAGAACTGGCGCACATCGTGGGCGACGCGCGCGTGTCGGCGCGCAGCGGCTCGATCACGGTGGAGGACGTCGCGGGCGGGCTGCACGCGCGCTCGAAGGCGGGCTCGTTCCGGTATCGCGGCGCCGTGCGCGGCGATTTCGACATCGAGGTGGGTACCGGACCGATCACGCTGGCGGTGGACCCGGACGTGCCGTTCTTCGTCGATGCGGAGAGCCGCGTCGGCCCCGTGACGTCCGACCTGCCGCCGCGACGGGGCGGCGCGGGGCCGCCGGCCGGCGGGCCGAAGGTGCGCCTGCGGGCGATCACGGGGCCGATCCGGCTGACGCGCGCGGACTAGGCGACGGGCGGCGAGGCTGGATCTGGACGCCGCGGTGTTGTCTCACGACCGACCCTTCACGACCCTCCGGAGAGGGGGCCTCGTGCGAGGGCGCGTTCTTGTGTTGTTACTGCGGCTGTCGAAGGCTTCCTGGGTCGCGACTGGCGGCCTAAGGCCGGTTCTCGTATTCTCCGAAGCAGTCTGCGCTGCCCCCAGATC
>Ga0070741_10016719_pt1 | contig 12166 bp, 7 predicted proteins | sample Coa_R1_4_FD_66440 | JGI IMG/M metagenome (GOLD analysis project Ga0070741, IMG submission 66440) | Surface soil microbial communities from Centralia Pennsylvania, which are recovering from an underground coalmine fire - Coalmine... | ecosystem: Environmental > Terrestrial > Soil > Unclassified ...
ATGGACAATCAGCTCAATGCCGTTATGCATAGATATGCCGAAGGCATGACCGCCAGGGAACAATTTAACCAGCTCACCGGTTACAGGAGCAACGGCAATCTGTCCCGATGGATCGATAGCGACCCCATCGCCCGCCATTTTCTGCGCGAAAACCTCGTCGGGAACGGCTGCCAGATCGACGACCATACCATCAAGCGGCGCAAGCACATATATTTCAGCCATGATATACCTTTATTTTTCCATTCCTTCCACAAGCATCTTTAGAGCAGGCTCTAAAGATGCTTGCACTGCGAGCTAATCAGCCTGCTCTACAACGTCTTCGGCGCCGCTTTTCATGATGCGCTTCATGCGTTCGGCAATCCGATCAGATTGTGTGCCTAGCACGACCTGGGCGATCTTGCCTTGCTTGATCACGCCAGAGGCCCCCAGACTCTTCAGGCGCACTTCATCGATGAGTGATGGATCGCTGACGAAGAGGCGCAGACGTGTAATGCAACCCTCTACGCTCTCCACGTTGGCTTTGCCGCCGAGAGCCGCGAGAACCTCTTGCGCCAGAATATCATCAGCATCGGTGCCTGCCGCCTGCGCTGCTGATGATTTTGCCTTCTTAGGTCCACGCTGGCTCTCTGGTAAAATCCAGTCCGCGCTCAAGCCGGTAGAGGCTTCGCCACGACCAGGGGTTCCCAGGTTGAAACGGGTGATGAAGAAGCTAAAGACGAAGTAGTACACGACGGCGTAGACGAGTCCAATGCCGAGAAGCAAGATGGGCTGAGTGGTATTCGGCGCTCTGAAGTTGAGCAGGTAGTCGATTAATCCGGCTGAGAAACCAAAGCCGATGCGAATACCCAGAGCCGTACAGAGCGCCAGCGCGGTCCCTGTCAGGAAAGCATGTACAAGGTAGAGCAGGGGGGCGACAAAAAGGAACGCGAATTCAATCGGTTCGGTGATGCCGGTCAGGAACGAAGCAAAGGCCGCCGAGAGCAGGATGCCTGCGGCCACTTTGGGGAAGTTTGCGTGACGGATCATTGCCAGGCAGGCAGCGGGCAGACCGAACATCATGATGGGGAAGAAGCCTGCCATAAAGTTTCCGGCGGTGGGATCGCCTGCGAAGTAGCGGTTCAGATCGCCATGTACGACTGTGCCTTTTGAGGTAAAATCGCCAAGCTGGAACCAGACGTACGAGTTGAGGATATGATGCAGGCCGAGTGGAATCAACAGGCGGTTCAAAAAGCCGTAGAGACCTGTCCCGAGAGCGCCGAGAGATACAATCCCTGTGCCCAGCGCATTGATCACGTTCTGGACCGGCGACCAGATGAAGCCGAAGATGACGCCAAGCACGAGCGCGACGAGCGCCGTTACAATTGGCACAAAGCGCCGACCGCCGAAGAAGCCAAGATAGTCTGGGAGACGAATGTCGTAGAAACGGCGATACAGTCCCGCAGCGACCAATCCTATCAGGATACCTGAGAGCACATCTATAGAGCCGTGGACAACTGCGAGCGGGTTGGCGATTTTAGGCAGGTCATAGATGGTGGTGAACGTAAAAGCGAAAACTAAAAATCCTACCAGCGCTGCAAGCCCTGCCGAGCCTTCGCCGCCGGTAAGTCCAACGGCGATACCAATGGCGAAAATCATCGGGAGGTTAGAAAAAATAGCATCTCCTGCGTTTGCCATCCACGGCAGGTTAAGTATTTCTGGCTGGCCCAAACGCAGAAGGAGCGCGGCGGCAGGCAGTACTGCGATTGGAAGCATCAATGAGCGTCCAACGCTTTGTAAAGCTCCCAGGATACGATCACCCATACGAGGACTGATTGATGTAGAAGCGGCGGCCTGGGAAGATGGGTTAGCAGAACTCATCGGAAATTCTCCTCTCGTAAAGTAATAGCGACGGAGTGCTCTGTGTGTGATCCCGCGTAACCTACCTCATCAAGGAGTACGCGTTATCACCGAGCTCAGCTTGATAGGTGTCCTGACAGCTCCTCCTTTCTGACGAATAGATGCTTATTCATGAATAAAAGCTTTCGCACGTATTTCGCTTATACTATAATAATCTCAATTAACCTAGTCTTCTAGACCACTTGACGACCTTATCACATAATATCATTTTATCTATCTCTTCACACTTAAAAATGAAAGTTGTCTGTATGGAAGTGTTATAAGCTTGCGCTAGGAGAAAAATGTGAAAGATTTGGAGATCGAGGTATCGCGTTTCTCGACGGGAAATTGTATTTCCGTTAAGTATGCATCGAGATCGCCCTCGTTACGCAGGCACACCCGGCGGCATGGACCAACAATGGAGTAATCATTGGTCTGAATCCATGTGCCAAGTTCCTGGTATGCCTCAATAATGGTATGTGGACTACCACAGTAGAGCAGCGTCGCCATTGTATTCACCCCGGGCAATTCGCGCACGGTTATGCGTCCATTGCTGCGCTCTACAATGTTTCCCACTGATAAGCTATCTACCGGTACCGCGACTTCCACCATATTCGTGTCATTGTCGTGATATTCGCCATCATGGTAGATATAGAGCAAACAGTCAGTCTGTTTGACATCATTCTGTTTGAGGAAATCGCGTAACTCGCTCGCAAACTGGGCTTTGTGAGCAAAACTCGCGGCTATCTTACGGCTGGTGGCGACTATTTGCGGCTTCACCTTTTTAAGAACGACTTCGTGTACCAGGTTCTTGCCTTCCATTTCAATGTGGTTGAGTCGCGCTTCCACACGGGCCAGTCGCTCCTGTTCGGCCTGGACGCGCTGTTGAAGCTCTACCTGTTTAAGTCGCAGCATACCTCTAAGCTGCGCTGGCGGTAGCTCTTCGTCCATGAGTTGGATAATCTGGGCAAGCTCGAAGCCCAGATCTTTGAGGGCCAGAATACGGTTCAGTCGGGGCAACTGATCGATTGAATAATAACGGTAGCCAGTGGTGCAATCGACCTGCACTGGCTTGAGCAGCCCTATTTCATCATAATAGCGCAGTGTCCGCATTGACACCTGTCCCAACCTTGAAAAGTCGCTAATTTTAAACACGCGAGGCATCCCTTCCCCGAAAGTTAGAATGCTTCAACTCATTTATTGTCAAGCACATTACCATGATAACACTTTCACGTCACGTAAAAGTCAAGAGGGAAGCCGGGGAAATTTCGTAAGCTCTCCAAAAGTGGGAAAACTCGCAAACGGCTTCCTTCTGTGTTATAGCCGTTGCGCAGCCCTGAACCGAGATATCCCCCGTGGGTGAGACAGGGCTTTTCCGTGTTCCTCTCCTCTGACTCCTGCCGACGGGATTCGCGCCCCCAACGGGGCGCAGGGCAAGAGCAGAGAGGTGCAGGCAACGCCGCGACGCGGCGTTGCCTGCACCTCTCTGCTCTTGTGAGCAGGGCTTCGCCCTGTGAGCATGACGAACACGGAAAAGCCCTGGGTGGGTGAGATTTAGCCATAGACAGCAGCATGCATGTCTGCTATGCTATGCGTGATGAAGCAGCAGATGTATTTTCATGGAGGAACCCTGGTCATTGAGGGGGCAAGCCAGCAGGAGGCACTACCATCTCCCTGGCGCTGGAGCCATACAGCGTGGCGCTGCGAAGCCAGCCACTATAGCGCGGTCCTTCCCTGGGTGCGCGAGCATGGTATTCGCGATCAGGTTCCCCACTGGCAACCGCTCAATTACACGCTCTCCGATCAGAGAGAGCCGCACGAGTATCAGCGGGCGGCGCTTTCAGCCTGGCAGCAAGCGCAGATGCGCGGCAGCGTCATTTTGCCGACCGGAGCCGGCAAAAGCTTCGTGGCCGTGCGCGCAATCCAACTCGTCAATCGTTCAGCTATTGTCGCCTGTCCCACGCTCGACTTGCTGCACCAATGGTATAGTATCCTGCGCAACGCGTTCTCGGCAGAGATCGGGATCTACTACGGCGGAGAAAAAATCGTGCATCCTCTGACCGTGACGACCTATCACTCCCTGGCCGATCTTGCCGCCGCCTATGGTCATCACTTCAAATGCCTGATCTTGGACGAAAGTCATCATGCTACCGCTCCCTCCTTTGGGGAAGGGGCGCTCATGACTCCAGCTCCCGTGCGTCTGGGCCTGACTGCTACTTATCCATCCGAGCAGGAGCAGAGCAATGGGCGCTGGCGGTTAGAAGAGCTGGTTGGTCCCGTCGTCTACTCGCTGAAAGTGGACGACCTGATTGGAGAACAACTGGCCCTCTATCGTACGCAGCGCATCCGGGTCAGCCTGACAGACGCCGAACGCGAGCAGTATGAGCGTGATTCCCAGCTTTACATGAGCTTTGTGAGACAACAAGGGCTGATCAAACGCTACGGTCCCAACTGGCTGCAAGCCTTTGTGACGCTTTCCACAAAAGATCCAGCGGCGCGCGAGGCGTTTCTGGCGCGCCAGCGTGTGGGGCGTTTGCTGGCCGGTTGCCAGGGCAAAATGCAGGCGGTTGAGAACCTGCTGCGCGAGCACCAGACCGAGCAGAGCCTCATTTTCACAGAGAACAACGAGATGGCGTACCGCATCGCCCGGCAGTATCTGCTGCCGATCATTACCCATCAGACGCCCGCGCAGGAGCGCAAAGAGCTGCTCGATGGCTTTCGCGAACGGCGATACCGCGCCATTGTAACGACCCGTGTGCTTAACGAAGGTGTGGATGTTCCTGAGGCGAAGGTGGCTTTGATCCTGGGTGGGACGGCGGGCGCCCGCGAGTATATCCAGCGGCTGGGGCGCATCTTGCGCAAGGTCGAGAATCGAGAGGCCGTCCTCTATGAAATTCTGGTGCGGGGAACCACTGAAGAGGGCAAGGTCCAGCGGCGCAGGGCCGCACAACGAGAGGGCTACCAACATGCTCACGTCCGATCTGATTAAACCGTTTGTGCAGCAGCGTGGAGCCGAGGTCCATGTGGATCTGCTCGATGAAGCGGATGAGCGGTACCTGCACACCGCATCCACCTTGATCACCACGTTTCAAGGGTTGGTGGGGCAGACACGTTCAACATGGTGGCAGGCCCGCGAGGTGCTGGAGGGGACACGCACCGATTATATGCGCCTGCGTGGCCTGGCTAAAGTCCTGGAGGATGAGGCCACGTTTTCGCCGCAAGAGAGCGACTATACGCCTGCCCAGATTCGTCGCCACCTGTTTGAGCAGGGCCCGGTCTTTGCAACTCCTGATGTCTTCCATCCACACAGCAGGCAGGAGGCCATCTCAACGGTTGCTGGCAAGATGGCAAGCAGCGTCGAACAGATCGAAGCCCTCTTTTTTGCGGATCGCCCCGAGGAGTATCGACTCACCCATCCCGGCCCCAACTGGACGCCTCTCACGCTGCTGCGGCGTTATAATCTTGAGCTGGCTCGTGGCGTGCTCTATCGCGCCACAGTGCTGCGTATCGAGATCCATGATAACTTTAAAGATATCTGGCGCTATCTCAAGCTCTTCAAAATCATGTTCTGGTGTGAGGAATTGCCAGAAGGTGGCTATCGTCTCACGCTCTCGGGTCCCATGTCCGAGTTTATTCTGACAGAGCGATATGGCATTGCCTTTGCCCAGTTTATGCCAGCATTGCTTCTGGGTGATCGCTGGCGGATGACAGCTCGGCTCAAACCCTTCTCGGAAAAAATCCCTCTGGACGACCGGCTGCAAAAACAGCAGATCGAGGCCACGCTACCGCGCTACTCGCTTGATCACACCTGTGGACTCTTCTCGCACTATCGGCGTGCAGCCCTCTATGACTCGGCCCTGGAGCGAACGTTTGCCAGCGAATTTACCGATTTTGAAGAAAAATTTGGCGGCAGCCGGGGGCACTGGCGACTGCTGCGGGAACAGGAGGTGCTGGCGCTCGGAGGAACGGTCATGATCCCGGACTTCCAGCTAGTGCATAGCCTGGATGAACGGCGTACCATCCTGATTGAGCTGGTTGGGTACTGGTCCCCCACGTATTTGCGCAACAAAGTTGCCAAAGTGCGTAGTGCCAACTGTCCCCATTTGCTGCTGCTCGTGTACGAAGAGCTGAACGTCACGCGTGAGTCCTTCGGTGAGGTGGCTAGCGAAATCGTCTTCTTCAAACAGAAACCGATTATCAAGGAGATCATGCCGGTGATTGAGGCGATGGCGGAGCGCGTCTATGGCCCCCTGACGAAGACGCTCCCGCCTGCTATTACACTGGAAGAAGTGGTTGCCGCCTATCAAGCGCATATGGCAACACGGATGGAGGAATGGATGGGACTGACCGAAGCCGGAGCAATGCTTGCTTCGCATCTTCCCACATTCTCCCCACGGCTTTTTGGCTGTAAGGATCTTCCGACATTTTTTAAAAAGCATGAGGAGTGGTTCGAAGTCCGACGCGCTCCCTGCAAAGGTCGTCCCCTTCAGATTCGTCTACGAACGCATCCTGCTTGATGCTGCCGCATTGATGTCAGCAATTACCATTTTCCATAGCATTTGATCGCGAGCTTAGCCATTGTCGTTGCCTCCCACCCTTGAATTTGCACTTTATCCTGCTCGATCATGGTCGTCAGCAGCTCAGTGGCTCTTGTCTCCTCAGTGCCGGTCAGCACGCTCTCGTGAACGCCCCAGATGTAGTGTTTATTGATGAGCCCTTCTACCTTTAGCCACGAGTCTTCCTCTTCCCCGCTAGCTTCGCAGAACCGCTGAGGCTCGCCGAAGCAGAGCAGATGGAGCGCCTGGTACCCTTCTCTGGCAGTGGTAATCGCTTTTTTGATCTCAGACAGCGTTGGCGCTGGCTTGTTCGTCAAGATTTTCGCCATGCGCTCGAAGTGATCCTTTTCCTCGCCTTGCAATGGATAGGTTCGATCCTGAGCAAGCGCCTTTTCCTTCAAGTCAACTATCTCCTGCATGTTGTCCAGTTCATGAGAGACCAGTTGCGCAACGCCTTTCTCTGCTATCGCCATGATTTTTTTGACGCGCTCCTGTACTTCCTCCGAGAGGTCCCTAAGCGGCTTATAGATGTCTTTCTCGTCCTGGAATCTTTTCTCTCTCGGTTGATCAAGTCCCTCGATAGAAAAGATCGCCGCAACAATGCTATCGGCATTATTGCTTTTGCCCAGGCTTTTTAAGTATGGGAAAATGCGTTCGTTGACATACCCATAATCCATCGTTTTCAGCGAGGGCGTGGCATGGGAGACCTCGTGGAGCCACTGCCAGGCTAATCCTCTCTCTGAGAAATCTTTGGCATTCGACGTGATAGTGATCAGCGCTTCGTCCCCCTCCCCCTTTGTATAGGCATAGATGCCATTATCTGGCTGGATCTCGTAGCGATAGCCCCTGCTATCTTCCTCTCGTTCGGGACGTTTGGGCTTCACCTCTCCATGTTCGCTGATCGTTTGCAGTTGTGTTTGCATGTTTTTCATCGCCTGGAGCATTTGCGCCTTGTTTTTATTGACGAACTGGTCCCAGTATTCGGAAGTGTCTTTCCCTTGCTCAAGCTGTTGTAAGGCCCTCCGCAGAATGTTTTGGGCTGTCTGAGCTGCTTTAATGATATTTTCCGGGCACTTCTGATTGTTTTCATTTTTGGTCATAACCATGAGCTTCATTCCTTTTCGTGGATAAAGTGTATATCAAATCAAAACATTGCGGCATAGCAAGTCCTTCCTTGCAGCCTCATCACCAGTATAAGGTGCCTTGTGAACAAAAAGAACAGCTTGTTGTAGTCAAGGTATGGTCAAAGCAAGGCAATAGGTATCATTAATGGGTGTAGACGAGCGCGACCGTTTCCTCTAAAGCACGCTCGTGCTTGCTCTCAGAGCCAGGCTTATGCGCCATTTGCTCCAGGAGAGTTTGTTGCAACTGGCGTAGCGATGCCAGGTCGGGATGGTCCTCATCCAGCGTCTGTTGGCGAATAGCCAGGGCGCGCTTGAGTGAAGACTCAGCCTGCTCATAGTTTCCCATTTCCTGGTAGAGCAACGTCACGTCGTGCAGGGTTGTTGCCACCAGAGGATGTAGCTCGCCAAGCCCGTGCTCCAGGATTACTAGCGCCCGTTGGAAGTATGCTTCGGCCTGCGCATATTTTTTCTGGGCATAGGAGAGTTTGGCGAGGTGATTCAGACTGTTGGCTATATGGGGATGCATGGCATGTAAGAGCTGTTCTCTGATTTGCAGGGCTTGCATCAGCAGTGGTTCGGCCTGACTATACTTTTCCTGAGCCAGGTAGAGGACGCCCAGATTGGCAAGGTTTTGAGCCACATCGGGATGTATCTTGCCCAGAATATGCTCGCGTATTGCCAGGGAGCGCTGGTAGAGCGGTTCAGCCTCGGCATACTTGCCCTGAGTCTGATAGAGTTTTGCTAGATTATGCAGACAAAAGGCAAGATGTGGATGGTCGCCCTTTGCCCCCTCAAGAATATCGAGTGCCCGCAGATAGAGGGCTTCAGCCAGATCATAGCGTTTCTGGGTGCGGTAGAGGACGGCCAGATTGTTCAGACTTTCGGCAACATCGGGATGACGGGTCCCAAGAAATTGCTCGCGGATCGCCAGGGAGCGCTGATAGAGCGGCTCGGCCTGCATATATTTGCCCTGCGTATAGTGCAGAATCGCCAGATCATCGAGGCAATCGGCAACGTGTGGGTGATGCGCTCCCAGCGTCTTGATGCGGATACTCAGGGTGCGGCTATAGCAGGACTCGGCCAGGTCGTACTGCGCCTGCGCGTGATAAAGGACTGCTAGATTGTTAAGAATATCAGCGACCTGAGCATGCTCATGACCCAGGAGACGTTCCCTGAGGGAGAGGGCTTGCTGATACTGCGATTGTGCCAGACTGTAGTTTCCCTGCGCCTGTGAGAGCAGTCCCAGCTCATTCAGGCTCTCGGCGACCGTGAGATGGAGCGAGCCATAGAGACGCTCACGGATCTCCAGGGCGCGTTGTAGCATTGGTTCAGCCTCAGCATACTGCGCCCGTTCGCGCAGATAGCATCCTGCTTTGTAGAGCAACTCTGCCGCCTCTGGCAACGTCATCTCCCAACGCTCAATGAACTGAGCGCATGCCTGCGCTTGGGGCAGGTATTGCTGGCAGAGGGGCCAGTGTTCGAAGGTGACGCTGGGGTACATGCGATTGATGACCTTCACCGCGTATTGTGCCCATTGTATGCGTGTATGCTCAGCCATCTGGTCTTGCAACACTTCCTGGACCAGCCGATGGATCGTTAAAGAGTTCGTTTCGGGGCGGCGACGTACCAGAGAGAAGGCTCGTAGCGTCCCAATAGCGTCATCGAGCGCCAGCGGATCGCGCATTGTCGCAAGAGGTGGTGCCTCGCTTGCTGCTGCGCTGATAATGCATTCAGGAATGGCTTCCGCATGCAAAAATGCCAGCAACCGCAGAATATCGATAGCGCCGGGATTGAGGCGGGCCACCTTTTCCAGGGAGAGCGACCAGGTGGTACTCAGCGCCACAGGATGCTCCGGCAAAAGCCCGCCCCGTCGCTTGAGCAAGAGCTCACGGTGCTGCTGGTAACGCTGAAAGTAGCCGGTAAGGCCACAGCCAGTCTCTTCAATATAGGCTGCGGCCTGATCAAGAGCCAGGGGCAGGCCGCCCATACTTTGCGTAATCACTTCTGCCAGGCGGCGCTGCTCCGGCGATACATGCTCCAGCCCCTCATTAGCCGCCAGAAGCTTGGCGCGACGCAGCAGGAAGGCAGCCCCCTCGTCCTGTGTCATCGTGTCCAGTTCCATTCCCCTGGTGATGGTAGCGGTGATCGGAGTCAACGTTGTGAGGAGCACGGCGCCATTGCCGGTTGCGGGCAGAATATCATAGACCCGTTTGGGATCATCGACATCATCCATAATCAAAAGCCAGTTCGTCGTCGCACTCAACCAGCGTTTGACGGCCTCCAGGGCGCAATTCTGGTCCTGGGCATCTCTTTCGGGCAGTTCTAGAAGAGCAGAGAGCATAGTTACAGAGGAGTTTAAGACATTGCGGGAATTCGCCTGTACCCAGAGCACTGCCTGGTAATTGCTAGAATACCTGTAGGCATATTCAACGGCGATCTGCGTTTTGCCGATTCCTCCCAGACCGCTCAGGCTGACGATGTGAGGCGAGCAGCTATCTCCTGTCTGCACATGTTTGAGTAATGCATGGATCTGTTCTAAAACGCTTTCGCGACCGGTGAAATACGAGTTGCGCCGGAATGGCACATGCCAGAGAGTTTGCTCATGTAGTATACCCTGCTCCTCTACTGGCGACCATACAGTTGCTGGCTCTTCTGTGACGGCGTCAGGTTGCGGTTCCATCGTGGTATCAGGAGAGATGTCGGCGGGTTCTTGAGCGGGAGCAGCGGGGGAGTTTTTATCGAGGAGAGAAGGTGCATCGTCGAGAAACCCTAATTCCTGCGCTGACTTTTCAAAAAGTTGACAGAGTTGACGGCGAAAGTAGGCGCTGGGAAGAGTAATGCCGCGTTCCCAACGGCTCACATTAAATGCGGTAGTTCCAATAGCATCGGCGATCTCAAGTTGCGACCAGCAACGACATTCACGTTCACGTTTCAAGTACCTGTTCGGGCGGGCGTCGGCGGACCTTTTCACGGATGAATCCTTTCACTGCTCTTCAGTGGCGACATGTTTTATATAGTGTTTCGGCCTAATAGTTAACAGAAGAAGAACCCACTTTTTGCTTTGCTAAGAATTGAAATACACTCCTACAACCCGGATCAAATCCCTTTATTACCTTGAAAACGCGTAGTAGCAACAAAATCTGCGCCTGAGTTTAGAAGATGATTAGTGGGGGAAAAAGGAACAGGAAGGAACTTCCAGGGTGGGAATTACCGCAACAAAAGAATCGATAACGCTTCGGCCCGAGAGCGGTCCAGCCACCGCTCTCGGGCCGAAGCAAACATTGATGTGCAGCGAATAGAGCAGAAAACTATGAGCGGGCGCTGGTAAATCGGGTCATGGTACGCTTGAAGAAACTGGTTACCTGTTGCAAGGGAAGCTTGTCAGCCAGAGATGGTACCAGAACTGTCAGACCGAGCCAGATGAGCGAAGCGAAGAGCAGCAAGCCGGTGATATGCGACAGGACTGGCAGGAAGGTCAGGAACTGGCTGATGAGATTGAGTCCACCGCAGATGACCAGAATGTAGCCTGTCTGACTGGCAGCTTTGTTTTTACCGATCAGCAGCGAGGCGCCGAAGATCACGCAGCCAAGAGACAACGGTCCCCCGGTCAGAAAGACTTGTCCCCAGTGGGCAATAACGTCGAGCGTCGGCAGATGCATGCCCGTCAGGGCCTTGTTAAGCAGGTCCGCGCCATTGACTTGTGGAACCTGAACCGAAGGAATATTGGAATTGCTGCTACTTTGACCAAACGCCCCTGCAATGCTACCGGTAACGTTATTGATCCCTGAACTGACCGTGTTGGTGGCATTCTGTGCGGTCGAGCCCAGCCCGTTGATTGAGGCCCCGATAGCCGTTGCCAGGCCAGCCATGATTGGTAGCAGGATCGCATCAATAGCTACGGACCCGATAACCATCGCTATTCCGCCGAGGAAGAGCAGGCCAACGCCGACGACGCCTAGCAAATTCACGCTGTCGGACAACTGTGCGTAGGTGCTGGCCCCGTACAGCAGGACGATTGTGCCAAGCACGATCAGCGCGAGGGAGAAGAACCACATGCCGCTATCAGGTGTGTTATTCCAGGTATTGAGAAATTCACCGATGAGCGCCAGTACACCGCCGCCGATCATCATCAGCGCGCCAAAACGTAATTTTAAACGTAGTAACATGATAAAAGTGCTCCTTTTTCATAGTGCATAAATGCATGAACTGTAATGAATGCTAAAAATGTTGACAATACTACTTTTTGAAAAGCCAGACGGTTATAGATGTATCTTCACTGATCAGTTTCCACTCTTTTTCAGGCACCTCGGTATCAAGAGGGAGAACCAGCACGAGTTTATATCCTTTTTCGTTCATGGGTTTGCCAATGGTCTGCGTCTTTTTCTCGTATCGGCCCTTGAGGTACGTATAAGCGTTCTTCTGCTCTTTGTCGGGCAATCCTTCGATTTCGATCACAAACTTGCCAGCGTCTCCCCCATCAAAAAGAATATCCGCGCGAATATCGCTTCCTGAGGTATTTGACACTGGTTCTTCATAGCCCACGCAAACAAACTCTGGATGTTGCTGAATAACGCAGGTCAATATCTGTAGTTGCCTGAACTGCTCTTTGGC
>Ga0070741_10016720_pt1 | contig 12166 bp, 8 predicted proteins | sample Coa_R1_4_FD_66440 | JGI IMG/M metagenome (GOLD analysis project Ga0070741, IMG submission 66440) | Surface soil microbial communities from Centralia Pennsylvania, which are recovering from an underground coalmine fire - Coalmine... | ecosystem: Environmental > Terrestrial > Soil > Unclassified ...
CTAGGACGCATATCACCCCCCACTGCGGCCCTACCAACACTAGACTCAGGTGTCACCTCGGGCTCGTCGTTCCTCAGGAGTGCCGGATTCGCGTCGGGTCAGAAACGCGGTCGTGGGAAGAAGGCAAGTGTCTGGTTTTCGATGACTCATTCGAGCACGAAGTCTGGAATTCGGGCCACCAGGCGAGGGTAGTGTTGGTTGTGGACGTCTGGCATCCGGGTCTCACCGCAGCCGAAGTGTGGGCCCTGGGACAGATCACGGACATGTCCATCGAAGTCCGCAAGTTCTTCAAGGCGGTCCGGAAAAACCGGAGTCTCCCTGCGAGCGAGGATCAACCGTCAGTACTTTAGCAATGGCGCACTGGTTACGAAAAGCGTACTGGAATGTGTTCACGGTTTGGCAGGCTCGGAACGAGGCGCAATTCCCCTATCTCCCTCTCGAAGCAATCCTGGCCGCGCAAAACCGACGGGTCCGGGCCATTGTCGCGCATGCCTATGCGACTGTCCCGTACTATCGCGAGGTCATGGATCACGCCGGCCTCCGCCCTGAAGACTTTCACACTGCCGACGACCTGGCACGGTTACCCATCCTGACCGGGGAGCAGGTAGCCCACGCACCGGAACGATTCCGTTCCCGTGCCTATGCCGACGGAGACATCATCCAGCTCCAGTCTACGGGAACATCAGGACGCGCGAAACGCGTCTATTATGATACGTCTGCTCTCTTCCTTGCCTTCGCGCACGGACACCGCCAACGTACGGCGCTCGCACATTACGTGGGCCGCACTTTAGGCTACCGAGAGATGGTCGTTACCCGATCTGTCGGAGTAAACAATCAGTTACGAAGCTTCTACGAAGCGTATTCGTGGACGCCCAAGGGCCTTGATCTGACTCGCGACACCGTCCTGCCGAAGGGTTCGCTGACAGAGGACATCGCTCAGATCAACGCCTTTCGACCGGACGTGATCCGCGGCTACGGCTCGTACATCGGGGCCATCTTTCGCTGGGCGCGGGAACATAAGATTCCGGTCTCCCGGCCAAAAGCGATTGTCTATGGCGCCGAAGCAATGCCGGAGACGGATCGCCTCCTCATCGAGACCGAATTTGGCGTTCCGGTCCTGTCGACCTATCAAGCAACCGAAGCGTTACGGATCGCGTTTCAATGCGAGCAACGAGAGGGGTTTCACCTCAGCCTAGACGACGTCGCCGTCCGAGTGGTGGATGACAACGGGCACCCCCTCGCCCCCGGAGATACTGGGGCAATTGTCCTCTCCAATCTGACCAACCGGGCAATGGTGCTGCTCAATTATAAACTTGGAGACGTGGTGACTCTGGGCAAATCAAGTTGCCCGTGCGGTCGTGCGCTGCCAACCATAGAACGGATTCGGGGTCGGTCCGATGACCTGATCGCTTTACCTGGCGAGCGAGTGATTCATTCACTCGTCGTGATAACACCACTTCAAGCGGTTGCGGGCGTTGTACACGTGCAAGTCGTTCAGGAAGACCTCCGTCGTTTCCGGCTGCGGGTGGTTTGTGCCAGCGCCGTGGACTGGCAACAGACTCGTCGGCAATTAGACGCGGCCCTGCGTGTGACTCTCGGTAATGACCTGTCATTAACGATAGAGCGAGTCGCCGCCATCCCGTCGGAACCGGGCGGCAAAGTTCGGGCAGTGATTTCGTATTATCGCCGGGACGTCAATTCACAAAAAGTTATAGCGTCAGAAGAGTGAGAACCCTCGATGCCAGCGGAGTTTTCGCCACAAGACCGAGGTAATTCCGGCGAATGTAGAGAACGGATGTGACCGGGCAGTGGAGCAGACGCTCGCCACCGCCGCACGATACTGGCCAAGATTGTAGAGGCTGTGGGCATGCCGCAAAGCAAAATCAGCAAATACCCGCGGGCGGGCGTCGAACAGCGCTTTGTGCCTGCTGATCAGGCGACCGAAGTCCGACTGGCGGCGTGACGGATCACTCGAAAGTCGCGGCCCTTGGTGAATGAACTGACGGTAGGTGACGACTGGTACGCCGACAATTGAACAAACGGGATTCAGCCTGAGAAACATCTCCGTATACGGCAGAGCGCTGAACGCCTCGTCGAACCCATGAATCCCGAGCAGAACCTCGCGTTCGACCACGAGCGTCTGCTTGGAAAAAAAAGACAACCGCGGATCTATCTTTTCGAGGCCGAAATACGAGCCGCGCGGGAGGGTCGGCGGGAGGTGAGTCCGAATCGGCGCGCCATCTCGGTTTACGGCTTCTAAACCAGAGAGCGCCGCCACGGGCCGCGGCAGCGTCGTCTGCGCCAGTGCGTTCAGGGAGACTTCGGCAAAATGGGGAAATAGTTGGTCGTCGTCGTCGAGGTAGGAAATCCAGCGTCCACGTGCGCTCGTGGCGGCGACGTTACGAGCGGCGGACAGTCCGTGATTCACCGGCAACCGCACCATCCTGAGTCGTGGCTGCTCGGCGAGGGTGACCGGTTCCGTCGAGCCGTCATCGACAACGACCACCTCCAGATCCGTGACTGTTTGCCCAAGTGCACTTCGGACGGCGCGCCCAAGCAAATGAGGGCGATTGTACGTTGTGATAATGATACTGAGCAGAGGATCACTTTTTGTTTTCACCATCACAAAAGAGAGGGCGCCGTCGGGCTACTGTCGCAGCGGAAATCCGTATAACTTCGCCACGTTTTCGTAGACGATTTTCCGTCGGGTCGCTTCCGGCAGTTGGCCGAGCTGCTGCTGTAAGAATTCTTGCGAATCCGGCCACACACCGTCAGGGTGGGGGAAGTCCGATCCCCACATAACGTTGTTCACTCCGACTTTCTCAATTTGGTCGATCCCGGCTTGGTCTTGCTGGTAAGTCGCGTACATCTGCCGGTACCAGTATTCGCTGGGCTTCATCTTAAGATCAAGGTCCTTAAACTGATCTTCCCACTCATAATCAAGTCGTTCGAGTACATAGGGAATCCAGCCAATGCCTGCTTCACCAATGACAATCTTGAGATCCGGCAACCGTTCAAGCGCACCGCTGTAGATGATCGCGGCCATCGCTTCGACCATGGACATCTGAAATCCGGCCAGCAATGTCGCCAACCACAGCCGCCGAGAGCGATGGTTGGTCAGCCAGCTCATATCTTGCTTTGGCCCGATAGTGTGAAAGTGAATTGGCATATGACATTCATGCGCGGCTTCCCACAACGGGTTCCAGTTCTCGTGCCACAGCGGCATCATCCCCGGAGAAATGGGGATTTCTGCACCTTTGAGTCCGATCTCGGCGCACCGCCGTACTTCATCAGCGGCTTTGTCCGGAGAGAACGTAGGAAGGCAGGCAATCGTCGCTAACCGTTCAGGACAGGCTTTCGCAAATCCAGCAGCAAAATCGTTATAGATACGCACGACGGTCTCAACGATCTCAGGGTCTTGTAAGCGGAAGGCTGCCCCTAAGATGCCGTAGAGCACCTCACCGACAACCCCATCGCGGTCTTGATCAAGTAGACGATATTTCGGGTCAGAGGTGCGGAAGATGCCACGTTTGTAGTCGTCGTACAGTCCTTCTGACGCCATCCGGTCTGATCGATAAATCTGTCCAGGGATATATTGCCGACCGGCAGACCCCATTCCGCCTGCCAGCCCGAGATTCGCTCCATTGTGAGCAACCCACACCTTGCCCTCAGGGGCAGCGACGACTTTTGGCATTTTATCTTTCAGGGCAGCCGGAGCGTTATCAACAAAAAGTGTCGGCGGCAGCCACGGTAAATCAATATGTCCGTCAGCGGAAATCACCGGATGATTAAACATAAGATCGCCCTCCCAGTAACAACAGCCGGAAATGCTACAGCAAGCTGTGGGCATCCACAGAGCCCCGGGCGTTCGGCTTTAGGTTCTCTCCCCCCGCCGCGGGAGAGGAAAAAACGGCACGCCCTTAATCCACACCTTGGTGTGTTTCCCTATAGCAGAAATGGCACACGCCTGGAAAGCGCGGCGACAAGTCTCTTTTCCTCTTGTATAGTGAGGGGCTCCTGGGCTAGAAGCAGCAGGGTATTGTGAATTACCGCGCCTTTTACATTCTGAATTTTGCCGTGTTTACCGGCATGTTGGGCATCGGCATCGTCATTCCCTTTCTGCCGATCTACGCCAAGACGCTCGGCGCGACCGCAATCACTATTGGAATCTTCTTTGCCAGTTTCCCGTTGGCACAAATGCTCTTCATGCCGCTCATCAGCCGTTGGTCAGATCGCCATGGCCGCAAGTGGTTCATCACGACCGGCTTACTCCTGAGCAGCTTCCTCTCCTTGTGGTATGTCTACGCGCCGACGATTGGCTACCTCATCGTCGGACGATTCATTCAGGGCGGCCTCATGGCGCTGGTCCTCCCCATTGCGTCGGCCTATGTCGGTGACCTCGCTCCGCCGCAACAGCGGGGAACGTACCTCGGAATTTTTAATTTATTTCTCACTAGCAGTTTCGGCATGGGGCCGTTCGCCGGGGGCTGGATCAGTGACCGCTATGGCATGGCCGCGAGTTTCTACTGGATGGGTGGACTGACGATCCTCGCGTTCTTTGCGGTGCTATTTTTTCTTCCGGAGTCACACGGCCACGCACACGCCACCACGCCGCCGGCGTCATATCGCGAGCTGCTGCAACGCTCAAAGATCCGAGGGCTGGCGCTCTACCGCATGGTCAACTCCATTCAAATGGGGTTGTGGTTCTCGTTTCTGCCCCTGCTTGCGACCGAAGCACTTCATCTGAGTAAGTCACAGATTGGTACCGTGATCGCCGTCAATATGCTCGTCAGTTCCCTTATTCAGGTCCCGGCCGGCCGTTTAGCGGACCGCATGAGTCGACGCATCTTGGTATCTTTCGGCGGGTATTTGGCGTCGGTCGCATTTCTGACCGTGTGGTATGCACAAGGGTTCGCTCATCTTCTTCTTATCGGGACCTTCGCCGGAGCATTCGGCGCAGTGGCAATGCCTGCATTGACCGCCCTGGCCGCAGACGAGGGACAAACCGGCGGTATGGGCGCGGTTATGGGGGTACTGAATATGGCAATGAGTGTTGGTATGATGTTAGGGCCAGTACTGGCGGGAACGTTAGCCGAGTTTTTCGGACTGCGCTTCCTGTTTGTCTTTGGCGCGGTAGTGGGGTTGATCGGGACATTCGTGTTCGCTCGCCTAACAGCAGAACAGGCCGTGCAGGTGCTTGCGACTCCCGAGGTGGGAGGGCGCCAAACTGAAGCAAGTGTGTGATCCCGCTTAATAGAATCACGCCGAGAGGTGGTGCCCGATCATGTATCTTAAATTCTTTGGCCTCAGCCAAACCCCGTTCAGTGACGTGGACACCTCGTCGCCGTTTTGGACGCCGAAACGCCAAGAACTTGTGACACTGTTTCGCCAGGCCATTGTCGAGCAACAAGGGATGACCGTGCTCACTGGGGAAGAGGGAAGTGGCAAGACGACTTTTGTTCGCGCAGTCTTCGCAAGTGTGACTGATCAACCCTTAAAAATCATTTCGCTTTCGTCTGAAAAGTTGTCTTTCCCTTTGGCGCTCACAACAGTCATTCGCGAGCTCGGCGGAGAAGTCGAATCGCCGAGCGCCGCTGCCGAAGTACCGACTCCGGAAAAACCAGTCCACCCGATGGCACCCCTTGAAGAGATTGCCCCGCTGCTGCGTCTCCTCCATAACATGCTGTTAGCCCGTCACGCTCAGCAGGGCGGCACGGTTGTCCTGGTGATTGACAACGCTCACAATCTGCCGGTCAAGGCGCTCAAGGATTTTCACTGGCTTTCGATGCTTGAAACTCCGGAAGGAAAACTATTACAGACGATCTTTGTCGGCAACGCGACCCTGTCCCTGAAGCTCGAAATGCCGCAATTGCAGCTCCTGAAGCAGCGAATTATCGTACACGGGGAACTGGCGCCGTTGTCATTTGAAGAAAGTTTTGTCTACTTGCTCGCACGGTTGCGGGTAAAGTCCGCAGTTTCTTCGTCTCCTCTCTTCTCAGTTGAGGCCCTGCGCCTCTTGGCTCGTCATGGAAAAGGCAACCCACGCACGATCAACACGCTCGCGAATGCGGCGTTGCGGCTTGGCGCAACACGACGACAGAAGCCGATCTCGGGCCCGCTGATGCTGGAGGTTATCGGTGAGTTTCGTACGCTTCCCAAGATCAACCACGCTGGAGCACGCCGACAACTGATGCGCCCACTCATCCAGCACCGCCGCGCCACCCCGCTCCCAAACGCGCGACAGATCTGGGCAGCTGGCATTGGGGCAGGGACGGCGGCGCTTGTGTTGTTCTCCTCTCAAAACGCCTTGAACAATTCGACTGCCCTGCTCCCAAACCTTACCCGTGTTCTACGTAATGATACCGTCGCTCAGGCGGCACCGGAGACAGAAGCATCACCGCCAGCTCCTCCGACACTACCAACACCTTCTCTCTCTCCGCAAAATAAAGGAAGCGCCCAGTCTCTGCGGCTGAAAGCCGACGAAAAGAAACGCCGGAAACAAAGGAAGAAGCAAGAGAAAGCGCAGAGCAAAACGGCGCCCTCCCCTCAGTCTTCTCGGCGCGGAGGCATTCAGCCGGAAAAGACCGAGCGCCGACTCTCAGGCAGCCCCCCGGCGGACGATGCCAAGCAAGAGCCTGACCCTACGGAAGTGTCGCTGCCAGGGAAAATCCTCTATCGAATCCCGCGTGACCCCGCGTCTAATAGAGACCGTCTGTTTGATAACTGAGGAGATCCGCATGACGAGAAAACCTGCCGTAAGCGTCGCCCCCATGCCCGGACGACGAAAAGCGACAATTGAACTCGCGCAACAATTTGAACGTGCCGGATTCAGCGGCATCTATTGCCCAAGCGTCATCGATAACATGACATGGTGTGCGCTGTTAGCGCAGACTACGAAAGAGATTCCATTTGGTACCGCCATCACCAACATCTATACGCGCCATCCATTTGATTACGCGCAGACGGCGTCGTTTATTCACGAATTGTCAGGTGGTCGGTTTCAGTTTGGTATCGGCGTGAGTCACGGGCCGATACATCAACGTCTCGGTTTACAAGTGGGGAAACCGCTCGGCGATATTCGTAATTTCATCGGCGAAGTACAAAGAAGTGTGCCCAACGTCGACATGTTGCCGCCAATCGTCCTCGCAACCTTGCGCAAGCCGATGGTGCGCTTAGCTGGAGAAGTGGCGCGAGGTGCATTGTGGGCCAACGCGGCTCGCTCACACATGGCCGCTTCGATCGCTGCCTTACCGGCGGAAAAACGCAAAGACCCGAAGTTCATGATTGGCAACATGGTGCCGACCTGTATTGATGATGATAAAGCCGCAGCCGCGGCCGTGAATCGACGGACACTCTCAAGTTATGTCCGCCTGCCCAATTATCAGCAGTACTGGATCGAGGCGGGATTCGAAGAGGAGATGATGGCCGTTCGCCAAGCCATCGCCAGCAAACAAGAGGAGAAAATTCCGCAACTGCTGTCTGACCGCTGGCTGTCACAAGTCACACTATATGGCTCAGCCAAAGAAGTCCGCGAAGGCATCGAGGCCTGGTACGACGCCGGGGTGAACACACTGATTGTGGTGCCGTCGTCGGCGCACGGCAATCAGTTAGTTGCCTTTGAGGAATTATTCGCTGCGTTTCGGTAAAGGTACGGCTTGAAGAATTGAGTCATTGAATAATTGTAGCATTGTCTTCAACGACTCAATGACCCGATGAAAAAATGACTCGGAGGTCGCCCTCTTCACCTCATCCACAATCGCGGCTATACAATTAGGGAATGCGCGTACTCAAAAAATTCGGACGCGACATAGGAGGAACTGTATGTTGAAGCCTATCATTTCTTCGGACTCCCACATTACCGAACCGCCGGGAACGTACGTTGATCGTATCGATAAGAAGTACAAAGACACCGCTCCACATATCGTCCGAGACGAGAAGAAGGGTGACCTCTTTGTCATCGATGGACTCAATCAACCGATCCCGATGGGGCTGGTTGCGGCAGCAGGGAAGAAAGCCGAAGAGCTGCAAACTTTTGGTGCGAAGTTTGAAGAACTCCACCGCGGCGGCTGGGACCCCAAGGCCCGCCTCGCTGACCAGGACCGCGACGGCGTCGCCGCAGAGGTTCTCTACCCCACCGTCGGTATGTTGCTCTGCAATCACCCAGACTTCGATTATAAGAAAGCCTGCTTTGACGCCTACAACCTGTGGATCGCTGAGTATGCCTCTTCCAATCCAGAGCGTCTCATCGGCCTCGGCCAAACCGCGATGCGCTCAGTGGACGAAGGCATTGAAGATCTGCGTAAAATGAAGGCGCTTGGACTGCGCGGCGTGATGATGCCCGGCAACCCACAAATCGCTGATTACGATGACCCGATGTATGGTCCTTTTTTTGAAGCCGCCATCGACATGCAGATGCCGCTGAGCTTCCACATTCTCACCAGCAAAGGTGATGTTGTCGGCGCGCCGCCGCGCGGTCCTAAGATGAACGGCTTTCTGTCCATCATTCGCGGTTGTCAGGACATCATGGGCACTTTCATTCTCAGCGGTGTGTTCGAGCGCCACCCCAAACTCAAGATTGTCTGCGTCGAAGCTGATGCCGGTTGGGTACCGCATTACATGTATCGTATGGATCATGCCTATGACCGCCATCGTTACTGGCTCACCGCTGGACAACTGAGTAAAATGCCCAGCGAATACTTCCGTGAGCACATCTACCTGACCTTCCAGGACGACTGGGTGGCATTCAGAATGAAAGATATGTGCAACGTGCGTCGCTTGATGTGGGCGAACGACTTTCCACACAGTGACTCGACCTGGCCGTACTCACAAGAGTTGCTCGCAAAGCACACTTCGCATCTGACGGAACAAGAGAAGAACTTCATCCTTCACGACAACGTGGCGGAATTGTATAACCTCCCCAATTAATTGCGTATACTTCCTCTCTATCCGCGTCCATCGTAAGATCAAGGGCAGCGTAATCGCTGCCCTTTGAGTTTGTATCCGTTCACGGACAGATTTCTGCATGTTCTCTTCGCTGCCTCCTCACGATTTTAGTCAACCGCACCTGCTTTCTCTTTTTCTCCTCTTGCCACTATTCTGGCTCTGGCAATGGCGTGCGTTTCGCCGTCTGCCAAAAGGGCTCAGTCTGTTATTACATTCTCTCGTCTTGGCGCTGCTGATTCTTGCCGTCGCCGGACTCCACATCCTACGACCCGGGGCCGCCAGCATCCCGCTCCTTGTTTTGGATCTTTCTCGCAGCTTAACGGCTCCTCAGCGGCACTGGATGCGAGAAACCATCGAACAACAACTACACCCGCGGCCTGACACCCCGACAGTGATTTTTGCAGGAACAGCCAGGCGGATGCACTGGCGCGAAGCCGAGGCGTTGCTTGCCAAACCACCAGAAGAACTAACGTTAAACGGCACGAATCTGAAACAGGCACTCACCCTGTTGCTTGATGAGACACCGAACCGCAATGTTTATCTGTTTACCGACGGCTGGGAAGTTATGGACAATAGTCCTGCGGCAACAGAGAAAAGCGAAGCGACTGGAGTAGGGACCAAATCACTGTTTCCACTGCTCAAGGAACGACGGTTAAAAATTTATCCTTTCCTCCCGCCCCCTCCGGCAACGGTCCCGAATATCGCCATTCAACGATTCGGGATTCCCCAATCCGCCAACGGCGGAGACACGATTCAGGCCCGGATCGCGTTAGAGAATACTAACTCAGGCACTGTGCGTGGCGAACTCAAAGTGACAGAGAAAGATCGTGTCGTCTGGCAGCAATCGCTCACGCTCTCTCCCGGAGCATCCGTCTTTACTCACCCGATCGCACTTCCAGAGACCGACAGTGGCCTGATTCCCCTGCGGGCTGTCTTCACTCCCAGTGCGGCACCGGAAGATGCGATCCAGCCGGACAACCAAGCGACGGCCTGGATTTCCCTCACCGCCAAAGAGAAAGAGATCTTGCTCTTGAGCGCGAGGGCGCAGGATAACCGTTATCTCTCGCGCGTACTGACTAATCATGGCCTAGGCACGACGGCCATAGACGTGCCGGCCGCGGTGCCGCCGTTGTCCTCGTTTCGCGGCGTCATTCTCAACAACGTCGCCCGTAACAAACTGCCGGCCGCGGTGCTCTCGGGGCTCGATAACTTTGTGCGCCAGGGTGGCGGACTAGTCATGGTCGGGGGAGAAGAGAGCCTCGGCCTCGGCGGCTACAAAGATTCTGAAATCGAACAGGTCTTACCAGTCACCGTGACCCCGCCACAAAAAGAAGAACATACGACGGCGGTGATTCTTGTTGTCGATACCTCCGGCAGTATGCGCCGAGAATCAAAACTGCTCTATGCCAAAGAAGGGATACGGGCGGTAGCCCGCAACTTAAAGGATCGCGATTTTTTTGGTGTTATTGGCTTCGATACCGAACCGTTCCCGGTGATTCCGATTCAACGAATGGGGGCTGTGCGCGGTGACGTTGACAGCCGTTTAGAACGACTCAAACCCTCCGGCGGGACGTTCCTCTTCCCCGCCCTTGAGGAAGCCAAGCGACAACTCGAACGGCAGCCGGCAACGCGGAAACACATGATCATTCTCACCGATGGTGAGACTGGCGGTAGCGGCAGTGAGTACCTCGACCTCGTCACCGCCATGAACCGTGAACTCAAAATCACCATCTCGGCCATAGCCGTAGGCGAAGAGCCGAACCTCAGACTGTTGTCGCGGATCGCTGACTATGGCGGCGGAGCGTTTCATCACACGACAACTCCTGAGAACCTTCCCGACCTCTTCCTCGGCGAGATGCACCAAGATAAGAAACCTGAAGAGAAAACGATGGTCGAAAAAGACCTGGTGCCGGTTGCCAACCCGGGGTCGCCCATTCTTCAGAGTCTGGCGAATCGAGCCTTTCCCGTTATCAAAGGATATGTGGCAACGCAGGCCAAGCCCGGCGCTCGCACTGACTTGTCGTTGCAAGTGGACGGTAAACGTCCGCCGTTACTTGCGTCCTGGTCGTATGGCCGAGGGAAAGCGGTTGCTTTTACCTCGGATGCCAATGGGCGCTGGTCTGCTCCGTGGGTGAGTTGGGACGGATTCGCCAAATTCTGGGAACAGGCTGTGCGCTGGACCTTACCCGACGGGAATAAACCGACCGAAAAATCTGCCGGTCAGACGCAACCACATTTTGCGGTTGAGCTAGGACACAACGATAGCGGATTGGTGATCGACGTATTCTCCTACGGCACGAGCGAAGACGGAAAAACCGCGTTCGCCCGCATCAACGGGCCAAATAGTGCCGATGCCTCACTCGCACTCCAGCGTCTCGCGCCTGGTCACTATCAGGGTGTGTATCAGACCACGAAGGCGGGCGACTATCGTGTCGACGTGACATTACCGAGCGGGGAAAATCTCGGACCGCTGGGATACACCCTGCCGCGACAGAACGTTGCCGAAGTCCCGCAACCACAACCAAACACTCCGTTACTTGAAGCGTTGGCCGCTGCGACTGGCGGAGCGACCAACCCAGATCCGGCCGCTCTCGTACTGCCAGTCGCCCCGCCGGAGCGGCACTCGTTACTGCCTTACCTCATCCCACTGGCAATGGCTGTGTATTTTCTGGAATTGCTGATGCGGCGGATGGTGTAAATCGATCTGTCCAAAGCTTCAGTCTCTCCTTCTCCTACTGGCGAAGGAGAGACTGAGGGCTACCGTTCGGAGTACACTTAGCCCGCATACACCGCCTTCTCGAACGCGGTGTATACCTCCATCGCCTTGTGATCAGCGAATGGCAGAATCTGCATCAAGATTGTTGCGGCGATGCGTTTAGTCGGATCAAACCAATAAAAGCTATTGAACAGGCCGGCCCAACAGCAGCTTCCCGCAGAGCGCATGCCCGGCCATTGCTCGGTATTGATGACAAAACCCAAGCCGTGTTTCTTTTTCATGCCAGGAAAGAACTCAGCGTCATTGCTCATCGCCGGATTGGCGGTCTTCATCATGGTCACCAGCAGATCGCCGATGTGATTTTGTCGCATTTGTGCGACGGTGTCTGCTCGTAACACCCGAGCACCGTTATACATTCCTTCGTTCAATAGCATCCTCACGAATGCCAGGTAGTCACGTGCAGTAGACACCAGACCGTGACCGCCATTTTCGAACTCTCTACCTGCC
>Ga0070741_10016722_pt1 | contig 12165 bp, 12 predicted proteins | sample Coa_R1_4_FD_66440 | JGI IMG/M metagenome (GOLD analysis project Ga0070741, IMG submission 66440) | Surface soil microbial communities from Centralia Pennsylvania, which are recovering from an underground coalmine fire - Coalmine... | ecosystem: Environmental > Terrestrial > Soil > Unclassified ...
GGCTCCATCACGTTGCCGGCGAGGAGCAGCAGCACGTTGACGAACAGCAGGAACGTGATCGTGCCGAGGCCCTTGTCGAGCATCCATTGCGCCATCACCTGCGGGATCTGCTCGTTGGTCATGAGGAACGAGAACAGCACCGCATTGGTGATGATGTAGAGCAGCATCGCGCTCATGTTCGCCGAGTCGAGCAGCACCTTCGGCACCTGCCGGAAGGTGAGGTCCTTGTACACGAACACCGCCACGAAGAACGCGTACACCGCGCTCATGGCCGCGGCTTCGGTCGGCGTGAAGATGCCGGTGTAGATGCCGCCGATCACCACCACGATCAGCAACAGGCCCCAGATGCTTTCGCGGAAGGTGCGGAAGCGCTCGCCCCACGTCGACTTCTTCATGCGCGGGTAGTTGTTCTTGCGCGCTCGCCACCATGTCGTGAGCCCGAGCATCGTCGCGAGCACGAGCCCCGGAATGACCCCGGCCATGAACAGCTGACCGACCGAAGTATTGGTCGCGACGGCATACATCACCATCACGATCGACGGCGGGATCAGGATGCCGAGGGCGCCAGAGGTGGTGATCACGCCGGCGCCGAAGCGCTTGGGAAAGCCCTGCTTCACCATCGCCGGAAGGATGATGGAGCCGATCGCCACCACGGTCGCCGGCGAGGATCCCGATACGGCTGCAAACAGCGCGCATGCGAGCACGCCCGCCAGCGCGAGACCGCCATGCCAGTGGCCGACCATCGCGGTGGCGAAGTTGATCATCCGTCGCGCGACGCCGCCATGGGTCAGGAAATTGCCGGCGAGGATGAAGAACGGGATCGCCATGATCTCGAACTTCTCGATCCCCGTGAAAAGCTTGAGCGCGACCGACGCGAGCGGGATGTCGGTCATCAGGAACAGGAACGTGAGCACGGTGAGGCCAAGCGAGATCGATACCGGCATCCCCGTCAGCATGAGGCCGATCAACAGGCAGAAGATGATCCACGCCGTGGGGATGTGCGTACCGAGGAAGTGCAGCCCCAGCGGCACGGCGATCAGCAGCGGCGGCAGGAACATCGACGCGCGCAGCCACGGTCCCATCGTGGCGACAGGTGCGGGTGCGGTGCTCATGCGCGGCCTCCCTTGAGATCGGCGGGATGCAGATCGTCCTCGACGAAGGGCTCGACGCCTTCGCCGATGCCTTCGACGAATGCGACGTCGTGCTTGGGCAGTTCACCCGTGCGCCAGAACGACCACGCCACCTGCAGGAAGCGGAAGCACATGAGATACGAACCGAGCGGGATGCAGAGGTACACGATCCACTTCGGCAGCTCGAGGTCGGGCGAGGTCGCATCCGTGTGCGCCATCTCCCAGGTGAAGGTCGCGCCGAACGTGCCGATGATCCCGGTGAAGAGGGCGCCGGCGAGCAAGCCGAATTCGACATAGAGCGCTCGCACCCGCGGCGGCAGGCGGTTGATGAGGACGTCGACCCCGACGTGGATGCCGGTGCGCACGCCATAGGCCGCGCCGAACTTCGCCATCCACACGAACATGTAGATGCAAAGCTCCTGCGCCCATCCGAGATTGATCGTGAGCAGCCAGTCCTGAACGTACGGAATCGGCAGGCCCGCGGTGTAGCGATGCACCACTGCGACGAAGATGATCAGCGTGGCCGCTGCGATGAGGAAGGTGATGAGCCATTCCTCCAGGTGATCCAGGAACTTCATGCGCTCCCCCTCCCCGTGACGGTCGCATTGTTGGCGTGATCCGCGCCGGCGCAGGCCGACCCGCGCCGGCGCGCCTGCACATAATAGAACGCCACCGGTGCTCGCGGTGGCGTTTCTTGGGGCGGTTCCCTTCGGCCTAGGGCTTGAAGCCGGTCGCGTTGTAGATGGACTGGATCAGGTCTTTCCCGACGCGGCTCTCGTTTTCCTTGTGCACGACGAGCAGCGCCTTTTTCATCGCGGCCTTCTCCTCGGGCTTGAGGGTGATGATCTCGGTCTTGCCCGACTTGCGTACCGCTTCCAGCGCATCCTCGTTGTCCTTTTTCGCGAGGTCGTTCGCGTACTTGGTGGCTTCCTTCATCGCGCCTTCGAGCGTGGTGCGGATGTCGGCCGGCAAGCCATCCCAGAACTTCTTGTTCACGATGACGGCATAACCGAGATACCCATGATTGGTGAGCGCGAGATACTTCTGCACCTCGTGCATCTTCTGGGTGTAGAAGTTCGACGGCGGATTCTCGGTGCCATCGACCACGCCGGTCTGCAGCGCCTGGTAGACCTCGGAGAACGCCATCACCTGCGGAATGGCTCCGAGCGCGCGCATCTGCGATTCCAGGACCTTCGAGGACTGGATGCGCATCTTGAGGCCCTTGTAGTCGGCGGGCACCCGAATCGGCTTGTTGGCGCTCATGTCCTTGAAGCCGTTGTCCCAGTACGCGAGACCGATGATGCCCTTGGACTCGAGCTTCTTCATGAGGCTCGCGCCGACGGGGCCATCCGTCACCTTGTGCAGCTCGGCATAGTTGTCGAACAGGTAGGGCAGGTCGAACACCTCGAATTCACGCACGCCGAGCGGGCCGAACTTGGCGAGCGATGGCGCCAGCATCTGCACCGATCCGAGCTGCAGGGCTTCCATCTCCTCGCCGTCCTTGTAGAGCTGGCTGTTCGGGTACACCTCGACCTTCACGCGTCCCTTGGTGCGCTCCTCCGCGAGCTTCTTGAAGTACTCCGCCCCCTGGCCCTTCGGCGTGTTCACCGCGACGACGTGGCTGAACTTGATGACGATGGGTTGCTGGGCATGCGAAACGCCTGCTGCCGCCAGCAGCAGGGATGCCGCGACGGCAACGATGAGCCGTGCTTTCATGGAAGGTCCTCCTGGATGGATGCCGATCGCGCGCCTGGCCGCCTGGCCGCCCGGGCATTAAGCCGACGCGCATTTGGGGTGTCAATTCGGTGCGCCACGCTTTTTGATCATCATCAACGGCGACAGTTCGCCGCATGCGCTTCGAAGCGACTGCTGCGTCAGGCGCGCGGCTGCCAGGCCAGCGCGTATCCCGGCGCATCCGGCGCCGCGGCATACGCAGGATCGACCCCGAAATGCGGCACCGCGACCAGCACGTCGCCGCGCCAGATGAGCGGCCATGCGCCGCGCTGCCACAGCGGGATGCGGCGACGGTTGAACAGCGCGCTCACCGCCTGGCGCGGCCGGTCGCGCGCCACCCGCAACCGCTCGCCGCCGGCGCGCGAGGTCACACGCAGCTCGCCACGCTCGACCAGCGTCGCGGCAATGCCCGCGCCGAGCGCTCGCCTTGCATGCATGATGCCGCCCGGACATTGCACGGCCGCTTCGCCGTGCCACGGCAGCGAAAAAGGTCGCGAACGCACGCCGCCATGCACGACGATGCGCTCGGCATGCAACGCGAGCTGTGCACCATCATGGCGGATTGCAATCTTCGCGTCGGGGCGCTCGGTCGCGCACTGCGCAAGCATCTGCGCAAGGCGCGCCGTGCTGGGCGCGCGCAGGCCACGCTCGCGCAGGAACCACCGCATGACATTGCGCGCCCGTGCCGGTTGGCTCGCATGCAGCAAGCGCAAGCCTGCTGCGTCGAGGCACAGCCCGAGCATGGCATCGTGCTCGAGCAGCGGCTGCGCGTCGATGGCCGCAAGCTCGTCCAGCAGCTCTGCGGCTTCGCTTTGATGCTGCGCTGCACGCGCGAGCGTCGCCGGGTAGTCGGGCGCGATCTCGCGGAGCAGCGGCATCACGCGATGGCGCAATGCGTTGCGTCGGTAGCGGGCATCGGCGTTCGATTCGTCATCGATCCATTGCAGCGCGTGCTCGTGCGCGTAGGCGGCGAGGGCTGCGGCTTCGAGCTTGAGGAACGGCCGCGCCAGCACGATGCCGCCGCGCATGCGCCGCATGGGCATCGCCGCGAGTCCGTGCGGCCCCGATCCGCGCAACAGCTGCAGGAGCAACGTCTCGGCCTGGTCGTCGGCATGATGCGCCAGTGCGACGATATCCGCGTCGACCGCAAGCAACGCTTGGAACCGTCGCTCGCGCGCCTGAGCCTCGATGCTCTGGCCAGGCGAGCGCGTCACCTGCACCCGCTTCACTTCCAGCGGCACGCCTAGCGCGTCGCACGCCTGCTGGCAGAAAGCCACCCAGGCATCGGCGTTGGGCGACAGGCCGTGATGCACGTGCACGGCGCGCAACGTTGCTGCGGCGCCAGCGCACGCCGCATGCAGCGCGTGCAGCAGCACCATCGAATCGCGCCCGCCCGAGAGCGCGATGGCAATGCGTCGGTCGTCGGCAACGCACGCACGAGCGGCGCGCGCTACCGATGCGGCGAGGTCCTGCGTCGACGAGGTCATGGCAGGCGAGATGCCAGGATGGACCGCGCGCGCTCGGCCTGCTCAGCCCGGCGTGATTTCCTTGAACTTGCCGTAGCGCAGGATCTTGTCCTCGCGCATCTCGAGCAGGACGTCGAGCGGCTGTTCCTTGAGCTGGCGCAGCGCTTCGGTGAGCGCCTTCTTGAGCGACACCATCATCCCGGCATGATCGCGATGCGCGCCGCCGACGGGCTCGTTCACCACCTTGTCGATCAATCCGAGCTGCTTGAGGCGCGTTGCCGTGATGCCGAGAATCTCGGCCGCCTCGGGCGCCTGCTCGGCGGACTTCCACAGGATGGACGCGCAGCCTTCCGGCGAGATCACCGAGTACGTCGAGTACTGCAGCATGAGCGTGATGTCGCCGATCGCGATCGCGAGCGCGCCACCCGAGCCGCCTTCGCCGATCACGGTGACGATGACGGGCGTGCGCAGGCCGGCCATCTCGTACAGGTTCCGACCGATGGCTTCCGACTGGCCGCGCTCCTCCGCGCCGATGCCGGGATACGCGCCGGGCGTATCGACGAAGGTGAAGAGCGGCAGCCCGAACTTCTCGGCGAGCTTCATGAGGCGCAGCGCCTTGCGATAGCCTTCAGGGCGCGGCATGCCGAAATTGCGCCGGATCTTCTCCTTGGTGTCGCGTCCCTTCTGATGGCCGATCACCATGCATGGCTGGCCATTGAAGCGGGCGAGACCGCCGACGATCGCCGGGTCATCCGCGAAGCTGCGATCGCCGTGCAGCTCGCGAAAGTCGCTGAACAAGCCGCCGATGTAATCGAGGGTATACGGCCGTTGCGGGTGGCGCGCGACCTGCGCGATCTGCCAGGCGGTGAGCTTGCTGTAGATGTCGCGGGTGAGCTGCTGGCTCTTTTTGGCGAGCCGGTTGATCTCGTCGGAGATGTCGACCGCGGAGTCCTCGTGCACGTAGCGAAGCTCGTCGATCTTGGCCTGCAGCTCGGCGATGGGTTGCTCGAATTCGAGGAACGTGTGCTTCATGCGCGCCATCATAGCGCAACGCGCGGGCGTCGATCGGGCCCCTAATTGACCTCCGATTTCCTCACGGCAAGGGACGCATCGAGGCCTGTGTTGCGCGCACGCGGGACGCTCGCGTGAACCCATCCATATCCGCGCCCGTTCCACCACGAGAACAGCGCTCCGCAGCGCAACCGCGGCGTCGATCGTCGCTCGCGACTCGCCGCGCAACGCGCGCCGGCGGCCACGGCGCGGGCGCAAGGTCGCGCGGGCAGGTGCGCTCCGCGAAGGATTGCGCGCCTTCGCTCAGGCGGCACGGACCTGCTCCACATCCGGCGCATGGCCCATCGCGATGGCGATCCGGGCGAAATCGGCACTGCCGATGCGCAGCGCGCCGAAACGAAACGCCGCGCCCCAGTGCTGTGGATTGCGGATGAACGTGAGCGACTCGATGAGCGGGCGGATCGGGGCCGCGTTGCCGGGCACGTAATCGATCGCGACACGAAACGCACTGGAGCCGTCGGGTACATTGGCCCGGTAGAGCACGCCATCGCGCACGTAGCCCAGGCTCGTGAACGCCTGCACGGGATTGCCGCGTGCATCGCTTGCACGTGGCGAGTAGGTGACGAACCCGTCTCCTGTCCGCATCAGCTCGAGAATGCCGGCGCGACCGTGCGTGAGCTCGGCGTAGCCGCCGTCGCGAGCGCGCGCGGCGCGATCCTGGGCGACGACGGCGATCCAGTATTGAGGTTGCTGCGGTCGTGCGTCGATCATGCGAATCTCCATGGATGAGCAGAAGGGAACGCGTTCAGCCGACGCGTTCGAGCGTGGCGGTCTCGGCCTCGACCAGACGCGGCTCGCGCCGCACTCGCACGATGGGGCCGATGACCGACAGAACCCGACGATGCGTGGGGCGCGTGCGACGCAGCATCTCGGCCAGCAGCACCCCCGAGCTCATGAGGGCGACCCCGGGCGCGGCAAGTGGCAGCACCGACGCAACCGGGCGCTGATCGGCCATCGGCGCCCAGGTGTCCACCGCCCGCATGACGCCCTCGACGAGGAGCAGCGCCGTGCCACTGAATGTGAGTGCCACTGCCCAGTGCGGCAGACCGGTGAAGCGCTGCACGCCGCGCTGCACGTGACGCATGATGGCCACGCATGGAAACGACAACGCAAGACCGGCACCCACGACACAAATCACCGCGCAGGCGATCTCGAGCACGGCGCCGAGGCCATCACCCGAGCGGCCGAGCGGAACGTGGCGCGTCAGCACGATCGCGACGACCGGCACGAGTTGCCAGGCGAGCATCACCTGCAATGCGACCAGCGCAGCGAGATAGCACCTGCGGATCATGCGGACCTCCACGCCTCTGGAATCGCAGAGGCACGGAACGCAATCTACGGCGATGCTCGTGCGCGCCGTATTGCACGAATGGCCGAAGTCGTTCGGCCTAGCGCTCGACGCGGCTCCTTGCGAAGGGAACCCAGCGCGGCGTGCGCGCGCAGTAGGCGGCGTACCCGCGATGATGTGCGCGCATCGCGCGCTCCTCGATGCGCGCCTTCAGATTGAGCACCACGATGAGCGCAACGTACGCGAGCACGCGCGAGATCACCGGATCGCGCAGCACGAGGCCGGCGCCCGCGATCAGCAGCGCGACATACATGGGATGGCGCACGTGTCGATACGCGCCGTGCACGATGAGCCGGCCCGCGGTCTTCGGATCGGGGCGGATGTTGAAATTGCCGGGCCGGTTGCTCGCGAGCGCCCAGAGGCCGAAGCCGACGCCCAGGGCGATCACGATCCAGGCGAGCAAGCCCGGCGCCGCGCCGCCGGGCCACAGCAGGACGCCCAGCGCGACGAACTGCAGCGCGACCAGCACCGCCCCGCGCATCATCGCTCCTTAAGCGCGCGCACAGCGGCGCGGCATCGCAAACGTAGAATGCAGCGACAGGGGGATTCAAACATGGCCAAGCCCTATCGCATCGCCGTCATTCCCGGCGATGGCATCGGTAAAGAGGTCGTTCCGGAAGGCTTGCGCGTGCTCGAGGCGGCCGCCAAGCGCTTCGGCGTCGCGTTCCAGTGGGACCATTATCCCTGGAGCTGCGACTATTACCTCGAGCACGGCCGGATGATGCCGGAGGACTGGTTCGAGCGGATCCGGCATCACGACGCGATCTTCTTCGGCGCGGTCGGCTGGCCCGAGAAGGTGCCGGACCACGTGTCGCTGTGGGGCTCGCTCATCAAGTTCCGGCGCGACTTCGACCAGTACGTCAACATGCGACCGTGCCGGCTCATGCCGGGCATACCGTCGCCGCTCGCCCATCGCAAGCCGGGCGACATCGATTTCGTGGTCGTGCGCGAGAACACCGAGGGCGAGTATTCGTCCGTGGGCGGGCGCATCTTCGAGGGCACCGAGCGCGAGGTCGTGTTCCAGCAATCCGTCTTCTCGCGCAAGGGCGTCGATCGCATCCTGAAGTTCGCCTTCGAGCTCGCGAAGGCGCGACCGAAGAAGCATCTCACCTCGGCGACCAAGTCGAACGGCATCTCGATCACGATGCCGTACTGGGACGAGCGCGTGCACGAGATGGCCAAGCATTATCCCGACGTGCGCACCGATCAGTTCCATATCGACATCCTCTCGGCGCATTTCGTGCAGCGGCCCGAGCGCTTCGACGTGGTGGTCGGATCCAATCTTTTCGGCGACATCCTGTCCGATCTCGGGCCCGCCGTGTGCGGCACGATCGGCATCGCGCCCTCCGCCAACATCAATCCGGAGCGCCAGTTCCCGTCGCTGTTCGAGCCGGTGCACGGCTCGGCGCCCGACATCCATGGCAAAGGCATCGCCAATCCGATCGGCCAAATATGGTGCGGCGCGATGATGCTGGACCATCTGGGGCATCCGGACGCAGGGCGGGCCGTGGTCGATGCCATCGAGGCGACCCTCGCCGATGCCGCCTCGCCGCGCACGCCGGACATGGGCGGAGGCGCAGGCACGCAGGACGTCGGCCGCGCGATTGCCGAACGGGTCGCGCGGGCCGCGTGACGTGTCCCTGCGCAAGCCCGGTGGAGGTTGCGCAGGATCAAAGGAAGCGCTCTGGCGTGCCGCGGACAAGCCGTCCATCGCAGGCTTGCCAGTAGAATGCACGCGGACCGCGGCACGTCCTAGGCCGTTGCAGTTTCCCAACCATTCGAGCCCGGACTCCTGACATGCTGATAGGCATCCCACGAGAAACGCGCCCCGGCGAGACGCGTGTCGCCGCGACGCCCGAGACCGTCAAGAAAATGGCGGCGTCCGGCAAGCACGAGATCCTCGTCGAGTCCGGCGCGGGCCTCGCGTCCAGCATTCCCGACGAGCACTACACCGCCGTCGGCGCGCGCACCGGCGCTCGCGAGCAGGCATTCGCAGCCGACATCGTGCTCAAGGTGCGCGGTCCCTCGCCGGAGGAATTGCCGCTCCTCAAGACCGGTGCGCTGCTCATCGGGCTGCTCAATCCGTACGACAAGGATGCGATCGCCGCCTACGCCAACGCCGGGATCACCGGCTTCGCGCTGGAATGGCTGCCACGCATCACGCGCGCCCAGTCGATGGACGTGCTGTCCTCGCAGGCGAACATCGCCGGCTACAAGGCGGTGATCATCGCCGCCGCCGAGTACGGTCGTTTCATGCCGATGCTGATGACCGCCGCCGGCACCGTGAAAGCCGCGCGCGTCCTGGTGATGGGCGTGGGTGTGGCGGGGCTGCAGGCGATCGCGACGGCGAAGCGCCTGGGCGCGGTGATCGAAGCCTCCGACGTGCGCCCGTCGGTCAAGGACCAGGTGGAATCGTTGGGCGCGAAATGGATGGACGTGCCCTACGCGACGGATGAAGAGCGGCAGATCGCCGAGGGTGTTGGCGGGTATGCGCGCCCGATGCCGCCGGAATGGATGGCGCGCCAGGCCGACATCGTGCACGAGCGTTGCAAGCAGATGGACATCGTGATCACGACCGCGCTGATTCCGGGTCGCCCCGCGCCCAAGCTCATCAAGGTGGACACGGTGGCTGCGATGAAGCCCGGTGCGGTGATCGTCGACCTCGCGATCGAGCAGGGCGGCAACGTGGAAGGTGCCGAGCTCGGACGCATCGCCGTGACCGGCAATGGCGTGAAGATCATCGGCATTCCGAATCTCGCGGCGACCGTGCCGGCCGACGCGAGCGCGCTCTATGCGCGCAACGTGCTCAACTTCCTCGCGCTGTCGCTCGACGTGAAAAGCGGCGAGTTCAACCTGCCCAAGGAAGACGAGATCGTGCAGGCGACATTGGTGTGTGCCAATGGGCAAGTCGTGGAAAAGTCCAAGTAGCGAGGCCGTCATGCATATTGCCGTCGATCCGATCGTCTTCTATCTCATCATCTTCGTGCTGGCGATCTTCGTCGGCTATCACGTGGTGTGGAGCGTGACGCCGGCGCTGCACACTCCGCTCATGTCGGTGACGAATGCGATCTCCGGGATCATCCTGGTCGGCGCGATGCTCGCCGCGGGACCCGCTGCGTTCGACTGGGGCGGCTGGGTCGGCGTGGTCGCCGTCGCGCTCGCCTCGGTCAACGTGTTCGGCGGATTCCTGGTGACGCAGCGCATGCTCGAGATGTTCAAGAAGAAGGAGCCGAAGGCGGCCCCCTCCGAAAAGAAGGCTGCAGCCTCCGGCCAATGACGCGCCGGTAGAGCGGAGAACCCCACGATGAGCCCGAACCAAGTCGCCCTGTGGTATCTCGTCGCATCGGTGTGCTTCATCCTCGCGCTCAAGGGGCTGTCGCATCCGTCGACGGCACGGCGAGGCAACCTGTTCGGCATGATCGGCATGGCGATCGCGGTGATCGTCACGCTCGCGCTCGTCTACTCGAACACCAAGAACGTGGGCATGATCCTCGCCGGGATCGCGGTCGGCGGCATCGTCGGCGCGGTGATCGCGCGACGGGTGCAGATGACGCAGATGCCCGAGCTCGTGGCGGCCTTCCACTCGCTCGTGGGCATGGCGGCGGTGCTGATCGCCATCTCGGCCGTGCACAACCCGTCCGCGTTCGGACTGCCGGTGCCGCTGCCGACCGGCAACATGCTCGAGCTTTTCATCGGCACGTTCATCGGCGCGATCACGTTCTCGGGCTCGGTGATCGCGTTCGGCAAGCTGTCGGGGCGCGTCAGCGGCAAGCCGGTGGTCTATCCAGGCCAGCATTGGATCAACCTCGCGCTGGCCATTGCCATGATCGGCTTCGGCATCTGGTTCTTCACGGGTGGAGGCTGGCTGCCGTTCATCGTGATGACGGCCATCGCATTCGTGCTGGGCGTGCTGATCATCATCCCCATCGGCGGCGCCGACATGCCGGTCGTGATCTCGATGCTCAACAGCTACTCGGGATGGGCCGCGGCAGGCATCGGCTTCTCGCTCAACAACCCGATGCTGATCATCTCGGGATCGCTCGTAGGGTCCTCCGGCGCGATCCTGTCGTACATCATGTGCAAGGCGATGAATCGCGCGTTCCTGTCGGTGATCCTCGGCGGCTTCGGCGGCGAGACGTCGACCGTAGCGGGCGAGGGCGGACAGAAGACGGTGCGCTCGGGCAGCCCCGATGATGCCGCGTTCATCATGAGCAACGCCGAAACGGTGATCATCGTGCCCGGATATGGCCTTGCAGTGGCGCGCGCCCAGCACGCGGTGAAGGAGCTCGCGACCAAGCTCACCGAGCACGGCGTCACCGTGAAATACGCCATCCACCCGGTGGCGGGACGCATGCCGGGTCACATGAACGTGCTGCTCGCCGAAGCCGAGGTGCCTTATGACCAGGTGTTCGAGATGGAGGACGTCAACGGCGAGTTCGGCACCGCCGATGTCGCGTTGATCCTCGGCGCGAACGACGTGGTGAATCCGCTCGCGGAACAGAAGGGCAGCCCGATCTACGGCATGCCGATTCTCGAGGCGTACAAGGCGAAGACGGTGATCGTCAACAAACGCTCGATGGCCTCGGGCTACGCCGGTCTCGACAATCCGCTCTTCTACATGGACAAGACGATGATGGTGTTCGGCGACGCGAAGAAGGTGGTCGAGGAACTGGTCAAGGCGGTTGAATAGCGGCGTCTCGAGAGCGCTCCTGCCAATCGGCAAAACTGTCATGATCGGACGACTCGCACACACGACGTTGGCCTCGGCCCTGGGGCTCGGCTGCGCGCTGGCCAGCGCGCAGCCGGCAGGCGATGCACAGCGCTTCGACGGCACGTGGACGACGATCGTCGAATGCGCCAACGCGCCCGATGGCGCGCTCGGCTACAGCAAGCAATTCGATTCCACGGTCAAGGACGGCATGTTCTTCGGCGAATCGGATCGCGAAGGCCAGCCGGGCTGGCTCAGGATCCAGGGCCGCATCGACCCGACCGGCAAGGCCACGCTCCTCGCCCGCGGCCTCACCAGCGATCCGAAATACAGCGTCGATCGGGTGCCGAACCTCACGCGCTACTCCTATCGTGTCGATGCACGGTTCGACGACAAGCGCGGCATCGGCAGTCGCATCGAGCTGCGCAAGTGCGATCTCACCTTCATCCGGCACTGAGCGCGCGGTAGCTCCTCGTCGGCACGGTCGGTTTTCGCGCCGTGCGCGCGCGATGTCATAATCGCGCGGCTTTCATTCCCGATCCGACGTGACCGATGCCGGGCCCGCTCGCCCATCTCACCGTGCTCGACCTCTCGCGTGTGCTCGCCGGTCCGTGGTGCACGCAGCTCCTGGCCGATCTCGGCGCGACGGTGATCAAGATCGAAAAGCCGGGGAGCGGCGACGACACGCGCGGCTGGGGCCCGCCGTTC